>Ga0209591_10000069_pt1 | contig 120389 bp, 101 predicted proteins | sample MAT01_FD_187207 | JGI IMG/M metagenome (GOLD analysis project Ga0209591, IMG submission 187207) | Freshwater microbial communities from Lake Fryxell liftoff mats and glacier meltwater in Antarctica - MAT-01 (SPAdes) (version 2) | ecosystem: Environmental > Aquatic > Freshwater > Ice > Liftoff...
ACCCCGTGCTGGTCGATGCGCGCTGGGGCGCGAGAACGGCGGAGTGGAGTCTGACTCCGTACCCTGCGCCGACCGCGCCTCAGCTCCCGCTCTTGCGCGCGGCGTGATCCGCGACGACCTGCGCGACGCACGCCGTCAGGCGCTTGCCCGTCGCGAGGTGCAGGAACTCGTTCGGTCCGTGCGCGTTGCTGTGCGGCCCGAGCACGCCCGTGATGCAGAACTGGGCCTTCGGGAACTTCTTCCCGAGCATCCCCATGAACGGGATCGAACCACCCTCCCCCATGTAGGCGGCCGGCTTGCCGAAGTGCTGCTTGCTCGCGCGCGCGAGCGAGTCCTCGAGCCACGACGCGAGCTCGGGCGCGTTCCATCCCTCGGAGGCCTTGTCCGCGGCAAAGTGGACCTTGGCACCGTAAGGCGGGTCCTTTTCGAGCACTTTCTTGAGCTTTTTCGCGGCCACCTTCGGGTCGACCGTCGGCGGGACCCGCATGGAGATCTTCACCGCCGACAGCGGACGCAACACGTTGCCGGCGGCATCGACGTCGGGGAAACCGCGCGCGCCCGTGATCGAGAGCGCGGGTCGCCAAGTGCGATTCAACATGAGCTCGAGCAGGTCCTTCGACATCGGCTTCACGCCATCGTGCCAAGGGAACTTCGCGTAGACGTCCTTCTTGAGGATCTTCGCCGTCGCCTTCGCTTGGGCCTGACGCTGCTTCGGGATCTTCGTCCACAACTCCTTGAGCAGCACGCGACCCGTTTCCGCGTCCTCGATGCGAGCGAGCACTTGGCGCAGGACTCGGAACGTCGAAGGCACGATGCCGCTCGCATCACCGGAGTGAACGCCCTCGCGCAGCGTTTCGACCGACAGCGTTCCACCGACGAGACCGCGGAGGCTCGTCGTGCTCCACAGCCGGTCGTAGTCGCCGCATCCCGAGTCGAGACACACGACGAGCGAGACGTCGCCGATCCGCGCGGCCAAGTGATCGATGTAAGCGGGCAAGTCGAAACTGCCGCTTTCCTCGCACGCTTCGATCAGGACGACGCAGCGCGCGTGCGGGATCTTCTGGCGACGCAAGGCCTCGATCGCGGTGAGCGACGCGAACGCCGCGTAACCGTCGTCGGCTCCGCCGCGCCCGTAGAGCTTCCCGTCGCGCAACACGGGCTCCCACGGACCGAGACCCGGATTCCAACCGGCGAACTCGGGCTGTTTGTCGAGGTGCCCATAGAGCAGCACCGTGTCCTTCGCTCCGGCCGTCGCCGGGATCTCGAGCAAGATCACGGGCGTCCGATCCTTGCCGTCGTCGCCCTTCAAGCGCACGACCTCGAGCCGCATCCCCTCGATCGAGCGCGCCTTGCACCACGCGGCGATCAACTTCACCGCGCGGTCCATGTGGCCGTGCTCGCGCCACTGTGGATCGAACGCCGGAGACTTGTTCGGGATCCGGATGTATTCCTGGAGAGCGGGCACGATGGCTCGATCCCAGGTCGTGTCGACGAAATCAGTCAGCTCGCGTTGATCCATGTGCTCCTCGAAGTGGGTGGAGGAGCTTACCTGTCGAGCGCTGGTGCCGCGATGCGATTCAGGCGGCGATCGGAGCGCGACGACGTGATCGACGCAGTACCCACACGGAGAGGACGAGAAGCAATGCGACGGCCACGGCCGGCACGACGATCGCCATCACGGACGCGATCGTCGAGCAGGCTAGTTCCGCCGTCGAAACCAGCGGATTCGCGAGCCCGAAGGTCGTGACTCCGGACGCGGCGCGCGTCACGACGGTCGCGGTCTGGACCAGCGCGGCTGCTCCGCCGCCCGCGACGGCGGCGAGCGTCCAGCGGAACCACGGCTCGACGTCGGTCACGAAGCTCGCCGTGACGAGCGTGCCGGCCACCACGGCCGCAGGGGTCGCAACGGTGTCGAGCAGGTGGTCGAGGCCGGGGATGTAATACGCGCCGACTTCGAGGACCGTCGCGACGGAGAGCGCGATCAATGCCGGAGTCGACCCGAGCCAAGTGAATCCGTCAGCGGCTGTGAGCGCTCCCGACCGGATGGCTATCCCTGCGAGGAGCATCGGGACGAACACGCGGAATCCACACGCGGCAGCGAGACCGACGCCGGCCAGGATGCCCAGAAGGGTTTGAAATTCTTGCTGCACGGGGGAGGGTTGGATCCGAGGTGGGTCATGAAACCTCGGAGCTCCGACAATCTACGCCGATTCGCGGCGTGGATTCTCGAGGCTTCGAGCCGTGACACAAATCGCTTCGAGCGAGGCCAGCTCGCAGGCGATCGCGTCCGGCGACCCGGAGCTGCGGACCGCCTTCTCGAGGAGGGCCGCCTGCCGCGTGATCTCGGGGAACCCGTAACTCCCGGCCGCGCCCTTCAGGCGATGGGCGAGCATCGAGACCTGATCGAGGTTTCCCGACTCGACCTCGCGCCGCATCTGGGCGATGTCGGCGCCCAACTCGTCGACGAAGAGCCGCACGAGCTCGAGGAGCCCCTCGTCCTGACCGATCTCCGGCCCGACTCCTGATCGCTTCGTCATGGTGAGTTCCTCATCGATGTCGTACGGCCGCCAACGGCCCACTTTTTCCATCAGGAGCGCGCGCTGAACGGGTTTGGCGCAGTAATCGTCACATCCGGCCGCGAGACAACGCTCGCGGTCGGGAGCCATCGCGTTCGCCGTGAGGGCCACGATCGGGCCGTCGTAGCCCAAGTCGCGCAAGCGCGAGGTCGCCGCATAGCCGTCGAGCCGCGGCATCTGCATGTCCATGAGCACGACGTCGAACATGCGCCCGTGAGCTCGGGCCGCCAACGCGAGGCGCACGGCTTCTTCGCCGTCGACGGCGAGCGAAACCGAAGCTCCAGCAGCGGTGAGCAGGTGTCGCAAGAGGCGCTGATTGTCCGGGCCATCCTCGGCGAGTAGGACGCGCATGCCACCGAGATTCGACGGTGCGACGCGCCGCGCAGTGCGCGTGATCTCCGGCATGTTCCGGACATCGATCAACGGGCCACGCAGCGGACCCGCGTCGACATGGAACGAGAACACGCTGCCTTGGCCGACGCGGCTCGACACCAGAATCGTCCCGCCCAATCCGGCGACGAGATGGCTGCAGATCGAGAGCCCGAGTCCAGTGCCTCCGAACCTGCGACTCGTGGACGCTTCGCCTTGCACGAACGGGCGGAACAGGCGCGACAACGCGCGCTCGTCCATTCCGATCCCCGAGTCCTCGACGTCGAAGCCGAGCTTGCCGTGGCCGCCCGGGGTCGACGGCGACTCATAGCCGACCCGAACCAGGATTCGGCCGCGCTCCGTGAACTTGATCGCGTTGCCGACGAGGTTGAAGAGAACTTGTTCGACGCGCAGCTGGTCCGTGAGGACCGTCTCGGGTGCCGGACCCGACCACTCCACGACGAACTCGAGATTCTTCTCCTCTGCCCGTGGAGCCATCGCTTCGCGCAAGTCCGCGACGATGCGGCCCGGCGAACATGGCACGGGTTCGAGACCGAGCCGACCGGCTTCGATCTTCGAGAGATCGAGGATGTCGCAGACGAGTTGCGACAAGTGCTCACCGTTTCTGCGGATCGTGGAGATCGCGTCGGCGCGTTCCGACGGCGTGAGGTCCTCTTCGAGCAGTCGCTCCGAGAAGCCGAGGATCGAAGTCATCGGCGTACGGATCTCGTGGCTCATGTTGGCCAGGAACGAGCTCTTCGTTCGGCTCGCGGCCTCGGCGACTTCCCGCGCGAGCCGTGCATCACGTTCCGCGCGACGCGCTTCGGCGACGGCCGTTTCCAGCGCCCGATTGGTCGCGGAGAGCGTCCGCGTGCGCTCTTCCACCCGTTCTTCCAGCGTCCGGTTCGCGACTCCCAACTCGAAGGATCGTCGCTCGAGATCGCGCATGCTCTGCACGAGCCGCACGAGTAATAGCGCCGTGACAACGAACAGGCAGATGCGGTACGTCTCTGCCTCGTCGAGACGCTCACCGAACGAGCTTTCGTAGCCGGCGAGCAGCGCGTTGGCGCTCTGTGTGAGTTCCGAAGTACCGATCGCGTCGAACGCGGACTCGAGTTCGGCTTGGAACGTCGCAGCTCGGTCTGCATCCCCTGGGCGTGGAACCGCGTGTGACGACTCCGAGTGCGGCGCCCCCGTGAAGTCGGCCATCGCTGCAAACCGATCGAGTGGTTCACGCGCAGCGCGTAGGCGATCCATGTAGGCGACCAAGGCCGCGCTCACTGTTTCGTGGCGATCGAGATCGACCGACCTCGGCAATGCGATCGCTTCGGCCTCCAGTCGCGCGAACACGATCGGAATTTCACTCGCAACTTCGTGCGCGCCTGCGCGAACGTCCTGAACCCGTGTGTCGAACTCTGCCTGCCGCGCGCGCAACGCGTGCAACGCCGAACTCGCTCGGACGTGATCTTCGCCTTCGACTCCGCCGGTACCGAGAAACACGGTGCCGACGAGAGCCGTCCACGCGAAGACGTAGGTCAGGAGACGATTGCGAGCCAAAGTGCCTTGCTCTCGGGTCTCACGCACTTTCGGGGAGGCACCGTCGCGATGCGTGAACGGCATTGCGACCCGCGGCTTTCGCCGCGTAAACAGCCTCGTCCGCTGCTTTGAGCAGATCGTGGACCGTGGACGAGCCCTCCCCTCGCGTCGCCATCCCGACGCTGATCGTCACGCTGCCTTCGTAGGACCGCGACTTCACCAAGTTCGATTCGACCGAGCTCCGCAAGCGTTCGGCGCACATCCGGGCGCCGTGCGCGTCGCTGTTCAGGTTGATGACCAGGAATTCCTCGCCTCCGAGTCGGCACACGACGTCCGCGCGACGCGTACGAGCACGCAGCATCGCGGCAGTCGAACGCAGGACGTCATCACCGACGTCGTGACCGTGTCGATCGTTGATGTCCTTGAAGTGATCGATGTCGACGACGAGCACGGAGAGCGGTCGTTCGAGGCGCACCGCTTCCTCCCATTCCTGTTCCAACCGTTTCATCGCGTAGCGGCGATTGGGCAACTCGGTCAGTACGTCCGTGTGCGCGGCTGCATGGAGCTTCCGCGTCATCAGTCCCATCTCCGCGACTTGGCTCGACCTGCGATCGCGATCGCCGCGCACTTGATGCTGCAACTGGATCATGCGACGAGCCGCGGCGACCCGCGCCATCAGGACGCGAGGGTTGTAGGGCTTGCCGACGAAGTCGTCCGCGCCGGCGTCGAATGCGGCCACGATCTGCTCTTCCTCGTCGCGCGCGGTCAGCACCAGTCCGTAGACCTGTCTTCCGGCCTCGGTCGCGCGCAGTGCGCGCAAGAGTTCCCCGCCGCTCATGCCCGGCATCAGCCAGTCGGTCAGGACGATGTGTGGAGAGTGATCCAAGACGATCTGGAGCGCGGTCTCGCCGTCTGGTGCCGTCAGCACGCGGTAGCCACCCGCCGTGAGGTGGTGCTCCAGCAATCGGAGGATGCGCGGATCATCGTCGACGGCGAGGACACACAGCTCCGAAGGCGCCATGTCGGCGACGTTTTCGGGCACTTCCACCGCTTCTTCTCCTAGCGGCAGAGCGGACGCTGTGATCGCTGCGCCAAGATCGACAACGTCGACCGCGAGGTCCGTTGCTCCGACATTCGTGGTCGGTAGACGCAGCACTTCGCACGTCGATCGCCAGGCTGGCGCGATATGCGCGCACAGTCGAAGAAGCTGGTCGTGGCCGATCAGTCCGCCGCCGACCGGAGCGAAAAGATCGAGCCAACCATCACCCATCGCGCACTGGGTACTTACACCTTCGAGAAGCCGGTGCGCGACGAGTGAAGCCGAGCGCAGCACTTGGGCGAGCGGTGCGCTGGCCGGATCCTCGAGAGCCGGTTCGCGCTTCGGAAGTCCGAGCGACAGCACCGCCCCGACGAACGATTCGGGTAGCCTCCACTCGACGAACATCGCCGCGCTGACCTCCCAGTGCTGGATGTCGAAATGACGCAGCTCTTCGAGGAGAACCTGTTCGGGCTTCATGCCGCGCGCTCCCGAGAGCACACGCTCGTACACGTCGGCGTGGACAGTGGCCAAGGCCAACATGCCGATTCGCGCCAGGAGAGCGCACGTGTATGCCTGACTCGGATCGACGGAGCCCTGCTCTCTGGCAATCGCTTCGGCCGCCATGGCCGACGCGATCGCGTGGGACCAGTACGCGTCGTGATCGAAGTGCCCGCATGTTCCCGCGCGATCGGCGGGCAAGAGCGAGAAACCGAGCGCGGCACTACGGAGCGTGCTCGGACCGAGCGCTTGCACTGCGCGCTCGACGTCGCCGATCACGGGTGCACCCTGCGATCGAGCGATGTTGGCCAGCCTGAGGATCTTCCCCGCGAGCGCGGGGTCGAACCGCAAGACGCCGGCGATCTCCGGCGCGGCCACCGGCTCGCGTTGCGTCATGCGCAGGATCGCGAGACCGATCCCGGACGAACTTGGCAACGTGCCGCAGTAGCGCAGCTCCTCGAATCGCTTGTGGATCATCGGTCCGCCTTCACGCCGACTTCGCCACGGCGCCGAGGTCGGACATGGCGACGACGCGATTTCGGCCCGCGGACTTGGCCGCGTACACGGCGTGGTCCGCCGCCTTGATCAATGCGTCCTGGTTCACCATGTCGCCCGCCCGCTGTGCGACGCCGACGCTGACCGTGACACCACCATGGAAGCCCAGGCCCGTGATCACGTGACGCTCGAGCGAACCGCGCAATCGGTCTCCGGCGATCCGCGCTTGATCCTCGGTCGTATTCGCGCACACGACGAAGAACTCCTCGCCACCAAGACGCGCCACTTCCTCGCCTTGACGGGTATTCGCCCGCAGAACGACCGCGACCTCTTTGAGCACGAGGTCGCCCACGTCGTGTCCGTAGGTGTCGTTGACCTTCTTGAAGTGATCGATGTCGATCAGGATGGCCGACAGAGGTCGACTACCAGGTGCGTTCGACGCTTCCCACTCCGCCTCGAGGCGCACCATCGCGTACCGGCGATTCGGCAGTTCCGTCAGCGCGTCCGTGTGCGCCGCGTTGCGCAGCTTGCGCGTCAAGAGACCCATCTCCGCGACCTGCTTCATCACGACGCGCCGGTTGGCCTCGACACGTTCCTGCAACTCGATGACGCGCTGACCGCCCTTGAGGCGCGCGAGCAGGATCTTCGGGTTGAAAGGCTTGGTGACGTAGTCGTCCACGCCGGCGTCGAAAGCCTCGACGATCCGGTCTTCCTCACCGCGCCCGGTGAGCAAGAGGAAGAACACGTTGCGGCCGAGTGCGCTACGACGGAGCGCCTTGCACAGGTCGATGCCGTCCATCTCGGGCATCATCCAGTCGGCGATGACCGCGTGCGGATGCGTCTCGAGTGCGATGCGCAGCGCGTCGCTGCCGTTCACCGCTGTCATGACCTCGTGACCGGCTTTGCGCAGGGCGCGCTCGAGGATCTTCAACGAAACGGGCTCGTCGTCGACGGCGAGGATCTTCAGACCCTTGAGCGTCGCCGTAGATCCTGCCTCGAGTGCGCGCACGACATCATCGTCGGCCGGGACCTCGCCCGAGCGTCGATGCACTTCGTCGAGGGTCGGTACGCGCGGCACGATCGAGCCACGCGCAGTGAGCCACTCGGCCCATTCGCGACCGACGCGCTCGAACAGCAAGGTGAATCCGCCGCGATCCATCTCGAGGATCTCGCGCATGGCTTCCAATCCGCTGGACGCCCGCGCCCAGTCGATGCTGCTCCGCGCCACATCGCCGTGCAGTGCATCCGCGAGCAACGCAGCCTGACTCAGGATCCGCACGAGGGCGATCGCGTCGTCCTCGTTGGGATCGAAGCCGACATCGCCGCCGGTCTGTTGAATGGATGCCTGCACGATGCGCGAGGGCATCCGCCAGGCCGCGAGCGTCTCGGACGCGAATCCGGTGACGAGACCAGCCGTGAACGCTTCGGTCGGAACCCCGACGCGCAGTTGCCGGCAAATCGCGCGTGCCCCGAACGCGATGGCGAGCGGGCGCGTCCAACGCTCCGCGTCAGTCGTGCATTGCGAATGGCAGAGATCGATTGCGATCCCAAGTGCTCGGACTGCTGGAGCACCGATGCGCAGGATCGCTTCGTCGATCGAGACGGCCGACGTCGGGCCACCGTCGGAGCCGACGATGCGCAGGATGAGCGCGGCCGATTCCGCATCCCTGAGAATGCTCTCGGCTACAGCTCGTGCAGCGCCCTCGTGAGCCGGATCGACATCGCAGAGTTGCGCGGCCAGCACCGAGAGGCGCTCCACATTGTTCGTGGGGTTGGAGGTCGTCATGGGAACGGGCATGACGGCTTTCAGCCCTGAAGGGAACGAAGGGCGTCGGCCGCCTCGTTCCAGGCTTGGTTCGATTCAGGAATGAGCTCGGCGATGCCGTCGCTCTTCGAATGCCGCGCGATCTCCTCGATCCGCCTGCACACCGAGCTGAGCTGCATCGCGCCCACGTTGGCACTCGCCGACTTGAGCGAGTGCGCTGCGCGTTCGAGCAGCTTGATGTCGCCGTTTAGGAGAGCCTGCTCGATCTCGCGGATTCGAAGGGGCGCGTCATCGAGGAACATCCCGATGATCTCGCGGAGCAGACCGGGTTCGTCCTCCCCGCCGAGCTCGCGCAGCTCTTCGATGACTTGCATGTCGAGGACGCTTGCGGCGCCACCGCTCTCTTGACTGAAACCGTTCACGTGTGCGTCCTCGGGGCTGGGGATCCGCGCCAAGCCCCGCGCGGACGCCGGGGTGGCGTCGGTGAGGGGCTCGGTGCGAGTAGTCCATCGGACGCCGAGAGCACCAATCTTCGGGCTAAGCACGGAACGCGAAACGGACGTCGGAACCCAAGTCCGGACGTCCGCCTCGGTATTGGGAACGATTTTCCGTCAGGTGCCCGCGCCGACGATCTCGTCGGCAAGCTTTTCCATGCCGTAGACGACGCGCATCGCCTCGATCATCGCGCGCGAATCGACGGACACTGCGCGGTTCACCGCCTCGTCGTAGATCAAGTTCCCCACGAGGCTCTGGATGTTGCCGTCGAAAATCAGCCCGACGACTTCACCAGCGCGGTTGATCGTCGGCGACCCCGAGTTGCCCCCGATGATGTCGTTGCTGGAGACGAAGTTGAACGGCGTGTTGGGGTTCAGCTTCGACTTGGCGGTCTTCCAACGCTCGGGAATCGTGAAGGGATACGCGTTGCCGCGCTCGTCAGCTCGGGTGTAGAGACCGCCGATGCTCGTGAATGGAACGACTTGCTTGCCGTCCTGCGGGAAACCCTTCACGGCGCCGTAGGAAAGACGCAGGGTGAACGTCGCGTCCGGGTACTGATCCTCGCCGTACTTCGCGAACTTGGCCGCGGCGATCTTCGCATAGGAACTTTTCTCGCGTGCGTCGACCTCCTCTTCGTAGCGCTTGCGGAGCGCACGGTTTTCGTCGTCGAGCGCACGCACGAGGACGATCAGCGGATCCGCAGAGGCCGTGATCGCGTCCTTGCCGCCCGCGGCGACGCGCTTGCGCACTGCGACGTCGGCGAGGCCGGACCCGCGAACGAGTTCTTCGGCGCGTTGGCGCGGCGCCTTCCCGGCCAGGGCCTTCACGACTGCGGGATCCTTGCCGCCGAGCAGCTCCACCATGAGTTGCAGGCTCGCAGCGAGCTTCTCGATCTCGAAGTCCGTGTAAACGGGCGCCGGCGAGTACAGCCCGAGCTCGAACGATTCCTTGTTCGACTCGCGATACTCGCGCAAGCGCTCGCCGTCCGGCTTCGCGGTCTCGTCGGCCAAACGCACGAGGTCCTTCGCCGCGCCGAACATCGTGCCGCCGAAGCTCATCCCCGGGCCGCCGAACGCCGCGAAGCGCAGCAGCATCTCGCCGTGGACCTTCTTCGCGGTCTCGATCTGCGCCCACGCGTCGCCCCAGTCCTTCTCCCACTCTGGATTCGCAGTGACGGCCTTGCGCAGTTCCGTTTCGTCCGCGAGTTTCCGCGACATCAGGGTCGGGTCCTGCAGACCCGCGAGGATTCCCGTGCGCGCTTTGCGTGTGTTCTGCACGCCGAAATAGTCACCCTCGGCGATACGGCGGAACTCCTCACTGCGACCGCTGAATGTGGAGAGCTGGACCTCGCGGCGCCACATGTTCCGCATCTGCATCGGATACTGGACGTCACGCATGAACTCGAGGTGCGCATGCGTGTTCAGACGCTCCGTCCGGCCCGGATGGCCGGTGACGAACACGAGCTCGCCCTCGGCGACGCCGTTGCGACTCCACTTCAGGTAGTGCTCGTTCTGAAGTGGCTTGCCGTCCTCCCAGATCCGGAAGAAGCACATGTCCAAGTTGAAGCGCGGGAACTCGAAGTTGTCGGGATCTCCGCCGAAGAACGCGATCTCCTTCTCGGGCGCCATGACGAGGCGCACGTCCTCGTACCGCTTGTAGCGGTAGAGGTGATAGCGGCCTCCCTGGTAGAGCGTGACGACCTCGCTCTTCAGCTTGGTCGCTTCGAGCGACTCGTTTTCGATGACGCTGAGCGCCTTGCGACGCGCGGAGTTCTGCTCGGCGAGCGACGCCGTGTTCGGCGCGGCCGCCATCACGCGATCCGTGACGTCCGCGATCGACCAGAGGATGTTGATCTCGAGGTCGGGGCAGCGCAGCTCGGCCTCCGACGTCCGCGCGTAGAAACCGTCCTTCAGCAGATCGTGCTTGGCCGTCGAGAGCTTCTCGAGCATGTCCGAACCGACGTGGTGGTTCGTCATGACGAGTCCGTTCGGACTGACGAGCGAACCCGAGCCGCCGGTGCTGATGCGAACGCACGACTTCTGGACGTGCTCCAGCCACTCCGGCGTCAGCTCGACGCCGTACTTGGCCTGGATGTCCTTCGTCGGCGGCTTGTTGAAGAGCCACATGCCTTCTTCGGCGCGGCTCGTGGAGCTGAGGATGGTGAGCGCGGCGAAAGCCGCCGTGGAGAGGATCGTGATCGTTTTCATGGGTTCTTCCGGCGCAGAGGGTGGCGCGCCGGTCGGCGAGGATACGGATCGCGGGCCGATGCCCGATAGCTCGACCGCCCCGTTCACGAAGCCCTGACAGCACGAGGCGGGATCACGCAGACCGGAAGCCTCGCCGTGCGCGTGGCTCGGGCGTCGAAGAGTAGAGTGCGCGAACCGGAGCCTCCTGATGCCCAAGTTCCAGATTCTCGCTGCGTTCGCCTTGTTGGCCGCTTCCTTCGCCTGTCGCAGCGCGCCATCGGGCTCGGATGGATTCCGGACGGTCGCGATCGGCTACCAGACGGGCATCACGACGGGCACGGTCCGCGCCGCGCGCGACGAGGCCGAGTGGGCGGTCCTCTGGCGTGAACACACGAGCCGTGAAATTCCACGTTCGCCGGCGCCGACGATCGACTTCGCCAAAGAGATCGTCGTCTGCGTTCTCGCGGGCGAACGGCCGAGCGGCGGCTACGGCATAGAAGTGCTCGACGCCACGTTCGACGGCAAGTCGATGGTGCTCGGCACGCGCGAGACGAAGCCCGCAGAGGACGCGCTCGTACCGATGGTGCTCACGCGGCCGTACCACATGATCGCCACGCCGGTCACGAATGCGAAGTTCCGCATCGAGCCGCGCTGACTTCGCGGCCTCTCGGGGCCCGTGAAGAGTTCAGGAGTTTTCGCGTCGCGGAAGCAGCGCCACCAAGTTCTGAGAGGCTGAAGCTTCCGGTACTTCGCTGCCTTTCGGAGCTCGTGACGAATCCACGGGCAACGCACCGCGGAAGCGGCGCCAGCATCGACCCAGAGCGTGTGGGCTCGGTTCTTTTTGGGGCTTCGGGAAGTCGTGTGGGCCGTCAGCAGCGGCGCGGGTACTTGCCACCGAAGTTCGACCCCCGCGGGTTGGCGCCCTCGCTGGGTCGAGCTCACGTCGCCTGCAGCGCCTGCGATCTCCGGAGTCAATCCGGCCTCGTGAGCTGCATTGCGAACCGACGCTGCTGTCGAGGCCCGGGATGGACGGAGGAGGGACCGGCAGGGGGGCGTCGACCGCCAGAAGCGCTCGAGGCAACTCCCAAGTCTGGGTGAGCAGCTCCAAGTGTCCGTGAGCGGGGATCCGGGTGTTCCGCACACCCGTCCTGCCCCCGTTTGGCCGCGAGGCGACACGTGGAGCGGATGTGCGCGGAATCATCGGCGCGCCTGAACTGGTCGGCGCGCACCGGACCTCTCGAGCTCGGTTGCGGCGTCTTCGGTCGCTTGCTCGAGACGAGCTGGTGTCGACATGATTCCATCGATCCGACGGTCCGACGGCCGAGGTTGAGTGCAGAGGGCGCGTGCCGAGTGCTGAGTGCGAGTGCCGCGCGCCGAGTGCTGAGTGCTGCGCGCCGAGTGCTGCGCGCCGAGTGCCGAGTGCGAGTGCGAGTGCCGAGTGCTGAGTGCGAGTGCCGCGCGCCGCGCGCCGAGTGCCGGGTGCGGGTGCCGAGTGCCGGGTGCGAGGGCGAGCGCGAGGCGGAGTGCCCTGCACCGGACACAGCTCGTCCTCGCGCACGCTCTCGATCCACGTCCGATCGACGCCGGCAGCGATCGAACCGACTCCGACCTCGCCGGGCAGTCTCGCGGAATGTCTGCGGAATCATCGCGCGGTCTCGCGGGTGCTCGAGCCGAGCGGTCGGACCTCGACTCCTTGGAGTCGAGCACGCCGGTCGGGCCGCGGCGTGTGGCGCACAGCGCGTCGAATGTCCGCGGACTCGAATCCCGCGCTGGGGACAGTCTTCGATCGATGCTTGTTTTCTCGTTATTTGCGACGACACGAGCGTTCGCCGCGCGTTCTATCGGAAGGAGGGAGTCGATGGAGCACTCGCACTCGCACTCGCACTCGCTCATGCAGTCTCAGTCGCCGTCACGCATGCCGTCGCCGTCACGCATGCCGTCGCAGTCACGCAAGCCGTCGCAGTAACAGTTGCCGTCGCAGTCACAATTGCCGTCGCAGTCACACATGCCGCCTCAGTCCCAATCCGTTCGCCAGATCGACATGTTCCGTCACGGCGGCAAGCGAGCCGGCGCGGGCCGCAAGCCGAAGGGCGACCGCGCCCTCGTTCCGCACGACACGCGAGCGCGTGTGACGCGGCACACGCCGGTCCTCGTCACGACGAGGCTCCTCGCTTTACTGCCCAACCTGCGGAGCGAACGCACGCTCGCCCTTTTGCGCGAGACGTTCGCCGCGGGCGCGGACCGATTCGGCTTCCGGCTCATCGAGTACTCGATCCAATCGAACCATCTGCACTTCGTCGCCGAGGCACAGGACGAGATCGCGCTGGCGCGCGGCATGAAAGGGCTGCTCGTCCGCGTCGCGAAGGCGCTGAATCACGCGTGGGAACGGACGGGTCGCGTCATCGGCGATCGCTACCACGCGCGTGCCTTGAAGACGCCGCGCGAGGTGCGCAACGCGCTCGTCTACGTGTTGCAGAATGCGCAGAAGCACGGCGCGCGCATCTTCGGCATCGATTAGGCATTCGTCGGGCCCATGGTTCGGCGGGTGGATGGATCGGACCCCGAGGAGTGATCGTGCGTTGCCCGCAGCAAGTTCGTGGCTGCTCCTGTTCGGATGGCTGAAGGGCGGACGCATTGCGACGAGCGAGGCGCCGCGGCCGGATCCAGCTGCGGGGGGCAAAGCGAAATGCAGAGCCTGATCCGACGGCGGCGCCCGTCACCGCGCCCGTCGACGCGCTCGTCGACGCGCTCGCAGACGCGCTCGCAGACGCGCCCGTCGACGCGCCCGTCGACGCGCACGCAGGCGCGCACGCAGACGCGCACGCAGGCGCGCACGCAGACGCGCTCGCAGACGCGCCCGTCAACGCGCCCGTCGATGCGCTAGCAGACGCGTACACCGAAGCGCTCCCCGAAGCGCTCCCCGAAGCGCTCACCGAAGCGCACACCGAAGCGCCCGCCGCCACGCCCACCGCTGCACACGGGGTGAGTGCGCGCCGCGCGCGGGTCGTGGATCCGAACACCGCGCGTGGACGCCCTGGATCCACAGGACTCACCGGCGCCCAAGTCGTGGTCCCGGAGCGCGCGGCCGGCGGGCCAGCACGCGGGCGCTGACCCACACGAAAGCCGGATGCGCCTTCTTTCTCAGGCGCTCAGCGCGCTAACAACGGGTATCCGCTGAACGAGGTGAACAACCGCCCGGAATCGAGCGGCGCGACGACGAAGTCGATGCCGGTGACGGTGCCGTTCACGGTGATGAGCGCAGGATCGTTCAACGTGGGATAGAGCCCGCAGTACACATCGCCCGGACCGCACAGGAGCAAGTCGGCACCCTCGTTCGATCCGCACGCGATCAAGTACTCGCCCGGTGGGAGCAATTCGCCGTCGTTCGTCGACAGCTCGTCGAGGACGTATTCGAAACCGAAGCGCGACGGATTGACGATCGTCTGGGCGACGGTCACGGGTTCGGGCCCGGACACATCGACGGCGACGACGATGAGATCGATGTCCGGGAACACTTGCGTCTCGACGAGGACGGTGACGGGAATGACCTCGTTCCCGACGTCCGAAGTGATTGAAATCGTCGCGGAATACGTGCCGTCGACAGCCAACGCAGCGTTCGCTCGGTCGATGTGCACGGCATAGCTGCCGACGTCGATCCCCGATCCCGGACCGCCGCTCTGCAACGTCAACCAGGGCTGATCGTCGGTCACCGTCAGAACGTCGATCGTCCCCGAGCCCACGTTCGAAAGGATGAGGTTGAGGTCCGTCGCCTGCGTCCCGAAGTTCAACATCGTCGGGGTGACAGCGAGGGTCGGCGTCGCCGGCCCACCCGTTCCCGCCGACTGCACGGCCGCGAGTGCGTCGATCAGACCTTCGCCGAAGAGGGTGTCGCGTCCGGGGGCGCCCAAGTCGGTGGACGTGTTCGCGAGCCTCGTCTCGACCTCGCCCGGCGTCAGGAATGGATTCACGATGAGCATCAACGCGGCCAGTCCCGCCGCGTGCGGACAGGCCATCGACGTGCCTTGGTAGAAGACGAAGATCGGATCGCCGGTCGTTTCGTCCACCAGCGTCGAGAGAACGCCGTCCACGTATTCGTCCTGGCCCGTTCCCGTCCCGGGGTTCGTGTTCACGGACGTGTCGCCGCCCGGTGCGCACAAATCGACGGACGCGTGGAAGTTCGAGTACGGCGCGCGCGCCAAGTTCTGATCGACGGCGGCGACGGAGACGACGTCGGCGTACGCCGCCGGGAACGACGGGGTACCCGAGTTCTCGTTGCCCGCCGCGGCGAAGATCGTGACACCGCGATTGCGCGCGGCCGTGACCGCGTCTTGCATCGTTTGGTTGAACCCCGGTCCACCGAGGCTGAGGTTGATCACCTCGAGCGGCCCGGTGAGCGCCGGTAGCCCCGGGTTCGAAAGTCCCGCTGCGTAGCGAACAGCGCGCGCGATGTCGGCATCGGTCCCGCCGCCCTTTCCGAGGACGCGCAAGTGCACGACACGCACGCGGCTCGCCAGCGGCAGTCCGACGGGAACGCTCGCGACACCGGTCACGCTCGAACCTTGCGTGCCGTTGTCCATCACCGCCGCGATCGTCCCCGCGACGTGCGTGCCGTGGAAGCTCGACGGGCCGATGCCTTCGCTGTCGCCCGTGTCGAACGCGTTGGAATCCGGACCGCCGCCGTCGTCCGAGATCGTGGGATCCGTGATGAAGTCGAACTCGATGTCCGTGTTCGTGTTCGCGTCGAGATCCGAGTGCGGGCGTCGACCCGTGTCGATCACCGCGACGGTGACGATGTCGCCCGGACCGGTGATCGCCGAGCGCACCTCGCCCCAAGCTTCAGGGAGCCTGATCAGCGGGTAGTGCCACTGCAAATCGAAGAACCCATCGTTCGGCGTGAAAGGCGTCGTGCCGCCGAACGGCTTGCGGAGTCGGTTCAATTCCGCGTACTCGACGCGCGGTGCTCCTGCGAGCGACCGAGCCAAGGCGACCGTCACGCGCGCTCGCGCCTCGCCTTCGGGGACCAGCGCGAGGTCCGCGGCGACCTGCAAGGTGCTCTCGCCGACTTGACCGATGCGCGTGAGTCCGCGTCGGGACAGGGCGCCCGTGATGTCCGATCCGCCGACGACCTTAACGAGCAGCTCGCCGGCCTTCGCGTTCGTCGGAGCGCGCCCGTAGAGCTCGTCGCCCGTCGCGAGCCCGAAGTGGGCACGCTCGCGCTCGGTCGCGAGCAAGCGATCGGCTGTCACGCGCAAGTCGGGCGTTCCCGTGCGCTCGACGGCCTCGAGCTCGAACGCGCCGCCGGCTTCGACCTCGAAGACGATCCGCTCCAACGGACCCACGTCGAGCTCCAGCACGGATCCCGTCGACGCGCTGCCGACCGGCGAGTGGCCGTCGCGAGCGGTCTTCAGGACTCGAAGCGTCCGCCCTGCTTCGCCGCGCGCCGTGATCCGGAGGTGCAACGCTTCGGTCGCCGTGCACTCGAAAGCCCCGGCAGTTGTCGAGCTCGCGCTCAGCGTGTCCCCCACGGCGATCGCGCCGACCCAACCGGGGCTCGTCAACGTCTCGGGTGCGGCTGTCGCGTGCACGACGAGTTCGTAGTCGCCCACACCGGAGGCACCGCGCACCACGAGGTCGAATGGACCGACGACGTCGAGCGCGCAGTGGGTCTTCGAGTCGGCCAAAGTGACGACGCCTTGAGCGAGCGGGTCGTAGGCACAGAGCTCGATGCGGCGGTTCGCTGCGTCCGCGAAGCGCAGCTCAGCCGCGACGTGCACACGCTTCGAGGCCGTGAACGCGAACCCGTCGAAGCGATCGCCCACGCCGATCGATCCGCGGATCGAGAGAGAGCGACCGGGTACGAGATGGCCGATCGGCTGCGGCTCGTCGACGCCGTCGTTCGGCTCGGCCTCGGTCAGCGGTTCCGCCGCGGGAACGAAGAGCAGCGTTCCAGTGACGGAACCAGTCCCGCCCTCGACACCGTCATCGGTCAAGTCTTCGGTGCACGCGGAAAGGAGCGCCAAGGCGGCGAGGGCTGTGAATGCGGAAATTCTGCGGTGGATCATGGCGGTTCGATGGAGCACGGAGCCGCGCCGATCCTACCGGGCTGCCGCGTCGAACCCGAGGATTCGCACGACATGGCGCACCAGCGCGTCCTCGACCTCGATCATTTCGAGCGGTCTTCCCACGTGGTCCGCGAGTCGCGTCATCACATCGGGGTCGAGGCCGCACGGCTGGAACGCGCGGAACCCGGCGAGATCCGTGTTCACGTTCAGGGCGAAACCGTGCCACGTGACCCAGCGGCGCACGGCGACGCCGATCGAGCAGACCTTCTTGCCGCCGATCCAGACCCCCGTGAAGCCCGCTTCACGGTGCCCCACGACCTCGAACTCGGCGAGGGTCGCGATCACGACCTCCTCGAGATCGCGCAACCAGCGGTGGAGGTCACGGCGGCCTTCGTCGAGCAGCACGATCGGGTACCCGACGATTTGCCCCGGGCCGTGAAAAGTCGCTTCGCCGCCGCGTTCGACGGCCACGACGGGGACCTTGACTGCGCCCGCGGTCTCGAGGCCGGCGCCGCGACCTACAGTCACGACGGGGTCGTGCTCCGTGAGCACCAGCACGTCGCCGACCCGACCGTCGACGCGACGCGCGAGAAGATCCTGCTGGAGTGCGTGCGCATCCGCGTACCGCGTCCGGCCGAGTCGCCGGACTTCGAGGACGCGCTCGGCGCTCACTTGCGCTGGAAGATGTGCACGGCCATCCCGTGCACGGCTTCGGCCGCTTCCATGAACGCTTCGGGCAACGTCGGGTGCGCGTGGATCGTGCGCGCGATGTCCTCGGACGTGGCGCCCATTTCGATCGCGAGCGTCGCTTCGGCGATCAGCTCCGTGACCTCGGGCCCGACCATGTGGACGCCGAGGACCACGTCCGTCTTCGCGTCGGCGACGACCTTCACGAAACCTTCGGTCTCCATCAAGCTCATCGCGCGGCCGGAGGCAGCGAACGGGAATGTGCCGATTTTCACGGCGATTCCCTTCTCTTTGCATTGCTCCTCGGTGTATCCGACCGACGCCATTTCGGGCGCCGTGAAGATGACAGCGGGCACGCAACGCGCGTCGTACTCCTCGTTCAGGCCCGCGATCACCGCAGCCGCGACGAGGCCCTCTCTGCTGCCCTTGTGCGCCAACATCGGCTGCCCGGCGATGTCGCCGACCGCATAGATGTTCGGCACCTGCGTGCGCATCTTCTTGTCCACGACGAGGAAGCCCTTCGGGTCGACCGCGAGCCCGACCGATTCGAGACAGAGGCCGGCGCTGTACGGCTTGCGCCCGACGGTCGAGAGGATCTGGTCGCACACGATCGTGTCTTCGCCCGACTTCGTCTTGATCCGCACGTAGCTCTTCCCGGCCTTGTGCTCGAAGCTCTGCGCGAACGTCTCCGTCAAGAGTTCGATGCCCATCTTCTCGAGCGACTTCTCGATGACTTTGACGCAGTCGCGCTCCTGGCCGGGCAACGCGCCGGCCGTTGCTTCGAGCACGGTGACCTTCGAGCCGAGTTTCTTGAACATCATCCCGAGCTCGAGGCCGATGTAGCCGCCGCCGATGACGACGAGGTGCTCGGGGATCTTCTTCGGGCGCAGCCCGCCGGTCGACGACCAGACCTTGTCCTCGTCGAACGCGAAGCCCGGGATCTCGATCGGGATGGACCCGGTCGCGATCACGATGTCGTCGCACGTGAGCGTCTTCGCGCCCTCCTTCGTCTGAACGACGACCGACGTCTTGCTGGCGATTCGGCCCGTTCCGATGACCACGTCGACCTTGTGGTTCTTCAGGAGGACGCCGATGCCGCCGGTCAGCTTGGAGACGATGCCCGCCTTCCATTCGACGAGCTTCAGGACGTCGAGGCGGACTTCCTTCGCGCTGATCCCCATCGCCGACGCGTCGCTGATGCGGTGGAGCAGGCTCCCGGCCGCGATCATCGCTTTCGACGGGATGCAGCCCACGTTGAGGCACGTGCCGCCGAGGTATTCCTTCTCGACGACCGTGACTTGCTGCCCCAACTGAGCGAGGCGGATGGCGCAGACGTAACCGGCGGGACCGGCACCGAGGACGACGACCTTGCGGGGCATGCGAGAGGGATCCCTAGAGTGTTGGAGGCGCGCGGGCGAAGCGCGGGATTCTAGCCGCCTCGAGAGCCCGTGAAGAAATCGAGCCTACGGGCTCTCAGAACCCAGTGGCGACGCTTCGCGTCTGCCTCGAGCGCGTGATGTCTTCCTACGCTTTGGATCGCGAGGGTTTTCAGCGTACCGCTCGCCAGCGCTACGCTATAGGCAGAGTTCGGCCTCACCGCACTCCTCCCCGTTCCCCCGTTCCAGGCCGCGCCTGACTGCGCGCGCATCACCACATGGATCCGAGCTCACCTCGAGCGGATCGGCTGCGACTGCGCGTCGGGAGCCTCGTCCTCGGCGCCGTCACAGGGCTCGCGAGCACCACGTCGGCACTCGGCGTCGTGACGGCGTCGGGGGGACACACGCTCGGTTCACGCGTGCTCGTTCCCCCTCCGGATTGGCGCTTCGTCGGCTCGGGCCCGGTCAGCGCGGGCGGCATGTTCTGCACGCAGATCCGCATCGCGCCGGATGGCGCCCCGCATCTCGCCTACCAGGACTTCACTGCGCCCGCGCATCGCGTCGCCGTGCGCCGTTTCGAACTCGGTGCCTGGTCTCCTGTCACGCTCCAAGGTGCCGGCAGCACGGGTGAGGCCTGGTACAACCGCATGGCGTTCCAGCACGACGGCGCACTCGTCCTCGCCACGCGTGATTACGGAGTCGGCGGCCGACTCGGCGTGCGCCGATGCGCGGGGCCCAATCAACCGTGGATGTCGTTGGGCGGCGACGCCGTGAGCCCGCTCGAAGCGCACTACACGGACATCGTCGTGCTGCCGGACGACTCCGTCGCCGTCGCGTTCCAGGATCGCGCTACGATCCCGCCCGATCGAATGAGCGTCCTCCTGTGGAGAGGCGGCGCGTGGAGCCCGATCAGCCGGGAAGGAGTCAGCGTGGGGACGTCGGCGTATTCGTCGCTCGCAGTGGGGCCCAATGGACGGCTCTTCGCGGGCTTCACGGACGCTGCGTACGGGGCGAAAGCCTGCGTGCGCGCGTGGCGACCGTCGACGAATCACTGGTACTCGATTGGCCAGCAGGGTTTCACGCCCGACGTGCCCAACAATCTGGTTGTGCGCATCGCGCCGGATGGCACACCCTACGTCGCCTACTACGTTTGGAGCACGCGCATCATCGTCCGCCGATTCGACGGAGTGTCGTGGTCGGCGGTCGGCGCCGAGGTCGACGGCACCGACGTACCGACGGTCGAGACCGAAGGCTGGCGCCAGTGGCTCGGCTTCGAGATCGACGCGGAAGGGCGCCCGATCGTCGCCTACCAGGCGCTGAACCGCGGGCGCAAAGCCGTCGTCAAGCGTTTCGAAACATCGTCCGGCACGTGGCAACCGCTGGGGATCGAGGGGTTCACGCCGGGGGCTGCGGACTACCTGTCCCTCGCGCTCGCACCCGACGGAACGCCCTACGTCGCGTTCCGCGACGGCGTCACCGGGCGAGCCACCGTCATGGTCTGCCGCTGAGCCCTTGCCTCTGCGCATCGGGTACCCTTTTCGGCCCCGATGACGACCCAGGCGCCCGTTCGCACCCACTGCCCGACCTGCGGGGCGAAGCTCTACCGCACGGACTTGTCCCTGTGCGCGTACTGCGCCACGCCGCTCTCCATCGACGATGCGCCGAGTCGCCTCGACGACGAGACGATCCAACGGCTGAAGCGCCTGCGCGATCACAAGAGCTTCGCGGCGGCGATGGAATTCACGCCGCTCGACCGCGAGGCCGAGGTCGAGCGGGGACGCCGACTCACGGTCGGGTCGATCCTGCTGCTCGTCGCGCTCGCGCCGGGAGCGGTCCTCGTCTGGTCGCTGGTCCAACGGGGGACGTGGATTCCGTGGGCCGCAGCGACGGCGGTTCCGGCGCTGGCTGGCATCGCAATCCTCGCGACGCGTGCGGGAGTGCGCGCGGCGGCCGAAACGCGTCCCATGCTGCGTCGACCCGCGATGGTCGGCGTGCGTCGCAGTGAAACGGACGCGGTGATCGGTGGGACGACGTACTACTTCACGCTGCGCTTCGACGATGGCTCCGAGGGCGAGTTCCTGTGGCCCGGCCAAGGAACAGCGTACGACCCGCTCTCGAACGGCTACACCGGCGTCGCGTACACGCGCGGACCGAAGCTCGTCGACTTCCGCCGGCTCACTTGATTCGGCGCAGTTCGGGCCAAGCGCGCTTCGCCGTGAAGAAGACGAGCGCCGCGGCGATGGGGATGCGCAGCAAGTAGAGCGGCGGGAAACCGACCCAAGTCTCGAGCGCCAATTCGGCTGCGGCGCACACGAGCACGATCCAGAGGCCGAATCGTTGGCGGAAGAAGGCCAAGAAGATCAGCGCTACGGCACCGAAGAACGTCACCGCGATCATCGTCGCGAGCAGTTTCTGGTTCAGCGCCGGGTAGTCGACCAACAGCTCGTGGCGCGACACGACCGCCTGCGCTATCCCAGCGAACTGGGCGATGAACAGGAGGGCCGCCACGAGCCGCAGCGGAAGCAGTCGCGTCGGTCGTGAAACGGCGACCTCCATGGAGCGATGCTCCACGACACTTACGTTGCACGCAAGGCCTGGGATGTTCGGTTCTTCCTGCGCCGGTACTCTTCTGACCCATGAAACTCGCCCTTCGCCCCGCACTCCTGCCCCTCGCGCTCGCCGCGCTGGCCGTCCCAGCGTTCCTGGCCGCCTCCGCGGCCCCGACTGCGCGAGTCGACGGAGGCCCCCTCGACGAATCGATGCAGACCCTCCAAGCCGGGGTGAAGGGGCTCGACAAGGCTCTAGAAAAGGCCGAGATCGAAAAGGCTCTCGGGCTCGTCGCCGACATGCAGAAGGCGGCTCACGAGGCGAAGCACTGCACGCCGGAGAAGGCGAGCGAGATCACCGACGCGAAGGACAAGGCCAAGTTCCTGACCGGCTATCGGCTGAAGCTCATCGAGCTCGAGCGCGGCCTCCTCGACGTCGAAGCGGCGCTCCTCGAAGGCAAGCCGGCCGACGCGAAGAAGGCTCTCGATGAGAAGGTCAAGCCCGTCAAGAAGGAAGGGCACGACAAGTACAAGGATTGAGAGGCCGCGCAGGAGTCGAGCGCGCGTGTCCTGAGCCCGTGAAGCGGTCGATCGTGCGGGCTCTCCGAATCCTCTAGCGCAGCACCGCGCCGGCCCCAAGCGTGTGATGGCTCGACGCGCTCCGAGCCCTCCGTGCGGCCGCGCAGCACGCGGCCGATGGCCGGTTCAAGGCCTCGGGCCCGCGTCAATCGCTCGACGCAACGTCCGAAAGGGCGCCGATCGGGAACGGCAGCTCGACGCGTTCGTCGTGCAGGCGCGCGCTCTCCAAGAGCAGTTGGATCACGTTCAAGCGCACGTCGTCCGAGCGGTTGAGCCGCTTCCCGTCCTCGAACTGGTAGGTCGAATCGGTCGCCGCGAACATGCGGTTGAAGATCTGCTGGACCTGATCGCGCAACGCTTCGTGCAGGTCGTGCGCCGCGACACGATTCGCCGCGAGGAGCCACGCGCCGAGCGGTTCGCTGCGTTCGCGTGCGGCCGCGATCGCTTCGCCCAAGTCGTGCGCGTCGAGAACACCGCGCGCCATGAGAATTTCGCCAAGTCGCCCGCCCAGCGGCGGGCGGTCGCTCTGCGCGTAGACGATGCGGCCGGCTTCGAGCTGGATCAGGAAACGCTCACGCGCCGTCGTGACCCACAAGAGGCCCGACTTCGCGAGGTTCGAGAGCAACCCGAGGATCTCGACGACGAGGATCGATTTCCCGTCGCCGAAGAGGCTCGCGTCGAGCGGACTGATGGGCTTCATCGCGAACGACGACTTGGCGGTGTGCGACTTCGGCAGCGGAGCGCCGGGGACCTCGGACAGGAACTCGAGCGCACCGTCGAGGTGAGTGCGCAGGGCCTCGGAATTCGGAGGCCGATCGGCGGATTTCTTGTCGTCGTGCGGGTGGTTCGTCATGGCGGAAAGACGTTCGTCCTTCGGCTCGAATGCCCGCGGAACTGGACCCGACCTCCGTTCTCGCGTGGACGCGCCGGCTACCGGGCGGCCGTCGTATCCGTAACGGCGCGCCCGCAGCCGGACCATCTCCTCGCGTCGACTCATGCACGCGATCGTCGCGTTCAGGTCCGAGGTGTCCCCGCGGGCGTGGCGTGGCAGTTACATGCGGACGCTGTGCGCAGGAAGGCCTTCAGAGCGGGAACGCGCCGTCGCCCGGTGTCGCGTGCCCGAGGCGCTCGGCGACCGCGATGAAGCGGTTGTACTGGCGCCGCAGGTGCACGGGCACGTCGGCGTACACGTCCTCGACCAGCGTCTTGAGCGCCATTTTCGGCGCCTCTTCTTGCACGTGGATCTCGGCGTCGATCTCGGCCGTGAGTTCGGCCTCGATGCGCGCGCGGCCCCCCTTCGCGACGAGGCCTCGGGTCAGGAGCGCGGCCTCGAAGCGATCGAGCGGATCCTTCGCGGCCCACGCGGCGACTTCGGCGTCGTCGCGGTACTTGGTCGGATCGTCGGAGCTCGAGTGGCCGAGCATCCGGTACGTCTTCAGCACGATCAGCGACGGCTGGCCCTTGCGCGCGAGCTCGTGCGCTTCGCGCGAAGCTTGAAGGCACGCGAGCACGTCGTTCCCGTCCACGTCGCGACCCGGCATTCCGTACGCCTCCGCCTTGTCCGCGAAACTCAGGGCTGCGGTCTGCTTCGCCGAGCTCACCGAGATCGCCCAGCCGTTGTCGATGCACACGAAGTAGCACGGCACCTTCCACACGGCGGCGAAGTTCATCCCGCTGTGGAACCCGTTGCTGCTCGTCGCACCGTCGCCGAAGTACAGCGCGTGGACCTCGTCGATTGCGCGCTGTTTGGCAGCGAAAGCGGCACCGACGCCGTGCACGATCTGCGTGCCGATGACGGACGACCAGCTCGGGTAGTTCGTCCCCTTGTGCTGGAAGTGGTTGCACATCTGGCGACCCTTCGCCGTGTCGTTGCTGTTGCAGTACATCTGCGCGATGTACTCCGCGAGCGGCAACCCACGCATGACGGCGGCACCACCTTCGCGCAGGCCGGACCACAACCAGTCCGTCGGGCGCAGTGCGAAGGCCGAGCCGACGAGTGCCGCCTCGAGTCCCTTCGCCGTGCCGACGAATCCGACGCGACCGGCGCGTTGGAGTTTGAGCATGCGCTCGTCGAGGACGCGCACGCGCAGCATGTGACGAAAAAGCTCGCGCGAAACGTCGGGGCCGGGATCGAGCACCGCCGGCTTGTTGCCGCCACGCTCACGGGTCGGATTGGATTGGGCGCTCACGGTGCGAACCGAAGAGGATAACGGAGCGATAGGAGGTTGGCAGCCGGATCCCGGCGCTCGATTCGGCGAACGTGTCACCGCGAGATTCGGAGCGCATCGGCTCGTTCGTTCGCGCCCTCTCCAGCCGGCGTCAGGGCGGTCCCCGCGCGCTCGCCGGTCTGCACGGAATCCTGGACGGCGACGCGGCCCGCGACGACGACGTGCAGGATCCCCTCGGGAGTCGCGCGTGGATCGTCGAACGTGGCGCGGTCGCGCACGCGCTCGGCGTCGAACACGACGAGATCGGCGTGGAATCCGCGCTCGATGCGGCCGCGTTCGGCGAGCCCCGCGCGGTCGGCCGGCGCGCTCGAGAGTTTCTGCACCGCGGTGGCGAGATCGAAGGCCCGCAGCTCGCGGCAATAGCGACCGAGCACGCGCGGCGCCGTGCCGAAGCTGCGCGGATGCGGTTTCGACGCCGGCCCGCCGTGCGCCGGCTGCACGTAGCCGTCGGAACCGACGCACACGAGTCGGTGCGCCAGCACGCGCGCGACGTCGCTTTCCTGCATGGCATGACCGACATAGGAGATGCCGCCGCGCTCGTGTTCGAGCAGGCGCAGGAACGCTTCGGTCGGCTCGACTCTCCAACGCTCGGCGACGGCCTCGATCGAGAGCCCGGTGAGCGCGCGATCGTCGCCGGACAGTTCGCTCGCGATCACGATGCGATCGAATCCACCGGGCTCGTTGTCCACGCGGAGTGCGAGTTCGGAGCGGATGCGCGCGCGCGACGTCGGGTCGGCGAAGCGTGCGAACATCGGCTCGTTGCCGCCGTCCTTGACCCACGCTTCGAGCAGAATCGTGAGTCCGGTCGAGTACGCCGTGTAAGGATACGCGTCGGCGCGCACGTCGAATCCGTCGGCCACGGCGGCCTCGATGCGCGCGAACGCCGCGTCGAGCTTCGGCCAGTTTTTCGGCCCGCACGACTTCAGATGTGAAATCTGCACGCGCGCGCCGGAGGAACGCGCGAGTGCCAGGATCTCGTCGATGGCTTCGAGCAGGAACCGATCCTCGCTGCGCATGTGCGAGGCGTAGAGGCGACCTCGGCGCGCCACGACTCGCGCCAACGCGAGAAGTTCCTCGGGCGGCGAGTAGATGCCGGGGACGTACTCGAGGCCGCTGGAGAGTCCGAAGGCACCTTCGTCCAGCGCGCGTTCGAGCTCGCGCTCCAGCACGCGCATCTCCGTCGCCGTGAGTCGACGATCGACCTCGCCGACCAGGTTCTCGCGCAACGTCCCGTGCCCGACGAGCAGCGCTTGGTGGATCGCGGGTCGCGCCGCGTCGAGCGCACGGAGGTACTCGCGCACTCCGGCGAATGGGCGCTTGCTCCCGGGTGCCGTCGGCGCAGCCGAACCGCCGCAATTGCCGGTGATTTCCGCCGTGTAGCCCTGGAGGATGCGCGAGTCGGCCGCGGGATACTCCAGGATCGAGCGGTCGGAGTGGCTGTGCAGGTCGACGAATCCCGGCGACACGATCAGGCCGCGCGCGTCGATCGCGCGTCGAGCCTGCTCGCGATCCAGGTCGCCGATCGCGGTGATGCGGCCGTCCTGAACGCCGACGTCCGCGAACCGCGGAACCCCGCCCGAGCCGTCGATCAGCGTGCCGCCGTGAACGACGAGGTCGAAGCGCTGTGTGCGGCGCGTCACGGCGCAGGCGCCGAGCGACCAAGCGATCGGCGCGCACACCGCTGCGCGAATCACGTCGCGTCGGGTCGTGTTCCTCACAGCATCACCTCCACGCCCAGCCCGGGACGGTTCGACGTGCGCAAGCACCCATCGACCAGCTCGAAACCACCGCGCGCTGGATCGCGCGCCAAGTCGAAGCTGCCGTCGAGATCGAGGTAGCGCGTCGCGGAACAGGCGAAGGCCGCGTGCAGCGCCGCCGCGATGCCGATTTCGCTCTCGTCCATGCACCCCCACATCAGATCGACGCCGTGCTGCGCCGCAATGTGCGCGATGCGCAACGCCGGCGCGATGCCGCCGCACTTCATCAACTTGACGTTCCACACGCCGTAGGGCCGCGGTTCGTCCCCTAGATCCAGCGCGTCGCTCTCGTCGTGCAGACTCTCGTCCGCCATCAACCAGCGGCGCACAGGAACAGGCAGCACGCGCAGATCCGCATCGCGTTCGGGAGGCGACGGCTGCTCCAAGACTTCGACGTCGAGCGCGTGCAGGTGCTCGTAGCAACGAACGATGCTCGCGGGTTCGTAGCCGACGTTCGCGTCCGCACGCAGCGCGATCGACGGACCGACGTGCTCACGCAAGCGCGTCATGCGCTCCATGTCCGCCTCGAACGACTCGCCGATCTTGACCTTCAATGCGCGAAAACCCCGCGCGACGTACTCATCGGCCTCCTCCAAGGTCTCGTCGACGGCCATGATCCCGATCGTGATCGAAGTCGGGAGTTCTCGATGCACGCGACCGAGCAGGTCCACGAGCGGACGCCCTGCGAGTCGTGCCCAGAGATCGAAGAGCGCCATGTCGAGCGCCGCGCGCGCGCCCGGTGTCGCGGGCGAGAGCGGTTCGAGCGCGCGGATGTGCTCACGAACGTCGCGCGTCGTGCGCACGAGCCGACTTGCCCCGCGTTCCAACGCTTCGACGCAAGCTTCGAAGCTCTCACCGGTGATGTCGGGCTCCGGCGTGGCGCTTCCGTATCCCGTCACGCCGTTTTCGCCTTCGATGCGAACGAACGCGATGCGCACGGACTCCGTCGTCTGGTTCGCGATGCGGTACGGGCGCTTCAACGGCACCGGGAGCGAGTCGATCGCGATGCGCTCGATCTTCACGCTCGTCGTACCTCGTCGACGAGCGCGCGCAACAGAGGCACGAGTCGGCGCGCGCCTTCCGCGAGCGGCCAGATGGTCGGAAGTGCGGTTTCGCGTTCGATCGCCGCGCGTACCGCTTCGCGCTCCGACGGCGGCGTGCCTTCGTCGTTCAACGTGATGCCGAGCACGCGCGCGCCGTACATCTCGATCAGCGCGATCTGCTTCTCGAGAGGCGCGATCGCGTTGTGCAAGTGCTCCTGGTCGTCGTGGTAGATGCGCCCGGGAGCGTGTTGCAGCACGACTCCGCGCGCTTCGGCCGACAGAATGAGTTCCGCGCCGCACGGACCGCTCGGATTCAGCAGACCCGATTGGCCTTCGAGGAAGATCACGTCGGGCGAGAGTTCGCGATCACACGACACGACGGCGTGCTCCAACTCGCCGCTGACGAAATCGTTGGGCGTCGAATCGAGCACGAAGCCGTGCGGTATGCCCTGCAACCAGCCCGTTTGTCCCGTGTGAACGATGGCCGGTACGAGACCGGCTTCGCGGCAAGCAGCCGACAAGACGTGACACGTCGTGCGCTTTCCGAGAGCGCAGTCCGTGCCCAGCACGGCGACGCGCGGCGCACGCACATCGCGGATCGCACCCGACCAGAAGTGGAGATCGCGACGCGGTTTCGGCCGGCGCACGTCGATCAAGGACACGGCCGCGCGCGCGGCCGCCGCGACGAATGCCGGGTCGTCACCGAGGAACTCGTGCAGGCCGTTGACGACGCCGATGCCGCGCTCGACGGCGCTGAGCAGCGCGCTCCTCATCTCCGCGGGCAGCACGCCGCCCGAAGTCGCGACTCCGATGACGACGAAGTCCGGCGGATTCGTCAGCGCCGCGAGCGCAGCGTCCAAGTTGGGATACACCGGAATTCCCCGGTGTTTTCCGTCGAGTTCGACACCCGCATCGCTGCTGGCGGACGCCGCATCGACGAGGCCCAGGAGCTCGAAACGGCTCGGGCCGCGGACCAAACCGTGCGCCGTCTTGGCCGAGGGTGTCTTGAATAGCCCTTGCGTGAGGACGAGGGCGGTGGCGCGAGACGTCATGTGCTCACAGAACGTGTGAGGAGATCACACGCTCGAGGCAGCCGCAAAGCGGCGCAACGGATGCCTGAGGGGCTGTAGGCTTCATTCCTTCACGGTCTCTGAGCACGGGCTCGCACCCGCAACCGAAGTGATCGCGCGTCGCGAGGAATCTCGGAAGTAGTCGCTGCGCGCGTGGGGAGAAATCACACGCTGTAGCGTCGCGGAGCGGCGCCACGAGCATCGGAGAGCCCCTGGACTCGATTGTCTCACGGGCTCTCAGAGCGCCAGCAGGCCGGGATTCTCGAGCAGGCGCTTCATGTACACCAGGAAACGCGCGCCATCGGCGCCGTCGGCCAAGCGGTGGTCCACCGAGCACGACAGGTTCATGTACTGGCGCACCTCGATCTTGTCGCCTTGCGGCGTCTCGACGACGCCCGGGCGCTTCATCAAGCGGTGCACGCCGAGGATCGCGACGTCGGGGAAGTTGATGATCGGCGTCGCCATGATTCCGCCGATGTTGCCGGCGTTCGTGATCGAGAACGTCGAGCCCCGCAGGTCGTCGGGCTTCACCTTGCCCTGCTTCGTGCGCTCGGCCAGCTCGTTCAGCTCGTGCGCCAGTTGCAGGATCCCCTTCGATTGAACTTCCTTCACGACGGGCACGATCAGCCCGTTGTCCGTGTCCATCGCGATGCCGAGGTTCACGTACGCGAAACGCACGATTTCCTCGGCCTTTTCGTCGAGATGCGCGTTCAGCATCGGATACTTCGCGAGAGCCAGCGCGGTCGCCTTCATGATGAAGGGCATGTAGGTGACCTTGACGCCTTGCTCCTGGCCCATCGCCTTCGCGGTCTCGCGCAAGGCGACGAGTTCGGTCACGTCGAGTTCCTCTACGACCGTGAAGTGCGGCGCGGTGAACTTCGACCGCACCATCGCTTCGCTGATCTTGCGCCGCACGCCGCGGAACGGGATGCGCGTTTCGCGCTCGCCCGGAGCAAACGAAACAGAAGGCGCGGCGGGACGAGCCGGAGTCACGTGAGCGGGCGCAGCCTGCGTCGGAGTAGTCGCCGCTGCGCTGTTCGCGAACGCTTCGACGTCCGCGCGACGCACGACGCCGCCGCGCCCCGATGCCGGGACGCGCGCGAGGTCGATGCCGAGGTCGCGGGCGACACGGCGCGCGCTCGGGACCGCGAGGATCTTGCTGTCGGCCGCCGACGTGCGCGCGGACGCGCCGACAAGTGCTGGTGCAGCGTGGGCCGGCGCCACCGCGTTTGCGTGAACCGGCGCAGCGTGCGCAGGTGCTGCGTGAGCCGGCGCCGCGGAGGGAGCCGCGACTGCGCCCGCGAGAGCGAGCGTGTAGATGACCTTGCCCACCGGCACCGTCTCGCCTTCCTTCGCGAGCAGCGCGGTGATCGTCCCGTTCGCGGGCGAAGGCACCTCGACCGTGGCCTTGTCCGTCATGACCTCGACGACGGCTTGGTGCTCCTTCACGGATTCACCGGCTTTCACGAGCCATTTCACGATCTCGCCTTCCGCGATGCCCTCGCCGATGTCGGGCAACTTGAACTCGAGGGTGCGTCCCGAAGCGGCGCTGGGCGCGGAAGAACCGGCGCCGGGTGCGGAGGAGGCGACGGGAGCCAACGTCTGCGGCGTCGTGGGGTTCGCGTTCTTGCCGCCGGCCGTCGGCGTCGAGTGACCTTCGCCGCTCTTCGGTAACGCAGGTTCGGGCACCGGCTGCGCCGCCTTCTGCGCGGGAGCCGCAGCAGCCGGAGCGCCGGCCTTCGCGGCGGGCGCAGTACCAGCCGGAGCGCCGGCCTTCGCGGCGGGCGCAGTGCCAGCCGGAGCGCCGGCCTTCGCGGCAGCCGCGGTCTCGAGGACGAAGATCACGCTGCCGACGGGCACCGTCGCGCCTTCCTTCGCTTTCAGCGCGCCGATCGTCCCGTTCGCTGGCGACGGAATCTCGACCGTCGCCTTGTCCGTCATGACTTCGACGACGGGTTGATGCTCCTTCACCACGTCGCCGACCTTGACGAGCCACTTCACGATCTCGCCCTCGGCGATGCCTTCCCCGATGTCGGGCAGCTTGAATTCCAGCGCGGCCATGTGCGGTGTTCCTAGGGTCTCGTGCGTCGGCGGTGACTCAGAGCCCGTGAAGAATTCACGGGCGACGCGCCGCGGAAGCGGCGCCAACAGCGTCTGAGAGCGTGTAGGCTCGATTCTTCACGCGCTCTCAGTAGTTCCAGACGTGCTCGATCGCATCGAGCACGCGACGGTCGTCGGGCATGTAGTGGTGTTCGAGAGTGTTCGGGAACGGCGTGTCGAACCCGGTCACACGCGCGATCGGCGCTTCCATGTACTCGATCGCGCTCTCGGCGATGATCGCGCTGATCTCGCCGCCGAAGCCGCAGAAACGCGGCGCTTCGTGGACGACGACGACGCGTCCGGTCTGCTTCGCGGCCTCGAGCACGCCCTCTTCGTCGAGCGGCAGCAGCGTGCGCAGATCGACGACGAGGCACTCGATCCCCTTCTCCGCCGCTTGCTCCGCGGCCTTCAAGCACACCGGCACCATCGCGCCGTAGCAGAAGACCGTGACGTTCTTGCCTTCGCGCGCCGTGCGCAGCGTCGAGAGGTCGACGGTGTAGCGACCCTCGGGCACTTCGCCCTTCACCGTGCGGTACAGGGCCTTCGGCTCGAGGAAGAGCACGGGATCCGGATCGTCGATCGACGCGAGCAAGAGTCCCTTGGCGTCGTACGGCGTGCTCGGGATCACGACCTTCAGACCCGGCGTGTGGCAGAAGTACGCCTCGCCGGATTGCGAGTGATAGAGCCCGCCACGGATGCCGCCGCCGTACGGCGTGCGGATCACCATGGGCGCCGTGTACTGACCACCGGATCGATAGCGCAGCTTCGCCGCTTCGCTGACGATCTGGTCGAACGCCGGGAAGATGAAATCCTGGAACTGGATCTCGCACACCGGACGCAGGCCGTTGACGGCCATGCCGATCGCGGCGCCGACGATGCCGTCCTCGCTGAGCGGCGTGTCGAAGCACCGGCCTTCGCCGAACTCCTTGGTGAGGCCCTCGGTCGCGAGGAACACGCCGCCCTTCGGGCCGACATCCTCGCCGAAGACGACGACGGCCGGGTCGGCCCGCATCGCGACTTTGAGGCCGTCGTTCACGGCTTGGATCAGGGTCAGGTTTGCCATCGTGATGCGACTGGAGATCGGGGGGCTGCTGCTTGGAGCTGGATTCTGCGGCAAATCAGAGCGGGAACGCGCCGTCGCCGGCCGACGCATCACCCTTGCGGTGCGCGAGGTCGAATGCGGCCTGACCTTGCCGGCGGATGTGCTGCGGGACGTCGCGGTAGACGTCGCTGAAGATCGTCTCGATGCCCGGACGCGGCGTCGCTTCGGCCACCTTCGCGGCGGCGTCGATTTCGGCGAAGGATTCGGCGGCGACCTTCACGCCGAGCGCCGGATCCCAGAGCTTCTTCTTCTGGAGGAAGCGCTCGAAGTTCGCGACGGGATCCTTCTTCTCCCACGCGGCGAGCTCTTCCTTCGGTACGTAGCGCGTCGGGTCGTCGCTCGTCGAGTGGCCGCCCATCCGAAACGTGTAGGCCTCGACGAGCGTCGGCCCGCCGCCCTTGCGCGCGCGCTCGACCGCTTCACCGACCGCGCGGCGCACCGCGAGCACGTCGTTGCCGTCGACCTTCACCCCGGGCATCCCGTAGGCCTTGGCCTTGATCGCGTAGCTCTCGCTGGCGGTCTGCTGTGAACTCGGGCAGCTGATCGCCCATTGGTTGTTCTGGCACAGGAAGACGACCGGCGACTTCCAAACGGCCGCGAAATTCAGGCCCGAATGGAAGCCGTGGCTCGACGTTCCGCCGTCCCCGAAGCTCGACAGCACCACGTGCGGCTCCTTGCGAAGCTGCATGGCGTACGCGGCACCCACCGCTTGGATGATGTGCGTCCCGATCGGCGAGCTGATCGAGAAGAACTTGATCGGCTCGGTGAACGAGAAGTGCACCGGCATCTGACGGCCCTTGGCGGAGTCCGCCGCGTTGCCGTACATGTTGTGCATCATGTCCACGGGCGAAATGCCGTGGTACAGCGCCATCCCGAAGTCGCGATAGCTCGGGAAGATCCAGTCGGTCTTCTTCACCGCCGCAGCCGCGCCGATCTGGGTCGCTTCGACGCCGCGGTTCGGGATCGAGAAGCCGATGCGGCCCGCGCGCTGCAGCTTGAGCGCGACGTCGTCGAACGCTCGCACCCGCATCATCGTGCGATAGCAGTGCAGCAATTCTTCGTTCGACATCTTCGGGTCGTACCCGTTGATGCCGCCGTCGGGATCGATCACCGAGAGCATCTCTTGCACGGTCATCGCATCTCCTCGTCGCGGCGAGCACGTCGTTCGCGCACGAGCCGCGCAGCGAAGAACTCGCCCGCTTTGTAGCTCGAACGGACGAGCGGCCCCGCGGCCACGTACTGGAATCCCATCGATCGCCCGAGGCGCTCGAGTTCGTCGAATCGCTCCGGCGTCACGTATTCGCGCACCGGAGCGTGCTTCTGGGTCGGTCGCAGGTACTGACCGAGCGTCAGGAAGTCGACGCCGGCGGCGCGCAAGCGCGCGAGGGCGTCCACGACCTCGTCTTGCGTCTCGCCGAGCCCGAGCATCAGCGACGACTTCGTGAAGACTTGCGGGTCGTGCTGCTTCGCGCCGACGAGCGTCTCGAGAGAGCGCGCGAACGAGCACCGCGGGTCGCGGATCTTGCGCTGGAGCCGATCGACGACTTCGACGTTGTGCGCGAGGACGTCCGGACGCGCCGCCATCAACGTCGCGAGGTCCGTCCCGCGATAGTCGGGGATCAGGGTCTCGACGACCGTACGCGGTGCCTTGGAGCGGATCGAGCGGATGCACTGCGCGTAGTGCCCCGATCCACCGTCGGCGAGATCGTCGCGGTCGACGCTCGTGATCACGACGTAGCCCAAGTTCATGGCCGCCACGGCGGTCCCGACCTTCACCGGTTCGTCCGGGTCGGGCGGCGCGGCCCGGTCCACGGTCTTCACCGCGCAGAAACGACAGCGCCGCGTGCACTCGTCGCCGAGGACCATCAAGGTCATCGTCGCGTGGTCACCCTTCCAGCATTCGCCGATGTTCGGGCAGCGCGCTTCCTGGCAGACGGTGTGGAGGCCGAGCTCCTGCGTCAGGCTCTTCAGCCGCGCGTAACCCTCGCCGCCCGGAAGCGGGACCTTCAGCCACGCGGGCTTTGGGATCGAGCCGTCCTTGCGGCGCGTCGGGACGCCCGAGGGAGCCTCGGGGAGACCGGCGACGCGAGGCTCGAGGGAGGGTGTTTCGGGGTCCATGCCGGGTGGAGACAAGGTCGGTCAGGATAGCGCGCGGCGGCGGATCCGTCGCGGCTCCGAACGCAGACCGGGCCGGCGTTCGCTAGACGCCGGCCCGGTTCCCCAATCACCGAGTCTTCTCCTCGGTCCCTCTGCCACTGATCTTGGGTCAGTTCAGGAAGGGTTCCACTGCTCGTTCGAGCTGCGGCGTGCGCATCTTCCCGATCGCGCGGACCTGAATCTGGCGGATGCGCTCCAAGCTGACCCCCATGCGCGCCGCGACCTCGGACAGCGTGTGCTCGCGCTCGCCGAGGAGACCGAAGCGCAGGCAGACGATGAGCCGCTCCCGTTCACTGAGCCGGTCGAGCGCCCCCTTCACGTTGGACGCGAGGGAGGTGTCCTCGAATTCCGGACGGTACGGGTCGTGATCACCGCGGCTCAAGATGTCGCGCAGGCCGCCGGAGTCGTCCTCGCCCGAAAGCGGCGCATCGATCGACCGCGTCGAACGAGCTGCGCCGAGCGCGTGCTCGACCAAGTTCGGCTCGAGGCCGGAAGCCTCCGCGATCGACTCGATGCTGGCGTTCGGATCGCGCAGCTTCTCGATCGCGATGTTGACGTGCTTGAGTGCCTTCTGGAGGTACACCGGCACGCGCACCGTGCTGTTGAAGTTGTAGAGGTAGCTGCGGAACGCCTGGTTGAGCCAGTGGACCGCGTACGTGCGGAACAGGAGCCCGCGCTTCCAGTCGAAGCCGTCGACGGCGCGGAACAGCGCAGCCGAACCTTCTTGGATCAGGTCGAGGCGACCGGCGCTCGTGTGCGCATACCGCTCGACGTTGATGAGCGCAAGGTAGAGATTGCGCTCGACCATCTCCGTGCGCAGAGCGTGGAGCTCCGCCCAGCGCCGTCCAACGGCCGGGGCCAGGGTGCAGTGAATGGTCCGGTCGCCGACGTAGGCCGCCGGGTTGCCGGAGACGCCGCCGTCCAGATCCGCTTGCGTGAGGCCGGCTTCTTTCAGCGCGCGGTTCAGGCGCACGCGTGCAAACGCGATACGACGGGCGAGGCGCGCCTCGTTCGCACGGTCGAGGATCGTGATCGCGTCGACTTCGGAGCGAAGTTGCGTTTCGATCGAGAAACGGGCCCCTTCGCGCGGAATTCGGCTCGTGTGCGTGTTCGAGTGCCACGTCGCCGGGTCGGCGATCTCGAGCGTGACGTTTTTCGCGTCGTACTCGGTCGCCAGCTTCTCCAGTTGCTCGTCGAAGGTCTCCGGATTCGCCGCGAGGCGATCGAGGACGAGGTCGAGATCGGCGTGTTTCAGGATGAGACCCACCATGGAAGAACCCTCCTGCACTTTGTGCCGCGGGGCGCGGCGTTGCGTGCTCGAGACCACGGAAACTTCGAAATCCTGGGTAGGGACGACGCGCGGGCGGGAGAGGCCGCCCCAGGACTGATCACCCTCGAGATCGACGATCGCCCTGCCGCGGACGGTCGCGCTCTTTCCAACAGGCCTACGGCTGGAACGCGCCGGAACGACGACGTTCCGGCCATTCTTCTTCGCGCTGCGTGAGGCTTGCGTTGCAGTAAGTCGTTTCATGACGCGCTTCCGTTGCAAGGTCCGCACCGAACGGGTGCCGTGGATGCAGGTACATGCCTTTGCAGGTGGAAACTGCTGGAACAGACGTACTTCGGCCCCTGAAATGGCTCGGTAACCCGGCTCGATCACCGGCTAGTGACCTGCTGCGCGCTGCCACGACGACATCTTCTGTCCAAAGATCCGCAGGTGGCGCGCGGGAACGCACGCTGGGTTTCCCGAGAGGAACTCGTCGATCGCATCAACGCGTGAAGCGACGTTCACGCCTTGGCGTTGAAGCTAGATCGTGAGATCCGGTTGCGACGAATGGGTTTGGCGCGGGAGTTCCGCGAAGAAATCGACGCGGACTCACGCGTTTTCTCCATCCGCTTCCGCAACGAGCGCAGTGCGCGCACGAAATCGCGCGCGCGGGAACAACTTGGGCGTGGGCTGCGTCTTCGGCGGTTTCGGCGCACCTCACGCGGGGAAGAAGTTCGAGAGCGGTCACGATCCAGACTCGACATCGAACTGCCCGTTGAAGTCGTCAGGCCACCTCGTGCAGCTCCAGGGAGCACGAGATGGCCTGACGACTTCGAAACGCGACGAGGCCCGACGCCTCGGCGGAATCAGGCGGTGACGCCTTCGCGATAGCTCTTCTGCGTCTCGCGCGGGATGTACGCTTGGAGGTGATCGAGGTGCAATGCATCGCGCACGAGGCTGCGCGCGATCACGATCCGCTGGATCTGGTTCGTGCCTTCGTAGATCTGCAGGATCTTCGCGTCGCGGAAGCACTTCGCGATCGGGTAGTCCTCCATGAACCCGTACCCGCCGAACACCTGCACGGCGTCCGTGGCGACGTCCATGGCCACGTCGGTAGCGAAGCATTTGGCCATCGCGGCCATCTTGCCCATGTCGGGACCGGAAGCATCCGAGGTCGCGGCCGACGCGTACACGAGCCAGCGCGCGGCCTCGGTCTTCATCGCCATGTCGGCCAGCATCTTCTGGACCATTTGGTGGTTCGAGATGGGCACGCCGAACTGCTGACGGCGCTGCGCATAGACGTTCGCGAGGTCGAGAGCACCCTGCGCTGCTCCCACCGCCTGCGCCGCCACGCCAGGGCGCGCCAGGTCGAGCGTCATCATCGCGTGCTTGAAGCCCATCCCCGCGCGCTCGCCGATCAGGTTCGACTTCGGAACGCGCACATTGTCGAAGTGCGTCTCGACGACGGGCACCGTGCGGATACCCATCTTGTCCTCGACCTTATTGATCGTGAACCCGGGTGTCCCCTTCTCGACGACGATGGCGCTGATGCGGCGCGACTTGCTGGTCGGATCCGTGACGCAGAAGACGGTGTAGAGATCGGCCACTCCGCCGTTCGTCGTCCACTTCTTCTCGCCGCAGATCACGTAGTGGTCGCCGTCTTCGACGGCCGTGACGGAGAGGCCACCGGCGTCGGAGCCGGCGAACTTCTCGGACAGACAGAACGCGACGAATTTCTCACCGCGCGCGATCTGCGGGAGCCAGCGCTTCTTCTGCTCCTCGGTGCCGCCGACGAGGATCGGGAACGAGCCCAACGCGTTCACGGCGAATGCGACGCCGAATCCCGAGTCGGCTTTCGCGAGTTCCTCGGTGACCCGCGCGAGCGCGAGGATCCCTGCACCGTGTCCCCCGTACTCGACCGGAACGAAGGTCTTGAAGAGCCCCGCTTGAGCCACGGCGCGCGCGGCCTCGAAGTTGTATTCCTGCGCCTTGTCGTACTTCGCCGCGTTGGGGCGGACGATTTCGTCGGCGATTTGGCGGGCCTTGGCGGCGAGTTCCTCGCCGAGCGCAGTGAAAACGATGTTTTGGGGCATGTTTAGGCTTCGCACGCGGGGGCGCGGAGTTCCGCAGTCTAGCCGCCGCGGGTCGTCACTGCCCGAGCGACTCGCAGGAGCTGGCGTGGGGATCCGGGGCCGAACACGGAGCCCTCGAACCCTCCCCACCGCGCCTGGACCACGAGGCCCGCCGCCGCGACGCGCTCGTCCAACTCGATGGGCTCGTACAGGCGGACCTCCTCGTGCCACGTCCGGATTCTGGATCCGTCGCGATGGAGTTCGACGTCCTTGCGGACGGAGGAGCCCACGAGCCGACGCCGCTCGACCAAGGTCGCACCGGCGCGCTCGCGTCGGGACTCGGAGACGAGACCGGCGCGCACGAAGTCCGGGTTCATGACGTCCAGGAAGGCGACGCCATCCCGGGTGAGGATGCGCGCGACGCCGTCGAGCAGCTCACGGTCGCCCAGATCGCCGAAGTACCCGAAGGACGAGAAGAGGCTGACGACGCCGTCGAACGCTCCGTCCAGGAACGGCGCGCGTCGGGCGTCGCCGCGCACGACGCGCGTAGCAACGCGCCGACCCTCGGGAAGCTTCTCGATCTGCGCGAGCAGGTCCGCGGACCAATCGACGCCGGCGACCTCCAAGCCCATTTCGTGCAGCGCGATCAAATGTCGGCCCCAACCGCAGCACAAGTCGAGCACGCGGCCGCGCAATCCGTTCGCGACTAGAAAGCTCGCTTCGATTCGCGCCGACGCCAGGTCGCGGTGTGGGTACAGGTCGACGTAGTCGGACGAGAACGCCTGCGACCACCAGGGAACGGCGTCCATTCCGGGATCAGCGATCCGACGCGGGCTCGGGCGAACCCGCGCGAGCGTGGGCCGCGACCGGCAGAGCGAGCGCAATTTCGACGAGGATCGACCGCGATCCGGTGCGAACCGGCAAGCGCACTCGCACGCTACCCGGCTCGTCCGTCGCGGGATTGCCGTCGGGATCGAAACGGGCGACGAGTTCCATTTCGCGCTCGACGCCTCCCGCGATTCCGGGCCACGCATCGCGATCGTCGAGCGCGAAGTAGAGCCGCGCTTCGTCACGACTCGGACTCCAGATCGGATCGCCGAGGTCGTACGAGCGCGAGAGAACGGGCTCGTCCCGGCCCGGAAACACGACCGCGATCGTCGCGGCTGCCCCGGGCGCGAGCAGCGCTGTGTCAGCACGCAGCACGAGTTCGCCCGCGTACGCGGCGTCGACGAGCAGGATCTCCGTTCGGATTTCCGGGGATTCCGAGCCGTCGTCGGCGGAGCAACCTGCCGCGACGATCAAGATGGGCGCGGCGACGGACGGCAGGAGGCGCATGGTCGGGGTGGAGTCTAGCCGCGCACGGCGATCCGCGATTCGGTCGTGTACGACGATTCCGCTCGGGTCTCGCCGCGACCATGATGACGCGGACCTCATGCGAACCGAACCCGCTCTCGGCCTCGTCGATCGCCACGCCAAGGAGGCGCGCGAGGAACGCGACCTCGCCCCCTACGCGGAGCACGCGGCGCGGTCGCGCGGTCGGCGTTTCTCGGAAGCGGACGACGACTTCCGCACGTGCTTCGAGCGCGACCGCGATCGGATCGTCCACAGCACGGCGTTTCGACGACTGATGTACAAGACGCAGGTCCTCCTGAATCGCGAAGGCGACCACAATCGCACGCGCCTCAGCCACAGCCTCGAGGTCGGTCAAGTGGCGCGATCCTTGAGCGACGCCTTGGCGCTCAACGGGACCTTGGTCGAAGCGCTCGCGCTCGCGCACGACATCGGTCACCCGCCGTTCGGTCACCGCGGAGAGGTCGCGCTGGACGAGCTCATGCACGCGCACGGGGGATTCCGCCACAACGCGCAAGTCCTGCGCGTCGTCGATCAACTCGAGCGCCGCAATCCGGATCACCCCGGGCTGAACCTGACGCGTGAAGTGCGCGAGTCGCTCTTGAAGCACGAAAGTCGCGAGGATTGGCCCGGCGAGTTCGCGCCGCGTCCTCGGCATCCCTGCCTCGAGGCGCAGGTCGTCGATCTCGCCGACTCGACCGCCTACGACATGCACGACCTCGAGGACGGGATCTTCGCCGGGATGTTCCCGATGGAAGCCGTGCACGAAGGTTCGGAGCTGTGGCGTCGCGCGACGCGCGAGGTCGAACGTCGTCACCCTGGATTCCTCGATGGAAGCGACGACAGGAACTTGCGCGTGAAGCGCGTCGCGAACCAACTGCTCGGCGCGACGATCCGCGATCTGGTCGCCGCGACGCGTGCGCGACTCCTCGACACGGACCCGAAGAGCCCGACGGACGTCCGCGCGCATCCACGAATGCTCGTGGGTCACGGCGCGGAGATCGGACCGCTCGTCGCGGAATTGCAGGCGTTCCTGTGGAAGCGCTTCTACAAGCATCCGCATCTGCTGGAGCTCTCCGAGTACGCGCGCAAGGTGCTCGCGCATCTCTTCGCGGCCTACTGCAACGATCCACGACTCATGTCGGGCTGGTACCAGTCCTGGGCTCGCGAGGTCGGCCTCGAACGCTCCGTCTGCGACTACTTGGCCGGCATGACGGACCGCTTCGCCGAGCAGGAGTTCGCTCGGCTCGGAGGCGCCGACTGACTCTGCTCGACTCCTCGCGCCGCCCGAGAATCCAGGTGGGTCGGGTCAGCGCGTGTGAAGAAATCACACGCTCGAGGCAGACGCGAAGCGTCGCTGCATGGATCTCTGAGCCCGTAGACTCGATTCTTCCCGAGCTCTCAGTGCGCCTGCAACCACACGATCCAGAACAGGAAGCCGAGGAACAGCACGACGATCGCGACGCGGGCCAGGAGAGGCAGCCGCGACGACTTCGCGTCCTTCAGACCGGCGTAGAGCGGTTCGATCTCTTCGGGTTTCGACATGACGCACACGAGGATCGCTTCGCGAGCGTGCTGCGGCAAGCTCGAGTCGGTTTCGGTCAAGCGAGCCGCTCGAACCGCCGCTTCCAGCCCCACCACGCGAACGCGCCGGTCACCGCCGCGATTCCGCAGAGGACCAGGATCGGCAGGGCGATCCCGCGGAGGTCCTTGCCGTACCAGAAGAGCCCCTGATATCCGTCCATCGCCCAAGCATTGAGCGTGAAGTGCCCGATCGTCCGGAACCACTCCGGCACGATCGCGAGCGGGAACCAGCTGCCGCCCATGGCGCTCATCGTGAGGATGAGGAGCGTGGACAGACCCTCGAGTTGCTTGCGCGTCCGACACAGAACGGCGAGGAGCAGTCCGAATCCCGCAGCCGCGCCGGCGACCGCGGTCGAGAGGACGACGAGCGCGGCCGGGTCGCGGAACACGGGCACGTCGAACACGAAGCCGCCGTACACGAAGAGCAGGACGAGCTGCACGAGGCCGACACTGATCGTGAACAGCGCCTTGCCGAGCAGAACCGCGCCTCCGGCGTTCGGCGTCAGGCGCACACGCTGGAGAGTCCCGGATTGATCCTCGTCCAGGATCGTCCCGCCGCACGCCGCCAACCCGAAGAGCAGCATCATCACGGCGATCCCGGCGATCGCGTGCGCGCCGCCGGCAGCTTTCCGCGACGGATTCGCAGCGCCGGCGACGTCCTCGACGTGGAGGCCTAGCGCTTCGGCGCCGCCGTCTCGGAAGTCGAACGGGTTCTTGGAACCGCTGGCTTCATCGGGCTGCGCACTCGAATCGAACATCGACTCGGCCATCTCGCGCATTCCAGCCGGGAAGCCCATCGACTCCATGCCGCGCTTCATCATCTCCTTCGCGACGGCGGGGCCGGCCGCTCGCATCAGTACGGGCACGAGCGTGCCCGCCAGGATCTGCTGCTCGATCTCCTTCGCGGGATCGCGGTACAGCACGATGCGCGGCTTGCGGCCGGCGCGCACGTCCTCGCCGAAACCGGCGGGCACGAGGATCGCGGCCGGCGACACACCGCGCTCGACGCGACCGCGCGTGCCGGTCTTCGCTTCGACGTCGAGCGCGGCGGAAGCACGCAGCTCCTCGAACAACTTCTTCGATTCGGGCGAACCGTCGAGGTCCTCGAAGTCGACCTCGACGCGGTTCACTCTCTCGCCGTCGCCGCCCATGACGCTCGTCATGGCCGCGCCGAACACGGTTCCGAGCACGAGCGGCAGCGCGAACGACATCGCCAGCGCCACCGGATCGCGCAGGAAGAGCCGCAAGTCCTTCACGGCGACGATCAGTGCTGTGCGGATCATCCGGGCTCCTGGTCGCGCAACGCATGGCCGGTCAAGGTGAGGAACACCTGCTCCAAGTCGGGCAATTCCTCTTCGACGCGCGCGTCGATGCCTGCTGCGCAGAGCAGCGCGAGTGCATCGGCCGTCCGCGGTCCGGCGTCGATCCGCTGGCGCGCCGAATTGGGAGCGGCGACTCGTTGCCGCAGTTCGGCGAGGCTCCCTTCCGCGATCGTTCGCCCCGAATCGAGGATCACGATCCGATCGCACAGGCGCTCGACCTCGCCCAATTGGTGCGTCGTGTATACGAGCGTCGTTCCCCGCGCGCGCAGGCGATCGACGAGCTCGAACACGTGGTTGCGCGATTGAGGATCGATCCCGACGGTCGGTTCGTCGAGAAAGACGAGCTCGGGATCGTGAAGCAGCGCCGCGACGATGTTCAACCGGCGCTTCATGCCGCCCGAGTAGGTTCCGACGCGGTCCTGCGCACGATCCGCGAGCCCGGCCTGGTCCAGCGCGCGACCGACGCGACCTTGGAGGTCCAAGCCTCGCAGCCCGTGCATCCGCCCGAAGAACGTCAGGTTTTCCGCGCCGGTCAAGCCGTCATAGAGCGCGATTTCCTGCGGGACGACGCCTATGCGACCGCGCAAGTTCGAGGCGTCGCGCGCCGGATCGAGACCCAGGACCGAAACGCGCCCAGCGGTCGGCGCGGCGAGCGTCGAGAGAATTCGGATCGTCGTCGTCTTGCCCGCACCATTCGGACCCAGGAATCCGAGGCTCTCTCCGCGCTGCACGACGAGCGACAGCCCATCGACAGCGCGGGCTGGACCGAAGTTCTTGACGAGTCCGGCGACCTCGATGGCCGGGGACGAAGAGTTCGAGGGCGACTCCATGCGCTTATACTGTGCCGGTCCGGATCCGGATCCTTCGCGGAATCCGCCGGCAGCATGCCGACCGTCCCTCACGATTTCCGCGACCCCGCGCTCCTCGAGCTGGCACTCACGCACAGCTCGGTCGGCAGCGAACGCGACAACGAGCGACTCGAGTTCCTCGGGGACGCGGCCCTCGACCTCGTGATCGCCGAGGAGCTGTTTCGCGCGGCGGGCACGGAGCTCCAGGAAGGCGAGATGACCGAGCGGAAGGCCTCCGTCGTTTCGCGGAAATCACTGGCTGAAGCCGCACTTCGGCTCGGATTGGATTCCCTCGTGACCTTGGGCGCCGGCTTGCGCGACCGCGCACTGCCGCGGTCCGTCCTCGCCAACGTGTACGAGGCCGTGCTCGGCGCGGTTTACCTCGACGGCGGCCTCGAAGCGGTTCGAGCGTTCGTCCACGTGACCTTGAGCGAGGCGCTGGCCCGCGTTCGCGAGCCGGCCGACGGACTGAACCCCAAACAGGAGCTCCAACAGATCTGCCAGCGCGATATCGGCAGCCTCCCCGTCTATGCGTTGCTCGACGAACGTGGCGCGGCGCACGCGCGCGCCTTCCAGATCGCGGTCGAAGTTGCCGATCGCCGCTTCCCGAGCGCGTGGGGTCGAACGCGCAAGGAAGCCGAAACCTGGGCTGCTCGCGAGGCGCTCCTCGTCCTCGAAGAGTCTGGGTCCGAGTTCGGATCGGATCGAAGTTGAGCGCGACCACGGAATCGACCGTCGGCGCCCGCGCGCGTCCGGCCGCCGTCGTGATCGACGCGTCGCAGCTCGCCACGCCGGAGCTCGAGAAGTTGGCGCGCGCGATGGAGCGCGAGCGGTCCGTCCTGGCGGGCAACTTGTGGGGTTCCTCGCAGGCGCTCGTGCTCGCGTGGCTCGCAGCCCGCGCCCAGGGACCGTGGGTCGTGGTGACCTCGGGCGAAGCGGAAGCACAAGGATTCGCCGACGATTTGGCCAGTTTCGGCGCCGACCCGACATGGCTACCGGCGCGCGAGGGCGTCGGCACGGCACTGCGCACTGGCGAAGCGGACCTGGGCGGGTTGCGCGCACGGCTCCAAGTGGCGCAACGGCTCGCGGGCCAGCCGGAGTCACGACCGCGACTGCTCGTCGCGTCGCTCGTGTCGATGCTGCAACCGATCCAGGGTCGCGCGGAGCTCGAGAAGAACTGGCTCGGATTGCAGGTCGGCAACACGTTGGATCCCGAGGCCTTGCTCGAGCGACTCGTCACCAGCGGGTACCAGCGCACGCCGCTGGCCGAGCGCCCCGGCGAAGTTTCGCTGCGCGGCGAGATCCTCGATCTCTACACGTACTCGAGCGAGCTGCCGATTCGCATCGAGCTCTTCGGCGAAGAGATCGAGTCGCTGCGCACGTTCGATCCCGTCGATCAACGCAGCGTCGAGTCGCACACGGCCGTGCAGGTCAGTCTCGCTTCCGATGCCGGGAGCATCGAGGAAGGACAGGGCGCGCTGCCGGCGAGTCTCGCGGGACCGACGGCCGTTTTCGTGCGCATCGAGCCGTTGCGACTCGAGGATCGCGCGGGCGGCTTGCGCATCCAGTCGGCGGGACACACGCGCGCGCTGCTCGAATTCGACGCGTTGGTGCGCGAGCGACGCACGCTCGACCTGCAAAGCCTGCCGGGCGGCTCGGCTTTCGACACGCGATCCGTCCAAGGCCTCTCCACGAACGCACGCGAAGCGCCGAAAGCGCTGCGGGAAGCGGCCGAAGACGGCACACGCGTGATCGTCCTGTGCCAAACGGAGGCTGAAGAGAAGCGCTTCACGCAGGTCATCGCCGAGAACGGCGGCGGCGCCGGCGTCGAGACGCGCGTCGGCTCGCTCGCGCGTGGATTCCGCTTGCCGGCCGCGAAGCTCGTCGTGGTCAACCACCGCGAGCTGCTGGGCATCGTCGGGCGCCGCGCCGCGATGAAGACGCGCGAACCGCACAAGGTGCGCGCGCTGCAGTCGTTCTTCGAATTGAAGGTCGGCGACCTCGTCGTACACGCCGTGCATGGTCTCGCGCGCTTCGCGGGACTGAAGCGCATGGAGCGCAGCGGCGGCGAGGAAGAGCACCTCCACCTCCTGTTCGCCGACGAGGTCTCGCTGTTCGTTCCGGCGTCGCGCATCGACATGGTGCAGCGGTACATCGGGACCGGATCCACCGCGCCGCCGCTCGACCGCATCGGCTCGAGCTCGTTCCGCAAGCGCAAGGAGAAGGTCGAGCGCGCGATCCGAGACCTCGCGACCGAGTTGCTCGAGGTCCAAGCTCGTCGCGCATTGCGTCAACGGATCCCGTGGGGAACCGACGAAGCACTCGTGACGCAGATGATCGAGGCGTTCCCCTGGACCGAGACCGCGGACCAAATCACGGCCGACAAGGAGATCGGGTGCGATCTCGCAGCAGATCGACCGATGGATCGCCTCCTGTGCGGCGACGTCGGGTTCGGCAAGACCGAGCTCGCGATCCGCGCGGCATTCCGCGTCGCGTGCGCCGGCGGCCAAGTCGCAGTGCTCGTTCCGACGACGGTCCTCGCGAGCCAACACGAAGCGACGTTCCGCGAGCGTTTGGCTGATTTCCCAGTGGAAATTGCGGCTTTGTCGCGCCACGTGACGGGCAAGGAGGAGCGCGCGGTGCTCGAGCGCGTGGCGAAGGGCGAGATCGACATCCTGATCGGCACGCACCGCATCCTCTCGAAGGACGTGCACTTCGCGCGCCTCGGGCTCGTGATCGTCGACGAGGAACAACGGTTCGGCGTCACGCACAAGGAGCACTTCAAGAAGCTCCGCGCGGAGATGGATCTCTTGACGCTGTCGGCAACGCCGATCCCGCGCACGCTGCACATGTCGCTCTCAGGACTGCGCGACATCTCGGCTCTTGCGATCCCGCCCGAGGGCCGCCAGGAGATCGAGACCGTCCTCGGTTTCTGCGAGGACGACACGCTGATCCGCGAAGCGCTTCTACGCGAGAAGAACCGCGGTGGTCAGGTCTTCTTCCTGCACAACCGCGTGCATTCGATCGAGCAAGTCGCGCTGCGGATTCAGATGCTGGTCCCGGAGTGCTCGTACGCGATCGGTCACGGCCAGATGCCGGCGCGTGAGTTGAAGAAGGTCATGGACGCGTTCATCCGCGGGTCCGTGGACGTCCTCGTCTCCACGACGATCGTCGAGAGCGGCATCGATATTCCGAGTGCGGGCACGATCGTGATCGATCACGCCGACGAATTCGGTCTCGCCGAGCTGCACCAATTGCGCGGCCGCGTCGGCCGCGGCACCGCGAAGTCACATTGCTACCTGCTCGTCGAGAAGTGGAAACCGCTGCGTGACGAGGCCAAGGAGCGACTCAAGGCGCTCGAGGAACTCACGCGACTCGGCGCGGGATTCCAGATCAGCATGAAGGACCTCGAGATCCGCGGCGCGGGGAACCTGCTCGGTCCCGAGCAATCCGGTCACATCGCGGCCGTCGGCTACGACATGTACTGTCGGCTCCTCCACCAGACGACGGAGAAGTTGCGAGCCGGTGGCGAGGTCGACATCGACGGCGTCGTCGCAGCTCAGGAATCGCAGGGCGCGGAACTCGAGCTCGGGATTCGCGCATTCCTCTCCGACGCGTGGATCCCCGACGGACGGGCGCGCGTCGAGGTCCTCCGCCAGCTCAGCGCGATCCACGACGACGCCGAGATGAAACGCGCACTGGAGACACTGCGGGATCGCTTCGGCCGCATCCCCGAGGAAGCGGAGAACCTCGTGCGCCTGTTCCGACTCAAAGCACGCCTCGAGGAGATCGGCATACGACGGCTCCTATGGCGCAAGGACGTCTACGTGCTCGAATACGCCGACCGCGTGGCACTCGAGAGCGCGCTCGATCTGCGCGGCTTGGAGGTGCGGCCGATTCGCACGGGTCTGATGCACTTGCCGATCCCGTCGGATCACAAGTCCGGTGCACAAGCGCTGCAATGGTTCGAGCGACTCTTGCGCGGCGCGCCCGTGACCCCGACGATGCCGCGTCCACGATGACGCTCTTGCTCCTTCTCGGCGCGTTCCTGTCGCAAGACGCGACGGAGGTCGCCCCGGCAGCCGCCCGACCGTGGCGCGCGGTCGACCGAATCGAGATGGTCGTCAATCAGGACATCATCACCGCGTCGCGTCTGGACCGGGACCTGAAGCAATTCATGCGGAGCCAGAAGCTCACCACGGACACGGAGATCCGCGCGGCCAAGACGCAGATCCTCACGGACCGCGTGAAGGAACGGCTGCGCGTCCAAGCCGGCGCGAATCTGGGCGTCGACGAGAAGCTGATCGACGCGCGCGTCGCGGACAGCCTGGAGCGGATGCGCGAGCGCGAGAACGGCGTGGTCGGGCTGGCCAAGTTCCTCGGGTCGCGCGAGATCTCCGGACCCGATGTGAAGAGGCTCTTGCGCGACGACATCTACGAGCAGATCTGGCAGGACGGGCAGACCGGTGAAGCGCCGGGCCCGCTCGGCCGTGTGACCGCTGACCGCTACATTCGCCCCGGAGCGCTTCGCCTCCTGTTCGACGCCTCGATCGAGCGTCCCGCCGACATGTTGGCCCTGGGCGGAAGCGTCGGCCGCGTGCGATTCCAGCAGGTCATTCTCGACACGCGCGCGGCCGGCGGGCTCGAGCCTACGCGCGAGCTCGCCCGTGCGATCGCCGCAAGGATCGAGGCGGGCGAGGACATGGCCGAGATCGCGCGTGCGAACGGCGCGGGCCCGAACGCCGACGGCGTCACAGATGTCGAGGAAGCCGGCCTGCGCGAGCTGTTCCCCGAGATCTCGGCGTTCACGACGCAAGCCGCTCCGAACCAGATCTCGCCACCGATCGAATCGGTCTCCCGCGACACGACGTTCGTACGCATCGTCCGGTTCCTCGACCGTACGGCCGCGGTCGTTCCGGACTTCGCCACCTCTGCCGTGCAAGAGACGCTGCGCAAGGGAGCCGAGAAGCGGTCGGAGGTCCACCGACTCGAATCCGCGTACGGACCGATGCTGCGCGCCTCCTACGTGTGGCCGGAGGAACTGGCAGGTCGGAAGCCCTGAGCGATCGGGGCGCGGAGCCCGCTCTTCGCCAACTCTTGCGGCCTATCGTGGCGGCAGTGCCGCGACGATAGGCCGCAAGAGTTGGCCGATCCTGCCTACCTGCGCTCGATCAGCGTGTGCGCTGCAACCGCGCTTCCGCGCGCACGCTCTCGCGCACGCTGCGAATTTTCTCCGGCGCCGTTCGTCGCACTTCCCACGCGAGTCCGACGCGCTCGAAGCTCCACACGATCCACTTCGTGGGGTCGAAGTGGTACCAGCGCACGCCATTCCGATAGTCGAGTTGGAAGCGGTGGTGGAAGTTGTGGTAGCCCTCGCCCATCGTGACGATCGCCGTCACGAAGCTGTCGCGAGCCGAGATCGCGCGCGAATACGGTCGTGATCCCATCCAGTGGGCCACCGAGTTCACCGCACCGGTCGCGTGCCATTGCAGGACGAGGCGCAGGAAGCAGGCGACCAGCATCGCTCCGATGGGATCGCCCCAGAGGAGTCCGAGCAGACCCGGGATGACGAGGCTGACGAGGATCGCAAGCGCGATGTAGTAGCGGTGCTGGAATGCGACCAGTCGGTCCGCCAAGAGATCATCGACGCCGCGCGGAATCGCTTTCTTCGGGTCCTGGAAGAAGACCCAGCCCATGTGCGCCCACCAGAAGCCGCGCGTGATGTTGTAGGGGTCCTCTTCCTGATCCGTCCGCGCATGGTGACGACGGTGATCGGCCGACCAGCGGATGGCGGAGTTCTGCACGGCCGCCGCGCCGAAGAGCAGGTAGAACGCGCGCACGAGCACGTTGGCGCTGTAGGTCGGGTGCGCGAAATGGCGGTGATAGCCGCCCGTGATCGCGAAGCCGCAGAGGACGTACCAGAGGACGCCCGTCCCGATCGTCCACGGCGAGGCCTGGACGAAAACGAGCCACAGGAGGGCCGCGACCGCCAGGAGGTGTGCGGAAGCTATGAAGAGGGTGTTCGTCCAATCGCGCTGCATGCTGAGAACTCCTAGCGTACGGTGGCTGCCCGCGGAAGGCATCGCCCGATCAACAAACGCGACGGTGGAACGGTGTAAGGAAATCGAGCAGGAGTGTCCGGTCGCGAGCGAGTACCCCGCCCTTCGTCGTCGAACGCACGTGGACGACGGTCGAGGGCAAACCGTCGGGCCCTTCACAGCGGATCGTGATCGTGGCCGTGCCCGCGAGGAACCCGCCGCGCTTGCGGCAAGTCAGGACGCGCGCGGCAGCGTCGCTCGCCACGACTTCCCATCCGTCGAGGTCATCGACCATCTCGCGTGCGCTCTCGAAGACTTGGTCGGGCCGGATCGGAACCTTGAGCGGCCGTAGCCGCTCATCGGTCGCGTCCTCGCGCGTTTCGCAGACGGCGGCCATCGGCAGTTAGTCAGGACCCTCAGGCCGTGAAGACTTGACGGCCAGCGCGCCGCGGAGCGCCGCAACGGGATGCTGAGCGCGTTCGAAGAGGTCGAGCCTACACGCCCTCGAACGCGGCTGTCGCCACTTCCGCGGCGCGTCGCCCGTGAATTCTCCTCGGGCGCTGAGAGCGTGTGAAGAAATCGAGCCTACACGCTCCCAGAAACCATCTGCGCCGCTCCGCGGCGCTGAGCCCGTGAATTCTTCACAGGGTCTGAGAGGCGGTAGCCGGGCGTTCCTCACGGCCTCTCACCGGCCCGCGGCGATTTTCTTCGCGAGACGGCTCTTCAGCCGCGCCGCCGCGTTCGGGTGGATGACGCGTTGCTTCGCGGCCTTGTCGATCTTGCGCATCGTGTCGGGCATCGCCGCCTTGGCGGCATCGGCGCTGGGTGCGGAGCGGACGCCGCGAATCGCGGACTTCATCGCGGTCCGCTGAGCGCGGTTCTTCACGCGCGCCTTGATGTTCTGACGGTTGCGCTTCGCTGCTTGCTTGGTGTGGGCCATCGTTCCTACCTGAGTCGTTCCATCCTCGTCGCAACGTCGCGATAGCCGACGTCGACCCCGAAGATGCGTGCGTAAAGGGCGCGGGCTTCGGCGGGCTTCTGCTCCGCCTCCGCAATCGCGCCGAGATGATACAGGATCTCCTTGCCGCGCTCGTCGAGCGGTCCGGACACTTCGAGCGCGCGCTCGTATTCCGCGCGAGCCAGGTCGAGGAAGCCCTTCGACTGGAAGCACTGCGCCAGGAGGACCTGGGCCTCGCGCTTCGACCGCGAATCCGTGGCCGCTTTCTGCAGTTCGGCCATCGCGGCGTCGATCTGGCCGGCCTTGTGCAGGCGGCGGCCCAGTTGGAGGCGCGACGCCATGTCGGCCGGGCGGATGTCGACGCGCCGGCGCCAGTCCTCCACCTCGGCCTCGAAGAGCTCGCGCTCGAGCTCGTCCGCGCGCGCCTGATCGCCGCGTTTCCCGGCCTCCGCGATGCGCTTCTTGAGCTGTTTCGCGCGCAGGTCACCGACGCGCGCGACGAGGTCGAACGAATCGCGCCGCTGCCCGAGTGCGCGCTCGGCCCACGACAGGGCGGAGTCGAGGTCCTTCAGCTTCTCGTGGACCTCCGACATCCGCGACATGAGCTCGGCATCGGGCGCGTCGGCGTAACGCGCTTCGAGGCGCTCGAGATCCGCGCGCAAGTCATCGTCGGTCGCGTGCATCCGCGCCGACCGCTCGAGCTCGCGCGCCTGGTCCTTGTCCTTGATCTGGTCGCGGCTGTGCGTGATCGGCACCGCACGCCCGGAAAGCGCCAATTCGGCCGCTAAATCCTTGCGCGCGCGCAACGCCTCTTGGTCGCGTGGATCGGCCTGCAGCGCGCGTTCGTAGTAGGCGAGTGCCTTCGCCGGATCGCCAAGTCGTCGCGTCATGGACCCCGCGCGACGTAAGCCCTCCGCGCTCTTCGGCGCGATATCCGCCAAGAATTCGTAGACCGCGCGCGCCGAGTTCGCGTGCCCCGCCGACTCCAGCGACGTGCCGAGGAGCAGGTTCGCCTCCTCGTCCATCGGGTTCGTCCCGAGATAGACCTCGAGCTGCTTCGCGGCCGCGTCGTGCTTGCCGGCCTTCGACAACGTCTTCGCCATCGCGAGCGGAGCCGCGCCGCCGATCACGCGGAAGAACTTGCTCCCGCCGCCCTTCGCCTCGAACCGCTTGCGCAACGACTCGCGCAGTCCCGCGCGCGCTTCACCGAGGTCGGGGGACAGTTCGAGGAGCTGCTGGTAGAGCTCGACCGCGAAATCCCAATTCTTGCGACGCAGCGCCTCGTCGGCCTTCTGGAGCTGCTTCGAGAAATCCACGGGTGGTCGGCGCGCTCCTCAGTGACGGAGCGGGGGGCGAAAAGGATAGGAGGGGCGGTCGAAACGGTCAACGCGAGCTATTCTCCCGGTTGACCACGATCCCATCGGAATCATGAGCGACCCCACGGCCGACACGCCCCTCGACCTCGATTTCGTGGTCGTGCGCTACCCCGATCCGGTGCTGCGCCGGGTTGCGGAGCCCGTCGCGGACTTCGATCCCGCGCTGGCGCGGATCGTCGAGGCGATGTTCACGCGCATGGTCGCCAGCAAGGGTGTCGGTCTCGCGGCTCCGCAAGTCGGGATCTCGAAGCGGATCCTGGTCCTGAATCCGACGGGCGAGCGCGGGGCGGACGATCTGGTGCTCGTCAATCCGACGATCGTGGCGCGCACCGGCGACGAAACCTACTACGACGAGGGCTGCCTCTCGTTCCCGAGCATCTACGCCGAGGTCAAGCGGCCCGATCGCTGCACGATCAGCTTCCAGGACATCGAAGGCCGGCAACACCAGCGCGAGTTCGAGGACTTCACGAGCCGCATCATCCAGCACGAGTACGACCATCTCGAAGGCGTGCTCCTCGTCGATCGCATGTCCCCCGCGGATCGGCAGCGACACAAGTCGGCGCTCCAGGACCTCGTCGACGCGTGGAAGCGCAGCGCTCCGCCGGCGCGCGGACGTTGATCGCGAGCTTCGAGCGCGACGGCGCATTTCCGAGCGCGTCGAACGGCGCGGTCGTCAGCGTCGGTGTGTTCGACGGGGTGCACCTCGGACACTTGGAGATCCTGCGACGGAACATCGCGGCCGCCCGAGTGCTCGGCGCACGACCGACGGTGGTCACGTTCCGCGAGCACCCGAAATCGCTGCTTCTCGGCCGTGCGCCGCGCACTTTGACGAGTTTGGAGCACCGGCTGGAGCTGTTCCGCCGCGCGGGCATCGAACACACGGTCGCATTGACGTTCGACGACGCGCTGCGCTCGATCCCCGCTGCCGACTTCGCGCGCGACTTCTTGGGCGGTGCGCTGCGCGCCAAGCGGCTCGTCCTCGGCTTCGACAGCAAGTTCGGTCGCGGACGCGAGGGCACGCCGGAGTTCCTCCTGCGCCTCGGCCACGAGGTCGAGGTCGTGGAGCAGGTCGTCGTCCACGGACGTCCGGTCTCGAGCACCGCGATTCGCGAAGCGACCGAACTCGGGGACCTCGAGGCCGCCGCCGCAATGCTCGGCCGGCCGGTCGCGGTGTACGGCGAGGTCGTCAGCGGCGATCGTCTCGGACGACGCATCGGTTTCCCGACCGCCAACCTCGATCTGCATCACGAACTCCACCCGCCGACCGGCGTGTACGCCGTGCGGGTGCGGGTCGTGCGCTACGGTCCGGGTGTCGAGGCCGGCGCGCAGCTCCTCGGCGTGGCGAACATCGGTTACCGGCCGACCGTCGCGACCGTCCGGCCCGACGTGCCGCGGGTCGAGGTGCACATCCTCGATTTCGCGGGCGATCTGCACGGCGAGCACCTCGAGGTCGCCTTTGCCGCGCGCATCCGGTCGGAGCGCAAGTTCGACGGACTACCCGCGCTCCAGGCGCAGATCGCGCTCGACGTGACGGCCGCCCGAAAGGTGCTGGAGATCCGCGCGCCCACGGGCCGATGAAGGGCGGACCCGCGACCGTCCTTGACGCTCTCGCGGGCCGCGGACAGAATCCCCGCCCCTCGTGGAGCCCTCACCGGCCGAACGAGGCCGGACCTCGGCCAGGTAGCTCAGTCGGTAGAGCACTTGATTGAAAATCAAGGGGTCCCCGGTTCAAGTCCGGGTCTGGCCACCATCCCCTTCCCGAGCGCGTGAACGTAGCCCCTCGTCGGGTGTCCGAGACCGCGGCACACCCTGGACGCGTGAACGTCGCTCCGCCGACGAGCGCATCACCCTTCGAGCGGGCCACCGCGGTCTACCCGAGCGCGCGCGAACGAATCCGCTCGGCGCGCGCGAGCCGACCCCCTGACGTGTGAGCCGTGCGGCAGTTTCCGCACGCTCGTGACCGAGGCCTCGACCGCATGCAAGACACGAGCCCCAGCGTGATCCGTCGCTCCGACCCGGCGCGAATCGAGATCGAGTGGAACGACGGCGTGAAGTCGTCGTTCTCGGCCGCCGAGTTGCGGCGCATCTGCCCGTGCGCGCGCTGCATCAACGAGCTGTCGGGGGTGCGCACGCACGACCCGGCGAGCGTGCCGGACGACATGACGCAGGCCGACTTGAAGCTCGTGGGCAACTACGCGCTCTCGATGACGTTTTCGGACGGACACCACACAGGCATCTTCTCGTTCGGACTCCTGCGGCGGCTCGGGCAGCAGCCCGGGGCGTGAGATGGCGCTCGAACCGCTCTGCGTGCGTCCGGGCTTCGTGATTCCGCCGGACGAACTCGACATCCGTTTCGCTCGATCGGGCGGGCCGGGCGGGCAAAACGTCAACAAGGTCGAGACGAAGGTGGACTTGCGATTCCGGCCCGGCGCGTCGCGCGTCCTCGATGAGACCTTGCGTGCGCGGCTCCTCGCGCGGCTCGGAGGACGGCTCACGGCCGAGGGCGAGCTGATCGTCGTGTCGACGACCTACCGCGATCGAGCGCGCAACATCGAGGATGCGCGTGAGCGGCTGGCCACCGAGCTGCGCGAGGCCCTGAAGGTCCAGAAATCACGCCGGGCGACGAAGCCGACGCGTGGGTCGGACCGTCGACGGCTCGAAACCAAGAAGCGACGATCGGACACGAAACGCGGCCGGGCCGGAGACGACTGAACATGGAACAGCCCCCCGACAAGGTCCTGGACGAGGTCGTAGCGTGGGTCGCTGCTCGGAAGGTGCCGACGCGACACCAGGCACGCGAGCTCCTGACCGGGATCGGCCTCGTGCTGCTCGACGACTCGACCGAGCTCGCGCAACCGCTCCTGGACCGTTTCGCGGCGCTGATCGCCGCTTCCAAAGACGCGTGGCGCGAGGCGATCACCGGCGAACTCTCCATGGCGGTCACGGAGCACGTCCGCTCGGCGGATCCGCGCTGGCTCGGGAATCCGAAGTACGACTTGCCCTACACCGTGGACGCCCGGCACCGGCTGGAAGCGCGACTGGCCTGCGCCGAGGCCCTGCAGGTCGAGGTGGACGAGGAATTACTCGAGGCGGTCGCGCGGGCCGACGCGATCTTGGCGCCCTACCTCCAGGGTGGCGGACCGCAAGGCGCGTGAAGAGCGGTCTCGATCGAACTTCCGACGCGTCATAGGTGGCGAGAAATAGCCACGCTGTCTGCACAATCTAGGACTGTGCAATAAAAAACGTGGAGCGGATGCTGGGTTCAAACCCGCCGGTCATCGCACTCGGGGAATCGGGTGAACCGCGATCGATGCGCCGACAGAAGCTCAGGCAGCGTAGACACTTGAAGCTTGCGAGATCCTAGAACCGTCATTCCGGGACAGGTGCGGTCGAGGCTCGCCGATCTCCTGAACGGCCCGTGGTTCGAGAGCCGTCAGCCCGAGGATCTTTTCCTTGGACGACGGAAGGCTCACTCGGCATCTTCTCCGCCCGTCTACATCCCCATCCCGTAGATCGAACGGAACTCATCTGACTCTTCAGTCTCATCTCTCTCTCAGGAGTGCATTCCTCATGAAGAAGTTCGCGTACGGCGCCCTCGCGCTCGCGGCCGTTGGCGCCGCCAGCCAGGCGTCTGATTCCGGGTGGTCCGGGCTGGACCAGGAGATCAACAGCCTCACGGCTAGTCTCGCCACCCAAAACGCCACCGGCCCCAAGGTCGGCGGCTACATCATCACGGCTCTCGATTACGAGGCCGATCCGCCCGCTGAGGCTTCGACCGGAGTGGACGCCAACGAAGACGGCGACACCACCGATCCGTCTGACACGCCCCCGTCGCCCGCCACCGAGGGTGACGACACCCTCGGATGGGATTTCCGTGCCGTCCGCCTGCAAGTCTCGGGCGACCTTGGCCACGACTACTCGTACAAGGTCAGCTTCGACCTCGCTTCGGGTTCGGCCTCGCTCAGGGACGCCTACGTCGACTGGAAGATCACGGACGGCATCAAGGGTCGCTGGGGCCAGTACAAGGTCCCCTTCGTCCGCTCGGGCCTCATCTCGAGGCAAAAGCTGCTCTTCCTCGAGCGCACGAACATCGGCGATCGTCTCGGCTACCGCGACATCGGCGTCATGGTCTCGGGTCAGTTCGAGATGGTCAACTTCTGGGTGAACGCCCAGAACGGCAGCGACGGCGTCACGAAGGACATGTTCTACAACGCCCGCGTGACGGTCGACGTCATGGGTGACGGTGTGGCCATGATCGAAGGCGCCTACGGCGCTGGGGATGCGGTCGGTCTGACCCTTGGCGCGGCCATCGGTGACGACTCGGGCCTCGACGACGGCCTCATCTGGGCGCTGGAAGCAGCCCTCACGAGCGGTCCGCTGTCGGTCGCGGCCGAAATCGTCGACTTCGACGAGGACCTCGGGGACAACACCCCCTACGACGTCACCGCGAGCTTCATGTTCGCCGAGATGTACGAGCTCGCCGCGCGCTACGAGGACTTCGACACGGACGCCGACGAAATCGCGTACGCGCTCGGTATCAACCGCTACATCGCCGGCCACGACATCAAGTGGACGCTCGAGTACCGCCACTTCGATACCGACCAGGAACAAGACGACATCGACTTCGACCGCGACCAGTTCGCGCTCGGTCTGACCGTCGGCTTCTGATCCAGCTTCCCAGGTCCGCGCGTCGGACTGGGGGTCGAAACAGCAAGGCCTCGCGCGCGTCGCGAGGCCTTGTTCTTTTTTGTTCGTAGCCCGGAGCCCCGGAGTCGGTAACGAGGCGGCGAAGGGTTTGCCTCGTCTCTCCAAGAGCCTCGCGGCTGACTGGCAAATCTACGGGCGATTTGCGAACCTCCCGCCCATCGAAGCGGCCGCTGGGACCACGTCCCGGAATTTGGTCGGTGTCGAGCCCACGCTGTCCCCCCGGAGCAGATCCAACCATGAACTCGTTCTCGTTCGGCGCGCTGGCAACCGTGGCGCTGTGTGCCTCGGCGCAGGCGACCGACACCGCCTGGTCCGGCCTCGACCAGGAGATCAACAGTCTGAGCGCCAGCCTTGCCACCCAAGGCACCACCGGCCCCAAGGTCGGCGGCTACATCATCACCGCGTTCGACTACGAGGCCGACCCGCCGGGTCTCGGCGTCGACCTCAACAATAACGGCGCAATCGAGGCGGGTACCGAGGCCAACACCCCCTTCATCGGCGACGACACGTCCGGTTGGGACTTCCGTTTCGTGCGTCTCCAGGTCAAGGGCGACCTCGGGCACGACTACTCGTACATGGTGTCGTTCGACCTCGGGACGGGCTCGGCCGAGCTCGAGGATGCATTCGTCGATTGGAAGATCACCGACGGCATCCAAGGTCGCTGGGGCCGTTACAGGGTTCCCTTCGCGCGTTCGGCCCTCGTGTCGGACGCGAAGCTCCTCTTCCTTCAACGCACGGCGATCGGTGAATCGCTCGACTTCCGTGATCTGGGCGCGTCGGTCTCGGGTCAGTTCGAGATGGTCCGATTCTGGCTCAACGTCCAGAACGGATCCGACGGCATCGTGAAGGACATGTTCATCAACGCACGGGTGACCATGGACATCATGGGCGAGGGCGTGTCCTTGATCGAAGGCGCGTACGGCGCGAGCGACGCGATCGGCATGTCGATCGGCGGGGCGATCGGCGACGACACGGGCCTCGACGACGGCCTGCGCTGGTTGCTCGAAGCGGCCTTCGTCAGCGGGCCGTTCTCGTTCGCCGCGGAGGTCGCGGACTTCGATGCCGACGTCGGCGACAACACCCCGTGGGATGCGACGGCGAGCTTCCTCTTCACGGAGCAGTACGAGATCGCGGCTCGCTACGAGGACTTCGACGACGGTGACGCCGACACGACGGCCACCACGCTGGGCCTGAACCGCTACGTTTCGGGCCACGACATCAAGTGGACGCTCCAGTACCGGCGTATCGACACCGACTTCGAACCCAATAGCATCGCGTTCGACCGCGACCAAGTCGCGGTCGGGTTGACCGTCGCGTTCTGAGCGACTCGAGGCGGCGTGCACGGAAGTGCGCGCGAGCAACACGGCCGAGGCCCCGCGCAAATCGCGGGGCCTCGGCCATTCCAGAAGTCCGTCGGACGCGGGGTGGCCCGGGAGCCGTGGAGCAAGCCAGCCTGCGGGCCCCCACCCGTTCGCGGCCCCACCTCGCGGCGCGAGAGCCCGTGATGGGTTCACGGACCCGGTGAGGCGCTGAAGCCATCGAGCCCACGGACTCGCCGCACCTCGTGGCGCGCCTTCCAGAGCGGCCTCGAATCCGGGGTCGAATCGCGGACCCGGAGAGCGCATGCGTGGATCGCGCCACGCGCTCTCGAAAACGGTCCGCGCCGCTCAGCAGCGCCGGCCCGTGAGTTCCTCATGAACTCGGAGTCTCCGTTTTCGCGACCGACGGTCGAGCCTGCTGGTATGGTGCGCGCGATCATGTCGAGGACCGACGGGAACCGCGAGAACCGCCTCGCACGGGAGACGAGCCCCTACCTCCTCCAGCACGCACGCAACCCCGTCGACTGGTATCCGTGGGGTCCCGAGGCGCTCGCTCGTGCGAAGTCCGAGGACAAGCCGATCTTCCTCTCGGTCGGCTACTCGGCCTGCCACTGGTGTCACGTCATGGAGCGCGAGTCGTTCGAGAACGACGCGATCGCGGAGCTCATGAACGAGCACTTCGTCAACGTGAAGGTCGACCGCGAGGAGCGGCCCGACGTCGACGAGATCTACATGAAGGCCGTGCAGGCGATGACCGGCTCGGGCGGTTGGCCCATGAGCGTCTTCCTCACGCCCGATCTGGAACCGTTCTACGGCGGCACGTATTTCCCGCCGCGGGGTCTGTACGGCCGCCCTGGGTTTCCGCAGGTCCTCAGCGGCCTCGCGAAGGCGTGGAAGGACGATCGCACGAATCTGGCCAAGCGCGCGCGGACGCTGGCCGAGCACATCGCGGACGAGGGGCGTGCGAAAGCCGCGGGCGAGATCGATCCAGAGGTGCTGGACGCTTCGCGCGTGGCCCTGGTGGGCCAGCTCGATCCTCGTTGGGGCGGGTTCGGAGACGCGCCGAAGTTCCCCCACGCGATCGACCTGCGGATTCTGTTGCGTCACGCGCTGCGGACGAATGACGCGGGCGCGCGGCACGCGGCGATTCTCTCGCTCGAACGCATGGCCGAGGGCGGCATCCACGATCAACTCGGCGGCGGGTTCCACCGCTACAGCGTCGACGAGCAGTGGCTCGTGCCGCACTTCGAGAAGATGCTCTACGACAACGCGCTGCTCGTGCCGGCGTACCTCGAAGCTTGGCTCGTGACCGGCGACCCGCGACACGCCGAGGTCGCGCGGCGCGCGTGCGACTGGGTGCTGCGCGAAATGAGCACGGCGGAGGGCGGCTTCGCGAGTTCGCAGGACGCCGACAGCGAGGGTGAAGAGGGTCGCTTCTTCGTCTTCGACCTGCGCGAACTCGAGCAGATCCTCGGCGCCAAGTTGGGTGCTCGAGCCGCCGAGTGGTTCGGCGTGACGTCCGAGGGCAACTTCGAGCACGGTAAGTCCATCCTGTGGCGTCACGATCGTGCGGAAGCCGTCGCGACGAAGCTGAAGGTGCCGCTCCGCGACCTCGAAGAGTCGATGCGCGACGCCTCGGTGAAGCTCCTCGCAGCGCGTTCGTCGCGCGTGAAGCCGGGCACGGATGACAAGGTCCTCGCCGCGTGGAATGGGCTCATGATTTCCGCGCTCGCGCAGGCGTACCAAGTGCTGGACGAGCCGCGCTACCTCGACGCGGCGCGGAAGGCCGCGCGCTGGATCCTCGAAGGCATGCGGCAACCCGATGGGCGACTGTTCGCGACTGCGCGCAACGGCCGCGCGCACTTGAACGCGTATCTCGACGACTACGCCTTCACGATCGCCGGGCTCCTCGACTTGTACGAGAGCGACTTCGACCCGCATTGGATTCGCGAAGCGTTGGCGCTCGATGCCGTCGTCGCGGATCGCTTCCAGGACGAGGATGGCTCGTGCTTCACGACGGCACGCGATCACGAGAAGCTCATCGCGCGCCTCAAGGCACCGCACGACGGTGCGCTGCCATCCGGAAACGGAGTGCAGGCGCTGAACCTCTTGCGCCTCGCGGATCTCACCGGTCGCGCGGATCTCGCCGAGCGTGCACAACGCGCCATTCAATCCATGGCGGGGCTCGTGAATCGTTTCCCGCAGGCCTTCAGCACTTTGCTCCTCGCGGTCGATTGGCTCGCCGTGGGAGCGCGCGAAGTGGTGATCGCGGGGGATCTCGAGTCGAAGTCCGCGCGCGATCTCTTGCGCGCCGTGCGCACGAGCTTCTCGCCCCAGCGCGTCGTCGCTTTCGCTGGATCCATGGCGGATTCCAAACTCGTTCCGCTACTCGCGGAGAAGACTCCCGGCGCGCAGGGCGCTCGCGCCTACGTGTGCCGCAACTGGACTTGCGCCGCGCCGATCGACGAGCCCGCTGCGTTGGTCGCCGCTCTCGCGACCACACCCTCGAACACCTGATCGTCCCTTCGGAGCCCATATGCCCCTGCGAGTCCTCGTCACCGGTGGAAGCCGCGGTATCGGCCGCGCGATCGCCTTGCGCTTCGCCCGCGAGGGCGCTCACGTCGCCGTCGCTGCGCGCAACTCCAACGACCTCGATGCCGTCGTCAAGGAGATCGACGCCGCCGGCGGCAAAGGGCGCGCACAACAGATGAACGTCGCTGATCACGGCACCGTCGAAGCGGGCGTGTACCGATCCGTCGAGTTTCTCGGCGGTGCGATGGACTTGCTCGTGAACTGCGCGGGCGTGTTCGACGTCAAGCCGATCCTGAGCATGGACGTCGCGACGTGGAGCCGGAACATCGAGGTCAACCTGAATGGTCCGTTCTACGTGACGCTCGAGTCACTCGACTCGTTGCTCCTGGGTGACCGACCGCACATCGTGAACGTGGCGTCCCTCGCGGCGAAGACCGCGTTCGCAGGCAATGCGGCTTACTGCGCCAGCAAGTGGGGCCTGCGCGGTTTCAGCGACTCGATCCGCCTCGATTTGGCCGAGAAGGGTGTGCGCGTGACGACCGTCTACCCAGGCCAGACGGACACGCAGATGTTCGATCGCGTGCCGGGCAATTGGGACCGCACGAAGATGAACAAGCCCGAAGACGTCGCCGAGGTCGTGTGGAAAGCGAATCGCGCACCCGCGGGCACGCCGATCGACGATCTCGACGTGCCGCCCCGCGCCTGAGAGAGTCCGCAGAGCGATCGGGCGAGATCCCAGGATCTTGCGGCGGCGCTCGACGGCGCGCGGGCCCGTGAATTCGCCACAGCCGCTGAGGGCGATGAACGTGCGCTGACGCTCGATGAACGTGCGCTGAGGGCGATGAACGTGCGCTGATGCGCGATGAACGTGCGCTGACGCGTGATGATCGTGCGCTGACGCGTGATGACCGTGCGCTGACGCGTGATGAACGTTACGGACAGAACGTAACTTCTAGCGCCGCAGTCGTGCTGAACCCCGCACCGAGAGCCGCCGCATCACGGTAGACGAGTTGGAATCGCAGCATGTCGCCGGGCTGGATTCCGACATACGGTGACGTACTGAGATCCTGGAATTGGATCACCGTGCCGCCGGTCGCTTGCAGGCTACCGAGACGCTTCAACGTGCCTCCCGCGCAGCGCAAACCGTTCCCGAACGCCGTCGCCGGATCGACACGCGTCGTGCCGTGGAAGAACGAGCACGTCGCGCTCGTCGGGAGGTCGAGTGCGCTCAACACCATGTTGTTGAGCGAGAAACTCGGGGTGCCGGTGATTTGGATCGTCGCAGCGATTCCCGTCGAGTTCGGTAGCGCGGCGCAATAATTCACGACGAAACACTGCGGTCCCAAGTCCACGATGTAGGCCTGGGGCTCGCTCGACGCGGAACCTGCGACGAGGTTCGTCGCCTCGCTGAGCAGTGTGAGGTAGCGTCCGTCGGTCGACACACCGCGCAGGTCGACGTCCGCATCGACCTCGGCCCCACCGAGTCCTGTCACCAGGCGTCGTGTCGTTCCGGTCGAGAAATCGTGCTCGAAGATGTCGCGTACTCCGTTGGTGTCCGCCGCAACGAGGTTCGACGCCCGCGAATCGAAGATGACGCGTGTCCCGTCGCCGGAGATCCAAGCTGTCGACGATTGCGAGGAAGCGTTGCCTTCGACGCCGCTCGAACTGATGCTCGCACGGCGAAGCTCGCCGAGGAATCGATCCGCTACATACAGATCCCACGTGCCGTTCGTGTCGTCCGCGACGGCCGGAGATTCGGTCGAGAACAAGAAGTAGCGCGTATCCGGCGTCACAGATCCGGCGCTCGAGTCACCGGGGAGTTCCACTCCGAACCCGTCGATGCTGATGCGATCGGTGAACCCGAACGCGTAGTCCTTGTAGAACGCATCGTTCTTGCCGTTCCCATCGCCGGGCACGATGTTCGGATCGGCCGTCGTGAAGGTCGCGATGGATCCGTCGGCGCTGAGGAAGCCGGGCAGAGCCGCCATCGTGTTCGTCGTTCCCGCGAATGTCGCGGAGACGAAGTCGTCGGCTCCCGTTTGGATCTCGCGCCGCCACACTTCGAGCGGACCGAAACCGATCGGTGCGACGCGACCGTAAAGTGCGAACCGCCCGTCCGCGGAGAACCCGCCGGGATAGCTCGCCACCGGAGCAGTGGTTATCGTCGACTCCGCGTTGGTCAGGAGATCGAGGAGGCTGGTGACCCGCGTGTTCGTCTGGAAGTAAGACAGCATCCCACCGGCAGGCGTGAGGTCGGCGACGATGCCGTCCGATCGCACCCGCGTCGTCGTCCCGAGTAGGCGATCGCGCAGGAACACGTCGCGCGTGAGCGTCGTGTCGCCCGCGACCAAGTTCGTGGCGATGGTCGTGAAGGCGACGAACCGGCCCGAATCGGTGGGCCGCGTCAGCGTTTCGACGAAGTGGTCGGCCGTCGCGCCCGAGGTCGAGATCGAAATTCGCTCGATCGACTGAGGCCGAGCACGAGCGCTCGTCGCCGCGCAAACGACGAGGACGGCGGCGAGTAGGCGAGGCACGGTGGTGTTCATGGCTACCGTGCAGCCTAACCGAGGCTCGCGAAGTGCGGGGCGCGCTAGCGGTCGATGCTGCGCACGAGCCCCAGGAACTCTCCACGCGTTCGGAAGTCGCTTCGGAACGTCCCCAAGAGGCAGCTCGTCATCGTCGAACTGTTCTGCTTCTGGACCCCGCGCATCATCATGCACAGGTGACTCGCGTCGGCCACGACGCCGACCCCCTTCGGCGCGACGACCTCCTGGATCGCCTCGGCGATCTGGACCGTCATGCGCTCCTGGACTTGCAATCGCCGCGCGAAAACATCCACGATTCGCGGGATCTTCGACAATCCGAGGATCTTCCCGTCCGGGATGTAGGCCACGTGAACGCGCCCGAAGAAGGGCAACATGTGGTGCTCGCACAGCGAGTAGAACTCGATGTCCTTGACGAGGACCATCTCGGAGCAGTCCTCGTGGAACACGCCCTCACCCACGGCCTGCTGCACGCTCTGCGTCCGCCCTTGCGTGAGCTCGGCGAAGGACCGCGCGACGCGCTCGGGCGTGCGCAGGAGACCTTCGCGTCCGGGATCTTCGCCGAGATTCTCGAGGAGCTGCCGGATCAGCGCTTCCGTCGACAGCGCCTTAGTCGAAGTCGGTCCGTCCATGCCTCTAGCCCTGCTCCCCGCGATACTCGACGACGTTGTCACGGCTCTCGCAGACGCGCAGCGAGACGAGCTGCGCACCCTCGAAAGGGGCGAGGCGCGGAGCGATCCGATTCCAGAACGCCACCGCCACGTTCTCTGCGGTCGGAATCACGCCGAGGAGGAACGGCACGTCGCGGTTCAAGTGCTTGTGGTCGACGACCGAGACGATCTCCTCGCGCAGGATCGACATCAACTTGTTCAGGTCCATGACCATTCCCGAGCGCGGCACCGGCCCGCGAATCGTGACCTCGAACGCGTAGTTGTGTCCGTGGTCCGTGTTGCACGGGCCGTAGAGACGTGAGTTCTCCTCGGGAGAAAGGTGCGGATCGTGCAGCCGGTGGGCTGCGCTGAACTCTTCCCGACGAGTGATCTGGACGATGGGTGCGCTCATGGCGTGTCTGGGGGCCAACCCCCGCGTCGGCAGAGTGTACGCGGCCCATGGCGCGCTCGATGCGCAGCGATCGGACCTTGGGGTAGTAACGCTTCCCGCCGGGTGACCGAGACGATTTCTCGTGCGCTTCCCCTCCGAACGACGTTCCCAAGGGCTAGGAGGGTTGCCATGAACCGTCACAGCTACGATCCCGAACGCGCGAGTGCCTTGTTGCCGCTCCTTCGTTCGATCACTGCCGAGATCCGGGAACGCACCGAGACCATCGACGCGCTGGAGAGCGCGCTGCAGGAACTCGGGAAGACGCGCCGCACGCGCGAGCTCCGCGGCGACGCCGAGGCGAAGCTCTCCATCGAGCGCCGCGAGATCCGCGTCGCTCGCCGTGAGCTCGAGCGCCTCGGATGTGTGCTCGATGAGGACCACCCGCTGCGGGTGTTGATCCCGGGGGCCGACGGTGCGCTGGACCACGGTTTCGCCTGGAGCCCGCTCGACGAGAGGCTCGAGAACCTCGAGCTGATTCCCCGCTGAGGGTCAAGACGCTGCACCACGACAGGCGCTGCCTGGAACACGCGACCCCGACCGCCGTAAAAAGCGTGGTCGGGGTCGCTGCATTTCCTCCGTTCCTTCCGCCGAGTCGGAGCCATCCCGCTTCGCGCACCGCTCGTCGCGTCGAAGAGCCTCTGCGGAATTCGCAGGCCCTTCGATCGCGGTCACTCGCCCTGAGGTTCTGAGCGCGCGTAGATTCGAGTTCTTCACGCGCTCCCGCGCGTCGCAAAGCGCCACAGTGAGGTCCGTCGAGGCCGTTGGATCGGTCCTTCACGGCGTCTCCAGTGTCAGCGCGGACGATCCCGATCGCTCGGAGCCGGAGGGGTGATGCGCTTCTCGCCGCTCGGGTAGAGAGCGCGCACTCCCGCGAAATCCACTCGCGTCAACGCACCTTCGCGCGCGCGACGTTCGAGGCTCGCCAAACGGTCGCGCAGCTCGGCGGTCGCGCGCGCCACGCGTGGATCGTCGGCGGGAGGCGCCGTGGGTTCCGCGCCTTGGACGAATCGGCGGACGCGCTCCACGACCAGATCCCCGACGCGCGTCCAGTCCGCCGATTCCGTCGTGCGCGCGAGAGCCTTGACCTCCAGCGCGGCCAGCGCGAGTTCGAATCGCGCCTCGATCGACGTCGCTTCCCGGGCTGCGCTCGGTGGCTTGGGATCGAGCGCGCGCCGCGGCCGTTCCGCCCACGCAGCGCGCAGCGCCGCGAATTCACCACGCGGCACGGAGCCCGCACGCGCCTGCGCTTCGAGGGCTTCTAGCGCGCCGAGGAAGCGCGGGCTCGGATCGGACCCGGCGGGCGTCGCCCCGTCCAGCGCTCGTGCACTCGTCATGCGCTCGTTCCAGGCGCCGCGCGCGCGCTCGAAATCCGTACGCACGGCACCGCGACCCGACGCGCGATCCTCGAGGTCGGCCAGCGCGCGTTCGGCCTTCGCGTCCAACTCCAAAAGATCGGGCGTGGCACCGTAGGCTCCCGCGCCGAGTCGAGCCAACGCAGGTCCGTGACCCGATCGAGCAGCGTCGACCGTCTTGGCTCGACGGAGTCCGAGGACTCGAGCGACTTCGGCCTCGAGATCCGACGCGGGTCGATGTCCCGCACGAACGAGCGCCGCCCGGAACTGGACCGTGAATTCGTCGCGCGACCAGGCTCCGCTCAGGTCGGCGTCCTCGGCCCGGAACAGGACCTCCGAGACGACGATGCGACGCTCGCGCAGTTCCGTGAACGTCACACGCCCGTCCTTGTCCCGGTCGGCCGTGGCGAAGTCGGTGCGAGCGCGGGTGAGGCCGTTCGCGAGCTCTCCCGCTTGACCAGTGGCCAGCGGGAGCATCGACGTCCAAGCGAGTAGGGATTGAATGCGCATGTCCGGGCGCGCGCCGTCGAACAGCGTGCCAGACTTCGAAGCGGTTCGCGATGCTCCGCGGGCACAGTCGCTCGATCGATGCCGTCCCCAGCGGAGGACACGTGACGGGTGAACTCGCGAGACCCGAGGTATGTCTAGAATCCTCGCGCCGCATGAGCCCGCGCGAACTCGAAGCCCCCCCGCTGCTCCTCCCGTTCGCCGCCGGTTTCGCGCTCGCCGCTGCAGGCGCTGTCCTGGTCTGGCCCAGTGCCGATCCCGATCTCGAGCGCTATCGAGAAGTTCGCGACTGGACGCGCGAAGCCTACGTGCGACCGATCGGCGACGACGAGCTGCTCGACGACGCGCTGCGCGGTCTCGCCGACGGACTCGACCCGTGGTCCAGCTGGTACGACGCGCAGGACCTGCGCCAACTCGATCGTGAGACCGAGGGGCGCTTCCACGGTCTGGGCGTTTCGCTGCGCGCACCATCCGATGACGGGCGCATCCTCTTCCCTCTCCCGGGAGGACCGGCGGAAGCAGCCGGCATTCGGGCCGGCGACCTCATCGTCCGTGTCGCGGGCCAAGCTTGGACCGACATCGGGCACGACGGATTTCGCGCGATCGTCTCGACGCCCGAGCCCCGCGAGATCGAGCTCGTCGTGCGTGGCCTCGACGGAATCGAGCGGAATGTGACCGTGACGACGGCCAGTGTCCTGGAACCGACCGTGCGGCACGAGCGGATCGTCGATGACGAGCACCGGATCGGCTACCTCGCGTTGCGCGCGTTCAGCGCCGAATCTCCGGGTGAACTGGACGCTGCGCTGGAACGGATGGCGCGCGATGGACTGGACGGCCTCGTCCTCGATCTACGCGGAAATCCGGGTGGGATGCTGATCTCGGCCGTGAAGATCGCATCGCGATTCGTCGCGAGTGGCGAGATCGTGCGCACGCTCGGTCGCCGCGACCGCGTCGTCCACGAGGCGAACCCGGACTTGGCGCGTTGGTCGGACTTGCCACTCGTGTGCCTCGTGGACGAGGGCTCGGCCAGCGCGGCCGAGGTGCTGGCCGGCGCACTCCAGGATCATCGAGCAGCAGTTCTCGTGGGTCTCCCCACGTTCGGAAAAGGCGCCGTTCAGACGATCCATCGACTCGCGGATGCGAGCGGTGCGATCAAGGTGACGACGTCGCGATACGAGACGCCCGCGGGTCAAGAAATCGACCGCCCCGAAGGCGGATCGGCTCACGGACTGGTCCCCGATGTGGTGGTCGAGATCGACTCGGACGTGCAGCGCGCCGTCTACGAATTCCTGCAACGCGCCAGCCCTCCGGAGCGTTGGCGTGAAGCGCTCCTCGAGTGGGAACGAGCCGAGGGTGCGAGTTTCATCCCCGTGCACCCCCCGGATCCGCAGCTCGAGGTGGCGTGCGGACTCCTCGCTGGAGAGCGGCCCGGGCCGGAACGACTGGCGCGCTCGCCATGACATCGGGTTCGGCTCACGAACTCGTCCTGGGCATCGAATCGTCCTGCGACGAGACCGCTGCGGCGCTGGTGCGCGGAGGACGCGAGGTCCTGTCTTCCGTCGTGCACAGCCAAGCAGCGGAACATGCGCGCTACGGCGGTGTCGTCCCGGAGATCGCAGGACGCTCGCACCTAGCGAAGATCCTGCCCGTGATCGATGCGGCGCTTTCGGGAGCAGCGGTGACTCTCGACGAGGTCGATGCGATCGCGGTCACCACGAGACCGGGCCTGATCGGATCGCTGCTCGTGGGCCTCTCGGCCGCGAAAGCCCTGGCGTGGGCGAAGAGGAAGCCACTCGTCGGAGTGCATCACATCGAAGCCCACGTGTACTCCGCGGCGATGGAGCGCGCGGAGACGCCGTGGCCGTGCGTCGCACTGGTCGTGTCGGGCGGACACACGGCGTTGTACCGCGCACGCTCACCGCTCGAGCTCGAGCGCCTCGCATCGACGCGCGACGACGCGGCGGGCGAGGCCTTCGACAAGGTCGCGGCGATCCTCGGACTCGGCTATCCGGGTGGTCCGAGCGTGAGTCGGCTCGCAGAGCGCGGCGATCCGCGGCGCTTCGCGTTCCCGCGTTTCCGCGCGAAAGACGGGTCGCTCGGATTCTCGTTCAGCGGGTTGAAGACCGCGGTGCTCTACCACGTCCGCGGACAGGACGCGACGCGTGCGACCCCGGCGCCGGAAGAGATCCCGGATCGCGAACACGTCGCGGCGTCCTTCGAGGCGGCAGTCGTCGACGTACTCGTCGAGGAGACGTTGCGAGCTGCGCGGCGCGAGCGCGCGCGAATCGTGCTCGTCGCCGGCGGGGTGGCCTGCAACCGCCGGCTGCGCGTCGAGATGACAGCGCGTGCAGGTGACGCAGGGATCGAGGCCGTGTTCCCCTCGCCGGCCTACTGCACGGACAACGCCGTCATGATCGCGGGGCTCGGCTGGGAACACTTGCGCGCCGGGCGCATCGCCGGGCTCGCGGCGGATGCGTTGTCGAGCTGAGCGCGCGGTTCACACGGACGGCAGTCGTCGTGGCCGAATTCGGGTCATGAAGCCCTCGCCATCCCGCGCGTTTCTTCTGGCTCCGCTCGCACTGGCCTGCGCCGCGCACGCCACGGAATTCGTCGTCGACGACAACGGCGGGCCGGGCGTCGACTTCACGACGATCCAAGCCGCGATCGACGTGGCGCAACCCGGCGATCACGTGCGCGTCCGATCGGGGACCTACGCGGGCTTCGTGATCGACGGGAAGTGGATCGTCGTCGCGGAGGAGCCCGGGGCCGATGCGTGGATCACGGGACGCGTGGTCGTGCGCAATGTGCCCATCACGGGCGGCGTGCAGTGCATAGGGCTTCGGATCGAGCCCTCGATCGCCACGCGTGATGCCGCGCTCGAAATCGGACCGAGCTCTGGGCCCGTCGCCATTTCGCGTTGCACCGTAAGCGGGCGGAACAGCTCGATTCCCTCGGCTGCCGTACGCGTGACCGACGCGCAACGCGTGCTCTTCCACGATGCTTCGATGAGCGGTGGCCATGCGTCGTCCGTGAACTCGTCGAGCATCGGCGCGGCAGGAATCGAAGTCGCGACATCGTCCGTCGAACTCCACGGCTGCATCGCGACGGGCGGGCGAGGCGGTTCGAACTGGGACGGCACGGACAACCACACTCTCTTCGACGGACAACTCGGTGGCCCCGGCCTCCGCGTCGCGAGCGGCAGCGCGCACGCCGAGCGATCGAACTTCGTCGGCGGGCGCGGCGGCGACTCCTCCTCGCACTTCCTCGACCTGCGCTGCGCGGGCGACGGCGGAAGCGGCGTCCTCTCCTCTGGCGGCTCGTTCGCGCACTACCTGTGCACGTTCACGCCCGGCGCGGCCGGCATCGACCAGAGCATCTGGTCGTGCAACGGCGCACCCGGCGCGACGATCTCACCCGTCGGCATCGCGACGGAGCCCGGCCGCACGCCGATCTGCTTCGGACTCTTCGACGCGTGTCCCTGCGGGAACGAAGGGCACGGCCCAGCGGGCTGCGAGAACTAGTTCGGCGGAGGCGGTGCGCGCCTCGACGTCCTCGGATCCGCGAGCCTCGCGAACGACACGTTGACGCTGGATGTCGAAGGGCTCGGGCCCACGGCGCCGGCGCTCTTTTTCCAAGGCACGACGCTGCAGAGCGCAGGGGCGGGCAGCCCGTTCGGCGACGGCTTGCGCTGCGCCGCGGGATCGGTGATCCGCCTGGGCTCGCGCAACGCGGCGGGAGGCGCTGCTCAGTTCGGATCCGCGGCGGGCGACGTGGCCCTCTCCGTGCGGGGCCAGATCGCGGCACCCGGCACGACGCGCATCTACCAGGTCTGGTACCGGAACTCCGCGTCGTTCTGCACCGCGTCCACCTCGAACTTGTCGAACGGCTTCGAAGTCCGCTGGGACGCCTGAGAGATCGCGCGCATCCAGAGCGATTGGACCGCCACACCGGTATCCTCTTCGCGCTTTGATCCAGGACGTCCAGAGTCTCTTCGCGGCCGTCGAGCGCGGCGAACTGTCGGCCGAGACCGCATTCGCACGGCTGCAAGGCCTGGCCGTGCGCGACCTCGGCCACACGCGGCTCGACACGGACCGCGAAGCACGCTGTGGCGCGCCGGAAGTCGTCTTCGGCGCCGGGAAGACTCCTGCGCAGACGATCGAGGTCTCACGCGCGCTCCTCGAAGCGCACGGTCGGTTCTTGGCGACGCGCGTGCCACGCGAGACGGCGATCGCGCTCCTCGCCGCGATCCCTGACGCCGTGCATCACGAACGTGCGTCATGCGTCACCGCGGATCGTCGCGAGAAGGTCGTGGTGCGCGGGCGCATCCTCGTCGTGAGCGCGGGCACCTCCGACGAACCGGTTGCCGACGAAGCCGCGATCACCGCGCGTTTCGTCGGTGCGCGCGCGGACGTGCTTCGCGACGTCGGTGTCGCCGGATTGCACCGCTTGCTCGCACACCAGGACGACTTGCGCGCCGCAGACGCGCTCGTCGTCGTCGCGGGCATGGAGGGTGCCTTGCCCAGCGTCGTCGGCGGGCTCACCGACGTGCCCGTGATCGCGGTGCCGACCTCGGTCGGCTACGGCGCGTCGTTCGGCGGGCTCGCGGCGTTGCTCGCGATGCTGAACTCGTGCGCGGCCGGCGTCACGGTCGTGAACATCGACAACGGATTCGGAGCAGGTTTCGCCGCGGCACGCATCGCTGCGCGCACGGGGAGTTCACAACGATGAGCGGCGGAAAAGCCTGGATCGCGCTGGAATCCGGCCTCGTTCTCGAAGGCCGCTCGGTGGGAGCGCGGGGCGAGAAAGGCGGCGACCTCGTCTTCAACACGTCGATGACGGGCTACCACGAGATCCTCACGGATCCGAGCTACGCCGGTCAGGTCGTGATCATGACCTACCCGCTCATCGGCAACTACGGCGTCGCCGACGAGGACGCCGAGAGCGCAGCGGCTTGGGCCGAAGCGTTCGTGATGCGCGAGATGTCGGCGGTGCCGAGCAGCCGACGTTCGACGCGATCCCTGCCGGAGTGGCTCGCCGATCACGGCGTCGTCGCGATCGAAGGTGTCGACACGCGCAAGTTGACGCGCATCGTGCGCGACGTCGGTTCATTGCGCTGCGTCGTGTCGACGCTCGACGGCGACCACGACTCACTGCTCGCGAAGGCGCGCGCGACGCCGTCGACGGACGGTCGCGACCTGACCGTTGGCGTCACGTGTCGCGCACCGTACGCGTGGACCGAAGGCTACGAGGTCTCGTATCCCGGCCTCGAGAGCGCGATCGACGGCCGCCGCTTCCGCGTGGTCGCCTACGACTTCGGTGCGAAGCGCAACATCCTCCGCAGCTTGGTCCACGACGGCTTCGACGTGACCGTCGTGCCCGCGGGGACGAGCGCGGACGATGTCCTCGGCATGGATCCCGATGCGATCTTCCTCTCGAACGGACCGGGCGATCCCGCTGCCGTGAAACCGGCGATCGGAGCGGTGGACAAGCTCGTCGGGAAGAAGCCGATCTTCGGCATCTGCCTCGGACACCAGATCCTCTCGATCGTGCTCGGCGCGAAGACGCACAAGATGCCCTTCGGTCACCACGGCGCGAATCATCCGGTGCGCGACATCGTCACGGGCCGCGTCGAGATCACGTCGCAGAACCACTCGTACGCGGTCGATCCGACCACGATGCCGAAGGGCCTCGAGGTCACGCACATCAACCTGAACGACGGCACGGTCGAAGGCCTGCGCTCGACGAAGGCACCGGTCTTCAGCGTCCAGTACCACCCCGAAGCCGCACCGGGCCCGCTCGACAGCGCGCACCTCTTCCGACGGTTCCGCGCTTTGGTCGAGGGAGCCCGGAAGACGTCGATAGGAGCGCGAGGCTAGTCGAGCACGGGTGCAGTCCGTTGGGTTGGTCGAACCCCGAAGCAGGCTTTCGACCTACAGCAGCGACGCCGGATCCACGTCGACGATCGTGCGCGGACGCGGGCTCGCTTCGGACCACGCGAGCAATCGATCGCGCAGCTTCGCGAGCGCCGGTGAGCCCGCCGGCGCTTTGATCAGCAAGTGACGTCGGAATCGGCCGCGCAATCGCGCGATCGGGGCTTCAGCGGGGCCGAGCAAGACTGCGCCGTCCGTCACGAACGGTCGGAGGTCCGCGGCACACGCGCGTGCGCCTTCCTCGGCGCGTGCTTCGTCCTCGTCCTCGAACACGGCGCGCAGCAAGCGTCCGAACGGCGGATAGCCGAGCTCCTGTCGCATCCGCATTTCGCTCGCCGCGAACCCTTCGAAATCGTGGCGCGCAGCGAACGTGATCGCGGGATGCGCGGGTGTGACGGTCTGCACGACGATGCGGCCCTCGATGTCACCTCGACCCGCACGGCCGGAGACTTGCGCCAGCAACTGGAACGTGCGCTCGGCCGCGCGCGGATCGGGTTGGTGCAACGACGAATCCGCCGAGACGATGCCCACGAGCGTCACGCGCGGGAAATCGAGGCCTTTCGCGATCATCTGCGTGCCGACGAGGACGTCGACCTCGCCACGTCCGAAGCGGTCGAGCACGAGCTCGTAGTCCTCGCGGCGCACCATCGTGTCCGAATCCATGCGCGCGACGCGCACACTGGGAACGAGTCGCGAAAGCGTGCTCTCGATCTTCTCGCTGCCCGAGCCGAGGAAGCGCAGCTTCGGCGCAGTGCAGCTCGGACACTGCTTGGGCGGCGCGATCTCCTCGCAGCACGAGTGACACACGAGCCGATCGATCCGGCGGTGATAGGTCAGCGCGACGTCGCAGTTCGCGCACCGCACCGTTTCGGCGCACGCGGGGCACCACAAGACCGGTGCATACCCGCGGCGATTCTGGAAGAGCATCGATTGCTCGCCACGCTCGTGTCCGCGACGCAGGAGTTCCAACAGGCGCCGTGAGAACAGCGGCGCCTCGCCCGCCTCGCGCGGCTCCGAGCGCAGATCCACGATCTCGACCTTCGGCATCGGGCGCGTGCCGATCCGCGACGAGAGCTTCGAGTGCCGGTAGCGGCCCGTGCGCGCGTTGTGCCAACTCTCGAGCGACGGCGTCGCGGATCCGAGGATGCACACGGCGTCGGCGTCGCGCGCGCGAACCACCGCGACGTCGCGCGCGTGGTAGCGCGGCGTCGACTCCTGTTTGAACGACGGCTCGTGCTCCTCGTCGACGACGACGACGCCCAAATCGGGAACGGGCGCGAAAATAGCCGATCGCGCGCCCACGACGACGCGCACTTCGCGTCGGCGGACCGCGAGCCATTCGTCGCGACGCCGCGCATCGCCCATGCGACTGTGCAGGATGGCCACGCGTCCGAAACGCGAGCGAAACCACCCGACCGTCTGCGGTGTCAGCGAGATCTCGGGCACGATCACGATCGCGCCGCGGCCCAGCGCGAGCGCGCGCTCGATCGCGCGCAAGTAAACCTCGGTCTTCCCACTGCCGGTGACGCCTTGGAGCAGGAACGTGGCGTATTTCTTCGCTTCAACGGAAGTCGCGATCTCGGTCACCGCTCGTTCCTGATCCGGCGAAAGCAGCGCGGGACGCTCGCGCGAGGGCGCCGGCCCCGCGAGCGGATCGGTCGCGATCTCGTGCAGCTCCACGCGCGCGAGCCCCTTGCGCACGAGCCACTGCGCGTACGCGGGCGACAAGTTCGCACGCTTGCACACCTCGCGCGTCTCGATCGGTGCACCGAGATCGAGCAGCACGCGCAGCAACCGATGGTGACGGGGGTTCGACTTCTCGATTTGCGCGAGTTGATCGATGCCGACGCCGTCCGCGGCGCCGATCCACGGGACGCGACGCGCGCCGCCTTCGCGCTTCAACGCGGATGGGAGGATCGCGGCCAGAGCCTCGCCCCACGAACACCCGTAATAGGCCGCCATCCAACGCGCGAGCTCGAGGAGCTTCGCGTCGACGAGCGGCTCTTCGTCGAGCACGGCGGCGATCGGGCGCGCCTTGCCCCGCACCGGTCCTTCCGCACGCACAGCCGTGACGACGCCGACTTCGCGCTTCGGCCCGAACGGAACGGCGACGCGCACACCGGGTGCAACGGACGCTTCGAAGTCGAGCGGAACACCGTAGGTGAACTCGTTGCGGACCGGTCGATTCAGCGCGACGTCGGCGAAGACTCGGAATGCGGCGGCCGCGGGAGCGGAATCGACCGGCGCTTCACTCTCGCGCCGACGCGGAGTTTTCGCGCTCTTCGCCGCGGATCCCTCCTCGGGCTCCGCGAACGAGAATCGCGCCGTGAGCTCCCCGTCCCGCGTCATACGCGCAGTGTCTCACGGACACGCGCAGGGCGTCGCGTGGCAGCGCGGACAACCGGTGCCGTACTTCTTGCGCGCGGCCGCTTCGAGATCGATGCCCGACATCGAGGCCATCGTCGTGAGCCACGCCAGGACGTCGGCGAACTCACCTTCGAGCTCGTCGTGGCGATTGCGACGCAGAGCGCGGGTCAGCTCGCCGACCTCCTCGCCGAACCACATGTGCGTGGCCGGAAGGCCGCGGGCGCGGTCCCGCGCGCCGTAAATCGCCTCGATGAGCTTTTGGAACTCCGCGATCTCCACGATCAGCTCCGGCGCGCGATCGAGACGATGGAAATGTCGCCCGGGAACGCGGTCTCGCCGGCGTGGTTGCGCAGGTCGGACTCGAGCTTCGCGAGCAGCGCGTCGGTCCCGAGCCCTGAATTCTTCAGCACCAGCTTGTAGAAGGCCTTTTCACCGATCTCGGCGCCGGCGGAATCGACGACGCGCACCGGCCCTGTGTTGGCGAGCAGCAGCCGATCACCGGGCTCGAGCGCGACCTGCACGATCTGCAACGTGCGATCGAAGACGGGCCCCTTGTCGAAGCCCAAGGCGATGCCCTCGGGTTGCACGAGTCGGATCGACTTCTCGGCGGCGGAGTAACGCACCAGCGGCATCTTGTGTCCGGCGCACGCGACCGTAGCGCGGCCTTGCGCGGGATCGACGAGCACGTAGAGCGCCGTGACGTACATGCCGCGGCGAACATCGCGCGCGAGCTCGCGGTTCACGCGTTGGAGCGCCGCTGCGATGTCGGATCCGCGTGACAGTTCGACGCGCAAGTACGAACGCGCGATCGCGCCGATCATCGCGCCCGGGATGCCGCGACCCGAGACCTCGCACACGAGGAGCCCGACCTGGCCGCCTTCGAGCTGCACGAACTCGTAGAAGTCGCCGCCCGGCGTGGGCGAATCGATGTGCAGTGCACCGAGGTCGTAGCCGGGAATCGCGGGTGTCGACTCCGGCACCAAGGCCTCGCGCACTTCGGCGGCGAGTGCCAGTTCGCGTTCGCGCTTGTTGAGCTCGCGCTCGGCATCCTGCGCTGCCTCGAGGTTCCCGGCCATGCGGTCGATCGACTTCGCGAGCAACATGACCTCGCCGCCGGAACGCACGCGCGTCCTGTGACGCAGATCGCCGCGACTGATCTGCGCGATGTCGTCGACGATCATTTCCAGCGGACGCGAGACCGCGTTGCCGACGAAGTACGCGACGAGCGCGCCGACGAGGATGACGGCCAGCGTGACGCCGAGAATCAGGCCGAAAAGACCCTCCCCCGCTTGCTCCTTCGTGCTCTTCGGCACCACCAGGGGCGGCACGACGGACTTCCACTGGTAGAGGTAGCCGTCCTGGTCGAACTTCGGCCCGTAGCGAACTTCGCGACGCTTCACGTCGCCACCGGCGAACTCGTCGATCGGCCGATCCTTGAACGAGTGCGCCGCCTCGAGACGAGCCTTCGAACCGTCGGGACCTAGGCCTCGGAGCTCACGATCGTGATCCGCCGCGAGTTGTTCGAGGAGCGGCCCTTGGTTCAGCGCGGCCTGGACGAACGCATCTTCCTGGATCTTGGACGCCGCTTGCGTGACGCGCGAGTAGAGGAATGCGCCTGCGGCGAGCATCACCACACCGAGCGCGACGCTCATCGTGATCGCGAAGCGGGACGCGAGACGCGCCCCGGACAGCTTCATGTCGGATCCAGGCTTCGATCGGGCCACTTCAGGTGTTCCTCAAACGGTCCAAGGAAGTTCGGGGAACAGGAGACGCGCCGGGATCATGACGACGAGTAGGCCCCAAAATCCGGCGGCGACATCGTCGAGCAGGATGCCGTGACCGCCGCCGACGTGCTCGAGCTGACGCGCGGGCGGCGGCTTGACGATGTCGAAGAAACGGAAGACGAAGAAGGCGACGGCGAGGGCGAGCGGGCTCGGCCCCTTCATCCACGCGACGGTGATCAAGTAGCCGATGACCTCGTCGACCACGAAGATCCCGGGATCCTTCTTGCCGGCGTACTTCTCCGCCCACGGACCGAGCGGCAGCGTGATCGCGTAGAGCGCGAGACACACGACCGCGGCCCAGATCGGGAAGTTCGCCGTGCTCGCGAGCAACCATGCGACGAGGACGCCGCCGAGAGTTCCCACGGTTCCCGGCGCGAACGGCGAACAGCCGAGGAAGCCGAACGAGACCATCGCGAGCTTGGCGCGGTTCGCCCAGCGTCCTCCCGGCGGCGGCGGCACGTTCGGATCGCTGGCGTTCGCGCGTGCCTTGCCCACGATCGCGTCCTTGATACGGCTCAACTCGTGGTCTCCAACAAGTAGCGGCGCGTGCGCGACAAGTACGCCCACGCGGACCCGATCGAGGTGAGCAGGGTGAGCCACACGAAGACGTGGCCGGCGGACGCGCAGAAGTCGCGGAACCCGCTCGAGAAGTCGAAGGCGTGGATGCCGAGCACGATCCCGACCGCGAGGCACTGCGCGAACATCTTGACCTTGCCGAACCAATCCGCGGGCAGCGTTCCGCCACGGCTCTCGACGTAGCCGCGGACGGCCGTGACGAGGAACTCACGCGCCAGGATCACGACGACGATCCAAGCCGGGAACCACGGCCGTGACCACGGCATGACGGCCAAGAAGACCATCGTGCCCATGACGAGCACCTTGTCGACGAACGGATCGGCGATGCGACCGAACGCCGTGACGTGGTTGCCGCGCCGCGCGAGCCAACCGTCGAGGACGTCGGACGCTGCGACGATGACGAAGGCCCAGAAAGCCCAGTGGATCCACGATCGGTCGAGCGGAACGTCGCGCGCCTCGCGGTTCCCCTCGGCAGCCAGGATCGCGAACACGCCGAGGGCACCTAGGAATCGCAGAGCCGTGATCCGGTTCGGCCAGTGCTCGAAGACGCCCATCGGGGGACAGGATGCCGCAGGCCCAGGGCGGGTACCACTCTGGTTGCGATCGCTGTGCCCGGGGAAGTTGTCGGGGCCTGCGAACGCTGCTGGTGGAACCTGCTCACCATGCCGTCATTTAGCGGCGCATAATGACGGCATGGAGCGCAACTCCGAGGTCGTCGGCCGGCCGGACCACGCAGGTCTCCAGGTGTTTTCACGGGAGCAATTCAGGGCCGTTTTCGACGACGCATCGAACGGGTCCGGGCGGTTTGTCGAGGCGAAGAGATCCGGCGAATGACCGAGCCCGGCCCGATCATCAACGGTGGGTCTTGATCGCCCGGCATACGAGGTTCGACTCCGCGTCGATCGCTTCGACCTTCGCGCGCACGACGTCGCCGACCGCGGCCGACTTCACGCCGCGCACGACCGCGACTAGATCGACCTCGGGCGCGTCGCTCGCGGGACGACCGACCAGGACCTTGCCGCGCTCGTGGATCTCGTCGATGAGGACGTCCACTTCGCTGCCGACGCGGGACTTCTGCGTCTTGCGCAGCACGCGGTCGCGCGCGGCTTGCACGGCTTTCTCGCGTTCGAGCGCGATGTTCGGCGGAACTTCGCCGGCCATCCCCCACGCGCTCGTGCCTTGCTCGGGCGAGTACGTGAACGTGCCCAAGCGGCCGAGCTCGTACTCCTCGACGAACTTCGCCAGCTCCTCCGCGTCTGCGTCCGTTTCGCCGGGAAATCCGACCAACACGGTCGTGCGCAGAGTGATGCCCGGCACTTCCTCGCGCAGTCGATCGAGGATCTTGCGCACCTGATCGCCGGATCCGTGTCGGCGCATCGCGCGCAGCACGTTGGTCGCGATGTGCTGGATCGGGATGTCGAGGTACGGCACCGCGGCGGGATGAGCGCGCATGACTTCGGTCAGGCGCCACGGGAAACGGTTCGGGTAGGCGTACATCACGCGCACGCGCTGCACGCCCGGGACCTTCGCGATCGCCTCGACGACGTCGGGCAGTTCTTGACCGTGCTCGCGCCCCCAGGCCGTCGAATCCTCGGCGACGATGACCAGCTCGCGCACGCCGCTCGACACGAGTTCCTCGGTCTCGAGCACGACGTCGGCCAGCGATTTCGAGCGGTGTTTCCCGCGAATCGAGGGGATCGCGCAGAACGAGCACAGGTGGTCACACCCGTGGCTGATGCGCAGGTACGCGTAGCTCTTCGGCGTCGAGAGGAGCCGCGCACCTTCGCGATCGGCGGGCTTCGTCTCGGGGCCTTCGAGGTAGCGCGGCACGCCGGCCTTGCCCTCGGTCAGCGCGCGGACGCCCTGCGCCAACGCGCGGTAGTCCGAGATCTCGCTGAACAGATCGACCTCGGGAAACTGCGCCTCGAGGTCGTGACGGAAGCGCTGCACGAGACAACCAGCGACGACCACGCGCTCGATGTCGCCGTCGCGCTTCTTCTTCAGGAGATCGCGAATCGCCTTCTCGGACTCTTCGCGCGCCGGCCCGATGAACGAGCACGTGTTGAGCACGACCGTGTGCGCCGAATCGGGATCGTCCGTGACGACGAGTCCTTCCTCGGCCATGCGGCCGAGCAGGACCTCGGAGTCGATCAGATTCCGCGCGCAGCCGAGGTGGACGAGCGTGACGTAGGGAGTTCGGGCGGACACAGTGCGCCGCGTATGCGGGGGAGAGACGATACCGCATGAATGCGTCGCGCGCTGCGATCCCGCGTGGGACACGGCTCCCGCGCGTTCGAACGGTACTCTCGGGCCCGGACGGCCGTGCCGAACCGGCTCGGCTCCCCAGGCCTGCTGCCGAATCCCCCCATGTCCCTCGCGCACCGACTCGCTCGCGCCTCCGCCATTCTCTTTTTCGCGGCGTTCCTCGCCCTGCCGACGCGAGCTGGCGATCCGGCACCCGCGCCGACCTTGGAGCTGGACGCGGCGCTCGCACAAGTCCTCGCGGCTCGATCGCTCGACCCCGACGATCCCGTCGCGCTCGAGCGGCTCGCGGACATCTGCGGCCAGAAAGGCGATGTCGACGGACAGATCGCGTACTTGATCAGCGCGTTGGGTGCGCTCGACGAACTCGAGGTCGACGACGCGAAGCAGAAGGACGCGAACGTGAAGCGTGTGACCGCCGCGTTGGCGAAACTCGATGCCGCGAGCTCGCCCTTGAAGTCGGCGCGCGACGCGTATCTCAAGGACCTGACCTGGGCTCTCGACCTCTACAACAAGACGAAGAAGACGCGCAACGCCCTCGACGTCGCGGGTCAGATCCTTGCGTATCGACCGTCGCATCGCATGGCCGCGGCGACCGCGGCGTCCGTCCTCGCGGAAGCGAAGGACGACGTGCGCACCGAGGCGTTGCGCCTGCTCGGTACCGGTGAGTTGAGGCGTCCGCGCGCGTTCCTCGCCGATTGGAGGAAGTCACACTCCGACTGGAAGGACGCGGGCAGCCTGGAGACCGACGGGTACATCATCCGCACGAACATCGGTTACGACACGCTGCAGTTCGCGGGGATCGCGCTCGAGCACTTGGCGAGTTTCTATCGGCGCTTCTACGACCACGATGCGAGCATTCAGAAGAAGAAGACCATCGTCGAGCTCTATCGGACGCGTCGCGAGTTCGAGACGCACTCGGACAAGTCGATGGACACGGCGAATCCCGGATTGAAGGGCTTCCTCGTCTTCAAGGGCATGCTGGAGGTCGCCGCAAACGGCACGAAGCGACTGAAAGAGGCTGATTTCAGCCTGTATTCCTATGATCCGCGCGACGAAGCCCGTCCGCTCGCGGCGATCTACGAGACGCTCAGCCACGAAGCGAGCCATCAGTACATGCGCCTCGCCACGGGTCAGATGACGGCGCCACCGTGGCTCGACGAAGGCATGGCGTCGTTCTTCGAGGGCGCGGTGATCCGTGACGACGGCGAGGTCCTAGTCGGACTTCCGGCGCGCACGCGCCTCATGAGCCTCATCGGCACCTTGGACGCGATTCCGAACGCGCTGTCGGAGACGTTGGCGGCGCAGGGCGCACTGTCGGGTGAGTTCTATCCCGTGGCGTGGGGACTCGTGTACTACCTCGACCAGCTCACGAGCGAGGACGGCAGTCGACCCTTCCAGAAGAAGTTGCGTGATGCGCCGAGCCACGTGCGCAAGGGCGTCGAGAACGGTCGCGAACTCTTCGAGACAGCAATTCTCGCTGGAACGGGCCTCGATCTCCCCGCGTTCGAGAGGCAGTGGATCGCGGCCATGCGGGAGCTGCGCGACCTCGAATCGAATCCTGAGAAGGCCGCGGATCACTATCTCGAGCGCGGATTTCGACTCGCGGCCAGAGGAGCGTGGGATGCGGCGCTCGAGGACTTCGAACGCGTGCGCATCTATCGCCAGAGCGATGCGCGCGCCTTGCTGGCGATCGCGCGCTACCACCAGCGCACTTCGGCCAAGTCACGCAGTACGGGTCCGGAGAAGGACGTCACTTTGCTCTGGTCACGACGCGCGCATCGCGCTGCGACGCTTTCAGCCGATGCGACGACCGAGAAGGAGGCCGCTGAGATCGCGAAGCAGGCCGATCCCGGGGGTTTCGACAAGATCGCGCAGGCCGAAGCGCGCTATCGCCGCGAAGTCCAACGTCAGATCACACGCCAAGTCGAGGCCGGTCGACCGCGAACGGCCTTGGCGCTCGCGAGCCACTGGCAGGATCGCGTGCTCGGCGACCAGGCGGCGGCCGCGCTCGTGTCGAACTTGCGCACGAAGTCCGGCTTCGAAGTCGACCGCACGTTCGCACCGTTCGATGGTTCCTCGATGCTCGGTTTGGCGTGTTCGCCCAGCCATTACTCGGTCGACGGCGGTGAGGTCGTGTGCCGCGTCGAGCGCCCCGAAAGAGGCGCGCTCTCGATCGAACGTCTGCCCTCTCCGCGCTTTCGGTTCGAGGGCGAAGTGTGGCTCGCGGATCCCGACGTCTCGGCATCGATGTACGTCGAATTGCCTTGGAATCAGGGCCTTCACGGGTTCGTCGCGCGCGCGGCGGCGCCGAAGGACCATCCCCCACTTCCGCTCTCCTACCCACCGTTCGACATGGTCGAGCCCGGCAAGTTGGCGCCGCTCGGTCAAGGTGTCGACAAGCGCGGCTTCCTCGATCTGAAACTCGACAAAGCGAGCATCGGCCCATCGGGGATCGCACCGAAGCAGTGGGTTCGATTCGTGCTCGCGCGCGAATCCTTGGACGCCCTCACGCTCTCGATCGGCGAGAAGGAAGTCGGTCGGATCGCAATCGATGGCCGGGACAACGCGCCGCGCATCGGCGTGATCTTCTTCGGCGGCGAAGGTCGGTTGCGCAACCTGCGCATCGTCGAGAAGGATCGGCTCTAACGCGGTCTCCGCCCTGCTCGCGCGATAGCCAGCGAGCGCTCTTGATGCGCCTGATCACCTCGATCGGCGGACCTGCCGCCGACGCCGCTCTCGATCGCCGCACACCCGTTGATCGCGTTGGCGATCGGGCACCAGGACTGCTGCTCGCCGGCGGAGTTTCGATGACAGCGCGACGCCGCCCGCGCAGGCCCTCCGGATCCTTCCTTCCCGAGGGGGGGCGCCGCCGGCCCGGCTCCGGGCGGCGAGCAGGCCGCTCTGATCCTTGCCCAGAAGGACGAATTCCTTCCCAATAGTTGACGGGTTCGCGACCGGGACTGCGCATGAGTGCTGGAGACGGGGCGTCCCCCCGTGCCGCGAAGCGAGGACTCGCAGGGGCACCGACGCGGGCGCTCCGAAGAACGCCGGCTCGAGGAGCACGATCATGAATTTGAGGAACCGGCCGGGTTGGACGATCGCAGCCTGCGTTCTCGGCGGCGCCGTGCACGCGCAGCAGACGACATGGGAGGTCACGATCACCGACCTCCCGCTGCTTCCCGGCGGGACCTACGCCTCGGCCTACGCCATCAACGACACCGGGAAGATCGTCGGGATGGCCAACGACGCGAGCGGCGCCTTCCGGACCGTGGAATGGGTGAACGGGCAGATCGCCGTCATGCCCGATCTCAGCGCGAACGGCGGGCTGTGCGTGCCCGAGGACCTGAACGACGCGGGCGAGAGCGCCGGGCGCCAGTCGATCAGCGGGTTCTTCTCGTACGCCATCCACTGGGATGCCCAGAACAACGTCTCCGCCCTCCCCGGGCTCGCGGGCGGATCCTCCGCTCTGAACACGGCGCATGCGATCAACGCGTCGGGACAGATCGTGGGCGGAGCTCAGCAGGGCGGGCCGAACTACTGGGGCCACGCAGTCGTCTGGTTCCAGGGAGCACTGCAGGCAGACCTCGGTTTCCTCGGCGGAGGCACGTACTCCGAGGCCTACGGACTCAACGACCTCGGCGATGTCGTCGGCGTCGCAGCGCTGGCGAACACGAACCAGCACGCGTTCCTCTGGCAGAACGGGCAGTACACGGATCTCAGCACGTGGTCCGGCGGCGGCGCGTCTTCGAAGGCCTACGCGATCAACAACCACGGGGACATCGTGGGGCTGAACGCGAACGTCGCCTCGATCTGGCGGAACGGCGCGGTGCAGGCGTTGCCCATGCCTCAAGGCCTGTCCGCGTTCACTCCGGCGATCGACATCAACGACGCCGGACACATCATCGCGACCGCGTCGGCCGGCTATCCGCTCGAGGTCGGCGTGCTGTGGCGCGACGGCACGCCCATCGATCTCGGCACGCTTCCGGGCGGCACGATCAGCCGCGCGCGGCGCATCAATGCGGCCGGTGAAGTGGTGGGCGAAGCACGCTCCCAGAGCGGCTTCTTCCACGCCGTGAAATGGACCGTCACCGCGCGACCGCCGCCCTTCTGCTTCGGGGATGGCACGGGCAACGCGTGTCCGTGCGGGAACGTCGGCGCCGCGGGCAACGGCTGCGCGCACTCGATCAGCGCGAGCGGAGCGAACCTGTCCGGGTCGGGCAGTGCGAGCCTCGCGAACGACACGCTGGTGCTCTCCGGCACCGGCATGCCGAACAGCTCAGCGCTCTACTTCCAAGGGACTACGCAGCAGAACGGCGGCCTCGGAAGTGCCTTCGGCGACGGCTTGCGCTGCGCCGGCGGCACCGTGATCCGCCTCGGAACGAAGACCAACGCGAGCGGGTCGTCACACTACCCCGCACTCGGTGATCTCACGATCTCGGTCCAGGGCCTCGTCGCGACACCCGGAACGCGCCCGTACCAGGTGTGGTATCGCAACTCCGCGTCCTTCTGCACCGCGAGCACGTTCAACCTGTCGAACGGCGTGCTCGTGGCCTGGGGCGTGTGAGGACTCGCGAGCGCTCGTGCGCGCAAGTTCGACAGCGCAGCCAGAGCCTCGGAGCGTCCGTCGGCTGAAGACGAGGGATCTCGTAGTCTCTGCGCCCATGACTCGACGCCTCGTCCGCCTCGGCTCGATCCTCGTCGCCTGTCTCCCGGCGCTCTCCTGCACCACGCCGCGGCACGCTGCGCACGGCGATGCGGGGACGCTCCTCATCGTCGGCGGCGGGCTCGACAACGACAGCCGGCCGATCTACGAGCGCTTCGTCGAGCTCGCGTCCGCCCGCGGCCCGGCGAACGTCGTGATCGTGACCGCGGCGACGGGCCCGCAGGACATCGAGCTCACCGACAAGACCGAGGCCCTGCGCGTCTGGGCTCCGGGCGTGCCGACGCGCGGAATCCTGCGCGAGACGACGACGGAGGACTCCGTCGCGGCGATCGACGCGGCCAGCGCGCTGCTCTTCACCGGCGGCGATCAGCAGCGCATCACAGCGCGCTATCGACCCGACGACCGCGACACGCCGGAGTGGCTCGCGATGCGCCGCCTTCTCGCGCGCGGCGGAGTCATCGCAGGCTGCAGCGCGGGTGATGCGATGATGGGCGAGTGGATGCTGGTCGGCGGCGGAAGCGCCGCGGCGCTCGGCATCCCGCCCGCGGACGCCGAGGAGCGCGCGAGCACGGTGCTCGGACCGCGCGTGGCGCGCGGCATGCACTTCCTGCCGTGGGCCATGACGGACTCGCACTTCTTCGAACGCGACCGAGTCGGACGCCTCGTCGCAGCGCTCGAAGCGACGGGGACGCGCTTCGGTCTGGGCGTCGGCGAGGACGGCTGCGTCGAGGTCGACCTGGCGACCGGCGATCTAGTCGGTATCGGAGTGAGCGAGAGCCTGCTCGTCGATGCCGCGCACATCGCGCGCGACGGCGCCGCGCGCCGCGGTCTGCTCGCGTGCGTCGTCGAGCAAGGCACGCGCATCAACCTGCTCGAACGGCTCGCCTCCGTACCGCCTCCGCCACCGCCGCAGACGGGTACGCCGCGCGACGTGCCCGTCGTCGAACCAGGTCAGAATCGTCAGCTCGCGTCCTGGCGACTCTTCCGCTGCGCCGACCGAGCGGGGGGAGAGTGTGTGCGGCTCGCGCTCGAAGGTTGGCAGGTCACGGCCTGGCCGAATCATGACGACGGTGCTGCATTCGAAGTCGGTCCGCGCTGAAGGGCGCGGCCACGGACGCAGGTCCGTTCCAGCGCGCGGAACTCGAGCGCCCTCTTCCGAGCTCCGTCTTTCCCGACCGCGCTGCGCGGCACGACGGAGTCGTGGAATCCGTCGAACTCACGAGCGTTGCGGACCAGGCGCGGCATCGGACCGCACGCGGATCACCGAACGCTGCTGCAGGCCGCGACCTTCGCGGCGGAAGCTCGCGTAGAGCGCCTCGCCGCGCTCGTCGCGCGCGCAACGCGTGCACGCGCGCAACGTCTCGATCGCGCCGATCCCGGCATCGCGCAGTTGTCGCGCGTTGATCGCGGGCAGATCGAGCCGCCGCTCGGACGGCACGGCGACTGCGTCCCCCATCGCGGCGAATGCGCGCGCGAAGTCAGCGGCGAGATCGGCGCTGACCTCGTAGCAGCACGGACCGATCGCCGGACCGACCGCGGCGACCCAGCGCGACGGATCCTCGCCGTGTCGCGCGAGCTCGCGCACGAGTTCAGTGCTCGCACCCGCGAGCGTGCCGCGCCAACCGGCGTGGAGCGCCGCGACGGCGCCGCCATCGACGCGCGCAGCGAGGATCGGCACGCAGTCCGCGCTCGTCGACGCGATGGGCAAGTCGGCGACGAAGCACACGATGCCGTCGCACTCGCCGAGGTCCTCGCGCGCCGTGCGCGCTTCCGCGATGCGGACGCCGTGGACCTGCTTCCACGTCGGGAACTCCGTCGGCCACGCGGCGACGAAGGGCTCGGGGACGGGCTCGCTGCGGGAACCGAAAGCGTGCTCGATGCCGCGGATCGCGGAGAGCAGCGGGCTGACGACGTGCATCCGGACCTTCTACCGTGCACGGCGCTCGCGTACCTCCGTCCTCTGCTCGTGAAGCACGCGAACGCACGGCCATCCACGAACGCGGCGAAGGCGGAACGCGAGTTCCGCCTTCGCCGTTTCGAGTCGACCGACCGGATCGCGGCCGGTCACGAGGTCGCGCTCAGTAGTACGCCGACGCGAGGTCCGTCAGGTACCCGTAGCCGACCACCGAGTAGTCCGTCACGAGCTCGATCGTGATCGTGTTGCCCGGGATGTAGGCCCAACCGTCCGTGCGGCCGAACGCCGAGCCGACGCCGTTCGTCACCGGACTGCCCGACACGCTGTAGATCACCGTGCCGGCCGCGTTCTTGATCCGGAGGAAGTCGTAGTTGGTTTCCGTCGCGATTCGATTGAAGTGCACGCCGACCTGCGTCGCTCCCGGATAGGTGTACGTGTAGGCGTAGGTCGTGTTGTTCGCGTAGTTGTGCGGCGTCTGCCGCACCCACGCGACGTTGCGCCAAGTCGGTCCGCCGCCGACCGTCCACGTCGCGCGGATCGTCCCCGATGCAGCGGTGTAGCCGTGGACGAGCACGTTCCACGTCGCCGCGGCCGGTGCGGGGAACGCGACGCTCTCCGCGCTGCCGCCGATGTACTGCGACTTGAACTCGGCGTCGTTGTGCGCGCCTTGATCGGCGGGCCAATTGATCGCGGCGCGCTTGACGTAGAGATCGGCGTCACCCGTGCCCGTGATCGTCACGGTGAAGTTCGTCGCGTTCGCCGGGATGACGACTTGGTAATTCAAGACCGTGCCCGTCGCGACGCTGTAGTTGTAGGTCGTCCCGTTCGCGATTTGCGTGGGTCCACCACCGCCGCCCGCGCCGGCGATCGCCGCCGTCAGGTTCACGCGACGCTTCGTCGTGTCGCCGATGACAGTCGCACCCGTGCTCTGGTAGAGGCTGACGAGCCCGGCCTTGTTCGTCGAATACGTCGGTTGCGCTTGCAAGAATTGCGCAGTCAATCCCGCCGCCGCGGGAGTCGCCGAGGACGTTCCGCCCAACGCGAACGTACCTCCGCCGCACTGCGCACAGATGACCTCCTCCGAAGGGCAGTAGATGTTCAGGAACGACGCCGTGTCGCTGTAGCACGTGCGCTCGTCGACGGAGCGGCTCGTGTCGCTGCAATTCGCCGGCGGAAACGGCGAGTACGCGGCACCGTTCGCGTCCCATGTGGAGCCGACCGAGATGCAGTTCGTCGATGCGGCCGGCGAGCCCATCGAGTCCGACCATCCGTCGTTGCCCGACGCCGCGAAACACAGGATTCCGTTGCTCGTCGCGTTACCGCACGCGGTGTGCAACGTGCCCGACGTCACCGCCGAGTAGTAGCGCCCGCCGCCGAGCGACATGCTGATCACCTTGATCGGCGAGCCGCCGCCGACGCCGTTCTTGTTCGTCACGCACCAGTTGATCGCGTTCGCGATCGTGCTGTCGTACGCGTTCGGGAAGACGACGAGCGTGTAGAGGTGCGAACCCGGCGCATAACGCCGCACGATCGAAGCCGTGCCGGTTCCGTGGTAGCAGTCGTTGAAGCTCTGCGAGTGGATGGCCGCGCCGGGAGTGCTGTAGTTGTAGCCGCCCTTCACGATGGGGTTCGGCAGCGTCGTCGAACCGCCGAGTTCGGGATGCAACAAGTCGAAATTGCTGTCGATGACGGCGACGCCGACACCACTACCCGTGTATCCGGCTGCTGCTTGAGTCGTCGAGCCGGTCACCGTGCGACCCTGAACCGTCAAGAGCTTGTTGAGCGTGTCCTTCCAGATGTACTTGACCTCGGGAAGCGCGGCGAGCGCGCGCAGCGCACGCAGGTCCGCAACTTCCGCGGCGACCATGTACTGCAGGTCGAGCGGGAACAGGATGTCGACCGCGTCGCGTTCAGCAGGCAAGAGTTGCGCGTCGAGCGTCGCGAGGAACACGGACTGACGAATGAGGACGTCCTCTTGGACTTCGCTCAACGGATCGCGCGCTGTGCTCGTCTCGAACGTGTCGTCGCCTGCCTTGCGGACGATTTCGATCACCACGCGGAAGTCATTGCGTGCATGGTCGGTTTCGCGGATGAAGCCGAACGCAGCGAGCTGTTCGGCGTCGTCGAGCAGCGCCGGTTCGATGCGCTCGTCGGCGGGATGCTCCGCGATCGTGCGCGGGAGACGATCGACTTGCTGCGCGGTGGCTGGGGCAGCAGCCCAGAGCGAGAGCGTGAACGCACACCAAGCCGCGGCGATGCGGCGTTGCGATCGGAACGTCATGACGACTCCTTCTCGAGAGAGCGGATGAGGGGAACCGCGCGGCACGGGTCAGGAACGGGGCCCTCACCACGCGCTGTTCATCATCCGGCGCACGAGAGCTCGCGCAACGTCGGGGCTGCTTCCACCGGCCGCTGTCCCGCATGCGGGACAGCGGCCGGTGAGGCGCAGGCTCGACGAGCCGTCGAAGTGACCCGTGGGTCGCGCCTGGGCGGACGCGCCCGCGACCGGAGCGAAATGCGCGACACCACCCGCGTCGACGACGCCGGTGGTGTCGCGCGAGAGCGCGTTGCGCCGACTGGCGTCAGGCCGCGCCGACCTTCTCGAGCCACGCGTCGCGCGTGAGCAAGATGTCGCGGTTCTTCCCGCCCATGTACGGCCCGATCAACCCCATCTCCTGGAGATCGTCGAGCACGCGACAGGCTTGGTCGAAGTCCATGTCGTATTGACGCTGGAGCATCGACACCGCGACGCGCCCACGCTCGACGAACATGCAGCCGACTTCGACGAGGAGTTTCTTCTCCGGATCGAGCCCGCGGCCGGGAGTTTTCTCGGCACGCGAAGCCGGAACGGCAGCTTGCGGCGCGATCACGACTTCGGGCTCCGGCTCGGGCTCGACCGCATCGAAGAGGCTCGGTGCGACGACGGTCTTCGCGCGCGGCGTGGCGACGACCACGGCGGGCATCGAGTCCGCTGCCGACTCCAGAGCCGCATCCTCGATCGCGAGTTCCGCGCGGGCTTCGGCTGCTTCCATGCGCGACTCGGCGATGACGGCGTCGCTGGTCACGAACGCCACCTTGCCGTCCTCTAGCGACGCAGCGACGAGCTCGGGCTCGCGCTCGGAAGCGATGGGTGCCTCGTCGACTTCGTCGAGATCTTCCTCGACGAGTTCGGCTTCGACGAGCAGGTCCTCGTCCTCGTCGGCCATCTCGGCCTCGAGTTCGGCCTCTTCCTCATGGATCCGGGGAGTGGCGGCCGCTTCCTCGAGCTCGCTGTCCTCGACGACCTCTTCCTCGAGCTCGTCGTACTCCTCCTGGTGACCCGCTTCCGCGCGCAGCGCGGCGTTCGTCGCGCGCAGCTCGTCGAGCATGGACGGTTGGCGCACCTCGGGCACTTCGACTTCGGCGCGGACGGTCTCCACCCGGATCTCGACGACCTCCACCACGGCGACCTCGTCGAGATCTTCCTCGAGATCTTCCTCGAACTCCTCCTCGAGCTCTTCCTCCGTCAGCGCGTCGAGTTCAGCCTCTTCCCCGGCCACGTCGATCTCGCTGCCAGCGCCGATTTCGCGCGGAATTCGCGTCGCCGCGACCGCGGCCAGTTCCTCTTCCTCGACGACGCGGCGAGCCTTCTCGACGAGCGAGAGCGGTGTGCCGTACGCGTCGACCGGCTCGTCGTCTTCCGTGAGCCCCGTCGTCTCCCACGTCGGACGCGGCGGCATCGGCAACACATCGACCTCTTCGACGACGTCTTCGGCAACTACAGCCACCGGCTCGGGCGTGTAGGCCGGGATCGGCGGCGCGACGTCGGCGAGCGCTTCGATTTCCTCCGCAGCGATGCGCGTCGGATCCGGCGCAGCGTTCTGGTTCGCGCGCGGGGCCGTCCAGCGATACACGGCCGGTTCGGCGATCTCCGGGATGCCTGCCGCGAGCGCATTCACGTCCGCGAGCGGCTTCGTGCCGAGCGGGATCTCGCCCTTGAGTCGCACATCCTCGGGATAGAGCGGCTTGACTGGTTTCGCCGGCGCAGGGATCGGACGCGCGGGCGTGATCTCGTCCTCTTCCCGCGGATTCGGGAAGAGCATCGCCGACTCGGCCGGAGTCACGCCGTCGTCCCCCCTGGGCGGAGCGGGCGTCGCACGTCGCGCGGGAGCGAGCTTCGCCGCTGAAGCCGGATCCTCGCGGATCCAAGCGAAGTATGCCGCCGCGAACGCGACGATCGCGCCGAGGAGAATGCCGACCGCGGGGTGCGTCATCAGGGCGATGCGACCGCCCGTCATGGTGCCGAGCGCTCCTCCACGCAGATCGGAGAGCGAGCCGGCGACGACGGACAATCCCGCCGCGACGCCCGCGATTCCGAGCACACCGAGGAGCAGCGTGGCGCGCGATCCCGTGAGGAACGCGCGGGCTCCGAGGATCGCGATGCCGGCACCACCGAGCAGCGCGGGCCAGTGCCCGATGCTGCTCGCCAACGCTGCGGCCATCGCCGCGGTTCCGGACGTGCCGCCCGCGCCGGTCCACATGCCGTATGCCATCGGCGAGGCGACGAGCACCCCGAATCCGAACGTGCCGATCGCCAGCCAATCCCCTCCGGAGAGGGACTTTCGCTCAGTCATCGTTCGTGGCTCCCGCGCGTTCCGTCGCGCCGCCGGAACGGGCGGGCGAGGGTCCGTGCATCTCTTCCCATTGTTCCAAGGTCACGAAGATGTCGCGCACTTTGCTGCCTTTGTGAGGCCCGAGGATCGCGCGCTCCGTCATCAGATCGATCAGGCGCGAGGCGCGTGTGTAGCCGATGCCGAGTGCGCGCTGGAGCAGCGAGGCCGAGCCGCGCTTGCTCTTCAGGACGACGCGCACGGCCTCGTCGAACATCGCATCCTCTTCGGCCTCGCCGTCGACGAGCCCGCCGCCGGCCGGGCGCTCGCCCGTCGCGACCTGGATCAGCTCTTGGCTGAAGTTGGGCGCGGACGACTGGCCGACGAACTCGACGAGGCGGTTGACCTCGGCGTCCTCGATCAAGGCACCCTGCACGCGGCGCAGTTTGCCGCCGCCGGGCGGCATGAAGAGCATGTCGCCGTGGCCGAGCAGCTTGTCGGCGCCGATCTCGTCGAGGATGACGCGGCTGTCGACCTTGCTCGCGACCTGGAACGCGATGCGCGTGGGCAGGTTGCCCTTGATGACGCCCGTGATGACGTCCGTCGACGGACGCTGCGTCGCCACGATCACGTGGATGCCGGCCGCGCGCGCCTTCTGCGCCAAGCGCGTGATCGCGAGCTCGGCTTCCTTCTTCGAGACCGCCATGAGGTCCGCGAACTCGTCGATGACGACGACGATGTACGGGATGTGACGCGGCGTGCGTTCGGCGTCGAAGTCGTCGCCGAGCACCTTCATCAGGCCTTCTTCGCCGAGCGCGTTGTAGCCCTTCAGGTTCTTCACCCCGGCCGATTTGAAGAGCTCGTAGCGCCCTTCCATCTTCTCGACGGCCCACAGCAAGACGCCGGTGGCTTGGCGGGCGTCCGTCACGACCGGACACATCATGTGCGGCACGGTCGCGAAGGCTTGGAGCTCGACCATCTTCGGGTCGATCAAGATCAGCTTGACGTCGTGCGGTGAGCGCGTGAGCAAGAGGCTCGCGAGGATCGTGTTGATGCACACCGACTTGCCCGAACCGGTCGTCCCGGCGATCAGGAGGTGCGGCATGCGCGCCAAGTCCTCGACGATCGGCTTGCCCTCGGCGTCCATGCCGAGGAAGAGCGGCAAACCCATGAACTTCGGGTCGTAGGCCTTCGCGTTGACGAGCTCGCTGATGCGTACGACGCGACGTTTCAGGTTCGGCACCTCGACGCCGATCGTGTCGCGACCGGGGATCGGCGCGATGACGCGGACCGACTGCGCGCGCAGTGCCGCCGCGATCTCCTGGCTGAGCGCGGAGACCTTGTTCATCCGCGTCCCCTGCGCGACGGTGAGCTCGAAAAGCGTCACCGACGGCCCGACTTGGGCCGAAACGACCTGCGATTCGACGCGGAAGCTCCTGAGCGCGTTCTCGAGCTTCGCCGCGGCCTCCTCGAGCGCCTTGTCGTCGTGGCCCAGGTTGCCCTCGGGCGGCAGGAGCAATTCCATCGGTGGGAATTGCCACGGCCCGGGCGGCGGCGTCGGCGGGTCGAAGATCATCTGCGCGACTTTGGCCTTCACGGGCCGAGGTTTCGTCGCGGTGGCGGCCGCGGCGGGCGGGACGAGCACGGCGTCGTCGTCGTCGGCCTCTTGTTGGTCGTCGTCGTCGGCCGATTCCTCGTCGTCGTCGTCGAATGCCCCCTCGTCATCATCTGCGCCCGCTCCGCGGGCGCTGCTCCCATACTCCTCGTCTTCCTCGAGCTCCTCCTCGAAATCGTCTTCGAGTTCGTCCTCGTCCATCTCCGGCAAACCCTCGGGGTTGTCGGGATCGGGGACCTTCTTCGCGCGCGACTTGCGCTTCGGCTTCAGCTCGAGCACATCGGGTTCGTCGAGCACGACTCCGCCGCCTTCGGTCGCGAGTCGGCCGCGCAGATCCTCGCCGCGGACGAAGCCCCACAGGCTCGACGCGGTGGAACGTAGATAGCCGAACACGGCGGCCGGCAGACTCTCGCCACGCTGCTCACGGCGCTTCTCGAGCCACCCGCCAAAGCTCTTCAGAACGGCGAGGAACGCGATCTCCGTCGCCAAGAGGAACGAGACCAGCGACGTGAGGACCAGGAGCAGGAAAAGGCCTGGATTCCCGAACTTTTCGACGAGGAACGGATTCCACGTGAGTGCGAGCCAACCACCCGGGCCGTACGGGGCGATGCGGCTGTCGTAGCCCGCGCCGACTTCCTGCAACGCGGGTCCGGCGATGTGTTGGAGCAAGAACGCGAACGAGAAGAGGAACAGGAGCGCGCCGAACACGCGCAGTGAAACGAACGAGACGGAGCGGCCGCCGATCAGGACGAGGCCCCACGCTCCGACCAGGAACACGACGAAGAAGCCGGCGTTCCCGAGCGCGATCTTGACCCCGTTCGCGAGGTAGAAGCCGACTTGTCCGGCCCAGTTCCAACCGCGATTCGCGGCATCGTCGAAGGGCGTCGCGTACGAGGCGAGGGCGAGCATGAGGAACGCCGCGCAGCCGACCATCAGGAGTCCGCTGAGTTCGCGCAGACGCGAGTGCGTCTCTTCGTCGACCTCGCGCCCGAACAGAAAACCGCGCAGGACTTGGCCCCAGCGCGTCCCGAGCGCGGAACGGTCGTCGGCGCGACCGGCGCTCTTCCCGGTCCGCGACCCGGCGCGAGAGGCACGGATCTTCTTCCCGGAGCGCGGCTCCTCGCCCTCCGCGTCGAAGTCGAATCCGTCGGCCGCTTGCTCGGCCTTGCGCTTCTGTCCCATGCCCCCCCGTCGGTGCGTCGGCTTGCGAGCTGCGCAGGGAGGCGGCGCGCAAGCCTCTCGGCTCGCGGCGCGCGCGGTGCTCCGACGGCCGAGTTCGGCACGTCACGGAGCGTCCCCCTAGGGACGCAGCAACGAAGGCGGAATACCACTTCGAGGTGGTGAATCCAAGGCGATGCGCGTTCGTCGAAGGCTCAATTCGTGCGCGCGGATTGTGTCGCGATCGATGGCGCGCGGGGCCCGAGGGAGTCGCGGCGCGCCGACGGACGACGACCTAGCGCGGATCCTCGAGCACTGCGCGTCTCGCGCGTGCGGGGTGCGATCACGCGCGCGGCCGAGCACCCGATTCCTCGCGTCGGAGTCACTGAGCGTCGCCGATCGGGGCTCGGAGGCGTGAGCGGATCCCTGAGGTCGTCGGTATCGCAACCCGTTGCTGGGTTGGACTTTCCGTGCAACTCGCGGCCCTTCTCGAGCCGATACTTGACCATTCGGTCAAGTACGGTAGGGTCCAAGGGCCGATCACTCGGATCGCATCCCCTCTCTCCCCTCTCTCCCCTCTCTCGCCACTCTCGCCACTCTCCCCTCTCTCACCACCGAACACCACCATGGGACGCACCTCGGACGCACGCGACAAGCTGCTCCAAGCCGCGCTCGACCTCGTCTGGGCGAGCAGCTACGGCTCGGTCAGCGTCGATGACATCTGCGAGTCGGCGGGGGTCAAGAAGGGCAGCTTCTACCACTTCTTCCCCTCGAAGGAGGACCTCGCGATCGCAGCGTTCGAGCTGCACTGGCAGCGCGACATCGAGCCCATCCTCGACCGCGTGTTCCACCCCGATCACACGCCGATCGCGCGCATCGAGGGTTGGTGCGAAGCGATCTACGTCGAGCAAAAAGAGCGTTTCGAGGCCACGGGACACGTCCCGGGCTGCCCGTTCTGCTCCGTCGGCTCCGAGATGGGCACGCTGAACGAACGCCTGCGTCGCAAGGTCGAGGACATGATCGAACGGGGCATGTTCCAGCTCGAGCGCACCCTGCGCGACGGCCAACGCGACGGGTCGATGCCGATCGCGGACCCGTCGGCCAAGGCGCGCTCGATCCACGCCCTGGCGATGGGCGTCATGTTCCAAGCCAAGCTCGAGAACGACCCCGAGGTCCTGCGCGGTCTGCGCGGACAACTCCTCGACCTCCTCCAGGCGCCTGCCCGCGCCTGACCCCCAATTTCCGGCGCGAGGCGACCTCGCGCGCCGCTAGACGACCAGTCAACTTCCGAAGCCCGAAACGACGTTCCAGTCATGCAATCGAAGCTCCACGGCGCCTGCCTCCTGCTCTTCGTCTCCGCCGGCCTGCTGTCCGCCTGTCGCCAGGACTCAGTGGTCACCTCAGGTTCCGCACCCGCGGGGCCGCAGGCCGGCCCGCCTGTCACCGTCGCACCCGTTCTGGTGCGCGACATCGCCGAGACGACCGAATTCACCGGCCGCCTCGGCCCGGTCGACGACGTCGAGATCCGGCCGCGCGTCAGCGGTCAGGTCGACGAAGTCCACTTCCAGAGCGGGCAGATGGTGGAGCGCGGCGACGTGCTGTTCACGATCGACTCGCGCGGGTTCCGCGCCACGCTCGCCGCGGCCGAAGCGGCCGTCGTGCAGGCAGCGGTCCGCGCCGAGAACTCCGAAAAGGAGGCCGCGCGCGCGACCCAGTTGCTGACGACCCGCGCGATCTCGGCCGAGGAATCGGAATCGCGCACGGCGCGTCAGGCCGAGGCGAAGGCCGCGCTGCTCTCCGCCGAGGCGACGCGCGACATGGCGAAGCTCGACATCGAGTACGCGCAGGTCGTCGCGCCGATCGCGGGCCGTGTCAGCCGCGCACTCGTCACGCCAGGCAACATCGTCAGCGGCGCTCCGGGCGCGAACACGCTGCTCACGACGATCGTCTCCGTCGACCCGATGTACGTGTACGTCGACGTCGACGAGAACTCGCTGCTCGGCCTGCAGAAGCTGATGCGCGCGAACGAGCTGCCGCACGACGACAAGGGTCGCGTGTTGGTCGAGTTCGGGCTCGCCGACGAGGAGGGCTTCCCGCGAACGGGCGTCGTCGAGTCGCTCGGCAATCGCCTCGACATCGGGACGGGATCGATCCTGATGCGCGTGCTCGTCCAAAACCCGGACGGCCTGCTGATCCCCGGCCTGTTCGCGCGCGTGCGCATTCCGACGACGGCGAAGCACGAGACGACGCTCGTGAACCAGCGCGCCATCGGCACGGACCAATCGCAGAAGTTCGTGTACGTCGTGGGCGACGACAACAAGGCACAGCAGCGCGCGGTCACGCTCGGTCCGATCGTCGACGGGCTGCGCGTCGTGCGCACGGGCCTCGAGGCCGGCGAGCTGATCATCGTGAACGGACTCCAACGCGTGCGACCGGGTTCGCCCGTCACGCCGGAGCTCGAGAAGACCGCGCCGGCCTCCGGCGGAGCGTCGGGCGAGAAGTCGCAAGCCGCGTCGCGCTGATCGCGCACGAGAGACACCGCCATGAACTTCTCGCACTTCTTCATCAAGCGCCCGATCTTCGCGGGCGTCCTCAGCGTGCTGATCTTCCTGCTCGGTCTGCTCGCCATGGGGCGACTGCCGATCAGCGAATACCCCGAGGTCACGCCGCCGACCGTCGTCGTGCGCGCCGCGTATCCGGGCGCGAACCCGAAGACGATCTCCGAGACGGTCGCCGCGCCGCTCGAGCAGGCGATCAACGGCGTCGAGAACTCGATCTACATGTTCTCGCAGGCGACCAGCGACGGCGTGATGACGCTGACGGTCACCTTCAAACTCGGCACCGATGTGGACCTGGCGCAAGTACAGGTGCAGAACCGCGTCAGCCAGGCGCTGCCGAAGTTGCCCGAGGACGTGCGCCGTCTCGGCGTCACGACTGTGAAGCAGTCGCCCGACCTCACGCTCGTCGTGCACCTCATCTCGCCCGACGATACGTACGACGAGGTCTACATCCGCAACTACGCGACGTTGCAAGTGAAGGACGTGCTCGCGCGCTTGCCCGGCGTCGGCGCGGTCGAGGTGTTCGGCGGCGGCGATTACGCGATGCGTGTGTGGCTCGATCCGGAGAAGGTCGCCGCGCGCGGGCTGACCGCGAGCGACGTCGTCGCCGCGATCCGTGAACAGAACGTGCAGGTCGCGGCCGGCGCGGTGGGTCAGCAACCGGTCGCAAGTCCCGTCGACTTCGAGCTGCAACTCAGCGTGAAGGGCCGCCTCGTCGACGAGGAGGAGTTCGGCGACATCGTCGTCAAGCAAGGTCCGAACGGCGAAAAGGTGCTGCTCGAGCACGTCGCGCGCATCGAACTCGGCGCCGGCGAATACGCGTTGCGCTCGCTGCTCGACAACAAAACCGCGGTCGGCATCCCGATCTTCCAACTGCCGGGCAGCAACGCGATCCAGATCTCGAAGGACGTGCGCGCGGCGATGGCGACGCTGGCGGGCAACTTCCCCGCGGGCCTCGACTACAAGATCGCGTACGACCCGACCGTGTTCGTGCAGCACTCGATCGACGCGGTCGTGATCACGTTGATCGAGGCGATTCTCTTGGTCGTCCTCGTCGTCGTGCTGTTCCTGCAGACGTGGCGCGCGAGCTTGATCCCTCTCGCGGCCGTGCCCGTGTCGCTCGTCGGCACGTTCGCGGTCATGAACGCGCTGGGTTTCGGCATCAACGCGCTGTCCTTGTTCGGACTCGTGCTCGCGATCGGCATCGTCGTCGACGACGCGATCGTCGTCGTCGAGAACGTCGAGCGAAACATCTCGAACGGCCTCTCGCCGGTGGAGGCGACGAAGAAGGCGATGACCGAGGTCTCAGGCCCGATCATCGCGACGGCGCTCGTCTTGTCGGCGGTGTTCATCCCGACCGCGTTCATCAGCGGTCTCACCGGCCAGTTCTACAAGCAGTTCGCGATCACGATCGCGATCTCGACGGTCATCAGCGCGTTCAACTCGCTGACACTGTCGCCCGCGCTCAGCGCGCTCCTCCTGCAGCCGCACGGCGCGAAGAAGGACTTCCTCACGAAGGGGATCGACTTCCTGTTCGGCGCCTGGCTCTTCCGACCGTTCAACTGGGTCTTCGAGCGCGGTTCCGCGCTCTACGGCCGCACGGTCGCCGGCGTGATCCGCTTCGCGGTCGTCGCGGTGCTGATCTACGGCGGGCTCGTCGCCGCGACGTATTGGACGTTCCAGAAGGTGCCGTCGGGCTTCGTCCCGTCGCAGGACAAGCAGTACCTCATCGCCTTCGCGCAACTGCCCGACGCGGCGTCGCTCGATCGTTCCGACGACGTGATACGCCGTATGACGGACATCGCGCTGGCGCACCCGGGCGTCGAAGCGTGCGTCGCGTTCCCCGGCCTCTCGATCAACGGTTTCACGGTCAGCGCGAACGCGGGAATCATCTTCGTCGCGCTCGATCCGTTCGAGATGCGCACGACGCCCGAGCTGTCGGGCGGAGCGATCGCGGGCGCGCTGAACCAGAAGTTCGGCGTGATCCAGGACGCGTTCGTGCTGATCTTCCCGCCGCCGCCGGTGAACGGACTCGGACAGACGGGCGGCTTCAAGCTGTTCGTCGAGGACCGTGCCGACGCCGGATCCGATGCGCTGTTCGCCGCGACGTGGGGATTGATCGGCGGGATGTCGCAGACGCCCGGCCTGACGGGCGCGCTGTCGAGCTATCAGGTCAACGTGCCGCAACTCGAAGCCGACGTCGATCGCGAGAAGACGAAGACCCAGGGCGTGCCGCTGCAGAGCGTGTTCGACGCGATGCAGATCAACCTCGGATCGATCTACGTCAACGACTTCAACCGCTTCGGCCGCACGTACAAGGTCGTCGCGCAGGCCGACGCGCAGTTCCGCGACGAAGCGACCGACATCACGCGCTTGAAAGTACGCAACGATCGCGGACAGATGGTGCCACTCGGCACGCTCGTCGAGGTTCGCGAGTCGTACGGACCCGATCGCGCGAGCCGCTACAACGGCTATCCCGCGGCCGAGATCCTCGGCGCGGCGGCGCCCGGCTTCAGCTCGGGCCAAGCCGAAGCGGCGATGATGAAGCTCGCCGACGAGACGCTGCCTGCGGGCATGAAGTACGAGTGGACCGACCTCACGTACCAGAAGATCCTCGCCGGCGACTCGGCGATCTACGTCTTCCCGCTGTGCATCCTGCTCGTGTTCCTCGTGCTCGCCGCGCAGTACGAGAGTTTCCGGATGCCGCTAGCGATCCTGCTCATCGTGCCGATGTCGCTGCTCTCGGCGATGGTCGGCGTGATGGTCACCGACGGCGACAACAACGTGTTCACTCAGATCGGATTGATCGTCTTGATCGGTCTGGCCGCCAAGAACGCGATCCTGATCGTCGAGTTCGCCAAGGTGAAACAGGACGAGGGCCTCGATCCCGCCTCGGCGGCGATCGAAGCGGCGAAGCTGCGCTTGCGCCCGATCCTCATGACGAGCATCGCGTTCATCGCCGGCGTGTTCCCCCTCGTCGTCAGCACGGGCGCCGGCTCCGAGATGCGGCAAGCGATGGGCGTCGCGGTGTTCGCCGGCATGATCGGAGTGACGTTCTTCGGCTTGCTCCTGACGCCGCTCTTCTATGCGCTGCTCTTGCGCATCGGCTGGAAGAAGCACCACGCGACGACGCCTGCTCCGACGACCCCTCCCCCGGCGCACGACGCGGGCCACGGCGTCACCGCCGCGGCCGCGCACGGCGCGGCACTCCTTCTCGTGCCGATTCTCTTCCTCGCGAGCTGCACGACTGTCGGTCCTGACTACGCGCGGCCCGAGGTCGCGGCCTCTCCCGTGTGGCGCGACGCACCCGATGCGGCCGCGCCGAAAAGTCCCGAGGCGATCCCGCGCGGAGCCTGGTGGAAGATCTTCGGCGATCCAGCACTCGACGCACTGCAAGAACGCGTCGCGGCCGAGAACCACGACCTGAAGGCCGCGCTCGCGCGGATCGAGCAGGCGCTCGCTTCGACGAAGTCGGCCCGGTCGGCGCTCTACCCGAGCATCACCGCGAACCCGACGTGGACGCGCACGGAGTACTCCCCGAACTCCGGCTTGGCGTTCCCCGTCAGCACGGTCTCCGACATTCGCGCACCGATAGATTTATCGTGGGAAATCGACCTGTGGGGTCGCGTGCGCCGCGCCGTCGAAGCGGGCGAGCGCGACGCCGATGCGCTGACTGCGGCCTTCGAGTCCCTGAAGCTCTCTCTCCACGCCGAGGTGGCTTCGAGCTGGTTCACGTTGCGCGCCTACGACGCCGAGATCGCGGTCCTACGTCGATCGGTCGAAGTTCGCCGCCAAGCGCTCGAGGTCATCGCATCGCGCAACGCCGCGGGGACCTCGAACGATCTCGATCTCGCGCGCACGGAGAACGAGGTCGCGAACGCGGAGGCCGACCTGGCCGAGGTCACGCGGCTCCGCTCGCAATTGTCCAACGCACTGGCCGTCCTCGCCGGGACCCCGGCGAGTTCGTTCCAGTTGGAACTCGAGACCTGGGGACGCATGCAACCGCCCGACATCCCGGCCGGACTGCCCAGCACTCTGCTCGAGCGTCGGCCCGACGTCGCGCAAGCGGAGCGAGAACTCGCGGCTCGCAACGCACGCATCGGAGTCGCCGAAGCGGCCTTCTTCCCCGCCTTGCGCTTGACCGGTTACGCCGGACTGCAAAGCGGCGACCTCGGCGATCTATTCGAGAAAGACAGCCGCATTTGGAACCTCGGACCTTCGCTCTCGATCCCGATCTTCCAAGGCGGACGCCTGCAGGCCGACGAAGCGCGCGCGCGCGCGGCGTATTCGGAAGGAGTCGAGATCTATCGCCAGAGGGTGCTCGTCGCGTTCCGCGAGGTGCAGGACGCGCTGACGGCGACGAAGCTCTACGCGGAACAATCGGCGGCCCAGAATCGCGCCGTGACCTCCGCGCAACGCGCATCCAGCCTCTCACGCACGCGATTCGACGCCGGATTCGTGAGCTTTCTGGACGTCGTGGACGGTGACCGTGCGCGGCTCACGGCCGAACGAGCCGCTGCGACGCTGCAAGGCCGACGCTTCGTCACTGCGGTACAGCTCGTCCGCGCGCTCGGCGGCGGCTGGGACTCGGCCGAGCTGCCCGAGATCGCTGGGAAAGAATGAGGCGATATCCCGGGATCGACGGCGTTCACATCACACCGTCGAACTCGAGCGCCGTCTCCTTCAAGGGCTTCCGATTGACGCGGTGCACTGCACCGAGCACGCGGCGCATCGCCTTGCGATATGCAGCGCTCTCCGCCGGTGCGTAGCGATAGCGCGAGCGGGCGTAGCGATACTCCCATTCGAGCTCGCTCAAGCCGGGGAAGCGACTCGGATCCTTCTCGAAGTCCTTCGCGAAGCGCGCTCCGACGAGTGCGTTGAAGCGATTGAGCCGCACGCGATCGAGCCAGGGCGAGTTCTTCTCGAGGAAGTCCGCGGTCCGGTCGAGGTCCGACGCTGCCTCGCCGGGATATCCCTGGATCATCGTGCAGCGCACGCTGATGCCGGCTTCGCTCGCGTTGCGCAGGAACTCGGCGTTCGTCTCCACGTTCGTGCCCTTGTCCATCGCATCGAGGATGCGCTGGCTGCCCGATTCGAGCCCGAACGTCACGCGCGTGAGCCCGCCCTTGGCGGCGGCGCGCAGATCGTTCGCATCGAGCCCGTTGGGTCGCTCGGGTCCGACGTGAACCGCGCAGATCCACTTCGCATTCGGCACGCGCGCGGGCAATTCGTTGGCGATTGCACGCCAAGTCTCGAGGTTCGAGTTCAGCTTGATGTCGAGGAACGTGACGTTCTTCGTGTAGTACCGCGTCGTCTGTTCCTGGATCTCGTCGAGGACCGTCGCGGGACTTCGCGACCTGTACCCGCGGCCGTTGGCGGTCACGATGTCCGCACAGAACGTGCAGCGCGCCCAACCGCAGCCGCGGCCGGTCAAGACCGGAACGATGCGATGCGGGTAGAGATCCCAGGGGAAATCGGCGTAGTCCGGATGCGGAAGCTCGTCGAGGGCGCGCAGCGGCGGAGCCGTCGGCCCGCTGCGCCCATCGGGCAGGAACACCCCGGGATGGCGCTCGAGATCGCGTTGCGCGACGACGTCGCGCACGAGGTCCGCGATGTAGGCCTCGACTTCTCCGCCGACGACCGCGACGACGCCCGGGATCGAGCGCCACTCATCGGCGATGCGCGGCTGGTTGAACGCGGGCCCGCCGAGGAGAACGGGAACGCCCGCTTGCAGAGCAACGGCCGCGACTTCGACGCACAGCTCATAGCTGTCCGTGTAGGTCGAGAGCAGGATCGCGTCGGGTCGGTCGGCTAGGCGTCGACGAACTTCTTCGACGACGCGGCCCTCGGGTCGGGATCGCCAACGCGAACGCAGGCCGCCGATCATGCGCCGCGGCGCGTCGATCCAGGTCCTCGTCGAATAGGAGATCCGGCGCTCGACGTGATCCAGGAAGCCTTCGCGCTTCTCGCGCACGCCGCTCGGAACGCCGTGCATCAACGGCGAGAGCACGTCGACCACGAATCCATCACGACGCAACACGGCGACGAGATATCCGACGGCGATCGTCGGGTAGTACGCGAAGTTGTTGAGATCGACGACGAGCAGACGGTTCGAGTGCGATTCCATCGGGGTCCTCCTGGGGGGGAAGGGAAGACGAAGACCGCGCCGGCGTGTCCAACGGGAGAGCGCGCGGCGGACTCGATCGGATGTTAACGGGAGTGGGCAAGCTGTGCAGCAGACTCGGATGCCGACCGTGAATCTCGGGCTGGATACGCAGCGATTCTGCTGGGAACACGCTGTCGAGCCCGCGAGCGATGGACGCCCCGCGACGCGCCGGTCCGCTCCTACCCGCCGAGCCGCAGGAATCAGCCGAGCCGGAAGTCATCACGGTGACGCAGCAGCGCGACGAGATCGCGCGCCGCGGCTGCCTTCGTACGTTTCGGTATCGCGATCCGCACGCCATCCGCGCCCAGCACGACGAGCGCAGTCGTGTCCGCGTTCAACGCTACCGGCCCGTTCAAGACGATCCAGTCGGCGCCCTTCTCCGCGAGCTTCGCCAGCGCGCGCCGCTCGCCAGCGCCAGTCTCGAGCGCGAACGCGACGACGACGCGGTCGGGATCACGCTCGCCCCCAGTCAGCGTCGCGATCACGTCGGGATTGCGCACGAGGTCGAGGCGCGCACTCTTCGCGCCACCATCTTTCGCCCGCCATTTCCCCGCGAGTTGCTTCGCAGGCCGCCAATCGGCGACTGCGGCAGCCATGAAGAGCGCGTCGGCGCTGCGCCACTCTTTCTTCGCCGCCGCCAGCATGTCTCGCGCGCTCTCGACATCGATGCGGCGCACGCCCTTCGGAGTCGCGAGCGTCACCGGACCCGCGATGAGCACGACGTCGTGACCCGCGCGCCGAGCCGCCTCGGCGATCGCGAAGCCCATGCGTCCGCTGGAATCGTTCGAGAGAAAACGCACGGGATCGATGCGCTCCCGAGTCGGACCGGCTGTGACGAGGACGCGCATGCGTGAGCGGCGACGAGGTTCGGCTTTGGGCATGACGGCGAGTTTGGCTCCGCGCGCCCGAAGAGTCACGAAGTCGACTTGCCGCGCTTCGTTCGAGCAGCACTCGGCTTCCCGTTCGCCCAGGGGAACAACACGGCGTGCAGACGATCGCCGAAGACTTCGTGTGCAGCGAGAACGACCTGCGAGACGACGAGCGCCCCGAAGACCGCGGCTTTGCCCCACAAGACCGACAGGAGGCTGCACGCCAGACCGGCCAGGATCAGCCTGCGGAGCAAGAACCCGACGCGCGGCTCGAGAACGCTCTTCGCCGTGGTCCCCGTGGTCGTTGCGAGCATCGTCACGGCATGCGGCGCATGGAGCACCAGCAATCCTCCGAACGCGTAGAAAACCCAGCCGTTCTGCAGCAATTCTCCCGGGTCGAGGTCCGCACGAGCGAGCACGCGTCCCGCGAGCACGAACACGACGACGCCGACCGCGAAGGTGAGCACTCCGGCGACGATCCCGAAGACGAGGACGCCCGTCACGACCGCGTTGTAGAGGTCCTTCTCGCCGGCCGCGTGCTTCTCGCGCGCGACGAGGATCGACGCGACGGCGACCACGGCCCAGAGACCCGCGATGGTGTCGAGAGCGACGACACTGATCGCTTGGATGCCCGACCATCCGAGCATCACGACGCCCACGACCACAACCATGTGGCGCGCCACGATTCCGTACGTGCGCGGCTCGCGCAGCGCTCCTCGCCAATCGAGTTGGCCCACGAGCGTCCGTGCGAGGCTCGCGCGTCGTGCCACGCGAAATCAGCGACCGAGCAAGGACTCGAGGATCTCGGCGATGAGCATCGGTTCGGGCAATCGCCCCGGGCCGACGTCACCGCACGCCATTGAACCGTCCTCGGGCTCGAGCACGCGCCACCCGTCCTCGCGCAACCGCCCGAGGTTTCGCTGAACCGCGGGTGCGAGCAACATCGCCGGGTTCATCGCCGGAGCGATCACGCGCGGCTTGTTCTGAGCGAGCGCGAGCGCCGTGGTCGCCAGCAAGTCGTCCGCGAGCCCGTTCGCGAGTCGACCGACGAGGTCGGCGCTGGCAGGCGCGATGACGAGCGCGTCGGCCCACTTCGCGAGGTCGATGTGGTCCATCGCCGCGTGACGGTGCGCGCCGAATTCATCGACGAAAGTCGGCTCGCCGGTGACGGCCTCGAAGAGCTGCGGATTCACGAGTTCCGCCGCGCGCCGCGTGAGCACCGCGCGAACGCGATGGCCGCGCTGCGTCAACTTGCTCGCGAGATCGCAGGCCTTGTAGACGGCGACGGATGCGCTCGCGCCGAGGAGGACGTTCGCCATGGGATCATCCTCGCCGCAAGGGCGGCTCGAGGTCCAGCCCGCTCGACTCGGAAGGCGAATCAAGGTCCTTTCGCGATCTGGTCGAAGTACGGAATAGGCGACTCCCCACTTGGACGGTCTGGCTCGGAGCCAGCGGAGTCGTGCTCGCTTCGGCGGGCGCGATGCTCTGGTTGCACGAAGCGCACATCGAGCGCGTCGTCGCGCGTGAGGAGCTCGCTCTCGACGCCGCACATCCCGTCACGGAGGACTCGCGGCGAGTCGAGCGCGCGATCGACGATCTCCACGCACTCGTCCTGAGTCCGTCCTTCGAGCGCGTACTCGAGAGCGAAGCGCGGCTCGAATCCACCCCCTCGCTGCTGTGGGGGCGGAGGAGAACGAATCTGCTATGCGCTCGCGCCGTTGTCGATGCCCGGGACGGTCGTAGCGAAGAAGCTGCAAGACGCTTGGCATAAGCCCTCGACGTCGGACGCGCGCACTTCGGTGCCGGAGGCGTCAGCGCGATGATGACATCTTTCTTCGATACCGTCGTTCTCGACGCCTGTCGAGTGATCCTCGAATCGGCGGAAGCGAACGCAAGCGTGCTTGCCCGAGAGCTACTCCCTCGGATCGCCCGTGCGCGTGGAAGCGACCGCTTCGTCCAAAGCCTGCGTTGGGAATCGGTGGGCTGGTTGAAGGAGAGATATGGAAACACGGACGTTGCCGAGTGGTCCTTTCGCTGGCAGGTCCGTCGTCGAGCGCTCGATCGGCTCGCAGAACTAGATACTGGCGGCACAAGGCTCGTCGAACTCGCCGCGCCCCAGTTCCGCTCCTGCGTCGCGATTACCCGCGAAGCGAACGAGTTGCGCATGACGGTCGCCGAGGTCGCGATCAGCGCGGCCGCGCACATGCGCGAGCACGGCGCTTGGCCCAAGCAACTCACCGACATCGTCCCGCCCGACTCCGAAGAACGCGTGCGCGCCGCCGCTATCACCTGGTCCTTTCACGGTGACGAAGCCCGCCTCGTCGCGGCGCTCGATCCCAACTCGAACTACCTCGGCGAGTGGACGCTGCGCTGAGAGCCCGTGAAGAAATCGATGGTGCGGGCTCTCAGACTCTAGTGGCGCCGCTCCTCAGCGCGTCGCCCGTGAATTCTTCACGGCCTCTGAGCGGAGAGATCAGCGCAATCGGGTCGAAGTCGGCGCGTCCAGGCCGACCAACCGACGGACCTCCGCCACGGCGCGCGTGAGATCGTCGTTCACCACGATGTGGTCGTAGTTCACGCGCTCGCGCCACTCGTCCTCGGCCTTGTGCAAGCGGCGTTCGAGCACCTCGGGCGCCTCGGTGCCGCGTGCGACCAAGCGTTTCCGCAGCTCCTCGAAGTCAGGCGGTGCGATGAACACGTACAAGCCCGGCTCGCCGAGCGCGCGCAACTGATTCGCGCCCTGCACGTCGATCTCGAGCAGGTAGACCTTGCCACCGACGAGCGCGTCACGCACCGGCGCGCGCAAAGTGCCGTAGAGATTGCCGTAGACCTCGGCGTGCTCGAGGAAGGCACCTTCCGAGATCATGCGACGAAAATCCTCAGGGAGGATGAAGCGGTAGTCGCGCCCGTCGACTTCGCCGGGCCGCGGTTTCCGCGTCGTCGCCGACACGCTGAACTGGACGCGCGAATCGTCGAGGAGCTTCTTGCAGATCGTGCTCTTGCCGGCGCCCGAAGGTCCCGAAATCACGAGCATGCGGCCGGTCGATTCCGACATGGGTCTACTCCACGTTCTGGACTTGCTCGCGCAGACGCTCGACGAGTGTCTTGAGTTCGACGACGAGATGCGCGGCCTCGGCGTCGTTGCACTTCGACCCGATCGTGTTGGCCTCGCGGAAGAGCTCCTGCACCAGGAAATCGAGCGGACGTCCGGCCGGCGCATCACTGGCGACGAGCGCGTCGAATTGCGCGATGTGGCTCGCGACGCGCGTCAATTCCTCGGCGACGTCCATCTTGTCGGCCAGGAGCGCGACTTCGCGCGCGAGGTCGGAGTCGTTCGGTTGGCGCGCGGTCTTCCCGACGTCGAGGAGTTCCGTGACGCGCTTCTTCAGCGCGGCGTGCTGCTCGCCGACGACCTTGGGCATGCGCTTCTCGAGCTTCTTCGCGACCTCGCGAATGGCTTTGCCGTTCTTCTTGAGGTCCGCGGCGAGCGCTTTCCCCTCGCGCATCCGCATCGAGTCGAGGCCTTCGAGCGCGCCGGTCAAGGCCCCCATCACGAGGGCTTCGTCGGCGTCCCCGCGTTCGTCGCGATCGTTAGCAGCGAGGACGCCGGGAAGCCCGAGCAGCGTCTCGAGCGAGTAGTCGGCCTCGAGTCCCGCGGCCTTCGTCGCGCGCGCGATCTCGACACACCAGGCGCGCAGTGCCTTCTCGTCGATACGCGCCGCAGGGCCACGCGAACGTTCGACGTCGACGCCGATCGTGATCGAACCGCGTGAGAGCTTCGCGCGCACGGCCGCTTCGATCTGCATCTCGAGGTGCGCCAGCGCCTGGGGCAGGCGCGATTTCACCTGCAAATGCCGGTGATTCACGGCCCGGATCTCGACCCGCGCTTCCGCACCGCCGGCCGTTGCCGCCGCAGCGCCGAAGCCGGTCATCGAGCGCAACATCAGCCCAGAGCCCGTGAACTAAGAAGGGGCACTCGCACCACTGAGCGGTGCAACAGGATGACGAGAGGCCGTAGGATCGACTGCTTCACTGCGCCTCAGCTTCCCGGTCGGCTGCCGGGCTTCACGGCCTTGGAACCGGTCTTGCACAGCGGGCAATCTGCCGGATCCCAAGCGACCGCGTTCACATCGACGAGAGCGAAGAGTGGCAGACCGTCGCGCTCGAACGGGTTGGCTCCAGAGCGATTCACGATGCAACCGGCAGCTTGCGGACGCACGCCGAGCTCGTGCAGCAACTCGACGACTTCGCGCGCGGATCCGCCAGTCGTCATGACGTCCTCGACGACGAGGATTCGGTCCGTGGGCTTCACTTGGAAGCCGCGGCGCAACTCCATCTCGTCGCCCTTCCGCTCCGTGAACTGGGCCCGCGTGCCCATCGCGCGCGCGACCTCGTAGGCCCACGTCACGGCGCCCATCGCGGGCCCGATCACGATGTCGTACGGCTGCGTGTGCACGCTGCGCACGCGTCGCGCCATCTCGAGCGCCAGTTGCTCGGCCTTCTTCGGGTGCTCGAGCAAGAGCGCGCACTGGAAATAGCGGTCGCTGTGCTTCCCCGACGAAAGACTGAAGTGCCCTTCGAGCATCGCCCCCGTCTCGCGGAAGAGATCGAGGATCAAGTTCTTGTCCATCACGGCGCTCATGAGCGACCCCCCGAGTGAAGTTTCGCGTCCTCGGATCAACCGCCGGCCGGCGGCGTGCCCGCGTCACCACCCGCAGGGGCAACCGGCGGCGCCTCGATGACGGCCGGCGGCGTGTTGCCGAAGTCCGGCACGACCGAATCATCCGCGCTGCTGCGGTTCAGCATGTGGATGCCGAGCGCGCTGACGATGAAGACCGCGCCCGTCCACCCGGTGAACTTGTGGATGCCCGAGGCCGCGACGCCGAACGTCTGCTGGCCCGCGGTACCCAGCGCATCGGTGAGTCCGCCGCCTTTGCCCTCTTGGAGCAGGATGACGATCGTCAGCACGATCGCCGAGACGATGAAGACGATGTAGAGGAGCGGGATGAGGAGATCGGTGTTCATGGTGAATCGAGTCTTCGAGGCGATCAGCGGAATTCGAGCAGCGGCAGGAACGATTCGGGTTTCAACGAGGCGCCGCCGACGAGCACGCCGTCGACGCCCGGTACTGCCATCAAGGCGCGGACATTGTCCGGTTTGACGCTACCGCCGTACAGGATGCGCGTGCGATCGGCGGCGGACTCGTTGTAGAGCCCGCCCAGGACGCCGCGCAAATAGGCGTGGACCTCGCCGGCTTGGGCCGGGGTCGCGTTCAACCCGGTGCCGATGGCCCACACGGGTTCGTACGCGACGGTCACGCGCGATTGCAGCGCGCGCCCGTCGATCCCGGCGAGCCCGCGCGCGAGTTGCTCCGCCACGACTTGCTCCGTGCGCTTCGCTTGGCGTTCCGCGAGCGTCTCGCCGACGCACAGGATCGGCGACAGACCGTGTTCGAGCGCGAGCTTCACTTTGCGACCGATGAGATCGCTGCCCTCGCCGTACACGTGACGGCGCTCGGAGTGTCCGAGAAGGACGTACGTCACGCCGACGTCGACGAGCATCGCGGCCGAGACTTCACCAGTGAAAGCACCCGCGACCTCGTCGCTCGCGTTCTGCGCGCCGCAGCGGACCATGGATCCGGCCAGCGCGCGCGAAATCTCGTCCAAGTAGACATACGGCGGGAAAACGGCCACTTCGACGTCGTCGCGGCGTCCGACGGCGTCGCGCACCGTGAGAGCCAAACCGAGCGCACTCTTGCGCTCGAGGTTCATTTTCCAATTCCCCGCCACGAACGGTTTGCGCGTGCTCATCGTTCGATGGAAGACAGGGACGGTTCGATGAGGCGCCGCGAGTCGAGCGCCGCGATCGCGCGCGTGTCGGCCGCGATTTGACCGAAAGTCTCAGGGGTTACGGCTTGCGAGCCGTCCGAGTGGACCTCGCTCGGATCCGGATGGACCTCGACGATCAATCCGTCGGCACCAGCCGCGATCCCCGCGCGCGCGAGCGGGCGAACGAGATCGCTGCGACCGGCCGCGTGACTCGGATCGACGATGACGGGCAAGTGCGTGGCGCGCTTCAAGTGCGCGACGGCGCCGACGTCGAGCAGGTTGCGCGTCGTCGGATCGAAGCCGCGCACGCCGCGCTCGCACAAGATCACGTCGCGATTGCCCTGCGCGAGCACGAACTCGGCCGCGAGGCACAGCTCACGAATCGTGGCGGAGAACGCGCGCTTCAAGAGTACGGGCTTCCCGTACTTCCCGACTTCGACGAGCAGCGGCGCGTTCTGCATCGAGCGCGCGCCGATCTGGAACATGTCGGCGACGGCGCCGACCGCTTCGACGTCGCGCGGGTCGAGCACTTCGGTCACGATGCCGATGCCGGTTTCGGCGCGAACGCGCGCGAGCAGCTCGAGGCCTTCCTGCTTCATGCCCTGGAACGAATACGGCGACGACCGCGGCTTCCAGGCACCGCCGCGCAGGAGTGTCGCGCCGTGTCGCTGGACTTCGCGCGCGGTCTCGAGCAGTCGCGGCCAGCTCTCGACGGCGCACGGCCCCGCGATCAGCGAAACCGATCCGCCGCCGAAACGCGCTTCGCCGACCGTGACGACGGTGTCGGGACGACCCGCGCGCTCGTGCAACTCCGTCGCGGTGCCCGCATCCAAGATCGCGGAGACGCCGACGAGATCCTCGAAGCGCGAGCGATGCTCGGGGCGACCGAGACCCTCGAGCCGCAACAGTTCCTTGCGCTCGTCGAGGAACGAGGGCCGGTAGCCGAGCTCGCGCGCGAGCTCCAAGACGGCCTGGAGCTGTTCGGGCGGCAAGGCCTTGCGCAGTCGCAGGAGCATGGCGGCGTGGGTGTCGGCCGGACTCGAAGCCCCGTGCCGAATCCGGGCAGTATGGATCGCCGCGCGCGGAGCGTCAACGCACGCGTCGGACGTCCGTGGCTTCGCTGCCCGTCCGTTGGCACGATCCGCACGCCATGGCCGCCGATCGTCCTTTGCTCGACGCCCTCCTGGCGCTGGAACCGCTGCGCGACCTACCCCGCACGGGCTGGGTGCTACGCGGGGTCCGCACGCCCGAATCGATCGGCGATCACGTCCTTTCCACGTGTTTTCTGGTCCTGGCCGCCGGGCCGCGGGTCGATCCGCGCCTCGACGTCGAGCACGCGATCGCTCTCGCGCTCGTCCACGACGTGGCGGAGGCCGTGCTCGGCGACCTGCCCCGGACGGCGGCGCGACTCCTGCCCGATGGCGCGAAGGTCGCGGCCGAGAATCATGCGGCGCGTGAACTTCTCGAACCACTCTCCGAGCCCGCGCTGAGTCTGTGGGACGAGATCCAGACGTGTGTCACGCGTGAGGCGCGCTTCGTGAAGCTGTGCGATCGATTGCAGCTCGGGATCGAACTGTCGGCCCTCCATCGGTCGGGGCAACGCGGTCTCGACGATTTTCGCGAGACGATCGCGAGCCTCGACTGCTCCGAATTCCCGCCGCTCTCAGTTCTGCGCGCGGAGATCCTGCAGCACGTCGGCCCGGACGTGAGCTCACGGACCCGATGAGTGCGGATCCGAGGCCTCCGTTCTGGCGGAATTGGACTCTGCTCGTCCCGATCGTCGGGCTCGCTGCGGTCGGACTCGCGCTGCTCATCCACGACCCGCGCACTCCGCGCACGATTCCGATCCAACTCACGCCGCCAGCGCAGACGGAGCTCGCCGAGATCCCGCTCCCCGCTCGCGTTCGTTCCATCGAGGGACGCGTCGTCGATGCAGACGACGTCGCGCAAGTCGGCGCATGGGTGTGGCTCCTCTCCGGTGACGAGCCGCGCTGGACGAACACGGGCGAGGACGGAACGTTTCGGCTGGCCGGACTCCAGCGTGGACCTTGGGATGCGCGCGTGGTGGCCGAAGACCATCGCCCGTACGCATTCGTCCTGTCCGAGTCGAGCGCCGCGATCGTCGTGCGCCTACCCGATTCACGTCGCGCGGCGCCGGTCGTCGCACCTCTCGTTCGCGCTCGATTGCTCGGAACCCTGATCGGTACGGCGGATCAAGAGCTGGATGGCGCGGAAATCGTGCTCACTCCGACGGCTGCGCCCGAGTCGATCGACGCGCCGTTGCCCAGGCGCACTCGCGCTGACCCGACGGGACGCTTCGCGTTCGAACAGCTCATCGTCGGCGAGTACAGCGTCGCGGTGCTCCCGGGTTGGGCGAGTGGCGGATCGTGGCCGGACTTGTCGCGCGCCTCGGACGAGCGCGCCTCGCGACTCTTCGTTCAGCGCGCCGACGGTGCCTCTTCGCTCACGATCGACCTCGTCGCTGGAGCAGCGGGCGGGAGCCTCGTCGATGCCGAGGGGCGGACGCTCGAGGGAGCGCTCGTCGTGCTGGCCCCGACCGGACGAGCCGATCGACCGTGGCCTCCCGTCGCGACGGATGCACGCGGCGCGTTCGAATTCCGCGGCTTGCCGCCCGGACGCTATGCCATCGATGCGCGCGCGGGGAGCACGCAATTGGCGCGCGAATTCGAGGTCACGCCACGCTCGCGCATCGAACTCGGACGCCTCCCGACGGTGACGGTCCGATGAACACTTCGATGCGACTCGGCCTGGGCGCGAGGATCACGTGAACCGCGCGATCGCACTCTTCGTAGCGCTCGCGATGCTCCTTGCTCACGCGTTGGCCATCCACGACGACGGCCTCGGGAGACTCGCGTTCCCGTACGACCAGGCCTACGTCGCGCTTCGACTCGCACGCAATCTCGTCTACGACGGTCAGCTCACGTGGAACTCGGGCTCGCCCGGATTCGAGAGTTATCCGTCGATGGCATGGGTCTTCGTGTGTGCGGCCGCGGAGCGGATCGGCCCGACGGTCAACCTGTCGACCAACCTGCTCGTTCAATCGTTCGGGATCTCGGCGGCGCTCGGGACACTCGTGGTCCTCTCGCGTTTCCAGGCGAGCCGCGCGGCGTCCCTCATCGCGCCCTTGTTCCTCGCCGCCAGCGGAACGTTCGCGGCCGCAGCGGCGAGTGGCCTCGAGATCTCGCTGCACGCGTTCTTCGGCGTCGCAGCATTTTTCGCGATGGAACGCGGACGGTCCGTGTGGTTCGGAGGCCTCGCGGCAGCTTCGGTCCTCGTCCATCCGCTCGGAATCCTGTTCGTCGCAGCGATGGCCGCCGTACGGGCGTTTGGCCGGCCGAACGACGACGAAGGAGCCGCGCGCGTGGTGAGCTGGACTTCGTTCGGCGCGCCGATCGGAGTCTTTGCTGTCGTCGCAATCTTGCGGCGCGTGTCGACGGGTTTCGTCCTACCGCCGGATTTCGACGCGCTGATCCACCCGTTGCCGGGACAGTGGTTGGACGGTGTGGCGAGTCTCCGCGAGTTCGCGTTCGTCGGAGTCACGCCACTACTCCTCGTGTTCCCGGCCGCGAGGCTCGTCCTCGGATCCTTGTCGCGCACCGGCGCGCATGCCGTGTTCCTCGCGATCGCTTGGTGCGGCCTGACGGCGCTCTCCGGTATGAGCCCGTTGCCGTTCCACGTCGCGTTCGCGCCCGCGCTGCCGTTCATCTGCCTCGCGGTGCAGGAAGGCATGATCGCAGCACTCGACGGAGTTTCGACCCTGCGACGCCGAGCGACACTGTTCGTGTTCGGCTGCGGGCTCGTCGCTTCCGTGTTCGCGAGCCGAGTCCCCGGAGATCTCGGGCCACTGCCGCTCAGAATTCCCCACGAGGCTTGGATTCGACCGAGCGCATCGGCGCGCTTCGACTGCGAACAACCGTTGGGTCGCCTCGGACTCGTCGAGGAGATCGAAGTCGCGCGCACCTTGCGAAAAGCCGGCATTTTCTTGCGCGATCGCGCCGATCCGGCCGCGACGGTCCTGACCCCATGGCCCGGCTCGATCGGCTATCTGTCGAGACTCGCCGTGATCGACGTCCTCGCTCGCACGGAACCGTCGACCTTCGAGGATCGGACCAGGTCCTGGTGTCGACGCGAACGCGCGGACGTCGCTCGAGCGCTCGAGCTCGATGCCGACTACGTCGTTCCATTCGCATCGATGCACCGCGAGCCGCCCACGCCGAAAGGCGTCGCCGTCGCATGGCTCGAAGGCATGGACGAGTCCCCGAGCGAATCCGGGCGTCTCACGCGGATCGAGACCGCCCTCGAACGCTACGAGCTGATCACCGTTCCGATCGAGGACTACACACGGGAAGGTGGCTCGATCGGACGCGAGCCGTTCCGACTGCTCCGCAACACGAAACTCGGCGCACGGCCGAGGCTCGACGTCCGCATCGTCGGCGGCGACCTACGCGTCGGGCTCCAACGCACGCGGATGCCGCAGCTCGCGGAGCTCGAGTTGCGCCTGATCGACGCCGACGATCGGAGTTTCACGCTGCGGCCGAACGGCGAGCTCGATGCGTCCTGCGTCGCGCGCGCGAGGATCGGCCTGCTGCTTTACGACAGCGGCAGTCGTGAGGTCGAACTGTGCCGCATGGCGATCCCAGCGCATCCATCGGGTGGGCGTTGGGCGAGCGCGACGGCGCGACTCCTCAATCCCGGCTCGCGCGGCGAAGGCATCGAGTGGGAAGCAGTCAGCGACCGCGCCACGACGAACTTGTGAGTCCAGGACTTCGTCGAACGGCGAGCGCCTTCACTCCCGTCTCAGCCGATCCGTACGGACGTCGCTCCGCCGCCCACAGCAATCGATAACCGACGCCCGCTTCGGTTTCGAACACACGCGCACCTTTGCGTCCCTTCTCGAGCTTGCGGCGCAAGTGCCTCATGTCGACGCGCAGAACACTGACGTTCTTCGGTCGGAGCGGACGACTCCGTGACCAAACCGTTCGGGTTCCCCGAGTTGCTCGCGCGCATGCGCACGGGGCTGCTCGGCGCCACATACGCGCCGGTCGACGGCGGCACAGACCCGCTCGCAGGTGCCATCGCCGCGCTCGTCTCGAAGTCTTTCGTCGACGGCTGCAGCGGCTCCGGCGAGATCGCCATGTTCCCCTGACTCCAGGACATCGCTGGTCAGGCGTACGCTGGCGGCGAGCTCGTGTGGACCGTGCGCGACGACGTGCAGCTCGATCTCTCGGCCGACTGCGGCCTCGGCGACGATGCAGCGGACGTGATCGCGGCGTTCGGCGTTTCAGTGCGCGACGGATCGGCGGGCGTCGAACGCGCGCGAAGCGAGGGCCACCGCTCACGATCGGAGGCCCTTCGCTCGTTTTCTAGGTCGTGCGCCCCTTCATGACTTCCTCGCCCCATGCGGCTTCGAGCGCGGCTCGTGCTGCGTCGCGAGTTCCGCGCGGCACGAGCAGGTCCCCGCGCCTCACTTGGCCATAGGCCGCGACGCCGAACTCCGCGAAATCGAAATCGGGCGCGTGCAGCATGGATGGGATCCCTGCTGCCGCGAGCACGTCGCGCGCGAGCTCGGCCTCGAAGTGATCCACGGCGGCGAGGACGACATCGAATTCACCGGAGAAGCGCTGCATCGAGGATCAGGTTACCCGGCGCGCTCGGTCCTTGCCGGTCGTTGGGAGATGCGAGTAGCCTGTTCGCCCGCGAAAGTCCTCCGAAACGCGGCGGAACGGCACGAAAGCACAACTGATGAAGATCGTCGCCTGCATCAAGCGCGTCCCGACGACCGAGGCCCAGGCCAAAGTCGGCGCAGACGCCAAGTCGCTCGACTCGACCGGTTGGCAGTACATGGCCTCGTTCTACGACGAGATCGCCGTCGAGGCCGCGATCCAAGCGAAGGAGAAGCACGGCGGTGACATCACCGTGCTGACGATCGGGCCCAGCGAGGCGGCCAAGGAAGTGCGCGAGTTCCTGGCGCGCGGCGCGGACACCGGCGTGATCTTGAAGGACGCGGATCCGGGTTCGCGCGATCCGCGTTGGACGGCGAAAGCGCTGGCCGCAAAGATCGGTTCGCTAGGGCCGGACATCGTCTTCACCGGTCGTGTCGCGACGGATCGCGACAACGCAGCGGTCGGACCGATGCTTGCGACCTATCTCGGATGGGCGTGCGTGACAGAGGTCGTCGCGCTCGAACTCGCCGACGGTCGCGGCACGGCGAAGCGCGAAACGGAGTACGGCGTCGAAACGGTCGAGTTCGCGCTCCCCGCGGTGATCACGTGCAACAAAGGCCTGAACGAGCCGCGGCGCGCGAGCCTGAAGGGCATCATGGCAGTGAAGACGAAGACGATCGCCGAGGAAGCGCCGCATGATTCCCTCGCACAAGCCGTGATCGTGGCGGTCGAGCTGCCGCCGGCGCGCAAAGCCGGTCGCATCGTCGGTGAAGGCGTCGCGGGTGTCGCGGCACTCGTCGATGCGCTCAAGAACGAAGCCAAGATCCTCTAGATGACTAGCGCCATGACCACGATCCTCGTCTTCGTCGAAGAATCGAACGGCACGCCGCGGCGTGCGAGCCTCGAGTGTCTCTCCGCGGCGCGCGCGACGGGTATGACCGTTGCCGCGATCGTGGCCGGACCAGGTTCCGAGAAGGCCGCGGCGCACGTCGGCAAGTACGGCGCGACGAAGGTGGTCGCCCTGGTCGGAGCCGCACGTTGGAGCTCCGATGCGGTCGCACGCGATGTCGCGGCGGTTGCACGCGAACTCTCGGCAACGGCCTTCCTCGCCGCTGCGACCGCGACCGGCAAGGACATTGCCCCGCGTGTCGCCGCGCTGCTCGATTCGACGCTCTTGTCCGACTGCACCGGCGTCACGGCCGACAGCGGTGCTCTCGTCGCGACGCGCCCGTGGCTAGCGGGGAAAGCGATCGCCAAGGTGCGCTCGACGGCGCCCGTGTTCTGTGCCACCACGCGACCGAACGTGTTCCCGGCGACGGAAGCCGCCGGTACAGCCGAGATCGTCACGCGCAACGCATCGAGCGATGGCCAGGCCGTCGTCACATCGGTCGCCGAGAAGGTCGGCGGCAAGCTCGACGTGAAGGAAGCCTCGATCGTGGTGTCCGGCGGCCGCGGATTGCGCGGGCCCGAGAACTTCCACCTGATCGAGGCGCTCGCCGCCGCGTTCGGTTCCGCCGCGACGGGCGCATCTCGCGCCGTCGTCGACGCGGGCTGGCGTCCGCACGGTGAGCAAGTCGGCCAGACGGGCAAGACCGTGAGTCCCAGCCTCTACGTGGCGGTCGGCATCTCGGGCGCGATCCAGCACCTCGCCGGCATGCGCACGTCGAAGATCATCGTCGCGATCAACAAGGACGCCGACGCGCCCATCTTCAAGATCGCCGACTACGGGCTCGTGGGCGACGCGTTCGAGGTGTTGCCCGTGCTGACGAAGGCGATCGAGGCAGCGAAGAAGCACTGAGAGCCCGTGAAGAAATCGAGTCTACGGGCTCTCGGATTCATGTGGCGATGCTTCGCGTCGCGAGAACGTGCGATTTCTTCACACGCTCTGAGCGGCGGCAGCGGAGTGGGGCATCGGGCTCCGCGAGATGCGAGTGGTACGGCGGCACCGCCGACATCTCGCACGACTGCTTCTCCTTCACGCTGGATCGCGCGTAGCCTGCGAGCCCCGTGACGCTCGACGACGCCATCCCCCGCGGTCTGCCGCGACGGATCCTTCTCGGCGTGTTGCTCGTGGGGCTCGCGTTGCGCCTCGCGATGCTCTTCGACGCGGAGAACGTCAACCCTCTCGCGCGCAATCCGCTGAACGACGCGGCTGAGTACTGGACTTGGGGCGGCGAGATCGCGCGCGGCCGACTGATCGGCACCACGCCGTTCCTCTCCGCACCGCTTTACCCCTACCTCGTCGGGCTCGTGCGCGCGTTCGACGGCGGCGTCGCGGCACTGGCGGTCGTGCAGGTCGGTCTGCACGTCGCGACCGCGTGGCTCGTGGCGCGCTGCACGTCCGCGCGCTTCGGATGGGTGGCGGGGGTGCTCGGCGCGGGTCTGTACCTCGTGCTGCGCGATCCGGCATTCCACGCCGAGCGCGTGTTGAACTCGACGCTGCAGGCGTTCGCCACGGCGTGGATCTGGGAGCGCGCGATCGCGGCCGGTGAGCGCTTCGACGCGCGGCGCGCGGCGCTGCTCGGCGTCGCGATCGGAATCGGGACGCTGGCGAACCCTACGTTCGCTCCGCTTTTCGTCGCGCTGCCCGCATGGCTCGCGTGGAAGCACGGACTCGCCAGCGACGTCGTGCGTCGCGGACTGCTGACGGCCGCCGTCGCGCTCGCGTGCATGGCGCCGGCGACGCTGCACAATTGGCTCAGCAGCCGCGAGTTCATCCCTCTCAGCGCGCAGGCCGGCCTCGGCTTCTTCCACGGCAACCAACCGGGTTCGCAAGGCATCTTCCACGCAGCCGAGGGCGTTTCCACCGATCGCGTGAAGCAGAACCTCGACGCGCGCGACGCCGTGCGCGGCGAAACGGACGGCTCGTGGAAACAGACGAGCGACGCATACATGCGCCGCGGCCTCGCGTTCTGGCGCGCGGAGCCCGCAGCCGTCGTCGAGCTGACCGCGAAGAAGGTCTGGTGGTTCTTCTCCGGCCGCGTGTACGGCGACGTGTACGTCGCGGACCTCGAAGTCGAGGACGGCCTCTCCCGCGCGCTGGCCTTCGCACCGATGCCGGTCGCGTGGTGGACCGTGCCGGCCGTCGTCGTCCTCGTGCTGCTGGCGCGCAAGCCGCGCGAGCACGCACCGGAGATCCTGTTGTTCCTCGCGACGTTCCTCGTCGTGGCGCTCTTCTGGTACTCGCCGCGCTACCGCATGCCCGTCGTGCCGCTCGTGGCCGGTTTCGGCGGCGCCGCGCTCGCGTGGCTCGGGACGTTCGAGATCGCGCGCACACGCGCCGTCGCCGTCGCCGCGGCGTTCGCGCTGTCCGTCGCGGCTGCGGCAGCGCTGCGCGCGAGCGGACGCGACGCGCCCGACGGCTTCCTTTCGCAGTACGAGGCGCAGGTCGGCGACGCCTACATGGCCGAGCAGGATTGGCAATCGGCCGCGGTCCGTTACGAGCGCGCGGCGCGTCTCGGCGTGCGCGGTGTCGCGGCGAAGCGCGCCGACGTGCTGCGACGGCTCGGGCGCGCGGACGAGGCTCGCGAAGCGCTGCGTCGCGCCGCGGCCGCCGATCCGTCGAGCGGCGTCGCGCGGCGCGGGCTCGCGATCGCGCTCGTGCAGAGCGGCGACCTGCCCGGCGCGCAGCGTGAGTTCGAGACGGCGATCGCGACCGATCCGAACGATTGGGAAGCGCATTCCGGCCTCGGAAACGTGCTGCTCGCACAGGGCGACGCTCCGGGAGCGATCGCGCATCAGCGCAAGGCGATCGAGCTCGCGCAAAGCCATGCGAACGCGCACGCGAACCTGGGGCGCGCGCTCGAAGCTGCCGGTGATCAGGACGGCGCGGAAAGCGCGTACCGATCCGCTCTGCGCATCGATCCGAAGTCCGCGAACGCGACGGGCGGACTCGGCGACCTCTTGATTGCGCGCAAGCGCTGGCACGAGGGGCTGGAACTCTTGCGCGAACTCGCGCGGCGCACGCCCGGAGATCGCGTATACGCGCGCAACCTCGCGTGGTGGCTCGCGACGTGTCCGGACCCGGCGGCGCGCGATCCGCGGGAGGCGCTCGAGCTGGTCCGACAGGATCTCTTGGAGGCTCCCGATCCGGAGGTCGTGCGCCGCGACCTCTCGGCGCAGGACCTCGACACGCTCGCAGCCGTGTTCGCCGCGAACGGCAGGTACGACGAGGCCGTCGTGTTCGTCGAGCGCGCGCTCACGATCTTGCGCCGCGACGGTCCGGCCGAGCCGATCTCCGAGGTCGAAGCGCGCGCGCGGCTCTATTCCGAGCGGCGCGCGTTCGTGCTGCCACCCTGAAGCTCGCTATCCTGCGACGCATGTCCCGTCCGAAACGCTCTACGCCCGAGGAAGTCACGCAGATGGCGCGGCGCGTGCCGCTCTGGAACACGAGCGCCGAACGGCTGCGCCGCGAATGGAAGTTCGCCGACTTCAGTAGCGCGTTCGCGTTCATGACACGCGTCGCATTCCTGGCCGAGAAGGCCGACCACCATCCGAACTGGTCGAACGCATACTCGCGCGTGACGATCGAGCTCTCGACGCACGATGCGGGCGGCGTCACCGCGCTCGACTTCGGCCTGGCCGAGGAGATCGACCGCCTCGAGCCTTGAGGATCCGACCATCGAAAACACACGCAAGCTGGAGCCGATCGAGGCGCGTCTGCTCGGCGTCCTGATCGAGAAGGACTTCACGACTCCCGAGCAGTACCCGCTGTCACTGAATGCGCTGACGTCGGGCTGCAACCAGAAGTCGAACCGTGACCCGGTGCTCGACCTGAACGAGTCCGAGGTCTACGCCGCGACCGGCAAGATGATCGTGAAGGGCTGGGCCGGTTCCGTGCACCCGGCCGGCAGCCGCGTCGAACGTTTCCGTCACAACGCGGGCGAAATGCTGGGCATCGGACGCACGCAGGTCGCGATCGTGGCCGAGCTGCTACTGCGCGGACCGCAACAGCCGGGCGAGCTGCGCGCGCGCGTCTCGCGCATGGTCGACATCGCGTCGCAGCCGGCGCTGATGGACGTGCTCGCACCGATGCTCGCGAGCGGCCTCGTCGTGCGCCTCGATCCGCAGCCGGGCTCGCGCGCAGAAAGCTACGGGCAGACGATCGCGCCCGGGGCACACCCGGTCGCATCGAAGCCCCCCCTCGTGACGACAGCGTCCGTCCGCGCTTCGATGCCGAGCGAACCGATGGCTCCACCTCCGGTGGACCTCACCGTCGTCGATCGACGCATCAGCGACCTGCATGCCGAAGTCCAATTGCTCCGTCGTCAGCTCTCGAACTTGGCCTGGAAGCTCGGCGAAAAGCTCGATCCGGCATGAGCGCAAGCGAGATCGAAGCGGTCCCGCGAGTCGCACTCGCGGTCCGCGCCTGGGTCGAGAGCCGCGCGTTTCGGCACACCACGATCGCGTTGATCCTCTTCAACGCGGCGCTGATGGGTGTCGAGACCTATCCGAGCTTCACGGAGGGCAACGAGGCGCTTCTTCGCGCGCTGCACGCGGCTTTCCAATCTGCATTCGTGCTGGAGATCGCGCTGCGCATCGTCGCCTGTCTTCCGCGACCGGGCCGCTTCTTCAGGGACGGTTGGAACATTTTCGACTTCACCGTGGTTGCGCTGTCCTTGCTGCCCGCCGCCGGACACTTGGCGACGATCGCGCGAGTAGCTCGAGTCCTGCGCATCGCAAGGCTCATCTCCGCCCTGCCCGATCTACGCCTCATCATCGACACGATGTTGCGCTCGATCCCCAGCATGGGGCACGTGATCCTGCTGCAAGGCTTGCTCGTCTACATCTACGGCGTGCTCGGCTGGCACCTCTTCGCGGAGGCCGACCCGGCGCACTGGGGAACGCTGGGGCGCGCGTGCGCGTCGTTGTTCCAGATCCTGACGCTCGAGGGCTGGGTCGAAATGGCGGCCGAAGCGCGCGGGTCCACGCGGGCGGCCTGGTTCTTCTTCGCCAGCTACATCGTCATCGCGGTCTTCGTCGTCATCAATCTGTTCATCGCGGTGGTGCTGAACAACCTCGAGAAGTCGCGGCGCGAGGCCGAGGATGTCGAGCTGGGCGCGCGCATGGGAACCGACGTCCAGTCACGGCTTGCGGTCGCGGAGAAGGCCCTCGCTGATCTGCGCGGCGCTCTCGAGAAGCGCTAAGGTTCCTGAGCCAGTCGTCAGCGCGCCGGTTCCGCCGCCATCACGTCCGCGAGCTCCGCCGCGACGGACAGCGCGATCGCCGCGGGTTCCTTCGAACGCTTCGAGAGCCCGATGGGGCAGCGCACGCGCGCGATCCGTTCCTCCGAGATTCCGCGCTGCGCCAGCCGCTTCTGGAAGCGCGCCCACTTGCGCTCCGACCCGATCAACCCGACGTACGGGAAGTCGCGCAACACCGCGCGCGCCAGGATCTCGAGATCCAGCGCGTGGCTGTGAGTCATGACGAGCACGAGTGCGTCGTCGGGGAGCCCGTCTACTTCGGCCTCGGGTGCATCGACGAGCACGAGCTCGTACGGCCTCCGCGGCGGCAGCGCCGGCTGGATCTCGCGCTCTTCGCGCGGATCGATCAACACCACGTCGGCGGACAACCACGGCGCGAGACCGCCGAGCGCCTGCGCGACGTGCCCCGCGCCGAAGATCGCAACGCGACGGCGCGTCCACGGAAATGTCTCGTAGAAGACGGTGACTTCGCCGCCGCAGCACTGACCCGCGACTTCGCCGAGCGGATACGCGACGGATTCGGACGTGGGCGAGCGGCGCTTCAGGAGTTCGGTCGCGTGCTCGATCGCGAGCTTCTCGAGGTTACCGCCTCCGATCGTCCCGAACGCGAGGCGTCCTCCGCTGACGACCATGCGCGCACCCGGATCGCGCGGTCCGCTGCCCTTGACCTGCGTGACGACGACGAGCGCGCACGCTTCGCGGCGGTTGCGCAGCGCGGCGAGGGCTTCGATCCAGTCCTGGGGATGGTCCACGAGCGGACGAGTCTAGCGCGCGCTCGTTTCGATCCGGGATGTCGCGCCACTACGATGCGTCGATGCGCGCATCGATCCTCGGCGGCGGGCCGGCCGGCCTCTACGCGGCCATTCTGCTCAAGAAGTCCTTCCCCACGGCCTCGATCGACGTGTTCGAGCGCAACAAGGCCGACGACACCTTCGGGTGGGGCGTCGTGTTCTCGGACGAAACGCTGCGCGCGTTCGAGGAAGCCGACCCCGAGACCTATGCCGAGATCCGGCGCGGGTTCGCGTACTGGACCGACATCGAAACGTGGATCGGTGGGACGTGGACGCGCTCGACCGGCCACGGGTTTTGTGGGATGTCGCGGCGGCAACTGCTCGAGATCTTCCAGCGGCGAGCGCGCGGCCTAGGCGTCGCGCTGCACTTCCAAAACGACGTGGCCGACGAATCGGCTCTGCCCGCGAGCGACGTGATCGTCGCGGCCGACGGATTGCAGAGCGCGATCCGTTCCAAGCACGCCGCCTCGTTCCGACCGACGATCGACTGGCGCAAGGCCAAGTTCACCTGGCTCGGCACGACGAAGCCGCTCGCGGCGTTCACGTTCGTCTTCCTCCAGACCGAGTGGGGCGTGTTCCAGGTCCACGCGTATCCGTTCCAGTCCGATCTCTCGACGTGGATCGTCGAGTGTCACGAGGACACGTGGCGGCGCGCGGGCCTCGAACACGCGAGCGAAGCGGACACCGTCGCGTTCTGCGAGCGCATCTTCGCGCCGTTCCTCGACGGGCATCGACTGCTCTCGAACCGCTCGATCTGGCGCACGTTCCCCACCGTGCGTTGCGAGCGCTGGAGTCACGAGAACGTCGTTCTGCTCGGCGACGCGGCGCACACGGCGCATTTCTCGATCGGATCGGGCACCAAGCTCGCGATGGAGGACGCGATCGC
>Ga0209591_10000070_pt1 | contig 120226 bp, 115 predicted proteins | sample MAT01_FD_187207 | JGI IMG/M metagenome (GOLD analysis project Ga0209591, IMG submission 187207) | Freshwater microbial communities from Lake Fryxell liftoff mats and glacier meltwater in Antarctica - MAT-01 (SPAdes) (version 2) | ecosystem: Environmental > Aquatic > Freshwater > Ice > Liftoff...
TGCTACACACATGATAGGTGCCTTGCGCCCTCGTGATAAGGGCCGCTCTATTTGCACATGCAACGTCAGCCACAAACACGTAGTCTCGCTCTTGAGTTCCGTCTCCATGAATGGTGGGAACGGCCCCCTGTAGAAATTTTTCTAAGAAGATGGCTATCACGCCACTTTCGCCATTTGGGTTTTGACGTGGACCAAACACGTTGGTATATCTAAGGGTGGTTATGCTCATACCGTGCGCAACAGTTTCATAATCAGCATAGATCTCCATGGCCCGTTTGCTAACTCCGTAAGGGGCTATTGGGCGCACGGGATGGTCTTCGGTTGCTGGTAGCTCAACAAATTCCCCGAGTACGGCTGTGGTAGATGCAAGGATTACATGTTGTACGCCTGATAATCGGGCAGCTTCTAATACACGCAGCGAACCGAGAATATTGATGGAGGCATCGTGTACTGGCTTGTCTACGCTAACACGTAGTTCCATGTGCGCAGCATGATGATTTATCACGTCGAACTTTTCAGCAAGAATGAACTCCGTACACTCGTCGGTTGTAACGTCTAGCTCTACAAAGCGAGCACCGGATGGTACGTTGTTGAGAGAACCCATCGAGAGGTTGTCTACAATTACTACGTTGTGCCCGTCTTCGAGATAGGTTTCGGCAATGTGCGACCCAATAAAACCAGCTCCACCCGTTACGAGGATCTTCATAGGGCCTTTGCTGCTATATCTGATCGATGCGTTTTGCCTTCGAAAGTAATTTTCGCGCATGCATCATACGATCGCCGAACAGCATTGGCTAGTGTTTCGGCAGTGGCAGTAACGCCAAACACGCGTCCACCATTTGTAACAAGAGCTTCACCTTTTTGCGCCGTGCCCGCATGATACACCGTTACGTATGGGTCGGCTTCTGCATCATCAATTCCGGTGATGGTTAGCCCCTTGTTATATTCATCTGGATATCCCTTTGAGGCAAGCACAACGGTACATGCATGTCCAACTACAGTAGAGCGAACAGCAGAAGCATCAATAGAGCCCCTTGCAGCAGAAGCAAACAATGCCGCTACATCTGCATCAAGCACACTCATCACCACTTGTGTTTCAGGATCTCCAAACCGCGCGTTGAATTCAACTACATTCACATCATCACCATTGATCATCAGGCCAACAAACAAACATCCGATGAAGGGGCTTCCCTCTTCAAACATTCCGTAGAGTACGGGCATCAGTATGCGTGTGCGTATGGCTGCCATGATTGCAGGTGTAACGATTGGTGCGGGCGCATAGGCCCCCATGCCGCCAGTGTTTTTCCCAGTGTCGGCATCCCCAATACGTTTATGATCTTGCGCCGGAGCTAAGACTACAAAGTCCCGACCATCACACACGGCAAACACACTTGCTTCTTGTCCAGCAAGAAAACCCTCAACCACCACTCCATCATCGCCAAACGCGCCATCAAACATTGATGCAATGGCAAGAAATGCTTCTTCCCTACTGGTGGCAACTATTACACCCTTGCCAGCAGCAAGACCATCATATTTAATAACAATTGGAAGTGCATGATCGGCAACATATTCAATGGCTTGGCTTCGTTGATGGGGGGTAAAGCGTTGATATGGCGCTGTAGGGATATGATGGCTCCGCATGAAGTCTTTAGAGAACCCCTTTGACGTTTCAAGCATCGCAGCGGCCTTTGAGGGTCCAAACACGTCGATGTTCTCTTCTCGCAAAACATCGGCAAGTCCTTCTGCAAGGGGCTGCTCCGGACCGATAACTACTAGCGTTACGTCATTTTTCAGACAGAATTTCTCTACTGCAACATGATCCGAAGTGTTGAGGACCACACATTCGGCCTCACGAGCAATTCCGGGGTTGCCCGGGGCCACCCATAGTTTTCCACACGATGTAGATGAGGCAATTGCCTTTGCCAAGGCGTGTTCCCTGCCCCCTGAACCGATAAGTAGTATACGTTCCATAGGGGCAAAGGTACGGAGTTACGGAGGTACGGAGTTACCGGACGCCAGCATAACACTTCTTTCACACTTGCCTGCTGTTCATTCACTTCGATTTTGACGCATTTTGCAATATGTCAGGTATAGTCCCATTGGTTTTGTGTAACAGACTGGCCATCCTCGTCCTGGTAGTTGTTGTTTCTTGTCAACAAACTCCGTGGCATGTGCATGAAGGGGCTTCTGTTGTGACCCCAATACGTATTGACTCGGTTCGATTGTGGTATACTGACCGACGTGGTTTGCCGGAACAGATTCTGTTGGCAACCGACTCACTCTTTGAAGGGCTATACACCATCCCACCGGGCGAATACTACACGTATTGCTCTACATCCGTGGCAAGAGCCTATCTAAGATTGGCGCCTACGAAGAGTCGGTTGAAACGATGGCAGGAGTTGTTCAGCGAAACTCACAAAACACGGAGACTGCTTGCAATGCGCGACTCTTTGCCGCTCATGGATTACGTGCGTGCAAGGACACACTTGGTGCGCTGGCGCTCTATCAGGCCTGCCTCCGCTATTCCAACGTCATCGAACAGTCGCGCAATGCCGATGTGCTTGCCAATATCGCAATGATCGAACGTTGGCTAGGGAGAACGGACTCGGCAATCGTCCACGCACGTTTGGCCAGGGCTAGCCTTGCACGGGTAGGTGATACGAGTGGCGTAGCGTGGACCGAGCGTATCGAACGCGGAGAAGCACATAACACGCTTCCCCATCAGCGTAAGATGGTGACCATCCAGAAGCTCCCAGTGCTACGATGGGAATCTGCCTTTCCGCATGCAAACGTTGTGATGGATATAGCCATCGATGGCTATGGTATGAAGTGGATGGCAACTCTGGCGGGACTTGTACGGGACATTGGGTTTGGTGTAGAGCGGCCATATTCGTTTGGTATTGACGTTTCACAAGCATGCACGGATGTTGTCCGTGAGTCGGACTCAACAATCGTGGCAAAGACTATTCGCGGACAATGGTTCGGCGTTCATGTTGAAACAATGCAGGTTTCTGAATGCCCCCTACCACGAATTGTTCATGCACGGATACATGCTGATGGCACGTTCTTGCAACGTTATGACAAACCATTAGGGCGGATGTCCATTCCTGCTTTGCCACGTGAGATCGATGCAAAACGTGTGTCCAACATCATTGCAGTAGGAGATACGTCATCTATCATTTGTTTGCAAGACCGTGGTGCATTGTTGTGGCAACAACGCACCAATACCGTTGCTCAACTTTTCTCCTTTGGTGATGGTTGGCCTGCTGGCATACTTGATGTACAGGATGTTTTTGGGAGTCACGATAGATGGGGGCCTCTCTCGTGCGCACAATCGTACCACTATTACAAACGCGTACAGAGATGGCAGTTCAATCCAAGCGTATCGGTTTCTTCCACTATCCAACTCACGTAGCATCATACAGTGTGGAGACCATGCGGCAATGTTGGTTGATTCGGCAGTGCTTAGAATACCGCCCAAGGGGATTTACACAACGATGCGTTGGCCAGACCGGTGGTGGCTGATCTCTGGAATACGGATGAACGATTCCGTTACTTCCACTTCGATCAGCTGACATAACAAAACCATTGCGGAGATATCGGCTGATGGAATTCGTCTGAGTCCACTAACTGCAAGTGACATTGCTTGGCTGCCCATTCGTTATTCCATAGACAATGGCAAATGGCGTCCACTCGAAGCCAGTGGTTGGGTAGACCTACGCGCACTTGACTATGGGTTACACAACATTGGGGTTCAGTGGGCCGACGGTACATCAACGTCATATCTCCCAGTGTTCTCATCTGCTCGGTGGTGGGCAACGTGGTGGGGATTTGCACTATTCATGGTTTCAGGAGCGATGGTGCTCACATTGATCGTTTGGTACTTCATGCGGCGCAGTATGGATGGGCGTCTCGAGCAGCAGCGGCAGATCCACGATGAACGGGGTAGAATTTCCCGCTACCTGCATGATCACGTGGGAAGTCAGCTAGCTCGAATGTCCACCACTGCATCGCGCATCGAGCGTAGCACAGATCTTACAGATCGCACGGTTCTTCTCAAGAGACTACGTCAAGCCTCACGTGAGGCAACACGTAGTCTAAGAGACGTCCTCACTATTTCGCAAGTTGGAACAACATCTTTACAGGACGTTATAGCTGTATTGCGAGAGCGCCTGCGCGAGTTAGCAGACGATGTGGAGAGAACATTTGTATTCCACATCAACAACCTCATCAACCGTCCACTCACTGGCGAGCAACGGCATCACCTCGTGATGTTCGTGATGGAAGCCGTCATCAACGCCGTCCGCCACGGCGAGTCAGCAACAATTACCATGACGCTCCATCGGGCCGAATAACATATTGAACTGTTATTGGCCGACGATGGCAGGGGGCGATCAGCAGAGGACCGAATCGGGTTAGCCACTGCCACGATGGAGCATCGCGCCGAGATACTTGGGGCTTCTGTAACCTGGCAGCCCGGGAAATTGGATGGTACTACCGTCAGCTTGCGTTGGCGTTAACCATTGCCCCCTATCTCGTGGCGTGACTACACCCATAACAGTTGGTATTCTTGAGGACGACGGCGAGTTTCGTGAGTTCATTGCGACGCTCGTTCGTGCTGATTCTCGTACATCGCTTCTGTGGACTGCATCTACGAGTGCAGAAGCCATTGATCGTTCAATCTCGTTGTTAGCGTATTTGAAGACTACGACAGGATCTACCGTGCTTTATGTGCAGGTGCATCGGGCTACCTTGCAAAGTCTTCCTCGATGATCAACTCGTTGATCAAATCATCGACCTTAGCAACGGCGGGAGCCCCATGAGCAGTCCGATTGCTCGTAAGGTAGTCAACACATTTACAGCCCGGGCCTCCAAGCCAAACGGATTAGATGGTCTCACACGCAGAGAGCAGGACATCGTCCATCAGCTTGCCCTCGGCAAATCATACCAAGAGATTGCAGACGACGTCCTGCTAAGCGTAGAAACTGTGCGCAGCCATATCCGCAACATCTACCGAAAACTCGAAGTGCACTCGCGTGCGGAGATCGTGAAGATGATGAAGAAGTGAAGAGATACGAGCTACGGAGTTACGGAGATACGAGCTACGGGATTGCGGGATGACTATTCCTTGGAACAGAGAGGTGATGTGCCGCCGGCCCCGAGTGTTATGCCGTTGACCTTGAGTGTAACGTACCGACCGTCACAATCTCCGATCTTGCTTCCAGACTTATCGAGGAGATTTTTGTCCGACCTCGTACCCGACCATGACCCCTTAAACCTCTTCGAAGTCATCAAGTGCCGTGCAAGACCAACGAGTGCCCGCCACGCGTACTACATACTTATAGAAACCGCTTCCAACGTATTTTCATCTAGACTTTTCTGTTCTACTTTGGCGGATTTTGAATCAAGGTCACTTACCGCCTCTGTTTTACCACAGCCCGTTGCTAGTAGCGTAAGTAACGTGATCATCGAAATAATACCGACCAGCGTACCTACGTTCTAAATTATCACTCTTTGAAGGTGTGTCATTTCTTTCTCCATTCTCTGTTAATAAATTTGAACTGACTAACTGTTGTCGTCTTTGAATCTGGAAAGGTCTTTCACGCGCCGCTCACAATGAAGTATTGTTGCCTGCTCACTTGGTGAATCATACCTCATTTCTTCTCTAAGACGCGCACGTGTGCCCCGTTTAATCGCCAGCGCTGATCTGCCTTCAGTTACAAGTGCTTGCGTATAGAGCTCCTCAAGTCGACAAAACGAGCAAATGTCATTGTACGCGCAAATTAAGCTGCGAGATGTTTGATCGTTTTTGCGCCGTTTCTTTACGATGAGGTATGAGAACATTCCGGTTACAATGCCACCTGCTACGGCGGCACAGGCGCCAACTAGGGCGATCATTAGCGAATCGCTCATGTAGGATCCCAAGTATAGGCTGCTCCAGTGCCTACTGATTCAAATGATAACGCCACCACCACAAGAACATACTTTGCGTTAATTGTTTGCATCAACCTTCCCCATTTATTTAGTGAACTGGGTTGACGTTATCCACTTATTTCAAGATTTTCTTCTTTTCGTTCTTAAAGAAGTAGTAGGCTACGTTACCCAGGCCCAATGTCCACCAGAGCGTCAATAACGCGACCATTACATGTCCACTTCCTGTTGCCTGATTCCTTGTGAGCAAGAAGAATTCGGGCGTTTCCTCCTTTAGCTTCCAGTCATTTGCAATGAACATCTTGACGTCCTTGTAGGCTTCGTCTCTTGCCTGCTTCTTTTCAAGCTGCTCCGTGTTGCGTTCTTCGCCCATTGTTACCCCCATGGTTATAGTTGTGTAAATCGTTCGGTCTAACTTGCATCAGCTGCATCAACTATGAAATGTGATTTAAGTAGGTAGGGATTATAGGGATACGGGACGCCACGATGACTGGATGACGTTATCTCGAGCGCATGGACCATGCCTCTTCCAGTAATAATCAGGGAATGATTGGCACGTTTTGCTACAGGGCAATCACTGATAATACAGGCAGAGCAGTCAGATTGCTTTTATGCCAATTGTGACATAATTTGAAAGCATACGATGCATGATGTCGAAAACGTCATCGTTTGGATTCAGAGCGAAACAAACTCACCTCCATTTTCTGCTGAGACAAGGATGAAGGTAGGGGCTCCTTGGAATTCTGCAAAAAGGTGGCAGCAAAGACATGCTACGTGCTTAGAATAAATCACGTCAATGCGACATGGAGAATCATGTACAGAATAAACCTCAATGCAGTGGTCCGTGTGGATGTTTTCGGGAAATAATAGGAGAACTTCCGTTGAACACTATCAAGACATGCCTAGCGAGAATTGGCTGATATCACGCTCAGGAGGACCAATAATGAACGTTGCACATCGTAAGCAGCTAGAAGTAGCTGGGGTTCGCGGAGGAACTGTTGCAGAATTCTTGAACCTCACTCCCCATGAAGAGAGGTATGTCAACATCAAGGCTACTCTCGCCTTGGAGGTGTTTTCTAGAAGAAAAGGACGCCAACTAACCCAGACAGAACTTGCAAAACAAGCTGGCACAAGTCAGTCTCGGATAGCGAAACTTGAAGCCGGAGATCCATCCGTATCGTTCGATCTATTGATACGTGTGCTCATCGTTCTCGATACCCCAGAGAAAGTGATTGCGGCACCCTTGCTTGGCAAACAATCACTTCGCATGAAGTAGCACATATTCAGACTTTGAGTAATGTCAACACCCTCACATAACCCGGGTCTCCATAACGCCGTTGGTGAACAGCTCAGCATCGAGCAATTATCTAGATTTGCACCATGAACACACCAACTCGTTCCCTCCTCTGCCTTGTTGCAGCTCTCGCAATGGTGAGTACAAGTCTTTCAGTAATGGCAACAACGTTAGACGTTGGAGCTGGTAAGACCTATTCATCCATCCAAGCTGGTATTGTCCAAGCACAGCCGGGCGACACTGTCTTGATCCACCCGGGTACGTATACTACGCCCACCTACATCGTAGAAAAGAACGGCACGTTTGAGCTGCCCATTGTGATACGGGGCGTTGCGCAAACATCCGTTATCATCGATGGTCCGTCTTCATCAATGCAGTTTGTAGACTGTTCACACATCAAAGTGGAGAACATCACAATGCGACGTCAAAAAGGTAACGCCTTATTCTTTGACGATGCAGGCACGGTAGAAACTCCATCGCGGAACGTCGCCGTAAGCAACATTCTATTTGAGGACATGGAGGGGGCTAACAACGTAAACACCAACTTTTTAAAGATGGCTGGCGTTGATAATTTTTTCATCGCCAACTGCGTGTTCAACAGAGGCCCCGTAAAAAGCTTGGGCATTGACCTTGTGGGATGTCATGACGGATTTATTCTGCAATGTGACTTCCGCGGAACAACAGATGGCGGCATTCAGGCAAAGGGTGGTTCGCATTTCATAGATATTTTTCTCAACACATTTGTTGATTGTGGAGACCGAGCAATCAACATTGGTGGCAGCACGGGGCTCCCCTATTTCCGTCCAGCAGATGCAACGTACGAAGCAGCTAATATTGATGTTTACACCAACACATTTGTTGGTAGCCGTGCATCCATTGCCTTTGCTGGTGCCGTACGTTCAACGGTAATCAACAACACGATTTTTGACCCAATGGCGTGGCCGTTTCGTATCCTTCAAGAGAGTGCTGACGCATCACGATTTGAACCATGTGGCAACAACACGATTGAAAACAACATCATTGTGTTTCGATCAACAATGAGTGGACACTACAACGTTGGTCCTAACACCGCGCCAGAAACATTTACAGTATCGAACAACCTCTGGTATAATGCCGATGCACCAACTCGGTCCAACGAGAACATCGCACCAGTTGTTGAAACGATGTCTGTGTACGGTCAGGACCCACTCTTCACCAACAAGAACACCGACTTTTCAATTAGCACGATGAGTCCAGCCGTTGGCAAAGGTGCAATACGTGTTCTACCAACACACGATATACGCGGACGGAAATACGCCTCGCCCCCTAGCATCGGCGCTTATGAAGGGGCAAACCCCACATCTGTGTTTGATGTGCGCAGCAATGCAGAACAGCCAATCATCCGTTGCGCAACTGGCTACAACGTCCGCTTCCCGAACGATGGATTACGCCGCACACTTGCTCTCTACGACCTCCGTGGCAGACTCATCCAACACTTCGATATTGAAGGTGGTGAACATCACGTGCCTGCCAATGGGTGGGAGTTTCTTGTGGTGGAGTAAGACGGAGAGAAGGAGATAGGAACACGATACTTGTTATTCATGCCATGAATGGTTGTTATTCACGTCATGAATGGATTTACAAAACCCAGGCTTATTGATTCGCTCGTTGCCGCTTCAATGCGCGTAATGCCTGCCGTTGTTATAACAGGGGCGAGGCAGACCGGAAAGAGCACACTAGCCCGTACTCTTGGGCCTGCCTCCCGCCGGTGTCACACCTTGTACGATCTGGATGTGCTAGACCTTGCAAAACGCGACCCACGAGCGTTGATCGAAGGCATACATGGCGTTACGTTGGATGAAATCCAGCGAGCGCCCGAGATACTTCTGAGCGTAAAAGGAGACATTGACAGGAATCGGCGAGCTGGTAGATTCGTGATGACTGGATCAGCCAACTTGCTCATGATGCAGAGCGTATCTGAGTCGCTGGCCGGCCGCGCAGCCTATTGCACGTTATGGCCAATGACTCGCCGTGAACAGCGCGGAGCCGGGCGTGCTGGTCTATGGAGCGAACTACTCGCCACGGATCCCGAGCGATGGCCAGAGCTCTTGTCCGATGAAGATTCCACCGCAGAAGATTGGCAGTCACTAGCTCGCCGAGGTGGGTTTCCCACTCCAGCGCTACATCTGCGCACCTTGAGTGATCGTGCAATATGGTTTGAGGCATACACTCGAACGTATGTAGAGCGCGCCTTGCGAGACATCGCCGCAGTAGCGTCTTGGATAGGTATTGAATCAGACCGAGCTTGGACTTGACACGGCAATTCCACAGCCAACCGTGCATCGATGGCTCAATGCCCTTGAGACCTCCTATCTCATCGTTCGCCTTAAACCGTATGCCGTGAATCGTACGAAGCGACTTATCAAGTCGCCAAAATTATACTGGAGTGACACGGGGCTAGCTATGCACATCGCTGGTCATGACAAACCCACGGGCGCAATGCTCGAGAACCTTGTGCTTTCCGACCTCCTTGCTTGGCGCGACGGTAGTTCTCATCGGGCCGAGCTATACTTCTGGCGCACGCATGCAGGAGAAGAAATTGACTTCGTAATTGAGCAAGGCTCTACACTCTTGCACACCGGCAACACTATTGATTGGCTCGCCCCAAGAATCGTTGCTGTACCTTGGTGGCGAGTTGTGTAAAGGTTGAATTCTCCCCCGGTATCCAATTTTTTGCCATGCAAGCCAAAGAAAAACTAGAGTCTCGACTTAAAGAATTGCCCACAGAGCAGTTGGTGCAGCTCCTCATGATTGCCACAAAGGGCAACCCAAGGCTACGCAAGGAACTCCTTGTTCTCACGGCAGAAACAAAAGAGCTTGTTTCAAGCGTGAAGCGGACGATAACCTCACTCCATAAACTTGATGGCTCAATGAAGAGATTGTCCTCTGGCACAATTTCCGCCAAAGTACGGGATGCAATCTCTGCCATCGCGCGCATTGCAGATAGCTCTGCAGATGACGCGTTTGAGCTCCTGTGTTCACTCATTACTACGGAAGGTCACATTCACGAGCAGGTGGACGACAGTTCTGGTTTTATTACGGGCGCCTTTCGTGGCGCGCTTACAAAGCGCGCGCAGTCCATCGTCCTTCGCTGTAAGAATGAAAAAGTGCTTCTTGCCTCCCTCCTCGTGGCCTGCAAGCACGATGAGTTTGGATCCGTGCTGGACTTCATTGATGCCGTTGCTCCAAGTCTGCCAGAAGGTGTGGTTCGCAAGGTTATAGATGATATCGTTACTCGCGAGCCCCAAGTGCAATCTCAGGACCGATTTGCATATGACTCTAATGTTGGGATGCATAAACGATTTCTTGTGGCACTAGGAGAGGTAGACGAATACGTTAGTCTCAGCAAACGTACTACGGGTCTGCACGTGAGTGACCATCTCACGATAGCTCAGATGTATTGTGATCAGGATGCCACTTCATTGTTGGAGAGCGAATTCTTGAACATCGTAATGTCTGCACCTGTTCCAGACATCCAGTCAATTGCATTGTTGGTCAAGTATGGATTTATATCTGAGATGTCCAACGTATTGGCTTCGATGAGTAGACCCAACTCCTTGGACTATTATGCACTCAGCATGGTCGCCGTTGAATTAATGTATCGAGGTTCGTGGCTAGGTGCCACGTCTGCTTTTCGCCTGCTTGTAGAGGACATTCTTCATCACTCTAGGACTGGAGCTTATCCATTGGGTGCTTCGTATCTAGGGCAACTACGGAGTCTTTCTGGCATGGTTGAAGCTTGGGGCTCCATGTTACCGCATGAAGTGTATATGTTAAAACTGCGCGAAAGGCATATTCTCAAAACGTCGTTCTGGAAATACGTTGTGAAGAAATGACGGAGTGACGTTGCCGCGATTCATCCCGGCAGCAATCGTAGCACCCACGGCGCTTATGGGTTCATTCTCCACAGCGTGCCGTTCAATACTGCTGCAAAGCTTACCCACAACAGATACGGCACAAGAAGCCAGGCCGCGATGGTGCTCACGCGGCGGAACGCCAGCAGCGTTGCAATGATGGCAATCCACAACACGATGATTTCTGCGAATGCTATGCCTAGTTGGTGCACGCCAAAGAATAACGGCGTCCAAAATGCATTAAGTGCCAACTGCACAAGGAATAATGTGAGGGGGCGGCGTTGCGCGGAAAAGCCTCCGCGTTGCCAAACAAGCCATGCCGACACAGCCATCATGATATATAGGACAGTCCACACCGGACCAAATATCCACCCAGGCGGATTCCACGTGGGTTTGTTGAGCAACACATACCACTCACCTACCATAAATACCGCGCCGCCCGCCGCAGCCATAAAACACAGCAGCAGCCAGCCGAAGAGTCCAACAATATTTTTTGAGAGTTTCATTACAATTGCGTCAGACGTGGAAGTTACGCCAAATATGACCAACTAATTCCGCGTCAACAAATCATGCAACTTCTCCACCTCTAGGAAAGAGCATACCGTTGAGACGTGCTCCCTCATTGTATCTCAACTCTCCCCTCTCATCCTGAGAGGTGGGGTGGGGCTTGGCTTGATTGCATTGGTTCATCAGCCCCTCTCAGGATGAGAGGGGCGGCGAGCGCAGCGAGCGGGGTGAGCCATGGAAAGGTGTTCTTGGCTCACCCCCCTACAATCTGCCCGTCCTCCATCTCAATCACCCGATCGGTTTTTGAGGCAAACTCGGGGTCATGTGTTACGATGAGGAGAGTCTGCTGGAAATCTGTAGAAAGTTTTTTAAAGATGCCGAACACTGTATCTGCATTTTGCTTGTCGAGATTGCCTGTGGGTTCGTCGCCCATGATTATTACGGGGTCGTTTATAAGTGCCCGCGCAATAGCTACTCGCTGTTTTTCGCCTCCGGAGAGCTGATTGGCACTCTTCTTAGCCTTGTCTTCCATACCCAGAATTGCAAGTTTTTGCATTGCTCGAAGGTGGATTTCCTCTTCCGAATACGCGCCCAACTTTAATGCTGGCAACATCACGTTCTTCACAACGGAGAAGTCGTTCAACAGATAATGGAATTGGAATACAAATCCAATTTTCTCACTTCGCACTTTGGCAAGTTGCGATTCGGTTAGTCCACGCATAGGCGTGCCGTCGATAAGCACGTCACCAGTATAGTCTGTGTCCATTGTGGAGAGCACATAGAGTAGTGTGCTCTTACCACAACCAGATCTTCCAACAAGAGATACAAACTCACCTCTACTGACCACGAGTGAGACATCCTTGAGTACGTCTACTGTAACCGGATCATGGAACTGTTTTCGAATTGTGCGCGCTTCAAGTATTGATGTTCCCATGTTATCGCCCCCTAATGATGAGAACAGGATCAATCTTGCTTGCCTTGCGCGCCGGAAGCCACCCTGCAGCATATGTGGTTATGATGCTAAATGTAGTTGCAATTGCATAATACGCCGGGTTATACGAAACAGGGAACGTTGTAATCGTAGGGAGTGCCGAGGTGTTGAAGGGTAGATTGTCTATCACCGACGATAGGAGGAAGCCAGCAGCTAGGCCTGCTAAACAGCCAACAATACCGATGCTAAGTGAAATGATGATGAAGATGGACTTAACATCATTGCCAGAAAAGCCCGTTGCCTTGAGTATGGCTATGGCATCCATCTTCTCGTAGATCATCATGTTGAGGATGTTGTAGATGCCAAAACCGGCAACAACGAGAAGCGTTATTCCCACTGCATATGATATGAGTGTTCGCACTGATGAGCCGGTTTCGAATTGAGCGTTTGCCGTCTGTATGTCTTCTGCAGATGCACCAAACAACTCTCTGTACCACGCGGATTTTTCCGGTGCACGTTTAATATCATGCAACTTGATGTTTACGTCCGTGATATACGATGCGGACTGACCGAGGATCTTTTGCACGGTGCTGAGTGATGCATAGCACAATGTTTTGTCGAGATCGGCCAGGCCCGACTGGTAGAGTCCAACAACTCTGAGCTGAAACCTGTCGCCCTGGGCTGTAGCTATCTGCACCACATCGCCAATCTTCACAAACAGCTTTTCTGCAAGGGGCTTGCCAAGCACCACGCTATTAGCAACGGTCTTCAGATCCATTGGCTCACCTGCTACTAAGTAGTCAGAGAACAGAAAGAGTCGCAGCTCTGCTTCTACGTCTACCCCATACATAACACCAGTTAGTTCTACTGGTCCATCTGTAATGATAACGGGTGTTGTGATCTTTGGTGCATAACCTCGCACATCTTTGTCAGCATCAATGGTTAAAAGAATCTGGTTGACGTTGTAGATCGCCTTACGTCCACTCACCGGTTTAATTGAGCTGAGAAAGTTGTACGCACCCGTATAATCGGGGACCAGTGAAAGGGGCTGAATGGGGTTTGGTTCTATCTCGTTGTACAGTCGAACATGTGGTGTACGATTTGTAATCAGTCCGTCGAGCATTTCGTTCAGTCCATTCATAAAGCCCAGAAGCGTAACAAACATGGCCACACCAAATGTGACGCCCACCGCTGCTACAATTGTCTGACGTAGGCGCGCACGTAGCATCGTGGCGGCAATCTCGATAAGTACAATCTTCTTCATCCTTACGGCTTCACAAGTGCGTCTGTTGTCGCAAGGCCCTGTATAACCTCAACCATCTGGTAGTCGCGAACACCTAGTACAACCTTCTTCATGGTGCCATCGCTGAGCTTCACATACCCATCCTTGGAAACGTAGGTTCGTGGGATGATCAAGGCCTTGTCCTTGGTTTGCAACACGATATTTGCTTCTACAGAGAGGTTGGCAAACAGTTGTGGTGGTGCATCTACAAACTGTGCTTCAACCGTAAAAGACTTGGTTCGAGAGTTCATCATCGGATAGATTCTAGTGACAACTGTTTTATACACGGAATCACGATAACTATCCATTGTTACGTACGCCACCTGCCCTACATGAACCGATGCGATATCATACTCATCAACCTGGAGTTCAAGCGTAAACGCACTATCGGATCCAAGGATAGCTATTGGTGACTGCGGGTTTATTGCCTCGCCCCTTTTCTTAAGAACAGCGAACACAGTGCCGTCTACTTCCGATAGAACGCGCGAATCATCGGTTGCTATGGATGAAATGCGCTTGTTTAGTGCGGCCTGTTTTGAAGAGAATCTGAGTTGTTTTGCGAGTTGCGAATATCGCAGAATTGCGTTGATGTGAGCTGTTCGTGAGTTTGCGGCAGCAAGCGACTTTTGCTCCAACTCTACCATGCTGCCTACGCCTTGTTGTTGGAGACGTTGTTGGCGCAACACCATCAGCGAGTCATCCGCGCGTTTAAGGGCTGCAAGTTGAATTGCGATCTTGAGTTCTTCCAGCTTGTCTGCGTTGTTCTGCACAGACGCATAGTCCGACGCAAGGGCAGCATTGTCCCTGTTGAGAGCTGCCACGTCGTTAGACACCTGCGCTATCACCTGTCCGGTGCGAACAGAGTCTCCCTCTTCCACCAGAATGCGCTCAAGAATACCCGTTGTAGTGGCGAATACTTGGTATTGATTTTTGCTAACAACAATGCCCGAGGCGTATACCGAGTGCGTGATGCTTCTCTCTTGCGGATGGATTACGTCCTTTGATTCCTTGCATGATGCAAGCAGGAGGATGCAGAAGCCAGAGATGACGAGGTATTTCATCCGTGCAAGTTACGGTTGATACCACCCTTACCGACACGTGAACCGTTGCACAGAGGTGGGTATCACTTCTTCCACGGATAACCAGCGCCGGAATACACCAACAGGTGTAGTAATCGTTGTGCTGCGCGCAGCTCAAACATCGTGTGGTGAAAGGGTCGGCCAAACCACTCCAGTACTTGTTGGCGATCTTGGTGTTGCGGGTCCATCATAGCCAGGACAAACCATGCATATCCCTGCACGCCCCCTACATCTTCAGGCGGACATGCGTTAGCGCCATCGATGATGCGGAAGGATGTGTCGGGTTCTACACGGTCGGTACCGACAACAGTGATAGTGTGCTCCCAACTATCGCCCATATCGTAATCGTACGTGAATGTATCAAGCGGGGCTAGGCTAAGAGATTGCAACGTAACGGAGCGTTCCTCCTTGATGGTAGTGTTGCCAGCCAACTCAGCAAAATCATTATCAAACACCGATCTATCTACATACTCACGATTCTTGACGTTGAAAGAATGCAAATGGCTGTCGTCCTATCCCATGGCAGCTTGTATCACATCGTGCAATCTGCGCATGGTGATATTCACTGGCACCATCACTGTACGCCATATCTCAGGTCTGATTCCATCGAGCTCTATGCGCAGAATGAACGCATCGGTGAGCGTGCTACGCATGGGAGGGGGCGCTTGCAAGGATGCACGTTCACTGTACGTAGGGATTGTGCTGGGAGCAAGCCCGAAAAGCATATACGTCCTACGATCGGCTGTAAAATAATCCCATTCTGGATCTGCCTTACTCGGAGTATAGAGATAGGAGGCCAATTTTATATTCATCTGATCGAAGGACAAACCTGATTCTACCATCCTCTCTATCGTGAAGGCCGGAGCATTCATGCGTCCAAGCATCGTCTTCGATGCTGTTTTGGTAAACGTTACGTTGGTAATCGTTGCCAGCTCTTCATCAATCATCGCTTTGGGAATGTTCAGTGCCTGCAATAGCTTTTGCAGAGACATCCGCACAGCCACCGCCGGATCCTTCTTGAACTCCGTCCACGGAATAACCAACGTCACCAAGGTACATTGATTCACTAGTACAACGAGATGCTGGCGGCCGATGATGCGCGCATCCCATACCACGGTCCAAGGCGCCCCGTGGTAACAGGCACAACGGCTGCAGGAGCGATCTTACATTTATCAAGCAGTTTCTTGGTAGCGTGTATGGTAACCATGGTATGAAGTTAACTAGCCTAGGGTGTGTGGCAGATTATTTCCCCAATCAGGGCATAAACCCCCTTCCTCCCGAATTCACCTTTACCTGCAGCTATCCAGTCGGGCTTTGGCGGTGGGTATGCACACTACTTCGATAAGGGGCTTTGACATTTCCTATACCACCGCAACATCACTCTCCATGATCGGTTTCCACGGAGCATATCCGGTTGCGATGTTGTAGGAGAGAATGCCGAGGGGGGGAGGGGGGCTATGATACGGCATTAAACAGTTGGTGTAGCAACCATTTCTTCGATTGTCAATGCCGGCTTTGAGAAGGTTATACTCGAGCCGATCTCACCGTTATCCAATCCACACATTCTTCATGTGCCATTCTAGCCGCTCAGTGCTTGGAAGTAAGTGTTCATCCTTGGGTGTTATGGTAAGGGGCTTACCATCCCAGGAGTAATACACTTTACCGTTAACATAGAGCTCGCGGATTTGTTTGCAGATCATTATTGTGCGGTCGGGTGCTACAGCGATCATTCCATCGTCATAAAGTTTATGCATATCGCTGCGAAGAACAAGTCCATTCGTGAGTTCGTTGGACCCTTGCCTTTCTACTGGCTGTATGTGCGCGGCATCGAGCAGTCCCAATCGGAACCCTGCCTGACCTGGACGTGACTTACGCAGGTATTCCTTACCGAACACGTTGGGAATAACAGATGATGGTATACCACTGGATGTTCTGCCGTGTCCAGCAGAAAGCAACATCTCGATGTGCTTCCACAACAAAGCCCCCTTCCCTAACGTGGTATCATATCCCTTGCCTTGCACAATGGAACTTCCCCAGTCGCTAGGCACATCTATCCAATCAGCTTTGTCAAAAAAAACTGGGTTCTCTAACAGCACACATCCAACGCTGGTAATCGCGGTTGCGGTTGCGTTCCTATACTTTGAGATTGCATTTGCTATTTATTCATACGTATCACGTCCATTCCGAATTCCAAACGTCTCCCACATAAGACGAAGTGGAAGAGCTGTATAGGAATGGAAGAATCCAACACCCGCGATCTTGTTAACTGGTGCCTTCAATTTGAATGCAAACGGACTTCCCGGCTCTAACGCAACGAATGCACCACCACCTGGTTTCCAGAAATTGATATCTGGTACAGGGGGCTCCTGAGCTGCAAGGTTGTGGAACCACGTGGTATCGGTAACGCCAACGTAAAGTTTCATTGGAGCGTTGCGTCAAACAGAATGGGTGAAGGAGAAGATGGGTGCAACTTTGCCATTGGAGGAAATTAGGGATTTATCAAGCGGGAGACATCTGTCTTCTGCAACTCGACACTTCCCCGGCATGTATCGTACCTGGCTCGCCTATCGTACTAAGTCTTTTGGTCCTGCACACCAAAAGAGCGATATTATGCGCTTCATGGGTCGCGCACTCTTCTCAATTCAAACTGCAGCTTTCACTCGGGAGTCAATATCTGATCTCCAGAAGCACTTGCGGAGTGTTGCGCCCCCTGAGCAGACCGCTGAGCAGCATTCGGCGTGGGACGAGACCATTGTTGTACTCCACCACGTGTTGACACGATTAGAAATGGATGGTCATCTCTTCTTCGAGTTTGCAGTGCCACGGCTTGGGTCGAGAATAGATGTAGTACTCGTGATGAAACACGTTGTGTTTGTCCTTGAGTTCAAGACGGGTACTGGCAATACGTCGGCGGCAGCTGTTGACCAAGTGATGGATTACGCCCTCGACCTTCGGTACTTCCACCAAACATCTCATCATGCAGTTATTGCTCCGGTGCTGGTTACCGCAAGTGAGCGTAAGGCACCAGAGGTGAAAACCGACCCTTTGGATGAAAGATTGTTGCAGGTGGCAATCACATCGCCTTCACACGTACATGACTATGTGCAAGACGTCGTATCAAACACAGCCGGCGAGATCCTCGATCCCAGCGCCTGGGAGAGCGGGGCATATGAGCCAACACCAACAATCATCGAGGCAGCACGTGCGTTATACCGAGGCCATAGCGTAACAGAAATCACTCGGTCTTCTGCAGGGGGATCTGACCTTGCATCAACAGCAGCCTCTCTACTTGATGTAATTACTGCTACTCGTGAGAGTGGCGAAAAGGCGATCTGTTTTGTCACCGGTGTGCCCGGTGCAGGAAAAACTTTGATCGGGCTAAACCTGGCAACAACAAAGGTGGATGTTGAAGAGAGACAGGACTGCGTGTATCTCTCTGGCAATGGTCCACTCGTTGCCGTTCTCCGCGAAGCGCTCGTTCGAGATGCTGTGGAACAGGCAAAGCGCCTCGGGAAACGTAAGCGCAAAGGAGAGGCCTCGCACGGTGTGAAGGCCTTCATCCAAAATGTTCACCACTTCCGCGATGATTGCATAAAAACTACCGACGCCCCGCACGAACGTATCGTTGTGTTCGATGAAGCACAGAGAGCGTGGGACCTTCAGCAAACACGCACATTCATGAAACAGAAGAAGGGAATTCCGGACTTCGATCAATCTGAACCAGAGTTCCTCATTTCATGTTTGGATCGTCACTCCGGTTGGGCTGTCATTGTGTGCCTTGTTGGCAATGGACAAGAGATTAACCGCGGCGAGGCAGGAATTACTGCATGGCTTGAGGCGTGTGCAACACGTTTCTCTGCATGGAAAGTGTACGCGTCGCCTCATCTGTCGGAGAACGAAGAACGCGCTCATGAACCTCTTAAGGCGCTCTCGCAGTTGGGTATGTTTACCGCATCCCCTAATCTCCACCTCACTGCTTCTGTGCGATCGTTTCGTTCTGATACTGTATCAGCATTCGTGAATGCTCTTCTCCACTTCGAGCCATCAGCGGCTCAACTGTACCGTTCGTTTCAAGAGAACTTCCCAATCGTTCTCACACGTGATGTTACGGCAGCAAAAGACTGGGTGCGACATCACGCACGGGGCTCTGAGCGGTATGGAATTCTTGCGTCTAGTGCCGCGCAACGTCTGCGTCCTTATGCTATTGACGTAACATCCAAGATCAATCCCGTGCACTGGTTCCTCAATGGCAAGAGCGACGTACGCTCATCCTACTTCCTTGAGTCGGTCGCAACCGAGTTCGATGTGCAGGGACTCGAACTGGATTGGACGTGTATTGCCTGGGATGCGGATTTCCGACATCGCCTCGATGACCACCATTGGCAGCAGTATTCGTTCCGCGGTGACCGTTGGGAAAACGTCAAGAACCCCACCCGTCAAGCATATCAAGTGAACGCATATCGTGTGCTCCTTACACGTGCACGCCAGGGCATGGTGATCTGTGTCCCACCCGGTTCAACGAAGGACCATACACGTCAACCCGCGTTCTACGATGGCACGTATTCTTATCTCCGATCGGTGGGAATACAAGAACTGTAAATGCACTGACCAATAGATTATACTCGTGTGCTAAGAACATTTCGTCATTCTGTCCTTGCGCACCTCCGTCATTCCGTCATTCCGTCTCTCCCTCATGCAGCCTCAACTCTCCCCGTAGCCTCACTTCTCTTCCTGGCTCACCCCCCCCCTTTTCTCTTCTTGGCTCTCCCCCCTCCCCCTCTCATCCTGAGAGGGGGAGGGGCTTGGTTTGCTTGCATTGCTTCATGAGCCCCTCTCAGGATGAGAGGGGCGGCGAGCGCAGCGAGCGGGGTGAGACATGGAAAGGTGTTCTTGGCTCACCCCCCTACCCCCCTCTCATCCTGAGAGGGGGAGGGGCTTGGTTTGATTGCATTGGTTCATGAGCCCCTCTCAGGATGAGAGGGGCGGCGAGCGCAGCGAGCGGGGTGAGCCATGGAAAGGTGTTCTTGGCTCACCCCCCTACCCCCCGTGAAGAGCGGTATGTCAACATAAAGGCTACTCTGGAAATGGAGGTGTTTATTCGAAGAAAAGAACGCCGACTAATGCGGACAGAACTTGCACAATAATCTGTTACCAGTCAGTCTCGTACAGCAAAACTTGAAACCGGAGATCCATCCGTATCATTCGATCTATTGATGCGCGTGCTTATCGTTCTCGCTAACCCAGAGAAATTCATTCCTGCAACCTTGCTGGCCATTTTCCCACGCACTGAAACACGTCATGGTGTTTGACGCTAAATACCAGTGCGATACGGAAGGTGGTTTCCAGTGACGGTGAATGTTTGCCCCCTTCCATAGCAGCGATGGTTTGCCCAGTTACTCCGATGCGGCTACCGAGTTCTGTCTGCGACATCTCGCTATGCTGGAACCGCAGTAAACGGGCGTGGTTGGTAATGGTGCCGTCATTCATACTCGTTGCCTGCGGTAGTTGCGCACGACAATGGTGTCTCGTACAATCTCGGCGATGAAGATCATGAAGATGGCATCGTTCACGTTAGACTAACTGTCTTCGATAAGGGGCTTGTAAACACCAACCACAATCATGCCGGTGAGCAAGATGAAATACCCTACGCGATATGACTTGCGCTCGATTACTTGGTAGCGCTCATCAGCTGGCACCATTGCGTCCATCGGTTACTTCATGAGCAGAGGGAGGCAACCTGCGCTAACCAATGCGGCAAATGCGGTGGAGGCGATCCCGTAGATCTTAGCTGGTTAAACTCAGGCAATGGAATGTGGAGTCCGTGCTGGATAACGTAGGCGAAGAACAGGTAGGGTCCAACCGTCACTACCATTGCCAACAATTACATCCAGACTACTCGTTCACGATCATCATAGCATCACGAAATTCTATCGTAGCATAGTCATCGCCGATAGGCAATCAATTGTGGTGCATACAACAACAATTGCTGGACCTTTCGCAGCTGAATAGTTGATGTTGAATATGCCTTCCGCCTGCTGCTGGGAGCGAATCGGTATCTCTCTGCCTTGCACGTCATAAAGCGTGATTGAGCGCACAGTAAAGTACTCTGCGAGATGCACCGTTAGGTGGCCTCCACCTGCGTTGGTGATGCTCAGTGATTCGTGTTGACTTCCGTTTTGTGTTGTTGTCGTGGGATCGGCGCTGGTTGTGGTTGTAGGTCTGTACTTCCACACTCTATTGCCAGATGCATATCCAAGTGTATCGCCAAAGAACTGGAAACGATTTACTGAGTTGAGGTTGGATGTATCTTTCTTCCACACTGTGCCACCGTTTGTTGTACTCCACGAAGAAAAACCACGTCCTGCTACCCAGCCAACATCTTTGGATATCACCCCAACGCTTTGCAAGCCCCTTAACGTACTATCCGGAACCACAGTAATGGGGCTCTCCGTCCACGTACGTCCATTGTCGGCCGAGTATATTACATACGGCGCAGCTGAACGAAAAGATTGAATTGCTCCCGCAATTGTCCCATCAGCACTCTCGGAGAACTTCCATAGCTGAGTTCCTTGTGATGCACTCTGGTACACAGTCTGCCATGTTCTTCCAGAGTCTTGCGTAAGTAATACAACGGCATAACCTGAACCAACGGAGCCGTTTTTGCCACCACCGACAATTCCGTGTTGAATAGATTGGAAATGCACGTCTACCAATGTGCTTACGTGTGCTGACATGTCTGTTGTTACGTAGGACTGGCCACCATCATGTGTTGATGTAACGTGCGGCACTCCATATACCTCGGCCATAAATGGACCAACGAAGTACGCATGCTGCTCGTTGACCGCATCTATACCACAAATACCCTTGGCTTTTGTTTCGGCAGGCAGAGGGTATCTAGTCCAGGTGTTTCCGCCATCTACGGTGTGTAAGATTTGATTGGGACCACCAAGAACACCTAGCCACCCAACCTTTGCACTAGCCCAACTCATAGATCGGAAATATGGCCGATCGTTGATGTCGGTATAGGCGGACGTGAGTTCGTGCCACGTACCCCCACCATCATACGTCCTATACGCACCACTCTTTGTGCCTGCAATCCAACCTGTATCGGGATGAACAAATTCCATTGCATCCCAACGGTCTATTGCCAAGGGACTATTGGGCACTACCATCCACGGGCTGGTTTGTGCAAGGGCACAGAGGCAACACAGAAAAAGACTAATCAGCATGAAGTAGGTACGAATCATAACGGTACTCACGGAAGATGTGCATCGCTTTGTTACATGCGAAAGAGGTAGGCTGTTGCAATATGGTTACACTCGGATTCCACCCACTCTATCCCGCACCACACCCGGCACTAAAGACCAATCATTCTGCCGCCAACCACATCAACAACACGTTCTCCGTTTCCCGTCAACAATACATGAAACTTCTCCACCTCTAAGAAAAAGCGTACCGTTGAGACGTTCTCCCTGATTGTATCTCAACTCTCCCCCTGTTCGAAGACTCGCCGTCCCCTCTCTCACACTTCGCTAGAGAGAGGACGATTTGTGCTGCGACAGTTGTTAGCCCCCCAATCATCATACTGTCCCCGTAGCCCCACTTCTCTACTTGGCTCACCCCCCTACCCCCCTCTCATCCTGAGAGGGGGAGGGGTGACGTGGTTTGCTTGCATTGCTTCATGAGCCCCTCTCAGGATGAGAGGGGCGGCGAGCGCAGCGAGCGGGGTGAGCCATGGAAAGGTGAGGCGCAGCGAGCGGGGTGAGCCATGTGAGTCCTGCTACCAGTGCAACTGACGTAGCTACGAGCCTGCTAGGTGGCAGCCACTATCACTTCTCACGAACGCGCAACGATGATTGCAGAAACCAGCATAACAAGGATCACAGGTACCCAGAGTCGACGTTCTGGGCGACTCTTGGAAAAAGCATTCATGAAGAGTCCAATGCTCATCAAAAGTGCTGGGATCCAGATTGCTGTTTCCGAAACCACAAAATGCTCTGGCATCATCATGTGTGCTCGTATGAGAACAATACACGCACATATCCCAAGAACAATGATCGAAACAACTGGTATTGTGCGTGCGGCTGGGGGAAGAGCCCCTACATACTTTCCGCCAAGTGTAAACCGACCCCACGGTGCACCCATAGCTAGGCCGCAATGAAAACCAATGGTAAAAAGTGTGAGCGTTGCATAAGCATACGCTGCGGTCTCAACAAGTTCGTGGTTCATTATTCTGCCTGTTTGTTTCCGAAAGAAAATTTCAGTGCCTTTGTGTGGCTGAGCGTCGCCCAAAAAAAGTGTATCCCGATTACAATAGCCACGATTAATACAAACGAAGCAGTGAACCTACTCAGATCAAGCCCGCCCTTGCTTAATGGCTTATCTAGAAGGTCCCCAACCACAGCGCCTAAGGGGCGAGTGAGTATGAAGGCCGACCAAAACAAAATGGTTCGTGAGACATTTGTTATGTAATACAGCAGAGCTACTGCGGCGAGCATTACGCTGAATACAAAAGCACCTCCTGCATAACCTAAACCTGCAGTGTCTGCCGACCAGTCTCCTAGTGCTGTTCCTAATGTCTGGGATGCCATAATCGTTAGCCAGTAGAACATCTCGGCTTTGGCCGACATTGTTGTGTCAACAGATACTGATCCAAACAACCGTTTCCATGCAAACAACGTCAGTGCAAGCAGCGACACGAGTACAAGTACTCCGCCAGGATACCCAATACCTACGGACCGTGTTAGAAAGTCAGCAAAGGTAGTACCCACCGTCGTGGTGGCAATGATCGTTGCCCAATAGAGATACGGATGGAATTTTTTTGCCGTTATCTGGGCAAAAACAAATACGCCAAAGGCCACGGCAAAAATTGCGGTGCTTAGCAGATACCCCAGCTCGAGAGACATTGACACAGCATCGCCACCGGTTTCACCAAACGTGGTGGCAAGAATCTTGATCACCCAAAATGCCAGAGTGATTTCTGGAACCTTGGTTGCACCGAAATCCTGCTGTGAGGGTCTATTCGTCATTTGTTACTGGTTTGCCCATTTGGTATTCACAGCACGTTGTAGCAATTCCGTTGCCCATTGATTCAGACTTTTACCGGCAGCATAGGCTCTAACCATGGCTTTACCGTGCACTTCTGGAGGAACACGCAGGAGAAGTTTGCCAGAGGCCGGTCTTTCCGGCGTTACACCACTAACTTAACGATCATTGAGATACTCATCGATGGCAACCTTGAATTCTTTACGCAGGTAGGTCACAGACGGACCCTGAAAACTGATGATCGTTCGTATGCCCAGAATTCGACCAACAAATAGGTTGTCGCGATCGTCAAACTCGATCTTTGCGGTATATCGTTGATACGTCATTGTGTTCATGGATGTATCCCACATCGTGTCAGGAATTCGCGTGCCTCTTCTACTTGATATCACGTTGCCTCTTTGCCGGGATGTGGTCGATCACATCTCAAGCATTCACTCTGAAGTTCAATCTTCACGCGCGAGCCTTCTCGATCTGCAACAATTACCTCCAAGAGACTGTATCAAAAATTTGATGTCTTTGAAAAGTATCGATTATAGAGTTGGAGCGGTGAAAATGGCAATCAGCGTCCTCCGTTGCATAGAACTATTCAATTTCAGATCCCGCATAGTCTAGTGCTTCAGGTCGATTGATCTCGATCAGCTCCTAAATCGATCCTCTTTGCAATACCAGATTCTAAGAATCATAACGTACTGTTCAAAAATGAGATATCTCACATCTTAGGAACCCACAACGATTTCTCGCAGATCCAGCTCCGTGGGTGAAGCCACTAGCCGAGACCCAAGTCGTGGGTAGTGCTCTAAAGTCGCAACGCGCTCGATAAGTTCTTCAATAGAACCATCGTACGTGGTAGGGTAAGTATCCACCAAAAAAATCCGGATCCTCTCTAGGTCACCCATGGCTTCGTGCGTGTACGAACACTTCACTGAGAGGCTCTGGTCTTGAGTAGACTGCTTGAACTGTCCCCTGTTTGCTCCCAACGTGCCTTCTGCTCCGCTACCTGGTCAATGCATTCGTGTAGTGCCTCGATGATAATCCAACCCTTGCTTCGATCCAGCTCCTTGGCAAGCATTCCTAGCTTGGCATTAAGATCACTATCAAGGCAAACGCTTGTTGAGGACACTATGATTCTTTCAGTCTGTAGCTACAACTGACCGCAAAGTATTACAGTGCATTTCAAATTACTACAGAGTGCTACAGAGCAACAAAAGCCGCTACAAATGTTTAGAACGGCACATCGTCAAAATCGTCTTTGGCACCGGCGCTTGCTGGCGTGATTTGGCTGTAGTCCTGACCGCTCGGCGTTCCAGTACCTTGAGCAGAGTCTATGCGCCATGCTTCGAGGTTTGTGAAAAAAACCGTTTGGTTGTCCTTGTTTTGGAAGGGGCGCCCACGAAGGTTAAACAGAACTTTGATCTGCTGACCAACTTTGAAGTTGTCGAGCAAGGCACAACGGTCCTGCGTTACCTGAAACTTGATATGCTGCGGATAATTGCCATCCTGCATTTCAATGACGAATTCACGTTTCTTGAACGTATCCTTCACCTGTTGCGTGTCCATCACTACATGGAGTGTGCCGAGTACTTCGAATGAGTTTGCCATGATGAGGTCCTGAAATATAGAGTTACTGAATTACGGAATTACGGAGTTGCAATCATCTTAGGAAACCGAGCAAGAACGTTGTCTAGTTTGGAGATGTCCCTGCCGCCTGCGGTGGCCATATGGGGCTTACCACCTCCGCCGCCACCAAGTTCCTTGGCAACAGCACCAACAAGTTTGCCTGCGTTGTGGGTCTTCGTCAAATCATCGGTAACAACACAAACGAGCTGCACCTTGTTGTCTATGATACAACCCAGGAGCCCGATTCCACCCATCTTGAGCGAATTGCGAAGCTCATCACCAAGGTCCTTGAGTTGCTCGGCATCACTTACGTCTACACGTGCACTTGCTACACGCACACCGTCAACAACCACAGCCTGATCAACAATAGATGGTATGAGCGTCTTGAGTTCGCCAGTCTTTAATGCAGCCAGTTCTTTTTCGAGTTGTTTGATACGTTCTGCTTGACGTGACATGTCATCAGACATCACATCACGTCTTTTATCGAGGTCCTTAAGCCAGGTTGGAATGCTACGTCCAGCAATGGCTTCAAGGCGCCTTACTCCGCTGGCAACACTACTTTCTCCGAGAATCTTGAACAAACCAATCTCGCTCGTGTTTACAACGTGAGTGCCGCCGCAGAACTCTACGGAAAACTTCTCGTCGATGAATACCACACGAACACTGTCTCCATATTTATCGCCGAAGAACATCTTCACGCCAGGAACAGTGCGGGCCTTTTCGATAGGCATGTCCTCTGTATACACTCCAATGGACTCAAAGATCTTCTCGTTTACCATGTCCTCCACCGCTTGAATCTCGTCATGCTTCATGCGCTCAAAGTGCGAAAAGTCAAAACGAAGATGTTCGGGATTTACGAGTGAGCCCGCTTGTTGAACGTGCGACCCAAGAACGCGGCGAAGTGCTTCGTGCAAAAGGTGCGTTACAGAGTGCTCACGCTCAATATCTTTTCTTCGTGGGGCATCTACCTGAGCAAGAGCAATGTCTCCAACTGCAGCATCCACATCTGTTTCACAGATATGTACGATGGCATCTCCATACTTGCGCACATCCTCAACGCGAAAGGGTATGCCCCCTACCACGATTTGACCAATGTCGGCAACCTGCCCGCCCATTTCTACATAGAATGGTGTTTCTGCAAGCACGATAGAATTTCCTTCAACATGAAGAACGGTCGACGAAGTATCAGTGGCGTTATAGCCAACAAAACGTGACACTGCATCGATTGAGACCTTTGTTGCTTCTTGCGAATGACTCTTGCGAGCAGCACGGGAACGTGCTCGTTGCTCTGCAAGATGGGTCTGGTAACCATCCTGATCAACGGTAAGTCCGCGTTCTCGCGCAATGAGCTGGGTAAGATCAAGTGGGAAGCCAAATGTATCGTACAATTCAAAGGCATCGGCACCGCTTACCATCCCCGACGCTATGTCTACTGCATCGAAGCGTAGAAGCCCCCTATCGAGTGTTGCAAGGAACGACTCTTCTTCTGCCTTGATGATTCGTTCGATTACACTTCGGCGTTCAACGAGTTCGGGAAATACGTCGCCCATTGTTTCGCACAGGATAGCAACATGTTTCCATAGTACAGGCTCTGTAAGACCAAGGTTGCGTGCGTAACGAGCAGCGCGGCGCAAGATTCTGCGTAATACATAGCCGCGACCTTCATTACCGGGATGTGCGCCATCAGCAATTGCAAAAGACAATGTGCGAATGTGGTCGGCAATCACGCGCATTGCAACGCCGTCTGGATGCTCTAGCTCTGTACGATAGCTTCTACCGCAAAGATCTTCCGTAAACGCAATGATTGGTTGAAAAACATCCGTATCGTAATTTGAATCTTTCTTCTGCATCACTGCACAGAGTCGCTCAAAGCCCATTCCGGTATCAACGTGGCGCGACGGAAGATCTTCCAACGTCCCGTTGCTCGTGCGGTTATACTGAATGAAGACGTTGTTCCATATCTCGATTACCTCTGGCACACCGGCGTTAACGAGAGGTCCGCCAGAGAGGTCAGGCGTACGATCGAAGTGAATCTCTGTACACGGACCACATGGCCCCGTATCGCCCATTTCCCAGAAATTATCTTTTTCGTCAAACCGGTGAATATGTGATTCGGGTAGATACTTCTTCCATATCTCATACGATTCATCATCGGTGCGATAGACCGTTGCGTGAAGTCTGTCCATTGGAAGTTTCATCACATCTGTGAGCAACTCCCAAGACCAGCCAATTGCTTCTTCTTTGAAGTAATCGCCAAAGCTCCAATTACCAAGCATCTCAAACAACGTGTGGTGATACGTATCGTATCCAACTTCTTCAAGATCGTTGTGTTTACCCGAAACACGAATACACTTCTGCGTATCAACGGCTCTTGTATAGTCTCGCCTGCCTGTACCAAGGAACACATCCTTGAACTGATTCATGCCGGCGTTTGTAAAGAGCAAAGTGGGATCGCCATGCGGAACCACCGGAGCCGATGGAACGATGCGATGTCCGCGTGCCGCAAAGAAGTCGAGGAACGCCTGTCTGATCTGTCGTGATGTCATGAGGTAAGGGGCGAGATACGGAAACGAAACCACAAAAGTACAGCTTTATGTATGCTGTAGCCTCGGAACTAAGTTAGTTTTGCCCCATGCCCACTTCCCCATCCGATATTGACTCGACGGTAGCAGCCATCTTGTCTACGGCTACGGCCTTTATAGCTACCTTTTCTAAGCCACCCAAGGGGGCTGGACATATCCGCATTGTAGTGTCGGGTAGCCGAAATACCACTGGTTGGCATATCCGCAAAGAGTCGTTTACCCAAAAGCAGTCCTTCACAGCACCATCGGGTGAACGGATTGTGAGCGTGATGGAAGCGCTTGCCCCGTTGTTCGAAAGAGAATTCAAGCAGATCTTGGTTCAAACGCCAGAGGCCGACGTTCAGATTCTTCGAAGTTCAGATTTGGCTACCACAACGGTAAAACAAGCCCCTCCTTCAAAGTTGAAGTGGACAGAAGTGGCCACCGACCGTACGAAACAAAAAGCGCTAACGCCAGAACATGACTTGGACTTGTTGGTGGCACTAGACCTAGCAACAGCAGACGGTAAGATCAAGCCATCAATGGCCGATAAGTATCGCCAGGTAAATCACCTGCTGTTACGTTGGACGCCAGTAGGCAACGGCCCTGTTCGCATTGTTGATGCAGGATGTGGCAAAGCATATTTATCACTTTCTCTCATGTACGTTTTGCAAAGGGCTGGGCGTGAGGTATTCGTCCATGGCATTGATGCAAATCAACATGTGGTGGATCATTGTATTGGTGTTGCGCGAGAACTCGGTCTGGTTAATGCCCGATTCACATGTGCGCGCATTGGAGACCTCATTGCAAATGAGTCGTGCGACTTACTTATTGCACTTCACGCATGTGATACGGCAACTGATGAGGCCCTTGCGCTTGGCATTTCAATGAAGGCAAAGGCACTTCTAGTTGCACCATGTTGCCATCACGAAGTTCAAAAGCAGCTCAGGAAAGAATCAGTGCCTGAATATGCTCGCCCCCTACTCGAAGATGGCATTACGAAAGAACGTTTAGGTGACTTGCTGACAGACACAATGCGCAGGGACATTCTTCGGTCTCTCGGTTATGATGCCCACCTCGAAGAATTCATCGCTCTAGAGCACACGCAGAAGAATATTCTCCTGAAAGCAGAGTTCAGAAATACGAACGAACGCGACCGAACGCAATGGGCAGATCGTGTCCGCTCAATGATCAAGGAATGGGGTGCTGCACCACGATTAATGTCGTTTGTGAGTTTACGTGAGAAATGATTTGAGTTGTTTCTGAAACTTCATCGCTGGGCTATCGTCCATGCAACCCTGCCGACCAAACGTATTGCTTCCCTACCTTTGCCCTCTATGCGCAACCTCCTTCTCGCCCTTTTCATGCTTGCCGGCATTGCCGTTCAAGCACAAGAACCTCGCTACCGTGTTGACGTTGACCTTGAGAATGTGTTTGACGACCGTGTTCGTATTTCGATGTGGCCTCCTCGCATCAATGCTGATACCGCCGTTATCATTTTTCCCGTGACCGTGCCTGGCACGTACGAAGAAAATAAATGGTGGAAACTGGTGCGAAATTTCCGCGCTCTAGATTCTTCGTTAAAGGACTTAACCGTCCGCAGAAGCGCAGACTCGCAGTTTGTTGTAGAGAACGCTCGATCACTTCGATTTGTCTCATACGAAGTAGAGGATTCTTTTGATGATACAACGAGTGGTATGGAGGTGTTTGCGCCTGCTGGAACTGATATTGAAGAAGACAGCATTTTTGTACTCAACCACGGCGGAATGATTTGTTTCGTTGGTGGCAGCCAGCACGTTCCGTTTCAGATGAATATCAAACGTCCAAAGCACCTATACGGTAGCTCGGCTTTAAGCATCGCTCGAATTTCCGATACGCTAGACACGTACCTTGCAGATTCATACGATCAGTTGGTGGACAGTCCAGTTCTTTATTCTTTGCCAGACACAGCGTCGTTCATCCTCAATGGCATGAAGATCCTGGTCCATTGTGCACACTCAGGTACGGATACTATTGCACCTGTGTACGCAAAGGAATTGATGCGCCTAACAAAAACCATCGGCAGGCTCTTGCCGTCGATGCCGGTGAATAGATACGCCTTTCTTTTCTACCTGTATCGTGGAGATAAATCCAAGGTTGTACGCCCCTATGCAATGGGCGCTCTTGAGCACAGCTACAGCTCCTTCTATTTCCTTGGCTTCCAAAAAAAGCCGATTGGCTTGGGCGAAGTGGCCGTGCACGAATTCCTTCACATCTTGGTACCGCTAAATCTGCATAGTGAAGAGATTGATGCATTCGATTTCAGAAATCCCAAAATGTCGCAACATCTTTGGCTCTACGAAGGCGTCACGGAGTATTTCTCGACGCTTGCTCCGTTACATGATTCAACGATCAAAGAAGAGGCGTTCCGGCGCACCATTCAAGGAAAGCTTCGTTCAGAAGAAGGACTACCAAAGAAATTTTCCTTAACAGAGTTTTCCAAGGACGTGTTATCTGAAGAGGGACAGAAATATTATCCTATTGTGTATACGTACGGTGCTGTTAATGCATTCTACCTCGACATAGCAATACGTGAAGCTTCTGGTGGGCAGAAGGGGCTACTCGCTGTTATCTATGAATTGATGAAAGAATACGGTCCAAATCGCCCCTTTCAAGATGACTCGCTCTTTGCCATTATCGAACGAGTAACTTCACCAACGGTGCGTGCATATCTTGAGACCTATGTAAAGGGCACAGAGCGGCTTCCATCGGCAGAAATGTTTTCAAAAATTGGCTGGAAGTATACAGCGGAAAAGCGGTCACAAGTTGCAGGTTTTGGATTCAAGGGAGACTTCTCAATGATCGATGGAAAGCCAGCACTAATTCTGCGTGTATCGGATCCGTTCAACCCAATGAAGGTTGTTGATGGAGATAAACTGGTGAAGGTTGAAGGGTTCACGATCACTGAGGCATTTCAGTCGGCAGCCGGACAAAAGGCCATCAACAAGTTTCGTGAAGCCAATGTTGGTGATACAATGTCGATCGTAGTTGAACGCAACGGCAAGGAAGTGGACTTGAATGGCACGGCTGCCATGGTTGAGAAGATCGAGAAACACTTCATTGAGATCGATCCAAATCCAACACCGGAACAGGCAAAGCTTAAGCGAGCTGTATTCTACGAGTAGAATTCACACCTTCACTAATCGCATTAGCGACTACACCAATCATTGATGATTGCATCGCGTTTGGCAGCGTCAATTTGTGGCTCGTTGTACATCGATGCTTCTGTACGCTGACGAAACGCTTCATAGAGTGTAACCGCGCAGGCAACAGAAATGTTCAGCGATTGAATCATCCCCACTTGTGGGATCAAAAAGTTGCCGTCTGCCTTCGTTCGAGCTTCATCGCTTACGCCCAGGTGCTCGTTGCCAAACACTAGCGCAACGGGCCGGGTTAAGTCGAGAGCGTGCAAAGGAATTGCATCACTCGACATGTGCGTTGTATATATCCGAAAGTCCCGTTGGCGTAGCTGCGTATAACACGCGTCTACTGAATTGTGAAGCTGAACCTCTACCCACTTGCGTGCGCTCGCGCTTGATTTTTCTCCAAGAGCAGGGAACTCGTTGAGACCTTCATAAATGCCGTGTGCTTCGAGCACACCTACAGCATCGCATGAGCGAATTACTGCACTAATGTTGTGTGGGTCCTGGACGTTCTCGAATACTACCGTCAACGTCGGCTGACGCCGGTCTATTGCGTGCGTGATCCTTGCACGCCTCTCCGGGGTGATGGTTTCAGGTGAAGGCAATTATTTATCTGCTTCGCCCATCACAGGATCGATGCTGCCAATAATGGCAACTACGTCTGAAACCATTGAACCTTCGGCCATAAACTTGAGGGCCTGCAGATTGGACGATGATGGAGAACGGATCTTCATCTTCCATGGGTGACCCGTACCATCGCTTACGATGAAGAATCCGAGCTCACCCTTTGGAGACTCGATGGCAGTGTACGTTTCCCCCACTGGCGGCATCGTACCAAAGTTGATGATCATAAAGTCGTTGATCAACTCTTCCATCTTGGTGTAGATGTTTGCCTTACGAGAAAGGACAGATTGGGGCTGGTCTTCAGAGAGTATGGGCGTACGTGCCATTGACTCGAGTTTATCTAGGCACTGATGACAGATCTTCATCGACTCCCAGATCTCGAGATCACGAACCATATAACGCGAATAGCAATCGCCATCGTTTCTCGTGATAACGTCAAACTCCATCTGATCATAGAACATATACGGTTCATCTCTACGGAGGTCTCGCGCCACGCCAGACCCACGAAGAGTAGCTCCTGTTAACCCAAGATCAATGGCTTTCTCAGCAGAGATGTATCCTGTACCAGCCATTCGATCAACGAAAATTCTATTACGATTCACCAGTCGTTCAACTTCCGACATGCGCTCTGGAAGTTGATTGAGCCATAGGCGGATGTCGCGAAACACGTCATCAGCAATATCATTTGCCACGCCACCAATTCGAGCATAACTCGTGGTCATGCGTGCACCACAGATTCGTTCAAACAAATCGTACTGTTTTTCACGTTCTGTAAACGTCCAAAGAAACACGGTCATTGCACCAACATCCATAGATGTTGCACCCATTGCTAACAGGTGCGATGAGATACGAGCAAGCTCACTTACGAGCATGCGAATCCACGTTGCACGTTCTGGCACATGAATACCTCCTGCCTTTTCAATAGCGAGACAAATTGCCACGTTATTGGAAAGGGGCGAGATATAATCAAGCCGGTCTGTATGCGGAATGAACTCGTGATACGTACTGTTCTCTGCAATCTTTTCATATCCACGGTGGAGATATCCCAGTTCAGGAATACACTTTACAACCGTCTCACCATCAAGGCGTAACAATACGCGTAGCACACCATGTGTTGCAGGGTGCTGCGGTCCCATGTTGAGAATCATGTCGTTCTCAAGCGGGTCTTCAAACATTACCACCGTGTCCTTGTCCTGGACCTCGCGGAGGATCTTGCTTTGACGAAGCTTCTCTACACGTTCAATCGTGGCGGAGTTTGAGATTGGTAAGCTCATGTGCGTTTTGTGATAATTCGAGAATTTGGCGATCCGAGGCAGTGGCCAATTTACGAAACCTCACGCAGGGGGCTACTTCCTCCGCGAGATCAGCCAAGCGCGAATCCGTTCCGTGGCTATTTGGGACGGCCAATGGCCACCCTCAAAGGGGACAAATATTGGCATCATGCCGGCACTCGCGAGGGCATTTTTAATGCTCTCACCCGTCTGAAAAGGTACTACCGTGTCCTGCCTTCCATGGGCTACCAGAACTTCTACATCATACAACGTTAGTGCTGCATAACGTTCGAAGACTTTGCCTTCTGAGTACATACTGGCGCTGATTGACGCTACCGAGGAGAAGGCATCTGGGTGACGCGTCATTACAACGTGACTATAAAAACCACCCTGGGAAAAACCAATGAGCGATGGCTTGTTTACCGAGTCTACAGGAAGTGTTCGTTGCGCCTCTCGTATAACATCATAATACCAGTCAGCTGAAAGTGATACAGCTTCTGGCGATACACTATCACCAGCACCAATAGCGTCTACCATGGCGGTATACCGCGCCATACCAGAAGCAACCGTTTCGGGAATCTTGATGTACGGGGCTTCTGGGCAAATAAAGATTGTACTATCTAGCTTAAGTTCGCGCGCCCAAGTAAGCATAACCGAAGGGGAGTTACCATTTCCGTGAAAGAGAATTACCAACGGATATGTGCGCCCGGGTTGCATTCCAACTGGTAACATTACCCGATATCTGCCTATTCGACGTTGTGTGGTGAATCTCCACTGTTCCCTATAATTGTCTTCTGCCGTTGTTGGGACCAGAACAGGAGGAATAGAGACCCTGATGTTTGAGGAAGGAGCTGTCCTAGGGATTGGCTTGGCGGAGTCCGTAGCCAATTTTGCAAACTGTGGCTGGCTTACGGCCAGCGTTTGCAGTGCTTGGTTGGTAGGTGGACTGATTTTGGTGGTCGTTTTTTTTGCTTTGCGTGGAGATGCATCTGCCGAGGCAGAGAAATGGGCAGTAAGAAGAACAGCAAGTACGGCTAATTGCACGTTATTCAAAGGAGGAGCTCCTTTCGAGCGTCAAGCAACGAACTTCGTTGTTGATCTGAAATCGTTGGATAGGAAAGGTTCAAAGAATCCATACGTGCATGGATTATGGTAGCCATCGCAACACGAGCGTACCATTTATCATCGGCAGGAATTATATACCACGGACAAGCATCAGTTGACGTTGCTGAAATCGCAAGTTCGTACGCGTTGTGATAGGTATCCCAATGTTTCCGTTCTTGAACATCAGTAATAGAGAATTTCCAATTCTTGGCTGGGTCGTCGATTCGGGACAACAATCGTTTCTGCTGCTCTTCCTTGGAAACATGAAGAAAGAACTTCATCACAAGTATGCCACTGCCAACAACGATGTTCTCGAACTGACGAATCATATGAAGCCGCTCGGTCCAAAACTTCCTTGTTATATCCGAGACAGAATGAATACCGGGCAGGTTTTCTCGGAGGACAATCTCCGGGTGAACTTTAGATATCAGGACGTTTTCGTAATGAGATCGGTTAAAGATTCCAATCTCCCCCCTTGCTGGTAGCGCTCTGTAATGTCGCCATAAGAAGTCATGATCTAGTTCTTCGCTCGACGGTTGCTTAAAGGACGTAACATGAACGCCCTGTGGATTAAGGCCCGACATAATATGCTTGATAGCTCCATCTTTGCCTGCAGCATCCATCGCCTGAAGACAAATCAGCATTCCATACTGGTTGTGCGCGTATAGTTTATCCTGCAGTACCGAGAGCCGGTGGATACTGAGATCCAGAAGCCCCTTTGAGGTGTCCTTGGTAAAGAGCTTTCCCTGATATTCTGTTGCTCTCCTACGAAGATTAGCCTTTGCACCCTCATGCACCATAAGCTTGTCTAACTCTCCTTGGAATCGGCCCGCAATCTTGGCGGTGTGAGCTTCAGCAATCGTTGGTTCGTTCTGTGCCATAGTTACGGAGTTACGGAGTTACAAAAAGTACTTCAGTAAATGAGTAACTGAGTAGTTATTGTGGGCGAGGTGGGACTTGAACCCACACGTCCTTGCGAACACGGGCTTCTGAGACCCGCCTGTCTGCCAATTTCAGCACTCGCCCGGCCTTCATAGAGGAGAGGGAGGGATTCGAACCCTCGAAAGCATTGCTGCTTTAGCGGTTTTCGAGACCGCCCGATTCAACCACTCTCGCACCTCTCCATGAACCCGCTATTGTGGGGAGCAAAGATAGGAAAAAGGAGCGTAGCGAGCCGGTGGGCTACTCGTTGAGACCCGACAAAAGATTCAGATAGGAAACGTATCGTTCTTCATCGATTCTTCGTGCCTCTACAGCTGCCTTGACCGCACAGTTGGGTTCATGTGTGTGCGAACACGGCATGTATTTACAACTGCCTGCGAACTCCGCAAACTCTTCAAAGTAAAAGGGCAGCTCGGCTGCGTCTAATTCAAAAATTCCGAACTCACGAATACCCGGAGAATCAACAACAATTCCACCACCCGGAAGTGGTATCACAAGTGATGCAGTTGTTGTGTGCGTGCCCTTCTCATATTTCTCGGAGATTGCGCCTACACGTTGCCGTGCATCTGTGAACCTATTGATGAGCGAAGATTTCCCTACACCAGACGGACCTGCCATGAGAGTAGAACAGCCGGCTAATTTTTCTGTTAACTCGTGCAATCCCAGGCCACTTCGCGAACTTGTAAATATCACGGGTAATGCTAGTTGCTCGATGTAAACGGCGAGGTCATCATAAAAGTCCTGGTGATACTGTTCGTCGATGAGATCAAACTTATTAATGACAATGAAGGGAACGAGATCTCCCTTATCGGCAGCTATCAGATATCGGTCTATGAGACGCTTGTTATAGTTTGGAAGTGCCGCGGCCATCACCAAACACAGTTGATCTACATTAGCCACTAGAACTTGCTCTTTATGGCTCTTGCCTGCCGCTTTACGAGATAACACGGTGGAACGAGGTTCTACCTTTACGATCATCGCCGAAAGGTCTCCCTGTTCAGTCCTGCCTCCATCGGGTTCAATCCAAACCACGTCTCCAACGGCAATCATCGTAGAGGCATGCGGCACGTCTACGATACCCGAAACAGCGCACATCCAAAACTCCTGGTCAACTGCTACGATCCAATGTGGTCCAACGGGCGTAGCTACAATGCCCCGTAACCCTTTGTGATCTATCACCTTGCCAAGCTTGATCCTGGTGCGGGTACGGGCAGACTTCTTGATGCGCTCTCGCGTGCGGCCGTGGTAGCTGACCGATTCTTCATCTGGATCCATTTTGGGGGGCACAAGGCATCCAAAGTGTGAATGAATGTTGACACGTCGGGACTCCGCGTTGTATCTTTACCCCGATTGAATTCAAATTAACAGGATTAGGTTGAACTATCGGTGGATCACCCGGGAATGTAAAGATGAAAATGCCGTCCAGAAGATAATTGCTGAAATGAACGTGCCCATGCCAATAGCCCGTGTGCTGGTTGGACGTGGGATAGATACTGTGGAAGCAGTTCAGAGGTTCTTTGAACCGTCTTTGGACCTCCTACACTCACCATGGCTTATGGATGGGATGGAGGTTGCTTCTGACCGTATCGAGCGCGCTATTGATGCTCACGAGCTCATTTGGATCCATGGCGATTATGACGTAGACGGCACTGCAAGCGCGGCTATGGTACTGCACTTCCTTAAGAAGATCGGTGCCAATGCCAGCTACCACATTCCTAGTCGCCTTGAAGAAGGATTCGGCTTTACGCCGTTGTCTGTGGATAGAGCGCGCGAAGCTGGCTCCACGATCATTGTGACCGTAGACGTAGGTGTAACGGCGTCCAAAGCTGTGGATCACGCCAACAGTTTTGGCATCGACGTTATTATATGTGATCACCACCAAGCTGCAGAAGAAATTCCCAATGCACATGCAATTCTGGATCCTATGAAGCCAGGTTGCCCATATCCATTTAAGGGCCTTGCCGCGTGTGGAGTTGCATTCAAATTATTACAAGCGATTGCGGAACGAAGAGGTCAACCAGAGTTGGCATACGAGTACCTCGACTTTGTTGCCGTAGCTTCTGCCGCTGATATTGCTCCCCTGATGGGCGAGAATCGCATTCTTAGCCATTTTGGTCTTGAACTCATGAATTCGTACCCAAGACCTGGTTTTAAGGGGCTCATAGATTGTGCAGGACTACCTCTGGGGCAACTGACTAACGCGAGTGTAATATTTGGCCTGGCACCACGGATTAATGCGGCTGGACGCTTGGGCGACCCTAAGCGTGCTGTAGAAATGATGATCCAGGCCGACGAATTCAAGGCATTTCGCATTGCGCAGGAACTCGAGCATGATAACAGGCAACGTAGGGCTATAGACGAGCAAACGTTTGAAGAAGCATCTGCTAAGGCCACAGAGCAACTTTTATCAGCTAGCGGTCGGTCTCTGGTTCTACATTCACACGATTGGCATGCTGGTGTGATTGGTATTGTGGCATCACGTCTGGTTGAGCGATTCCACGTGCCTTCCATCATGCTCACCACGCTCGATGGCGTTGCCAAAGGTTCGGCTAGATCGGTTAAAGAATTTGACGTTCATGCAGCTTTAAAAAAGTGTGAAGATCTTTTGATTGAATTCGGCGGGCATAAACACGCCGCCGGCCTCTCTTTGTCCGTAGAAAACGTACCCGAATTACAGCGCAGGTTTGATGAAATCGCGGCAAATGCATTGACAGATGACATGTTAAAGCCAGAAATAATTGTAGACGCAGATCTTCAACTAAATGAGCTAACCCCAGAATTCTACAAGGCGTTATCCATGTTTGCCCCATATGGATACCAAAATCACCGGCCGGTGTTCCATACTGAGAATGTAGTGTCAGCTAATGGTGTTAAGATCGTTGGAAACAACCACTTAAAGCTGCGCGCGCTTCAACGGAACTTTGCAATCGACGCAATTGGATTTAATCTAGGTCATAAGATCAATGATTGTAGTCATGGCAAACCGTTTTCAGTAGTCTACACACTCGAAGAAAACATCTTTAATGGTTCTTCGACGCTTCAACTTCGCATCAAGGATCTGAAGCCGGAGCTGTGAACACGAACGGGTTTCCACAGTCCTTTTCGTCCGTTTCAGGACGCCTCGTTGACGTAATACACTCAGCGCAACAGCTTGTAATTGAAGATACTTCCGGCGATGTACATTACATCGCCCCTTCGCGCGACCCCGCTACGATATCCACATGGTTTTCCCCATCGGAATCGTTGATTGGAAGGCGCGTAGCAATAGTTTCTCTGACAGGTACGGGTGCTGATTTGCCACTGGCCGAGCCGTGGCTGGTTTTAGAACCCGATCACGTGGTGGATGTAACCGAGGCGGCACAACTTGTTGGTTCGGGTGGTGTATCGGTGGTCAATGTGCTTGTTAAGAGATTGCGGCCTCCCGGATCGATGAGTTTGGCACTTACGGGGACGTTAGTCAATACGGCATTTGATATTCTTGTTCGGCAGCCTGGCCTAACAGATAAAGAGATCATTCATGAATCGCTTGCTACCCGTACACTTTCCCTCGCTGCAGCATGGCACGATGGTAGTCTAGCTCAGATCACGTCTGCCATAACACAGGCAATGCCGGCCCTCCACTCTGCACTTGATTTGTTCAGCGCTGGGGACATGGTTCTTGAGCCGCACTATATCTCGCCAACGTTTGGGCTGCAAGGCAGGGCCGACATAATCATACGCACCAATAGCGAGATACATGTTGTAGAGATGAAGGCCGGCAGGGCGGCACCAGGATCAACCGTAAGGCCCGACCATGCATCGCAGGTTGCCGCATATGCTACACTCATCAAAGCAACAGAGCCCCTTACCTCAGTTGATGCAACGATTTGGTACGTGCAAGATGCAACCCAACCCATGCGTAAACTCAACTCATATCTTCGCTGGATGGCGCCTCTTCTCATTGCACGCAACGCAATTATTGCAAGTGATCTCGCGCTTGCACGGCGCAGCGGGGCGCCCCTTCGTAGGCTCCGCTCAAAAGACGTGCATAGTGCTTCTTCGTATGACGAACAGGCACAGAGTGTTTTGGCCGAAACGTATTCTCGGCTTGATCGGACAGAATCACTCGTGGCGCGCGCGTGGCTCGGATTTGCTGCTACGGAACATGGGTTAGTACGCGTCGGTGGAGGAACATCTCGCTCCACCGCAGATCTATGGAGAAAAGATCTCACTGAAAAACAGAACTCAACAACGGTTGTTACAGACTTACTTCTCGACGAAGAAAAGTCTGATCATACGCGAATGCACCTTGTTTTTGTAGCGCAAAGTGCAATTGGAGAATGCGCCTTGCGCGTTGGAGATCCGGTAATCCTTCACCCTGAAAAGAACGGGCAATCACTTCCCTGTGATGGCCCCCTATTCAAGGCAACGTTAAGGGGGCTCACCCAAACCCGCGTTGACGTGAGTTTGAGAAACAAACATGTGAACATCAATGATGTAGTAGGCAAACGTTGGATTATGGAGCAAGATGTATTGGATACCAACGTTCGTTCCTTGTACAGTGCTATCCGAACGTTTATTGATGCTACTGCCGACAAGCGAAATCTGCTGTTGGGTAGGAGAAGCCCCCTGCATGATTCGGCATCTCATGTTGTTGCGCCAGACCTCACAGAAGAGCAACGAGCAATTGTTGAACGCGCACTTGCTTCAAAAGAACTCTTTCTCATTCAAGGCCCGCCAGGAACAGGCAAAACGTCGGCCGTGCTACGAACTATTGTTGCAAACCTCGTGGACAAAACAAATGAGCGAGTTCTTGCAATTGCCTACACAAATCGTGCGGCTAATGAAATATCTGCTTCTCTAACGAGGTATGGAATTGCACACATACGCCATGGCAGTAGTGATGGCGTGCATGAAAATGTTTCAATCGCAACCCTTGGGCAAAATCTTACGTCGGAACAACTAGCTGATAGAATCAGTTCTGCTTCGTGTGTAGTTTCTACTGTGCAGTCGCTGTATTCTTCGCCTGAGATATGGGATTTTGGCACATTTTCAACTTCAGTAGTTGATGAAGCATCACAGATCTTAGAACCGCACATGGTTGGCATAATGGCTCGGGTTGGTAGATCAATTCTCATTGGAGATCATTGCCAACTCCCGGCGGTTGTTACTCAACGTCTAGAATCACTCACGGTAGATGGCCCCGAGTTTACATCAATTGAAATGCAATCATTGAGCATGTCTGCTTTTGAACGGCTAGTCCGCTGTGCGCATTCAAGAGGTGATGAAGGATGTATGGCTATGCTCACTCAACAAGGCAGAATGCATGATGATATTATGCGATTTGTTTCAGATCAATTCTACGATCATAAACTCGTTTCACTTGCCCCTTGGCAACGAAACGCCGAGCCCCTTCCTTGGGCAGACATCATCCCCTACCGGTCTGTTGTACTCCCTCTAATTGCCGATGCCGATCAAGCTGGTCTCGAAGCTGGTTTCGTGGTGAAATTGGCGTTGAAAATTCACGCTCGGTCCACCGAATATGGGTCAAACATCACAATCGGCATTATCACGCCCTTTCGTGTGCAGAACAATGCGATTCTCAATGCGCTTCCGGATGACTTACGTGGGATTGTAACCGTCGACACGGTAGAGCGCTTCCAAGGGAGTGAGCGCGACGTCATTATCTACGCAACCGCCGTTTCTTCGACTAGTGAGCTCGAGAGCATCTCGTCGGAGATCGATTTTGAGGGTAGGTGTATAGACCGAAAGTTCAATGTTGCTATCACCCGCGCCAGACAACAATTCATCCTCGTTGGAAATACCGAAATACTCAAGCACGCTAGAGCGTATGCTGCTGCAATTGATGTACTACAAACGTTGCCAATCAAAGAAGTGATTTCAAGGCTCACGTTGTAGATTTGCCCCATGGCTGGTCATAGCAAATGGGCAAACATTAAGCGGCACAAAGCAGTTGTCGACGCAAAGCGTGGCAAGCTTTTTACCAAGGCATCTAAAGAGATCATCGTTGCTGCACGGTTGGCAGGGGGCGACCCCGATGCCAACTCTCGCCTGCGAATGGCAATTGTGAATGCACGGGCAGTGTCCATGCCTGCAGACAATATCAAGCGTGCTATCCTACGGGGCACTGGTGAACTTGCTGGAACCTCTTATGAGGATGTTACCTACGAAGGGTACGGCCCTGGTGGTGTTGCTGTAATTGTTGTATGTGCCACTGACCATCGCAATCGAACAACACAACAACTACGTGCTGTATTCACAAAGTTCAACGGTAGTCTCGGTGAAATGAATTCAGTGAGTTGGGGTTTCACACGTAAGGGTGAGATTCGCATCGAATCAACGCAATCAGAAGAAGCAGTTCTCCAGATGGCGCTTGATGCAGGTGCTGATGATATGTTGATGATAGAGGACGGTGCGGTGATTTTTTGTGCCGTTGATGTTCTAGGAACGTGCACCAACCACCTTGTATCGGCTGGAATTGAAGTAAAGGAACAATACATCGTCTACGAGCCAAGTACTAGGGTAGAACTCACTGATGGCGGAGTGGAGCAGAAACTCGTTAAGATGCTTGATGCGCTTGACGATCACGACGATGTGCAAAACGTGTTTCATAACGCTGAACTACAAGAGGACCAAGACTCGTGAGAATATTGGGAATCGATCCCGGCTCGGTAGTCTGTGGCTATGGAGTTATCGACGTTGAGGGAAACACGCTCACGTTAGTTGAATACGGTGTTGTGGCAGTTAAGCGCAGAACTACATCTTTTCCTGCCAGACTTCGAGAGATCCATGAACGCGTTGCTGCCGTAATCGCGCGGACCGATCCAAACGTGTGCTCCATGGAGAAAGTCTTCTATGCCAAAAACGTTCTTTCCATCGTGCAACTCTCGCATGCCCGCGGTGTTGCAATGTTGGCCTGTGCACAAGCAGGACACGATCCAATCGAGTACACACCAATGCAGGTTAAACGCAGCGTTACCGGTCGCGGTGCTGCATCAAAGAACCAGGTGCAACAAATGGTACGGGCTATATTATCAATTGAAGAAACTCCCGAGTTCTTCGATGCTACCGACGCCCTAGCCGTGGCTATTTGCCACGCAATCAACGGGGGTCCTCCCGTCAAACTTGCCCGCGGGGGCTCAACGTCCAAACGCCAAGCGTGGAAGGACTTTGTTATAAAGAACCCCGACCGAATAAAATAGACCCAAAAATCCGTGATTCGCCCCATACGTGGTATTTTTGAGGCTACTGTCTTCCCTCACTCTCACTCGGACGCATAATCATGGCCATTAAGATCGCCATCAACGGGTTTGGACGCATCGGTCGTCTTGTATTTAGAGCAATTAAACAACGTGGACTCGATATTGAAATCGTTGGAATCAATGATCTCACGGACGCAACAACACTTGCCCACCTTCTGAAATATGATTCTGTGCACGGTAGGTATAATGGCACCATCCAAGCCGAGGGATCGTCGATCATTGTTGATGGAAAACATATTGCGATTTCGGCAGAACGTCAGATAGAGAATCTTCCTTGGAAGGGGCTCGATGCAGTAGTAGAATCAACTGGTGTCTTCACAACAAAAGATGCACTAACAAAACACTTGTCCCATGCGCGTAAAGTAGTTCTCTCGGCCCCGGCAAAAGATAAGCTCGATGGCACGATTGTCCTTGGTGTGAACGATCACGAACTAACGTCCGATATGAACGTTGTATCAAATGCATCGTGCACCACCAACTGTCTCGCACCGATGGTGAAAATATTGCACGACACATTTGGTATCGAAACTGGCTACATGACTACGATTCACGCATATACCAACGACCAGAACATTCTCGACCTACCCCATAGGGATCTTCGTCGAGCTCGTGCTGCAGCTGTCAACATCATCCCTACCTCAACCGGTGCTGCAAAGGCCGTGACTGAAGTTATGCCCGTAATGAAAGGCCGTCTCGATGGCATGGCGTTTCGCGTGCCAACACCCGATGGTTCCGTTACCGACTTTACAGCTGTGCTTTCGAAGCCAACAACAAAAGATGAGATTAATGCAGCGTTCAAAGCAGCTGCAGACGGACCTATGAGGGGAATCCTCGAGTATTGCACAGACCCTATTGTATCAAGCGACATTGTGGGCAATCCTCACTCATGCATCTTTGATGTGCTAAGCACGATGGCAAATGGCACTATGGTTAAGGTTGTTGGATGGTATGACAATGAATGGGGCTACTCCAACCGCATTGTTGATCTGCTTCTGAGGGTGAGTGCGTGATCGCAAGCATCTCGGATCTTGACGTACACGGCAAACGCGTTTTAACGCGTGTGGATTTTAATGTACCGCAAGACGAGTTGGGAGAAATTACTGATGATAATCGGATTCGTGAGTCGCTTCCTACCATCCATGCCATCATTCGAGGTGGTGGCATCGCCGTATTGATGTCTCACCTAGGTAGACCAAAGGGTGAGCGTATCCTCAAGTATTCATTGCGGCCTGTTGCAGAGCGCTTAACTGAGTTACTTGCAAGTGAAGGGGCTTCTGTCCGCTTTGCGGATGATTGCATTGGTGATATACCTGCTCATGCGCTTGCTACGGCAAAACCTGGCAACGTTGTGCTCCTCGAAAATCTCCGATACTATGCCGAGGAAGAAGCAAATGATCCAGAATTCTGCGCGGCCTTAGCATTGTCTGGAGATATGTATTGTAACGATGCATTTGGAACTGCACATCGGGCCCATGCAAGCACATCAGGCGTGGCATCCCTGTATCACGTGGTTTGCGCTGGCATGCTGATGCAAAAGGAGCTCACATTCCTAGGTAAGGCGCTCAACGCACCCGCTCGCCCCCTTGTAAGTGTGATGGGTGGATCGAAGATCTCGGGAAAAATTGACGTGATCTCTTCTCTCATGAACAAATGCGATATAATCCTCATCGGTGGTGGCATGATGTTCACCTTCCTTAAAGCACAGGGTTACAATGTTGGCTCATCGCTTGTTGAAGAAGACAAAGTGGAGCTCGCTGGTGAACTTTTGCGTCAAGCGCGAGAAAAGAACGTGAATCTCGTATTACCAATCGATACGGTAATTGCAACTGCATTTTCCAATGAAGCCGAATGTAAAACTGTTGATGTACATTCGATAGAAGATGGTTGGATGGGGTTGGATATCGGTCCGATGACGTCAAGAATCTATAGCCACCTGATTGAATCGGCTGGAACTGTGGTTTGGAATGGCCCAATGGGCGTTTTTGAGTTCTCCAATTTTGAGAGCGGTACAAAGGCAATTGCCCAGTCCATGGCGCTTGCTACAACAAAAGGGGCAGTAACGATTGTTGGTGGAGGCGATTCAGCGGCGGCTATCTCGCAATTCGGACTGGCCTCGCACGTCTCTCACGTTTCTACCGGCGGAGGAGCATCGCTCGAGTTTCTCGAAGGCAAGACCCTCCCTGGTGTTGTTGCATTGGACCGATAAATCATGGCACTAAACTTTGGTCAGGGGCGCGGTTATTCGATGTTCCCTCCATTCATAAAGATCTTGCTCGTTTCAAACGTTGCGATCTACCTCGTTCAATCAATGTTTCTTATGGGTCTTTCCTTTGGTGGAAAGCCGTTAGAAGAATCTATCATGTCATGGTTCGCTCTGTGGCCTATTGAGAACGGCTTCTTACCATGGCAACTGGTGTCATACCAATTCATGCATGGTTCACTAGGCCACCTCTTCTTTAACATGCTAGCATTGTGGATGTTTGGCATGGAGCTGGAGAATCTTTGGGGTACGAAGCGCTTTGCTACATATTATTTGCTCTCTGGCATCGCCGCTGGTGTTGTCCACCTAGTTGTTAGCCCCCTATTATCTCCCCTACTTGGTCCTACCGTTGGGGCCTCTGGTTCAATAATGGGCGTTCTGCTAGCATTTGGCTTAACCTTCCCAAAACGTCCAGTAATGATGTTCCCGCTTTTCTTTCCTATACCTGCTCGGTATTTCGTACTTATCTATGCTGGAATTGATCTCGTATCTGGCTTGATGAGATCAGGTGATGGCGTGGCTCACTTTGCCCATCTCGGAGGTGCATTAGGGGGCTTTCTGCTGTTGAAGTTTGGAGCTCCATTGTTCCGGCTTGTGGACAAAGAAGGTCAAGGAATGCCACGTGTAGAAAGTGCAGATACGGTTGTAGACGCTGAGTACCGAGACGTGCCGCCGCGGAGGCATTCGAGAGATTCATTAACACTCGTTACTCCGCCCCCTGTTGCACCCAAAACCATAACACCTACCAAGTTTGTTGTAGACGGAAATCCTCTCACGCAAGAATCTATTGATGAGATTCTCGACAAGATTTCTCAAGCTGGCTATCACAGTCTTACAGAGCAAGAGAAACGGGTATTGTTTGAAGTGAGTAGGCAGTTATAACATGAACCCGCGCGACGTTTCCCTACCAGCATATTGTGCTTCACTTACCACGTATGAACGCAGGCAGACGGCGTCTGTAATGGTTGGTGAACTTGGCATTGGCTCTGACTTTCCGATTCGTGTTCAGTCTATGACAACAACGAACACGATGGACACAGAGGCAACCATCGCACAATCGATACGCATGATCGATGCTGGCTGCGAACTGGTGCGAATCACTGCCCCAAGTATACGAGAAGCCAAGAATCTTGAGGCAATACGGCTAGGTTTGCGCGCGCTGGGCTACACAACGCCCCTTGTAGCAGACATACATTACACACCCAATGCAGCTGAGATAGCAGCACGGATTGTTGAGAAGGTCCGTATCAACCCGGGTAATTACGTTGACAAGAAACAGTTTAACGTTATTGAATACACCGATGTTGAGTATGCATCTGAGATGGAACGCATTCGCGACCGATTCCTACCCCTAGTGCGGATCTGCAAGGAATATGGAACGGCTATGCGCATCGGCACCAATCACGGCTCTCTCTCGGACCGCATCATGAGTCGGTACGGAGACAATCCACATGGTATGGTTGAGTCTGCTCTGGAATTTCTACGAATTGCAGAAGACGAGGGCTATCACAACATTGTCCTCTCAATGAAGTCGAGCAATACTCTCGTGATGATTCAAGCATACCGACTCCTCTCGTCCCGGCTCAATCATGAAGGACTCCAACCATATCCACTACACCTTGGTGTAACAGAAGCTGGAGATGGTGAAGACGGACGCGTAAAAAGCGCTCTCGGAATAGGTACTCTGCTCGAAGATGGCTTGGGCGACACTATTAGAGTGTCTCTAACCGAAGAACCTGAAGCTGAGATCCCAGTTGCTCTTGCTTTAGCCAGGAGATATGCGTGAGAGATCCATACGCTTACCATCGCCGACTGAGCAAGGCCGTAGCAAGCATTGGAGGAGACAATGTTCCTCGAGTTATCGCCAATCTTTCGCATCGCACTATCGAGAAGATGGAGGACTTAACATCTATCGGCCACGTCTACGATGAGGTAACAGACAAATGGTCGATGAAAGATCAGGCTGCCGAATTTTTATACATGGGCAAAAGTCCGCTCAGTTTTATGGCCCCCTCTGGTACACGTCAAATCCTTGACGCTGCAACGTGGAAGGACCATTCAGACAAGCTCTACTGCGTGCCTCTGGTGAGTGTTGAACAATACATGGATGAAACTGAACGCCATTCAGTGATGAATTTTGTTCGATGTGAACTTCGTGAGCTAACGCCACTGTTGATTGAACAGTTGAGAGCGGACAAAACTGCTGTGCTTTTGCTTTCAAGCACGTCACGTTCCTACTACACAAGTATGAGAACAGCGTGCGACGTTATACTCTTGAGTGACATCGGCACACCTATTGTGTTTGAACGGGAATCACAAGCCCCCTCTGCTGAAGAACTCGTGTTGTACACTTCCACTGATCTTGGTGGGTTGCTTGTAGATGGTTATGGAGACGGAGTGATGCTACGTGTGCGTGCGGGTTCCGAAGTGCATGACGCACTTTCTCTCCGCCTGGCTTTTAATATCCTACAAGCTGCGCGCACGAGAATGACGAAAACCGAATACATCAGTTGTCCATCCTGTGGTAGAACACTCTTTGATCTTCAGGAGACAACGGCACTTATACGTTCGCACACAGATCATCTCAAAGGTGTGAAGATCGGCATCATGGGGTGCATTGTTAATGGACCGGGTGAAATGGCAGATGCAGATTATGGATATGTTGGGTCGGGCCCAGAGCGAATAACGCTCTATAGGGGGCAAGACATCGTACAGAGGAACATACCAACTGCCGGTGCTGTGGATGCACTGATTGATATCATCCGATCTGATGACCGCTGGGTTGAGCGAGGCATGTAGGAATCGCTGCTTATTAGCTTCCGGCAATCGTCATCTCAAAGTTAATCCGTATTCGATCTCTCACCTTCACTAGCCCCATGAAGGCAACTGGAGGATCCACCCCAAAGTTCGTCATGAGTAGTTCCTTGCTAGATAGAAAACTATAACGGCCTGGGCCAAGTCTTTTACTCTTAACCTTTAAGGTAACTCTACGCGTAACATTTGTTATCGTAATTGACGCATTGCACACGATCTGTACAAACGTGTTTGGATCATCAAAGGTACCGTCTACCACAGTAGCATCATGCAATTCGATACGGATGTACGGATACGTTCCCGACTTAAGTGATTCGCAAAGGTCGCGATTCATTTTCGTGTTGTCACAATCAAGTAGTTCTGTTTTGATCTTCAGTACCGTTGCTGTGAACCATATTGAGCGTTCATCATCACTAACATTGATTCTGGCAATCTGTGGATCCCAGACATCTTTCCACTTACACTTAAACGAATTGATATTGCTCGTACCTTCAATATAGAGCTTGCTGCCCTTTTCGATATCGAATCTATACTCATGAGGCACGCCCGCTACACTGAGCACCAATCCGATGAACGTCAATACAATGGTTAATGTCATTTTATAATCGAGCGATAGATTTCACAGTCCAAAACCGAGAACGGACCTGTGATAATTTCTATCACAGGTCCGGTATTGGCCTAGAATCCTACAACTGCCTGAATTGTTAGGCCACTGATCTTACCCCCGTTGCGATAATCGTTTGGTAGGTAGTCCTTGTAGTTCTGCATCATATACTCTGCTTTTAGGAAGACCTGGTCCAGAAGGTACCACCCAGCAGCAATGGAGATACGATCGATCTTCGTTTGAAGGTATGCACCCGGCCCGCGAGCACCTTCTTCTACAGTGGCTGCGTTGTATCGGCCACCAACATAGAAGTTGCGACTATTGCCAAATCGGTAGATAAGTTCCGCAGCGATCTGAGACATTTTGCGATTACCTAGCGTATCAATGTCTCTCTCCTTTGCAGAGCTTGCACCTGATGCCATATCATACGTTCCAAAGAACTCCAATCCTCCAAATTGTAAGAATCCGTTGATCTGAAACGCAGTTACATTATTGGTGAAGTTTGGGAACACGCGGCCAGACCAAGCTTGCGATGTGGTAGAAGACTGAACCGTACTATAGGTTGAGTATTGCTTTTCCATCACCATGTAGTAGTTAGAACCTGTACGGTCACCATTGAACAACGTGTTGCGAGGTGATTGTGCCTGCGTGTACATGGAACCTGTTAAACGGTACCGGAAATCTTCATTCACTTTTCCGTCATAACCTGCTTTGAAATAGAACGCCGGCGCCTTGTCAAGCGTATCTACAAGAGGAACAATGTTTCCCTTGATCTCACCATTTGTTGCACCAATAACACCCAAAAATCCATTCGATTGGAAGGTAACGTCAGCACCAATTTCCGTTGTAAACGCATCAATAATGTAGTTCTCGACGAAGGGATTGTACAGAGAATTACCACCATCTGAGCGACGATAATGTTGGTCGCCATAATTAATTTCCATGTGACCAAGGCGGATTGTCAGATATTTCATGATGTCGTCGAGGAAGGGGCTTCCCAAGAAACCCAACTCGTCGAATTGTATATAGCCCCCCTTAACCCACGTTTCTTGGTGGTGACGTGATGATAGATAAAGAGCTAAGTTTAAACGCACACCACGAGCAAGCTGAGCGTCGATGAACAAGTTGGCAGAAGCGTTGTTAAAACCAGACCCAATCTTGTAAAGCTGATTGGCCGAGTCGACGCGTGTTAATGCCGATCCATCAGGTCTTGTTGCCTTCAGTTTGCCATCAGTGCCTGTGATGTAGTTTTCATGGCTAAGCATCTGATAGCCCTGAGTAAATCCACCGCCTATGCGTACTCCAAGTCCGTTAAAGGCAGCTCCTGAGTCCTTTGTGGTCTCGAATACATTCAGTCCGCTGCGATCATACGGTCGCCAATATTGAACTGGCGCCTGAAGCTGCGCCATCGCCATCGACGTAGTGGTCAATACCAAGACTACCGTTAGAAGTAATTGTTTTGTTTTCACGTCAAGCCCTCGAGAAAAGAAAAATGGTTAAACGATCAATAGGTTCAGACAATACGCTAAGATTTCTTCAGTGTAAGTGTAAAGGACACCACGATGGCATCTCCGCACTTAATCATGCCAAGCATCGCGCTTGGTCTTTCCATACCATACTGAGTCATGATGATCTTTGTTGAACCGGTGAAGATTACGTCGCCGTTTGGCTGAATCGCGCCTTTCACAAGTAGGTCAATCTTCTTCGTAGCACCTGCAATTGTCATATTCCCATCTGTTTCGACCAAATATTCTGAACCCTGTTTCTTAATCGACTTCATGGAAATCATACTAAATGTGATCTTCGGATTCTCTTCGGCCTTTAAGGCATCATAAATCTTCTCCTCCATGTCCTCGCCTTTTTCCGATTTGATGGACTTTACATCGGCTTGAACCCACATAGCATTTACAGACTGGAGCTCTCCATTGTTGATTGTTAGGTCTCCTTTAGCCTTTACCGAATTGACTGGGCAGTCCCAGTCGTGCAGCGTAGACGTCCCCTCCACCTTCATCAATGTTGCCTTGTCGTCATATTTATCAGCCTTGGCCACGGATGTAGCTCCAAGTACCACAATGAGGGCGAGTACCAGTGCAAGAGATTTCATCACGGCTTTCAAAGTTGTAGTTGACAATGTTGTTTATCTACTGTGTGCAAAACTCGAAGGTTCCAGTAACTCCAACTATGACTTTTGTCAACCTAGAACAACAAAAGGCCTCTCGTTTCCGAGAGGCCTTTTGTTGTATTCCGTATGCTAGTTATATGTTGCCTGAAGGCAACCCAACTCATTTCTTAACAGCGTCTCCCGGCTCTTCAGCAGCTACCTTAGGTGCATGGCAAGCCACAATCACCGCATCTTGGCGTCCTGTAAACTCAACACCCGCGATATTGAGATCGCGTATAACGATAGCCGAACCCTTGGCGAGGTTCGTAACATCAATATCGATGTGCTCAGGCATCGTTGTTGGGTCAACCATAACGTGTGCCTTATGGAGCACCTGCTCAAGGCTACCACCATCACGAACACCAACGGACTGACCAATGATGTGGAGAGGAATCTCCACTGCAATCTTCTGACCAGCCGCAACACCAAGAAGGTCAAAGTGCAAGATCTTATCGGTTACAGGGTGAAACGTCACATCCTTTAAGATACATGTGAGCCCCTTACCCGCAACTTCGAGACGCACGGTCTTGGCTTCCGCGGTGTACACCACCGGGCGTAGTGCAAGCTTTTGTACCGAGAAGTGGATTGGATCTTGTCCATTTGCGTAATACACGCCGGGGACACGGTCATTGCGGCGCAAAACTTTAGATGCGGTCTGTCCCGGCGTGCGGGGTTCAGCTTGAAGGACGATCTGGCTCATAGTATACCTAACAGATGATTGTTCGACGTAAAATCAGCTTACTACCTTTTCAAACAGAGAGCTGATGGATTGATTCTCGTGCGTCCGGATGATCGCTTCTGCAAACAACCCAGCAACACTGATGACTTCGATCTTTGGATTCTTAGCAACGAGAGGGATCGTGTCGGTAACGTAGAGGCGTGTTAGTGCCTCGCTATTAGCAATCCGTTCCACGGCCGCTCCAGAGAATACCGGATGAGTACAAACACCGATAATGGTCTCAGCACCCGCTTTTTTTAAAGATTCTGCGCATTGGACAAACGTGCTACCGGTGTCTATCAGGTCATCAATGATTATGATGTTTTTTCCCTGAACTTCGCCGATGATGTTCATCACTTCTGCCACGTTATGCTTCGGACGCCTCTTATCAACAACAACAAGATCTGCGTCACCAAGCATTTTCGCGTATGCCCTTGCCGTCTTCACACCGCCAACGTCGGGAGCAGCCACAGCAAGATTACTCAAGCCAAGCGACTGCAGGATTCCCACCGTAGCCGTTGATGCATAGAGGTGGTCTAGTGGAATGTCAAAAAATCCCTGGAGCTGCGGCGTATGCAGATCCATTGTAACCACCCGATTTGCACCAGCTTGGACAAGGAGATTGGCTACAAGTTTGGCAGTAATTGCAACTCGCGGCTGGTCTTTCCTATCCTGACGTGCATATCCAAAGTACGGTATTACTGCCGTGATGCGCCGAGCACTTGCCCTTTTAGCCGCATCAATCAACATCAACAATTCAAGCAGATTGTCCGAAGGGGCAAATGTTGATTGTACAATGTAGAGATCTACACCACGAACATTCTCTTCGTATTTGACCCAGATTTCACCATCACTAAAATTGCGGATCGTCACCTCAGACAATTCGCGGTGGGTCGCGTGGGCGATCTTCTGCGCTATGTCTGGGTTCGATCTGCCGGCGACGATCTTAATCTCGTAATCCACGTTTTTTCCGGCTTGTGATCTTTTCTTTGAATGCTGGGGCGGCAGGGATCGAACCTACGAATGGCGGTACCAAAAACCGCTGCCTTACCACTTGGCGACGCCCCATTGAGAGAGCCACAAATATAGGTGGTTACTAAATAATGACAAAGCCCAAGTAATACAAAATCCATCTTCTCCGGCTGTATCTTGGTGTATGATACTGTATTCTCGCTGGACAGAAACCTCAAAGACGGCCGAGCAAGAGCTCGAACGGATGCTAAACATCTTCTCCTACGTGCTTTTACAGCTCAGTGGTGATGCAGAACACGCCTTGGAGATCCTCCGAGACCTCAATGATCAGTACAATCTGCTTGAGTCCATGTCTATGGACGACTTCGTTAAGCGCCTACAGGCTGATGGGTTCCTCGAACGAGACGCAAACGGCGTCCTAAAGCCAACCTCGAAAAGTGATCGTAGAATGAGGACTGATGCCCTTGATGAAATTTTCCGGTCACTGAAGAAGGCAGATCTCGGAAACCACGATGCCCCATTTTCGGGCTCTGGAGTAGAGCGTACGGCAGACACGAGGAATTTCTCGTTCGGAGACCAAGTAGCCAATATTGACGTTACCCAAACGATGTCTAACCTCTTCAAGCGCACAGGAGATATCGAGGGAGAAAATCTGCGTGAGGATGATATTCGGGTTTATGAAACTGAGATACAAACGCGTTGTGCCACAGTAGTGATGATTGACATATCGCATTCCATGATCTTGTACGGTGAAGATCGAATTACACCTGCCAAACAAGTTGCGATTGCACTGTCCGAATTAATTCAGTCGAAATTTCCAAAGGACTCACTCGATGTTGTTGTGTTTGGTGATGAGGCCCGAAGAGTATCTGTACGAGACCTACCGTACTTAACGGTGGGGCCGTTCCACACCAATACACGTGATGGGTTACGCCTCTCACGCCAGCTCCTTCGTAAATCACGCGCCGTGAACAAACAGATATTTATGATTACAGATGGAAAGCCATCTGCGCTAACGCTTGAGAATGGATCCCTCTATAAAAACTCGTGGGGTCTTGACGAAATGATCGTGAACAAGACGCTCGACGAAGCAGTAGCATGCCGACGTGACGGTATTACCATCGCTACATTCATGATTGCGCAGGACCCGTTCCTTGTTCAATTCATCGAGAACCTAACGAAGGCAAACCGCGGAAGGGCTTTCTACACAGCCCTCGACGGCCTTGGCAAGGATATGTTTGTTGACTACGTTCGCAATAGACGAAGATCTCGCTAATTAAGCGACTTATGTTTCTTACCATGCAACATTGAGCGATTAATAAGGAAATCTCTGAACGTGAAGCAACATCCAAAGTTCATCTTTCTTCTCGGATTGCTGTTGGCCATCTTCCCAGCTCTGGCTCTTGGACTTACCCTAATGCCAATCGTTCCTGCAATGCAAGAGTGGGACTCTATCTCTTTTTCATACTACGTCTACCAAGCTCAATACCTGTTGATACTTGGCGGCGCCATGCTCATGGCCTACGGGCTATGGGCATCATGGAGAAACTCAGGTTGGTGGTGGCGCTCCCTCGTTTTTCTGTTGTTGATTCTAACATGTGGTGTCCACTATCTTTCGCGCACTGAGGCATCTGCAGAGGTAATGTTCAACGAACCATCAGTTGTTCGGCGCACCACGATTGACTCTACCCTTCTCGTAGGTGATACAAAAGCATATATCTGGGTTACGCTTCATGGCCAAACCGCTGGCTACCCTATTGATCTTGTTGCTCATCATCATAAGATTCACGACACGGTTGGCGGAACACCTGTTCTTATTACGTATTGCACAATGTGTCACACCGGGCGTGTGTACTCTCCAATAGTCGATGGGGTTCATGAAACATTCCGCCTTGTTGGTGCCAATCACTTCAATGCCATTTTCGAAGATAGTAGCACAGGAAGTTGGTGGTATCAGGCTGCAGGAGAATGTGTTGTAGGAAAACGTTCGGGCAAGGTGATGACGGACGTTGCATTCCTCCAGGCTACCGGCGCAGAAATGATGCAACAACGGGCTGAAAGGTCCATTTCTGTGTTCAGTCCTGATGCTGCAACTGGCGAGCGATATGAGTGGGCAAGGGGCTACGCAATGCGCAAGGGAGACACAACACAGGCTCTGGGAAAACGATCAATCATCATCGGCGTTAACGTAGCAGGACAATCATGCGCTTATCCCATGTATTGGCTAGTAGATCAAGAACATCGCTCCATCATCGTAGATACTATTGGGTCAACAATCATCGCATTTTATAGGCCTACAACCTACTCATCTGCTGTGATCGTACACCGAGACTCTGTCACATCTCATAACGTTCTGCCTTCATCCTCTGAATATTGGCAATCCTGGAATTCATTCCATCCAGCAACTTCGGTTTGGCGTCATCAATGAAGCCTTCCAACGGTCAAGTTCCTGCGTCTTCATGGTAGGTGTGCGAGCATCCTATTCGTTTGTGTGTACCATCACAAACAATGGGCGTGGGATTTTACAGGAATGCCACCAAGGATAATTCCAACCGTGGTTATAAACGATCTACCTACACCGCACGTAACAATGCAAAAAGGCCTTGATTACTCAAGGCCTTTTGCAAAGTTCAATTGTAGCGCGATTCTTAACGTGTGTCTTGTGCAACAAACGGTAGCAACGCAAGATGGCGTGCATACTTGATTGCGCTACATAGGCGACGTTGTTGAAGAGCCGTAACGCCAGTGATTCGGCGGGGAAGGATCTTGCCTTGGTCATTGGTAAAGCGACCCAAGAACTTCGGATCAAGGTAGTCAATCATTCTTGACTTCTTGAGCGGGTTGGTGCGCTTTTTCGGTTGATTCCGCTTTTGGCGAAATGGCGAGTTGATTGTGTTCGGGTTTGGTCCGGTTGGCATTGCCACGTTATATCTCCTGTTTACTTTCCTTGTCCCTTAGCATCACGTACTGCTTGGGTCTTCTCAAGCCGCTTCTTGAAGCGGTCTACACGCCCAGCTGTATCAACAAGCATCTGCTTGCCAGTATAGAATGGATGTGATTTTGAATCAATTTCAAGAACCATACGATCGCCCTTATAGCACGAACGTGTCTTGTATATAGATCCATCGGTCATTACAATGTCGATGGTCCTGTATGCGGGGTGAATGCCCTTCTTCATCTAATTACCTCGTGAAATCCATCTTTTCAATTTGACCGACGTCATCGACCTTCACGAAACGCTCCATGTACTTGATGGTGCCCTTCTCTGAACGGAAAGCCTTGATGACTTTCACGGAGATCTTTGTATCGCCAACCTTTTTCTTCGTCTTATCACCGAATGTTTGCTGCTTTGCCATATCGTCCTCGTTGGACCGCTAGTGGTAGATCGTTTGGGCGGGAACTTCAAATATACGGCAGGTAAAGATTCTGTGCAAGTGCTTGTACGCTGGTCACTTGGTAGGTGCTAACTTTGCGTATGATCGTGATGAAATTTGGAGGAGCAGTCCTCCGAGAGCCCGACGGATTCCGCCGAATGGCTAGAATCCTAGGATTGAACGCCTCCGGACCCGTTTTGGTGGTGATCTCTGCATTTGCCACCGCCACTCGTGACCTTGAATTTGCGGCCCGAATGGCACAAAGGGGTTTATTGGCAGAATCTTCTGAACGGCTAGACCATCTGATTTCAGACCACATAACTCTTGTTCGAGCTCTCCTGCCAGATGCAACATCCAGAACGGCTATAGAGGCTCTTCTGCATGAAACAAGGGGCTTGCTGCATATGCTTCTAGAGGGCATATGTACAACTAGGCAGTTGACTGCAAAAACACTTGATCGGATTTTGGCGTACGGTGAGTTTCTTGCCCTACACATTGCCCGTCATGTATTAGCTGACTCAGGTCTTGATGTCACAAGTGTAGACGCGCAAAATCTCATCGTTACAACAGATGATCATGGGGCTGCCCGCCCCCTTTCCGACAAATCATCAATTCGCGTAATGCACACCCTGTTACCTGCACTCGAATCTCATTCCATTGTTTTGGTTCAAGGATTTGTGGGGCGTTCCGAAGATGGTGCTACAACTACTATGGGTAAGGAGTCTTCAAATCTTACTGCTACGTTTCTCGCATCGTTGATTGATGCACGGGAGGTTGTGATCTGGACGGATGTAGAGGGCGTGCGAAGTGCGGACCCACATTTGATGGACGCAACTGCTCCAAGGCCGCACCTTTCGTATCATGAAGCACGAACAGCCGCACACGAGGGCCTAAAATTGTTGTACCCAACAATGATTGAACCCGCAGAACTAGCAGGCATTCCTATCAGGATTGCATCTGCTCTTAAGCCCGACGGAGAGTGTACTATTATCGACGGGAAACCAGGCTCAAGCAGGCCAATCGTAATCGTTCAAACCTCTGAGTCCCATTGCTCAATCTCAACCGTTTGTGTAAACGTTCCTTCATGGCTCAATGCAATCTCTCGCGTTCTGACGGACGTACAAGATATTCCACTCTGTGACGTTTCATCAAACTCGGAAATGCGAACCGCAATAATCCGAGTACCCGAAACGTATTCGCAGAACATTGCTCGCCTACTTCACAAAGAAATTTCCATATTGAGTACATAAACATGAAGCCCATTCACGACAAGGTAGCAAAAGAAGAATTTGTAGTTGGCAACACCTACAATGTGTCACTGCGGGGCAAGCCCCTCTATTGCGCGTCAGTAGTGAAATTTCACGGCGGCTGCTGGGCAACCGTGCGTGTTACCGAGGCACTAAGCCCAGAGACGTCAGAGATGTATACACCTGGGGCTGAATTCGATATCAAAGTTGCGGAATACGAAGTAACCAGCAACTAAGAGTTACTCATTGCTTTTTTTTAGCTCTTCTTCTATGTGCGCAAGAATTGCTGCCATCATTTGCTTTTCGAGAGTGCCGTTTGACAGCCAAAAGTGGTTGGCAACGGTGATAAACTCCTCAAAGCCCGACATCTCAGCACGAAGAATGATTTTTGTTGTTCCGCCTTCTTCTTCTTTAACGTTGATCTTGTATTGAACTCGGCATGTTACCCAGATACCTCCCCGAATGCGTGGAGCGTCCGAATATCGTTGGATCACGTCGCGTGTTGAGTCTTCTCCTTGCGACATTACACAGTAGTCTGATACATACTGGCCTTTATAGATCCCCCCTTCTTCTGCTGGCTCTACGATTTTTTCGATTTGGGGCTTGGGGCATCCGAAATCATCCATCGAACGTTTAACTGACCTCCATACCTTGCCAAAGGACCCCTTCACACTTTGGGTAAGCACAATAGGTTCTGGCTCGTCTCCTGCTGTTACGATAGCTGACGAGAAAATGCAAAGTGCAAGTGTTATGAGGATATGGTTCATAGTCATGTACGCAGTAGTGAAACGTGTATCAAGCCGCTGATTTGCCCGAAAGCTGAACAGACACCACTTTTGAGATGGCTGGCTCTTCCATAGTAACGCCATACAGTGTATCAGCCGCCTCCATGGTCTTCTTATTGTGTGTAATCATCAAGAATTGAGTGTTTTCTGAAAACTTCCGAATGATTTTGAGATACCTGTCCACGTTTGCATCATCCAACGGAGCGTCTACTTCGTCGAGAATACAGAAGGGGCTAGGCTTCACCAAATAGATAGCAAAGAGCAGTGCGATAGCTGTGAGGGTCTTCTCGCCCCCTGACAACATCTCAATACTGTGTGGCCGTTTGCCACGAGGTTTAGCCGTTATTTCAATCGTGCACTCGAGCGGATCGTTGTCCGCCGACTCTATCATTTGTAGATCTGCCTCATCATCTTCGCTAAACAGCATCTTAAACAAGACCGTGAAATTCTCCCGAATACGAACGAACGTCTCTGTGAACATCTCACGTGCAGTCAGATTGATCTGTGTAATCGTCTCGTTCAATGTTCGTTCACTATCCGTAAGATCAAGGAGCTGCTGAGTAAGAAACTGGAAACGTTCGTTTTCGCGTTCATGTTCTTCCAAAGCCAAGAAGTTCACGTTGCCCATGGACGTAAGTCTGCGACGAAGATCCTGAGACTGAGTCCGCAACTCTTCTGGAGCATCATCAGACTCTGGAGCCGTTGGAACATCTGGGACTTCTACTTCCAGTTCTTCCGATGCTTTGCGAACTAGGGCCTCCATACGTAAACGCACTTCGCTGTGCCGAAGGTCTGTTTCATGGAGCTCAGTTACAATCGCATCTACTTCTTTTCTCAATCTCCGAACATCTTCTCCTGCAGCATGAAACGTTGCTGCATGTTCCGATACGCTAAGTTCTAAACTCTCACGAGCAGACTTTGCTTCTGCCAAACGTGCAACGATCGTAATAGCAGAGTTGTCTGCCTCTTCCCGCTCTGTTTTGAGGTTCACGATCTGCTGTTGAAGTTCCGTTCGTTCAGAATCCCTATGTTCACGACGTTGATCAATTGTCAGACTTTGATTTGCTAACCGGTTTTCATCACTCGTTTGTGTTTGTAGATCACCATTAAGACGAACTACCTGAATTTCAACAGCCCTCATTTCGGCCACACGTTGGCCAACATGGATTTCTGACCGTTGAAGTGCTTCAACTGCAGCACCTAGCTCAGATTCACGTTCAACAACCAATTGCGTTGTTTCAGTCACTACTTGTTCAGCCGCAGTAGCATCTCCAAGAAGTCCCGATAGTTCGGTATGGAGACGCAGGGATTCTTCGTTCAACTGGTCACGGTGTGTATTTACATCGTCAACCCTACCTCTTAACGAGTCGAGGCGCTGTTGACGATCATTTCTAACCAGCGCAACTTTACGAACCTCATCGCCAAGCCTGCGTAGATCGATCGTGCCTAGTTCACTCTTCACAGCACGTAACCGGTCATCAACGTTTTGTATCCGTTGCTCGAGTTGTTCGATTTCTTGGCGAAGCTGATCAATCCGTTCACGTCTACCTACACGAACACCTTCAGTCCGCGATGTTGAGCCCCCTCGAACAGCACCAGCGCGATGTACGATTTCTCCAGACAGTGTTACTGCAGATGAGGCCGGTGTAGATGCAATGGCCTGCCAGGCATCATCCATTGTTCGTACAACAACGATATGCCCTAACAGCCCACGAACGGCTCCACGCAACTGGTCGTCCGTTTGCACCAATTCCGATGCCCATCCAAGTACTCCGTTGGTATTTCCAATGGCTGGCGGTTCACCAATTGACGGAATTGCATCACGACAGAGGAATGTAGCTTTACCTACGCCATTCTTTGACAACGCACCAATCGCTTGTTGTGCTTCAGACCGATGAGCTACAACAAAATATCGAGCTGCATCACCCAACGCTGCCTCAATAGCAACGCGATATTCTTCACTCGTGTTAATCACCTCCGCCAATGTGAGTTTTTCACCCGAAGGCGTCCACTCAGGAGACGTAAGCAAGAACTTGCTGCTCTCGGTGTTATCTACCAACCCAACAAGGAATTCAAGCGATGCCGAGCTATGTCCAAGTTTCGATCGGAGCTCTTCGGATTCTCGTTGCAAACCTTCTTGTTCAGCTTGCAGTGTGTGCTGACGAGACTCGGCTGCATGCAGACGTTGCTCTGATTCTGTAAGCTGTTGGTCGAGTGCTGGCAAATCTGCACTTTCACGAACAATTTGCTCCTCTACTAAGCGAAGCCTATCTGCAGTGGTGTGTTGCTGTGTTTCGTTTTCCAAAAGTCTTCGTTGTTGAGCTTCACCTTGGATACGAAATCTATCGGCGTAACTTCGTTGTTCGTTCAAGGTGTGCCGTACTGCTGCAATTCCCTCTCGCTGAATATTTAACGCATCACGAAGCCCCATGAGTGAGGCCTGTGCTTCATTAGCGATAGCACGTTGGGTTTCGAGATCCTTTTGCGCGATTTCAGCTTCTGTTTGTAGCGTAACAATACGCCCTCGAACAGATTGCAATTCATCAGACGTGGAACTCTGCTGTGTTTGGGACTCGTTCTGCTCGCGGTCGAGACGCTCAAGAGCACGCTGGGCAGATCCCGTGCGCTCGTCAACAAGTGATATGCGTTGTTGAACTTCACTTAGTGACGTGCGAACGTTGCTCTCTTCTGTGAGAGCCGTACGAAGTTCTAGCTCCGTGAGTTGATGTATCTGCTCTGTTGTGCCAACCATCTGCTCGGCGGAATTACGTGCCCCTTCAGAGATTTCTCTGCGCTGCCGTATACCCGTGATTTTTTCAAGCAATTGCGTTAGAGCAACATATTCTTCTGCATATTCAAAAGCAAAAAGAATCCGATCGAGTTCACGCAACCGACTTGAAAGTTCCTGATGTTGCCTTGCCTTTTCAGCTTGCCGTCCAAGAGAGTTAACGGTCTTCTGAACCTCACGCACAATGTCCTGCACACGTGCAATGTCTCGTTGTGCTGCATCAAGTTTTCTCTGGGCCTCACGCCTGCGCGCCTTGTATTTCGTAACTCCAGCAGCTTCTTCAAAAAGGTGTCTGCGTTCATCTGCCTTATCGCTCAAGATTGTTTCAATCATCTTTAACTCGATAACAGAATAGGCATCGGAGCCCATACCCGTATCCATAAAGAGATCAACAATATCGCGAAGACGGCACTGAGTTTTGTTCAGCAGGTATTGACTCTCACCGTTTCGAAACAAACGACGCGTGATCACAACCTGAGAGTACTCAGTTGGAAGGATCTGCTTGTTGTTTTCAATCGTGAGAGAGACTTCGGCCATACCAAGGGGCTTACGAGCCTTGGAACCGTTAAAAATTACCTGGTCCATAGAATCGGCACGAAGCATAGACGTTTTCTGTTCGCCCAATACCCATCTTATGGCGTCAACAACGTTTGTCTTTCCGCACCCATTAGGCCCAACGATAGCTGTAACGCCATCGGTGAACTCCATATCGGTCTTGAGACCGAAACTTTTGAAGCCCACCATCTCTAGTTTCGAGAGATACATTTATTTATTATCCGAAATGAATTCCACAAGAACCGCCCAATTTGCGACAGCCAGTCGTCTCTCGGGGCTCGGAGTTATCCACAAATCCCTTACTGATCCTTACGCCTGTTAACATACAGCATAGGAAATACGGCTGCCACCGTGGTATAGAGTGTAGTTGCCACCCCATATTTGAGAAAAAACATAGCAAAGGAAATCTGCATCGGCCGAACGTAAAAGAAGTAGTACAATACGTTGTGGATGCCGCCCGCAAGAGCCACCACAAGTAGAAAACGGTAGCTGCCTAGGGTTTGCAAGGCATACGAATCCCGCCAGAAGAAACCTGCCACGAACCCCGCTGCCGTCTTCGCAAGGGCATTTGACCCCAGAACGTCCTCAGACACCACATCGAACAGCAAACCACAAAGGAACCCTGCAATCATCCCTGTGAACTGGCCTTCAACAATGGCAATCCATACCGTTAGGATGAGGAGCAGGTCTGGAGTTACCGAGCTAACAGCAACAAAACGCAAAAAAACCAGGTGCACTACATTCAACAAGAGTGCAATAACGGCATAGGCCAAGAAGCGTAATACCGGATTGGTTACGAACTGAGAACGATGCAGATCGAATTGGAGGGCCATGATTCGTTACGGTGAAGTTCGTTGATGAAGGCGCTCGTCTACGCGACGTTCATTGTCGGTGCGTTCTACATTTGGTTTTGCATCTACCACAAAGAGCTGCTCTAGAGTAGCAAAATTTACCGCTGGTTCTACAACAACTCTCCGAAAGAGTGAATTGGCTTCATCGGTAACTTGCGTCACGCGTCCAATCACCACATTGGCTGGATAACGTGCACTATACGAAGACGTGATGATGTCGTCCCCTGCTTGTACATCGAAAGAGCGTGATACATCCTTGAGCACAAGGAATGTTTCGCCTTCCCATTGTATAATTCCGTCAACGCGCGTTCTTTGCACCTTTGCACTTACTCTGGTATCACGATTGAGCAAGAGCTGGAGAACTGCATAGTGTGGTGAAGTACCAATGATGATACCAACCAGACCAGCGTCCGTGATGCAACACATTCCTTCTTGAACGCCGTCCTCAACCCCTTTGTTAATTGTAGCATAATTGCGAAGCTGCGTTGTTGTCTTTCCGATCACGTCTGCCGCAATCAACCGATAATCCGTATACGATGGAAGGTCGAGCATCTTCCTCAACGTATTGTTTTCTACCGTCGACTGTCGGGACCGAGCAGCCTCAACGGACAACTGTAAATTCAATTCGCGTAAGGCGAGATTTTCACTCTTCAACGCAACTGGGTTCGGTATCCAAGCGAACACGGACTGCATCCAGCCTATCGAGCCAACAATAACAGCACGGAACCCACCGAGTTGGGAGAGGTTGCCAACATTCATGAAAGAGAAGGACATCACCACCAGCGCACAAAGCGTGATGTAGTTCTTGAATCGAACAACGAAGTCGATAAATCGACGCATTAGTATCGCTTGGACTTGATGAGGACGGACGAATAAGCGTCGAGGTCCTCTAGTACTCTTCCAGTGCCACGCACTACGGCCGTGAGTGGATCATCTGCCACATGAACGGGCAACGATGTTTCTCTGCGGAGGCGCTCATCAAGCCCCTTTAACAAAGCACCACCACCGGAGAGAATGATCCCCCTGTCAAAAATATCGGCCGATAACTCAGGAGGCGTTTTTTCCAACAACGTCAGCACGGCCTCAATAATCGTGGAGACATTCTCATTAAGTGCTTCTCTGATTTCTTCACTTGATACGATTGAGCTCTTAGGTGTACCGGTAACCATATCTCGTCCCTTAACCTCGATTTCGAGTTCTTCAGCAAGGGGCCAAGCTGATCCAACATTTACCTTAATGATCTCAGCCGTGCGATCGCCAATCAATATGTTGTGCTGGCGTTTGAACCAATTCACAATGGCAACAGTTAACTCGTCACCTGCAATACGAATGGATTCATCTACAACAATTCCAGACAACGCGATCACAGCAATCTCAGTTGTACCGCCACCGATATCAACAATCATGTTGCCCATCGGTTCATGTACATCAAGACCCACACCAATTGCTGCAGCCATTGGTTCGGCAATAAGATGGACTTGTTTAGCACCTGCATGTTCAGCCGAATCTCTCACAGCCCGTTTCTCAACTTCAGTAATTCCTGAAGGCACACAGATTACCATGCGCTTAGCTTGTGCGATAGACGTTGAGGTTTTCTGAATAAATGCTCGCAGCATTCCCTCAGCTATCTCAAAGTCTGCTATTACACCATCCTTGAGAGGGCGAATAGTTTTGATATCACGATGCGTCTTACCTACCATCTTCTCGGCCTCATGTCCGATAGCAATGATATTTTTAGACGTTCGATCAAAGGCAACAATCGAGGGCTCGTTAAGCACGATGCCCTTGCCTTTTTGCCAAATAAGTGTGTTCGCGGTACCTAGATCGATACCAACGTCATTCGAGAAGATCCGGAAGATCGCCATGGGAGAGGGATGCGTAAGGAAATGCGATTCAAGCAAAGTTACAACGTCGCCATCTCGTTTTTTTGTTTCTTGTTTCCACTATGACACGATTCCAAGAATTTAGACAGACGCTTTCCTTGGCCTTGCCGGTGGCCGCATCGCATGTGAGCGACATGCTGACGCTTGCGGCGGACAGCATCATGGTAGGCACACTAGGCGCCACGCAGCTAGCTGCCGTAACCCTAGCAGGCTCCTCTTCGATGATCGTGATGCTCTTCGGTATTGGTTTCTCCGTGGCTCTAACGCCTGCCCTAGCATCGGCTTGGGCCCGCGGTGATAGTGCTACCGCAGCCGGCGTGGCCAGAACAGGAACACGAATCTCGCTCCTCGTAGCATCCATCCTTGTCCTCCTCCTACTAGCCATAAGCCCCTTCCTGAGTGTTCTTGGAGCGCCGGCGGACGTTACAGAGCTGGCGATTCCCTACTTCCGCTGGCTCGTGGTATCCTTTCTGTTTCGTCTTGGATTTGGTGCCTTCAAGCAGACCACCGAGGCAATGGGTAACACTAGATTGCCGATGCTTATTGCCCTTGCGGCTAATGTGATAAACGTCTTCTTCAACTGGCTGTTCATTTGGGGACATTGGGGCATGCCCGAAATGGGTGCAGAGGGGGCTGGTTTTGCCACGTTTCTTTCACGAGTGGCCTCGGTTGGGTTTGCCTGGTGGGCATGGAAGCGACTAGACTATTTTAACCCCTTGCGACTACATAGGAAGATGGTGGCGTCGGCCGCACAGCGTTGGCACCTGTGGACTTCTGGCGCATCAATTGGACTTCAGATCACACTTGAGGTCCTAGCATTTGCAGCAGGTGCCATAATGATTGGATGGATGGGGACTATTCCGTTGGCTGCACACCAAGTTGCTATTAACCTGGCCTCCATTACGTTCATGATTGCGCTGGGCCTTAGTTCTGCGGCCACCATTCGTATTGCTTCTGCACATGGCCGTAAGGACCTCGCTGGGTTGAAGCGTGCGGCTTCTACAGCGATTACCATGGTACTAACTTATGAAGTACTAACGCTCGTTGGATTTGTTGTACTCAGAAACTGGCTGCCTACTCTCTATGTGTCGGACCTAGGCGTGATTGACCTAGCATCCCAACTACTCCTGTTTGCCGCTGCGTTTCAGTTGTTCGACGGGATGCAAACTGTTGGAATGGGGCTTCTTCGCGGCATCAATGACACAAGGGTTCCTACAATCATTTCCTTTGCGTCGTATACACTCATAGCGATGCCCGTTGGTTTTCTCTGTGCCTTCACCTGGAATATGGGCGCACCCGGCGTTTGGGTGGGTTACCTTGCCGGCCTGGTAATCGCAAGCGCGGGCTACTTCCTACGCTTTCAGATGCACATAAAAAAAGGGGCTGGCATAAGCCAGCCCCTTCGGGAATTTGAATCTAAGGAAGATTAACGAACGATTGAAAGCGAACGTGTACGCTGACCATTTGCGTCCGAATACGTGATCATTACAATGCCGTTATTCCATGATGCAGTTGAAACACGGAATGAACCGGCATCAGAAACTGTTGATGCAGCGATTACGCGGCCACTAATATCATGAATCGTTACTGGTGTATTAGCAACAACTGTCGAGAAAACGATCTGATCGTTTGCAGCATCAAACCAAACGCGTGCAGTTGCGCCAATCTCGTCTTCAACCGATACCGTTGAATTTCCGTTTAGGCTAACCGTGTTATCTGAGTTGTCTGTTGCGTCTGTTGCAATCGTGAGAGTCCCTGTTTCGGTTGACATTGCCTGATCTTCAAAGCAGATCGTTGCTACGTCCACAGATGTGGCAGGGGCGATTGTGATCGGAAGTGCTGGAACTGTAGGACTAGAAATGGTGAACTTTGGATTGCTCGAAGTGATTCCTGATACTACCATATCCACATTACCAGTGTTGGCAATCTTAAGCATTCCTTCGGTTGCTTCACAATCCTTAGGCTTGTTTGTTGCATCGATATTGAACGAAAGAGTATTCGTTGCTGTGAGGATGCGCGAAACTCCACCAGTGCCTGAAAGAGCAACTGTAACGTTACCGCAAGCTGTTTCAACACGTAGGTTATCGGCGTCGCCGGCTTCTGAGCCAATCACCGGAGTATAGCTGAAGGCAACCGTCTGTGTTCCGCCAACTGGAAGATTTACCGGAGTTGTTCCACCGGCCGTGATCGCGAAACGCTGACCATTAGCAAGTGTGATCGATGTAAGCGTCATAGGGCCATCAGTGTTATTGGTGATGGTTACCGTTCCCTGACCAACTTGGCCAACTTTGATAAGACCAACGTTGATCGCTGACGCCGACGCAGATGGCGTTGCAGCTGCAATGCTCACAACCGTACGTGTGATCATATTTGCCCAGTCGCGGACTTCAACAACAGCACTACCAGCCTTTGACGCGTCAACGAGTGCAACTCGAAAAGTTGCAGTTGTAACCTTTGGATTATTAGGGAACGCCGTTGGATTGACAAGTGTAAGGCTAACGTTCGATGATGCTGGGTCCAAAGCAAGACGGATCTGCTGGATTCCACGCTCAACTTGGTCACGCTCGTTAGGCGTAGCCCTTGGTGGGTCCGGAATATTCCGAGTTTCCGTTGCCGTGAGCTCTCGCACGCCGCAAGGAAGCGACTGTGAGCTTACAACAGGCGGCATCGTGTCGATACCAGGCTCAACAGCAAGAGGGCGTTCGCCACCTGCTGTCATTACCTGTACAGCAAAAGCGGCGAATGCCGCAAGAAGGCACAGTTTGCGCATGACCAATTCCCTAGATGAGTAAGAGTATGTAGAATTTCAAGATTAAAACATGGCTAAACGGCAAGCATTCGTGTTACGGAATGCTAATTTCCATTCTTCACCCTGTGCGAGTATACGAACAGATGAGCTTTGGACAAAACAAGTAAATATTTTTCCTTCTCTCGATTCTCGTTTCGCTACCAAATCAGCCTCCAACATCGTCAGAAGTTTCAATGTTTGCAAGGGTTTGCGAGCGAATACGTGATTTTTCGTGGATTTAGGGCTTCTGAGCCCCTTCCCGAATGTAGTTTTGCACAATGAAAATCGGCCCAATCAATGTTGACAAAGGTATACTCCTAGCCCCGATGGAGGACGTTACCGACCTTCCCTTCCGCTTGATCTGTAAGCGATATGGGGCAGATATCGTGTATACGGAGTTCATTTCAAGTGACGGCCTTGTTAGGGACGCTCGCAGATCAATGGAGAAGTTGCGGCTTGCAGAGGAGGAACGCCCTGTAGCAGTTCAGATTTTTGGCGGGGACGAGGCCGTAATGGTAGAGGCGGCAAAGCGGGCGGCGGAAGCTGGACCCGATTTTATCGATATCAACTTTGGCTGTTGGGTAAAAAATGTCGTGGTTCGCAATGCTGGTGCGGCCCTGTTGAAAGACCCCGCGCAGATGCAGCGCCTTACTAGAGCAATCGTTGATGCGGTAGATATCCCAGTTACGGTTAAGACTCGACTTGGGTGGGCGCGTGACGAAATCGTGATACTTGATGTTGCGCGAATGATCGAAGACACAGGAGCTGCAGCCCTCACAGTGCATTGTCGCACACGAGATATGGGGCACGACGGAGAGGCAGATTGGACATGGATACCGAAGATAAAAGAGGTTGTAGCGTTTCCTGTAATCGTCAATGGCGATATCAAAACGCCAGAAGATGTTAAACGCGCTTTCGAAACAACAGGTGCAGACGCGGTAATGATCGGCCGAGCGGCCATCGGCCATCCATTTGTGTTTGCCCACGCTAAAGAGTACATGGCCACAGGTTCGTATACACCGATTTCTGCTCGAGAACGCATTCAAACGTGTCTCGAACATCTTCGATTAGAACTTGATTACAAGTCAACGCGCAGAGCCGTTCATGAGTTTCGTAAGCACTACGGCGGCTATCTAAAGGGGCTCCCCAATAACTCGCTATGTAGACAAGATGTTGTTCGATTCGATTCGTATTCTGAAGTAGAAGAACGCATGCTGCGATTTGCCGACGAACTAGATGAGCTTGTAGCACCCGTAGTATGACGCAAGAAGAATTCCTATCGTTGGTGTTAAAGGACCTTGAAAGGCTAGGATGTTGTGGGTTACCAGTTGTAGTTGCGGTTAGCGGTGGGGCTGATAGTATATGCCTACTCCACACGCTTGATAAACTCCGAGAGAAAACTGAGATCGTATGCGTTGTGGCACATGCAAATCACCACCTGCGAGGCGTTGAGAGCGATGATGATGAGCGTTTTGTTGCCTCTGTTTCAGACCAGCTAGGCCTTGCTTGCGAAACAGGTCAACTAGACGTAATGGCACATGTGGATGGTTCAGGTCTTGGAATTGAAGGCGCAGCAAGAGAGCTTCGATATGCATTTTTTGCCGACGTGGCGCGTAAACATAATGCATCGGTTGTAGCAACCGCACACTCCCGAGACGACAATGCAGAGACGATGCTTATGCACTTGTCACGCGGAAGCGGACCGAGAGGCCTTAGTGGAATCCCCCGAGAACGCGATATGGGTTCATCAGTTCGTGTAGTGCGCCCCTTCCTGTCCATCTCGCGATCCGTTATTCGTGAGTTCGCATCAATATGGGGCGTACCATGGCGCGAAGATTCGAGCAACGAGAGCCATCAATATCTACGGAATCAAGTACGCTCGATTATCATGCCTGCCATGCGACAAGTGTTTGGGCCTTCCATTGCCGAACGTATGCTGCGGTCTGCGGAACTTTTACGTGAAGCAGATTCCGTTATTCAGTCAGTTGTTGATGAAATACTTCCCGCAATCGTAACCAATGATGACCAAGGACAGACCACGTTTGCGATATCGGCTCTCCAGAATATTCCTGCTGGCCTAATCCATGCCGTGTTTCGTAGTTCACTCGCATGTACACATACTGATGTTGAGCGCCTAACAAACCTGATTGTAGCCGAGAAGGGCTCACGAGCGCCATTATCCGATAGCAGAGAAGCCTTGAGGGAACGCGATGGCATTGTTGTTTCGAGGCGAACATCCTACACGAACGGCCTACGTGTTGTCATCGAACACGAGGGAACGTATGTTGCAGACCAGCAGCAGCTCCGAGTTGTGCGTTCACAAGCGACCGACGTGGTTTTTCGAGCATCTCAAGACATTGCATACGTAGACACGTCAAGCGTGTCTGGTGCGCTAGTTTGGCGAGTTTGGGAAGATGGCGATCGGTTTCAGCCTTTTGGTTTAGATGGAACGATGCTTGTGAGTGATCTGCTAACAAATCTTCGGATTCCTCATGCACACCGGAAGTTGACTCGCGTGATTTGCGACGACCAAGGAATTGTGTGGGTCTGCGGAGCCCGTCCTGCTGAGCGCACCCGGATTACTGCTTCAACGGAATACATTCTGATACTGTCTTGCATACCATGAACGAAAACTCGATCATCTCGCCTGATCACATGATTCGTGTTCACGACCGCACGTTCCGGCCATTTATCACACGTGACGAGATCCGTGAAATGGTGCATGAAATTGCAGGAAGAATTAATCATGATCTTGCTGGCGAAGAAGTAACCGCTCTTGTGATTCTCAAGGGGGCTATGATTTTTGCTTCCGACCTGCTTCGGTGCTTATCCATGCCCATAACGGTAGAATTCTGTAAAGCTTCTAGCTATGGCAATGGTATTACGAGCACTGGATCGCTTGATATGGACGGCCTATTTGTAGACGTCACAGGCAAAAGCGTCTTGATAATCGAGGACATCGTAGATACAGGCACAACCATCAGAGAACTAATCAAACATATTAGTGGCTTTCAGCCCAAAAGCATCACCGTAGCCTCGCTCCTTAGTAAACCGTCTGTGCACTCCGAAACCCTTACTATAGACTATGTTGGACGGGAGATAGCCCCCGATTTCGTGGTGGGTTATGGCATGGATTATGCCAGTCAGGGTAGGCAACTCGACGCTATTTGGGTTTTAGCTGAAGACCCGATAGCATGAAAACCATTCGCCACACGTCATAGCGCCCATGAACGGAACACCCCCTCGCCCCCAGCGTCCAAAACGCGACCCTGAAGACGACAATGACATGACTATTTCACGCGTTCTACGCAACGTTTTGATTTGGGTAGCCATCCTTGTCTCTCTTGTCATGATTGGCATGGTAATGTCCAACGGACAACGTCAAGAGTTTCAACTCACCTACAACGAGTATCTCGAAGTTGTGAAAATGGATCGCGTTCAATATGCGACGATCACGAAGACACAACTCAACGATTTCGAGTTTCATGGAACGCTTAAAGAGAACATCACTCTGCTGCGTGACGGCCGAAACATCGAAGTAAAAAACTTCAGAACAAAGCTCGGAGTTGTTGACTCTCAAACTGAAGCTGTATGGCGCGAACATGGAGTAAGCTTCTCGTATGAGAGTGGGGACTCTTCGTTGTGGACTGTTGTTGTTCAGATTTTACCGTGGGCCCTACTCCTAGTTGCGTTCTTCTTTGTAAGCCGCCGAATGCAGGGTGGCGCTGCAGGAGGAAAGAATATCTTTACCTTTGGAAAGAGCCGAGCGCGCCTTCTGACAGAAGCCAGTCTTCAGATTAATTTCACAGATGTTGCTGGCGCAGACGAGGCAAAAGAAGAACTACGTGAGATTGTTGAGTTTTTGCGAGATCCAAGTAGGTTCACTCGGCTAGGTGGAAAAATCCCTCGTGGCGTACTCCTTTTAGGCCCACCTGGAACCGGCAAAACGCTTTTGGCTCGTGCTGTAGCCGGCGAAGCAGGCGTTCCATTCTTTACGATATCGGGTGCCGACTTTGTAGAGATGTTCGTTGGTGTTGGTGCTAGTAGGGTTCGGGACCTTTTTGAAACTGCCAAAAAGCAGGCCCCTTGCATCGTCTTCATTGATGAGATAGATGCCGTAGGTCGCCATCGTGGCGCCGGCGTTGGTGGTGGCCATGACGAGCGTGAGCAAACCCTTAACCAATTACTCGTTGAGATGGACGGCTTCGAGCAGAACTCGGGTACGATCATCATTGCTGCAACCAATCGTCCAGACGTGCTGGACCCGGCACTTCTTAGACCAGGTAGGTTTGACCGCCAGGTTATTGTAGACAGACCAGACGTAACAGGACGCCTTGGAATTCTTCGAGTTCATACACGAAAAGTGCCTATCTCAAAGGACGTCAACCTCGAAATCATCGCCAAGGGTACACCAGGGATGAGTGGCGCAGACCTTGCCAACCTCGTAAACGAAGCCGCACTTTTAGCAGCGCGCAGAAACAGCATTGACGTAACAATGTTCGACTTTGAAAGCGCAAAGGACAAGGTCCTTATGGGCGTTGAACGCAAGAGCATGGTAATGAGCCCACGTGAGAAAGAGACTACTGCGTATCATGAAATTGGACATGCTCTAGCGGGTAAGCTTCTTCCGTCTGGAGATGCCGTTCATAAGGTAACGATCATTCCTCGTGGCAGAGCGCTCGGCGTAACATCGTATTTGCCAAATGAAGAAATGCACACGATGGATCGCGAACAATTGCAGACACGTCTCGTTATGTTGCTTGCAGGTAGGGCTGCTGAGAAGGTGATCTTCAATCAGGTAAATACTGGAGCTTCAAACGATCTCGAGCGCGCTACTACCATCGCAAAAAAAATGGTGTGTGAGTTCGGCATGAGTGATGTGATTGGCCCCGTGCGATATGCAAGCCATCACGATGAAGTATTTCTTGGTCGGGAAATGTCTCAACCAAGGGACCACTCTGAAGAAACAGCACGAGCCATCGACAACGAGGTTCGCCGCCTGATCGTTGATTCGGAGGCAAGAGCGGTGCAACTGATGAAGGATAATATCGATATCCTCCGGATTTGCTCGCTGGCTCTGATCGAACGGGAAATACTCGACAGCGAAGAACTCGACATCTTGATACGGGGCGAGCAACTGGCGCCGATGATCAAAGATGTGGCTTCATTCCGCCAGAAGGTCAGATCGTCCTCTCAGCCTTCAACCGACGATTTGGCGAATAATCAAGACACAGGAACCGACGGACTAGCCTTGAGCCCTTCTTGAGACGGTTGATTACTGACATTTATCATTGTTGAATCAAGACCCTTTCGTTAGTTTGCGGTGTAGCTATCACTAATTAAGGGGTCTTTTTATGAAACTTCGTTCTAAAATTGGCGCAGTCACTCTAGTTGCAACCATGGCTGTGTTTGCCATTGGACTCATCGGGTGTGAAGAAATATCAAACGCTGCTACGTTTGATGTGCCAATAACAATTACTGTGCGTCCTGCCTCAGACAACCCAACTATTCCGAACGTAGACACCTCGTGCACGGACATGTCTACGAACCAGGATTTTATGGATAACAAGGACAAGATCGACGGTGGTACGGTTAAGGAGGCATTCTTCCAAATTACTTCTTTCATTGATCCGGTATTCACATCGGGTACATCCGCAACCCAAATTTTTAGCACTTGCGCGTTTACGCTCACGTTTGATCCCGTTTACATGGATACGCGTGTCTACAACTTGGGTACGTTTACCAACGTACCGTTGGGTGATCTTTTGGCCGGGCGAATGGCAGTTCCAGTGAGCGCAGATTTCGAAGCCGCAATCAATCTGATTCCTCGTCGCCCAAAGTTCTGCTTTCAAGCTGTGTACGGCGCGTTAAATTCTGGTCCTGCTTCAGCAAGCCGGATTGAAGGTAAACTTGATGTGACCGTTAATTTTAAAGCTAAAGCGCTCTAACTACTGGGCCAAAAATCTATCTAGAGCCCGATCAGTCCTTATGACCGATCGGGCTCTAGAATTTTAATCGAATAAACATCTTCTCTGGGATCATTCGAACAATCAACATGATCAATCGCCAGACACGAGGCGTGTACAGAACAGAACGCCGCTTATCAATCGCTTTGGCAATATCGGTAGCAACCAGCTCTACATTCGCTGCGAGTGGAATTTTTTTATCAGCGATCATCGGAGTCTTAACCGGACCAGGTTTTACCGTAAGTATGTTCACTCCACTTTTATGAAGACGTCCACGAAGCCCCGAATAATATGCCGTTATAGCTGCCTTCGATGATCCATAGGCATAGTTACTCCTACGCCCCCTATCGCCGGCTACCGAAGAAAGTCCAACAATCGAACCATGTCCTTGTGACTCTAACACGCTTGCAAATACGTGCGTGAATGCCAATACGCTTACTGCGTTTGTCATAAAGTCATCAAGCATCACATGAACGTCTGCATCTGACTCATCTTGGTTTCGGTAGACGCCCTGAGCAATCAAAACAACATCAATGGTTGGAAGCATGTTCTGAGATTTTTTGACGATGTCCGCATACAAATCTCGTTGCCGAAGATCGGCTACGTATACCTGTACATCCAACGCGCCTCTCGCCAACAAGTCTGCAGCAACTGCCTTGGTGCGTTCCTCGTTACGAGCCACGAGGAAGAACTTCCATCCTCGCGTTGCATACAGGCGTGCTACGTGGTGCGCGATTGCCGAAGTGGCACCGATGATCACCATCGATGATTGTTCTGAAGATTTCGCGGTTGAGTTGTTCATATTCTACTCATGTTCCTTTCATCACTCTTCGCCAAAATGAACTCGACATTGCGGGATCTATATACGGAAGAAATCTTTCGATTTCTGGGTACATAGCCCTGAATACATCGCCCCGTATCCGTGCATCCTTGGCAGCGTAAACACGCCCTCCAGAGGCTAGCACGAGCTTGTCGCAGGCATCAAGCGCATCGAACAGCCGTTGCCCAGTATTAGGCATATCAAGTGTGAGCGTAATCCCAGGACGTGGGAAGGACAATATGCCTGGAGACACTACCGAACCAAATGACTTAACTACAGCAAGAAATGACGAGGCCTTGCCAGCCTGCAATAATCCGAGTATCTCCGCAACCACATCCACACCGTGTTCATGAGGTACCACACATTGATACTGAAGCATGCCGCGTTTACCGTAGAGCAAATTCCATTTACCAATTGCATCAAGCGGATAAAAGAACGAATTGAAGTCTACACGTCTTGATGAAACGGACTTTGTTTGACGGTGATACCATATGCTATTGAATGCCGATATCGTTGGCCGGCTCAAGAGCCACTGTGGACATTCAAACGGAATGCTCATTGGCTTATACGATGCGATCTTGGACAATGACCCATCTGATATCTCAGAGAAACGGCCACGCAAGACATGGCCTTTGCCCAATGCCCTACCCTTTGCCAGTACATCTATCCAACTAACGGTATAGTCCCACGTTGAGTCTGACTCCTCCGTTACTCGAACAACTTCCGCTAAGCCCCCTACCTTGACGCTTTCCTCTACAACGAGTCTTGATGCAATGGGTATGAGCTGTAGCTCAACCCACGTGATAATCCCTGTAAGTCCGAGTCCGCCGATAGTGGCTGCGAACAACTCAGAGTGTTGGCTTTGAGAACAAATAGTTCTTGAGCCATCCGATCGCACAAGCTCAAAGGAGGTAATGTGGCAACCGAATGTTCCAGATCGATGATGATTTTTCCCATGCACATCGTTCGCTAGTGCTCCACCGAGAGTAACAAACTTTGTTCCTGGTGTTACGGGTACAAACCAACCGTGTGGCACCACAACGGCCAGTAGTTGTGCAATCGAAACGCCTGCCGCGGCCCGTACAATGCCACGTTGTACATCAAACGCTAACAGATTGTTGCAATACTCCATGCATAGCACATTGCCTCCATCATTGAGACACACGTCTCCGTATGACCTGCCTAGTCCGAATGCCAAATTAGGAGCATCGCTTTGACGAATGCGGACATCATCTAACCAAGAGATGTTGGTTACGCTACGAGGAGTCGCATGAGGATACCTACCCCATGATGATGGCATGTCTGCCCCCACTATAGAGTTGCAGCCACTGCAATTGTAGCTACTGAGACTCCTACCAACCAGGAAGCTGGGTCTCGGGCAGCGAACACGATTGGATCATCGTGCATGCCCCCTCTGTGTGCTGTTAACCACAAATGACTAAGCCAATACACGAGGCAAGGCGCAATCAACCACATGAGATATGGACGGGTATACAAAGCTTGTACTTGAGGACCGGTTACGTAGAGTGTAAAAACTAGAACGGCCACAAATCCGAGTGCGGAGCCAGCAACCATCACAAATTCAGCATCTCCGGTATGATAGCCACGCCCTGATACGAGTCTACCGTCTCTATCAATCGTGTCTCTCAATTCTGTATACCGCTTTAAAAACGCGAGGCTCATAAACAGGAATAGTGAAAATCCGAGCAGCCATGTTGAAACAGGAACGGATGCTGCAGCACCACCAGCAGCCATCCTTAGCGAATAGAGACCCGCTAAAGCAATAACGTCTACAAGAACCACTTTCTTGAGTACAAACGAATACATGGTTGTTACCAATGCATACAAGCAGAGCCACAAAGCAAATGTCGCTGGCATGCACATTACAACAACAACAGTTGCAATTATAAGCAGAACAGCTACAAGCACCCATGCTGTAGGAAGTGTAACGAGCCCAGCCGCTAGAGGGCGATGCCGCTTCCGTGGATGAACTCGGTCGTGCTCCAGATCAATGATGTCGTTCACGATGTATACCGCCGAGGCCGTACAACTAAAAGCTACAAAGCCGAGCAGGCACATGATCATCGCGTCGGCGTCTGATATACGATGAGCAAGAGCGATCGGCACAAAGAGCAGAACGTTCTTTGCCCATTGGTATACGCGCAACTGTTTTAACACTACGCCTAGCATCGAAGATTTAGCCTGCATGCTGTTCTAGGTATTCGTCAAGTTCGTGATCAAATATTCCATCTCGCTTCTCGCATGAAGCTAGATGATCTTCATCTTCTTGTCTGATCTTGCGAGACACTCCATAACGTTCGGCAAGTTCACACAACTGCTTTGCGTCCTCAAGGTGATTATGAAACCTCATCTCAGCGTAATCTTTTGCTGAAAACGTGGAAATCAGAAACTGCCAATCCGACGCCTGTACAAGAAGTAGTTGACGAATGGCATTTTTGGCAATGCGACGCATGGTCTCATCCCAAGTACGAATGGGGTGTTTTTCGAACAGTAACCGCATTCGCCGTTCAAGCAGGTACTCTTTCTCCCACGTCCATTGATTTTCAGGATTCATCCAAACACTATCATCACCATTCTTGCCCCAAGAGGATTCCGGCAATGCTATCTCGCATGCGGGCTGCGTTGCATCTAGCCTCTCCGAGGCAGTAGAAGCTGACAGCAATGATGAATTATGGATTCCGCGAAGGACGTGTTCTAAAAATATTGGACCTTCAAACCACCAATGGCCAAACAACTCTGTATCGAACGGCAAACACAATGTGGGGACCCTGCCACTTGTTGCCATACGATGTCCAACCGCTACCTCAAGGATTCCTACAAAGTGCTCTGCATGATCTTTTGCCTTTGCCTCTGCCCATTGAGGCACATACGGTTGTTTTAGACCCATGTCTCCCTTAACGTCCGTTACGCGCCAATATCTAAGTGCCGATCGAAAGTACTTCTTGTGAAAGTCCAGATAATCAGGGTCGCCTGGGTACCCTGAGCTACCGCTCCAGACCTGTAAGGCAATTTGCATATGCCTTGTAAAAACGGCAACACTTTCATTGTGGTCTACTCCCCCAACACGAAATAGGTCGAACACAGAACGCTCGTCCAACATCTCGCGGGCTACACCATAGGCATCATCGAACGATGTTCTGGATCCATCAGGTGCGCGCACGCCGATTGATTGAGCGTTCTGTAAAGCCGCTTCATCAGTCACAAAATATTCTAGGCCATGTCTGACCAATACTTGTTCTACTCCATCTCTCCTACGAGCCTTTGTATAGGCCGATACAGGAAGAAACGTACGCCACGGATATGAAGGGCGGTAGGCACATTCTGGAAGCCAGATACCGCGAGGCTTGCGTCCAAACCGATGGGTATATGACCGCACTGCAAGCTCAACTTGAATATCTACGCTAGCATCTTCCGCTAAAAGAGGCAAGTAGCCGTGCGTTACGCCACACGTCATCACTTCGATTGCACCGATGTCTTGAAGCCGACGGAGCTGTCCTACAATATCTCGAGAGTACACACCGTTGAAAATTTCCCAACATTGTTCATACCATGAGCTCCAATATTTTGTCTGACCAAGAATCTCATCTGGAGCAGATTCTTGTTCCATGTGTGAGTGATCGATTCGTGCGAGCTCCGCATGTTCGGCACAATAACGCTGGAATAACTCACCAAAATCAGGGTGTGAGAGTTGCTCGCACAGGATTGGCGAAATGTCGAATGTTACCCCCGGCCGTATACCATCTTCGAGAAGTCTGTCGCATACCCGAAGAAGAGGAACGTAACATTCAGCCACTGCCTCACACAACCAGTCACTGCCATGCGGCCAGGTACCGTGGTGTAAAACGTAAGGCAGATGAGTATGGAGGATGAATGTGACCATAGGGGGCTCTGCAAGATACCACCTTGTAAACAGCGAACGCCACGGCGAATCTCCGCCGTGGCGTTCTATGGGCGAGCGACGGGGCTTGAACCCGCGACAACCAGAGTCACAATCTGGGACTCTACCAACTGAGCTACGCCCGCCATGAGCCACGAATATACGGAATCCACTCAATCACTATTTTCGAAGTGTTTGCAGACCCGATTGATTTTCGCTGTATATTTCCGTGTCCCTTTGCTGCAATAACGCTTACATGCGCGCAGACAGATGTAAAAAAGGAAACACCCCCTCCCCCCAAAGTACCTGAGTAACGATGGCTTCGCCACGTTATCTGCAGTGCGATCATTCACTAGTGAAGACCTACCAAACGAATGCCAGACGAAAAAAACTCCCCTGACGGTACGCCAGAGCGTGCCCCTCGTGCATCTCGTGCACGTAAGACGTCCAAGATCAAAGATTCTGTTGAGGCGCCGGCCCCTGCTCCAATTGCGGAATCGCCGTCCGACGTGCGCCCCGCACGAACACGAAGGCAGCCCCGCGAGGCAGAACCAGCGGCCGAACCTACACGTGGCGATAATTTGGGTGGCGATGAGAATCGGCAGCCAGACCACCGCGAGCAGCCGGAGCACCGTGAGCAGCGTGACTCTCGTGATCAGCGAGGACCACGCGAGAACCGAGGTTACAGAGATAGACGTGAACAACGTGAACCACGTGAACAACGTGAACAACGTGAACCACGTGAACAACGTGAACCACGTGAACAACGTGAGCCACGTGAACATGGAGAACAGCGCGGCCCGGAAGATCAAGGAGAACAGCGCGATCAACGTGGCGACCAGCGTGGCGACCAGCGTGGACCTCGTGACCAACGCGGTCAACAGGATCAACGCGGCTACCGCGACAACCGGTTCCAACGTGAAGGAAGGGATTCTCGTGATACTCGTGATACTCGTGATACTCGGGATACTCGGGAACCGCGGGATAACCGACCGCAGGGCGGGCGAGATTCCCGTGAAGGTGGATACGATGGAGGTAGAAACAGAAATAGAAATCGCGGTAGAGACAGAGGGCCAGAGCAGTTTTCACATAGAGATCGCGAACGTGCGTTTGAACTAGAGCTTGAGCGTGAGGAACGTGAGTTCGTAGCAACCGGGCCAGTAATCGACATTATTGAACTCAAGTCGAAAAAAGTTGCTGAGCTAGTTGAGACAGCACAAAAATTGGGCATTGAAGATTTTGCTGATCTTAAAAAGCAGGATCTTATCAATCGCATCGTTGAAGCCGAGAACGAACGTCAAATGCGGGAATCGCATCGTGAGGGTATTTCTCTCACCACAGGAGTAGTAGAACTTCTGCCTGACGGTTATGGCTTTATGCGCTCTGCAGATTTCAACTATTTGCCTTCTCCCGACGACGTATATGTAGCCCCATCTCAAGTCAAACGATATGGGTTGAGAACTGGAGACACTATAAAGGGCTATATCCGCGCTCCCAAACAAGGAGAGCGCTTCTTTGCTCTTATCAAGGTTGACTCGATCAACTACATCCCGTTCATTACCAATACGCCACGCCCCCTTTACGAAAACCTTACGCCGTTCTATCCCAAAGAACGATTCACACTTGAGACGTTGCAGTCGGAATACAGCACACGTATCATTGATCTCGTTGCTCCTATCGGCAAAGGTCAACGTGGATTGATTGTTTCGCCTCCAAAGGCAGGTAAAACCGTATTGCTTCAGAAATTGGCAAACGCGATATCACGGAATCACCCAGAAGTAAAACTTATCGTTCTCTTGATTGATGAGCGCCCTGAGGAGGTAACGGATATGCAGCGCTCTGTTAATGCCGAGGTGATTGCATCTACGTTTGACGAGCCGCCTGAGCGTCACGTTCAGATCAGCGACATGGTCCTGGAAAAGGCGAAACGTCTAGTGGAAGCAAAACAAGATGTTGTAATCCTTCTCGATTCGATTACTCGTTTGGCACGCGCGCACAACACAGTTGTGCCACAGTCTGGGAAGTTACTTTCGGGTGGTGTAGACGCTAATGCAATGCAACGTCCAAAGCGCTTCTTTGGTGCAGCTCGTAATATCGAGGAAGGGGGCTCCTTGACGATTATCGCCACCGCTCTTATCGAAACAAATTCTCGTATGGACGAGGTGATCTTCGAAGAGTTCAAGGGTACTGGAAACATGGAGCTTGTGCTCGATCGGAAACTTGCGGAACGGCGCACGTTCCCTGCCATCGATGTGAACAAGTCCGGTACTCGTCGTGAAGAACTTCTTCTTTCTGCGGATCAGTTGGCAAAAATCTGGGTACTGCGTAAAGTACTCTCAGGCGATCCGCCAATCGAAGCCATGGAGACTCTGATCGAACGCATGCGCGCAACAAAGTCCAACGAAGAATTCATAAAGACGCTAAACAGCTAAAGTCCAATTCTTGAATATCAACCGGGCAAATGCGCGCGCGATGAACATATCGCTAGCAACAGGATTCCTGATGCTAGTTGCGAAGTGGATTGCCTTTGGCCTTACTGGGTCCTCTGTTATCTTCTCGGACGCTGCTGAGAGCGTAGTTCACATTGTTGCGGTGTGGTTTGCATGGTACGCCCTGCGCGTTGGATCTCGTCCGCCGGATAAGGAACACCCCTACGGACATGACAAAGTTAGTTTCATGTCTGCGGGTGTTGAAGGTGGCCTCATCTGTGTTGCGGCCGTCGTGATTATTATCAGCGCTGTGGACAAGCTCATCGTTGGCGTAGAACTTCAGAAGCTCGAAATAGGAATGACGATAACGGCAGGTGTTGCCGCAGTGAATCTCGCGCTTGGTCTCTTTCTCCTCCGAACGGGAAAGCGCAACCGTTCACTGGTGGTAGAAGCAAATGGTAGGCATGTTATGACCGATGTTTGGACGAGTGCCGGTGCAGTTATTGGCCTGGTCTTTGCCCAATGGAGCGGTCTTCTATGGCTTGATCCTGTGATTGCAATCCTATTTGGAGCAAACATCATTCGCGAAGGTGGGAACCTCGTATTGATTTCCGTACGCGGACTGATGGATACCGCAGATCCCGCAACACTCCAAGCAGTGCAGAATGTAATCAATGAGTTTTGTGTTGCGCATTATTGCACATCTCATAGACTCAGGCTGCGTACATCAGGCAATACAATCCATGTGGACTACCACCTACTGATGCCCGATGACATGCGCATGCAAGACGCACATAACCTTGCAACGCAACTCGAAGATCTCATTCGCATTGCACTCGATCATGATGCAGAAGTGTTCACACACCTCGAGAGCTTTTCACAGCCTGATGGGCATGTATGACCTTACAAGCGACGCTCGATCGCAGTTCGTACTCGCTTAAGTGCTTCATTGATATTCTCAATACTGTTTGCATATGAGAATCGGATAAACCCTTCGCCGTACGCTCCAAAGGCCGTGCCAGACAGACAAGCTACTCCGGCATCGTTGAGCAAAAAGTCAGCCATTTGTTGAGATGTCATTCCCGTGCCCGTGATGTTTGGGAACACGTAAAATGCACCATGGGGCTTTAAGCAACGGAATCCAGGGATCTCATTCAATCCAGCTACGATTGCGTCTCGACGAGCTTCAAACTGTTTGAGGAACGCGTCAACATGTGGCAGCGTCCTGTCATGTAATGCTTCGATGGCCGCTATTTGCGAAAACGATGATGTACATGATGTACAATTCGTTTGGAGCTTAGCAACAACCTTTGCCATGTCTTTCGGGAAAAGACCGTATCCAAGACGCCAGCCAGTCATCGCGAACGTTTTTGAGAACCCGTCCAAAACAAACGTCCGTTCGGGCATACCTTCAAACTCTGTAATCGACGTGTGTTTGAAGTTGCCGTACGTTACTTGCGAATAGATCTCGTCACTCAGTACTATAATGTCATGTTTGATTGCCAAATCGGCAATCTGCTTTAGGTCATCGTATGTGAGAATGCCGCCCGTTGGATTCTGCGGTGTGTTGATGATCAACATCCGAGTCTTAGGTGTAATCAGTGCTTCAAGATCGGCAACATCAAAACGGAACTCTTTGTCTTCTCGCAGCTGCAACGGCACAGGTATAGCACCGAGAAAATTAATAACTGACTCATAAATCGGGAAGCCGGGATTTGGATAGATCACCTCATCACCCGGATCGATCATCGCCATCATCCCATAAAACATGATTGGCTTACCACCCGGCGTAATCACCACATTGTCTGCATCCCAGATCTTATATCCGCGTGTCTTATTCATGTAGTCGGCAATAGCCTGGCGGGCTTCAGGGAGCCCCGCAGCTGGACCATAATGCGTAAAGCCGTTGTCGAGTGCACCTTTTGCGGCTTCAATTACATTGGGTGGCGTATCAAAATCAGGCTCGCCGATTTCCAAGTGAACGATGCTCTTCCCTTGAGCTTCCAGGGCACGTGCTTTTAAAAGAACTTCAAATGCTGTTTCGGTACCAAGGCGGGAAATACGTTCTGCTACGTGCATGGCGGTGTGTGTTGTAATGAATGAGTCGAGCTTTAACAGCGCAAAGATACACGTCTAGATATTTGCTGATGCAGGAATGTGCGGCGATGAAATTGTTATCGTACGCGCGTCGTCGTTGGATTCATCGGTTTGGATCGAAACAATCCAACGCTTTTCAGGCATCAAGTGTGCAGCCTTCTCAGGCCATTCTATGAGCTTAATAGCATCATGCGCAAAAACCATATCGTCAAAACCCACTTCAGCAAGCTCTGCTGGTGAGTCTATGCGGTAGAGGTCTACATGGTAAATCTTGACGGTTCCGCCGTCGGGTTTTTCACCATCGTACTGGTTAATGATTGTAAACGTGGGACTTGTAACGAGGTCTGCAACGGCAAAATACTGACATATACCCTTGACAAACTCGGTCTTCCCTGCACCCAAGTCACCCTCAAGTGCTATTACATCACCTACTTGCAACTCGGAAGCAAACTGCTCGCCGAGTAGGATTGTAGAAGCTTCGCTTTCTGAGCGGAGGGTCATTACCTCCATGAATTTCTATCCCGAAATGAACAAGAGCTTATCGAGCCTCCAAAGTTACCACAGGAAGCACCATCTCTTCCAGTGAAATCCCTCCATGCTGGAAAGAATCTCGGTATTTGTGCAGATAATGGTTGTAATCGGTAGGATAAACGAAGTAATGGTCCTCTTTGGCGATGACCACGCTGGTGGCTGATCCGCCCCCTGCCGGGATTTTGTATGCTTGCGGATCCTTGATAATCATCGCATCGCGAGATTCGGCTTTGACGTTCCTTCCGATCTTATAGCGAAGATTCGTTGTGGTCTCTCTATCGCCAATCACCTTGGACCCACGCATACAGCGAACACTGCCGTGGTCGGTAGTAATCACGATTTGCACATCAGGTACGTTTGCCAGGGCGCGCAGAATGCCGTAGAACGATGAATGGAGGAACCAGCTGCGAGTTAAAGAACGGTAGGCTGATTCGTCTGGTGCGATTTCTTTGAGAATTGGATAGTCCGACCTCGAGTGTGCAATCATGTCTACGGCGTTGATCACAATTGCCGTGCAGTGGTGTTTGGCATACCGCAAGATGTCTGCCTCAATTCGCTTACCGAAATCAGTGTCTATGATTTTAATGTACTGAAGGTCTGTCTTTAGCTTAACTCGCCTACGTTGAAGCAACAGCGAAAGAAGTTCCTTTTCATGCTTGTTCAACGAATGTTCCTCTGTTCCCCTCTCATCAATGGTGAACTGCGGATAGTGCTTGTTGATATCCGTTGGATACAAACCGCCAAAAATGCTATTGCGCGCATACGGCGTTGCAGTGGGAAGAATCGAGCAGTAGTAGTCTCGTTGAATGTTGAAGAGCGGGCGGACGAATTCTTCCATCATCATCCACTGGTCAAGACGCATGCAATCAACCACGATGAAGAATGTAGGACGCCCACTCGCTAGTTTCGGTATTAAAAATGTGTCCGCTACATGTGGCGACAATAATGGGGCTCCATCGGGACGTTTATCTTTTTCTACAAGCCAGTTGATGTAGTCATGTTCGATGAACTTTGAAAATTCAGCGTTGCAGACTTTCCATTGATCCCGCAAAGACTGTTCAAGACCAACGTCCGGGTGCTGATCTAGCTCAACAGATCGTTCCGTTAGTTTAAGGTAAATGTCCAGCCACTCGGACCAGTCCATACGGTCCATAAGTCTGCGAGATATAACTGAATATTCTTGATGAAAGTCCTGCGTGATCTTCTCTTCCGTGATCCGCTGTGTCTCGAGGAATTTCTTACAAGCAGCAAGTATCTGTGTTGGGTTTACAGGTTTTGTAAGGTAATCATCAATCTTTCTGCCAATCGCCTCTTCCATGAGCGACTCTTGTTCATTCTTTGTGACCATAACAATGGGTACTGATCGGTCTATATCCTTAAGAACTGCGAGGGTTTCGAGGCCTGAAATCCCTACCATCGACTCATCTAAAAAGATGAGGTCGAATCGCTTCTCCTGAGCCATTTCAATTGCATCCTCACCATTGGTGGCGGTAGCAACTTTGTACCCACGCTGCTCAAGGAGAATTACGTGAGGTCGCAGCAATTCAATTTCGTCATCAACCCAGAGTATATTATTCATGAGATTAGGTAAAAGGTTTCTGGTTTATCTGCCACAAGGTATCGTGACGGATGGGAAGGCATCTTTAGTGCCGTTGCTCGGCGCTCGACGCCTGAATGATTGCCATTGTTGTAGTTGCCTTCGCAATCAACGTCTCCTTACCATCTGGTTCTTGACAAAACACATCAGCTTCGCAGAAGTGAAATGAATTGCCCGCTTTCACAACTCGTCCAACGGCTCTGAGTTTAACACCCCTGGCTTTACGCAGATACGATACCTTGATTTCGGCAGTAACGGTGTGTTCGTCTTCACCAACAAGCGTAAATCCAGCGAACCCCGCAGCAACATCTGCGATGGTGGCCGTTACCCCTCCATGGACGAGTCCAAGCTGTTGGTGGTGAATTTTGGATAGGTCAATCACAGCTTCAACATGTCCCGGCTCGATAATTGTAAGCCGGCATTCAATATGCTTCATGAACTCCTGGTGTTCCAAATGTGCCAGGATGGTTTCTCGAAATCGGGGGTTACGAACGTTGAATTCCATACAGCGAAGATATGGCCTATATTTCGGAGACGGCCATAACTCATGAAGGTATTCAAATGACTCTTCTCGTGATCCTGTTCTGCTGTGTTACACTTGCCTGCTAAGCGGCCGTTATTCACCATTTTGTTCGTAGAAAAGTAGTCTCAGGTATATTTATTGCTCACAATGACGTCACCGCTGCCGTGTATGCAACATTCGGCGTCTCGTACGCTATCATTCTTGGACTGCTTGTAAGTCATGGTCAAACAAGGCGGGATTCAGTTTCAGTTTCCTCAGTACGAGAAGCTGCACCACTTGTAGATATTGCTCAAGCGGTCAAGGTCTTCGGTCCTAATTCTGCTGACTCACTGCGCATGGCTTGTGTAGCTTATGCTGAGCATGTAAAGATGAATGAGTGGACTACTGGAGACAGCAAGCAGCAACCACATGAAAGACACGTTCATTTTGGTCAGCTATGGAAAATTGTCCGACGTATAGAACCAGTTGGTGCTAAACAAGAAGCCGTTTACAGATCGATGCTTAATCTATTGGAGTATATAGCGTCTGAACGTTATGATCGTCTGGCGGCTGCTGGCGACCATATGAGCCCCTTCCTAAAAGTAGTATTGCTGATTGGGGCAGGCGTACTGTTCTGTTTTTGTGGTTCTTTGGAATGCAGAACAACAGACTCCACTTAACATACACATGGCTAGTTACGCTTATGCTTGGCTTGGTGCTCGCGTTGATTTTTGCTCTAGACAACCCACTACGTGCAGGAGTAGGAGTTGAACCTGATGCATATGATACGGCTTTGGTAGAACTGCGCCTTCTCGGCTCTGATTAAAATTGGCGTAGTCTCGCGCCTAATTTTACCGCCACTGGCGAAGAAACTCGAGTCGGTCCTGCAATTGCGCAACAGGAATGAGCAACTTTTCTTTGCCAAGAATTCCTTCTTCCTGCGATCCAAAGACAAGTTCATAGTCCTTGCTCATCACAATGGCTTCTTCTGGGCAAACTTCTTCACAAAATCCGCAGTAGATACAGCGGAGCATGTTTATCTCGAACTTCTCTGGATAGCGTTCTTTATCCTTTTCTGTCTCAGCGGCACGCACCTCGATGGCTAGTGCAGGGCATACACGGGAGCAGAGCCCACATGCCACACAACGTTCGCCGTCTTCTTCGAGCACAAGAACGGGTCTACCACGATATGAACCTTCAGGATTCCACCGTTCCTCGGGATACTGGCGCGTAAAGCTTGGCTTGAGCATCTGACGAAACGTCAAACTAAGCCCCTTTGCAATCTCAGGAAGGTATATCTTTTCCCAGAAGGTTAGGCGTTGTGATTCGGTATTTGAGGTAATGTTTGCCATGGTTGGAGTTACAGAGTTACGGAGTTACAGAGGTATAAAACTAGTCGAACAAGAGAACGCCAAGCGCTGTCAAGATTACGTTCACCAAAGACAATGGAAGCAAGACTTTCCATCCCAAGTTCATGAGCTGGTCATATCGGAAACGCGGAAGAGACCAGCGGATCCAAATAAAGACAAAGACGAGTGCAAAAGACTTACTCAGAAATGCCACATGTCCGAGTAAAACCATCGGCAGTGAGTTTGGTGCAAAGCCCAAGATGGTGCTGTCATCAACGAATGGAATAACATCCCACCCACCAAGAAACAACGTTGCCATAATTGCGCTAGAGGCAAGAATATTTGCATACTCAGCCAAGTATAATAGTCCAAACTTCATACCCGAATATTCAGTGTGATAGCCACCAACCAATTCGGGTTCTGCCTCTGGAAGGTCAAACGGTGCACGATTTGTTTCAGCTAATGCTGTAATAAAGAAAAGTAGGAAGCCAAGTGGTTGCAAGAAAACAAACCACACTCCTCGAGTTTGTACTTGGATGATCTCAACCAGATTGAGTGAACCTGCAATGAGCACAACGCCGATTACGGCAAGCCCCATCGAAAGTTCATACGAAATCATTTGAGCTGCAGATCGAAGCCCACCCATGAGCGAATATTTGTTATTCGAGCTCCACCCAGCAAGGGCAACGCCGTACACACCAACAGACGTCATCGCTAATACGGCCAGGATACCAATGTTCATGTTAGGAGCCATTGCCAGACCATACTGCACACCATCAAGCTCTAGGAGCGGTGCACTGAATGGGATGATAGCATAGGTTGTAACTGCAACACCAATCGCAATCACCGGAGCAAGGGCATGGAACTTGTAGTCTGCCGCAGCAGGTACAATGTCTTCCTTGAGGTACAGCTTGAATACGTCGGAGAAGGACTGAAAAAGTCCCCATGGTCCTACACGATTAGGTCCAACTCGGTTCTGGATCCACGCGGCAATCTTCCGCTCGGCCAAAACCATATAGGCGGCAGCCATCAACATCATGTTGACGAGAATTCCAGCCTGAACAAATATGACGATGAGGTTTGTAAGGGACATGGCGGTTACATCGGTTTCATCATGTGAGACTCATAAACTACTGCAGCTGGCTCTGGTTGAGACGCCTTACCGAGGGTAAGACCTTGATGCGCATCGAGCAACTCGTAAGACATACCCGAGAAAGCGCTCACGTGTTGTGCAATATCTGCAAACACATCGGCACTTGTTGTGTACTTCAAAGATGTACCAAGAGCAGCGGCAATAAGCGAAACAATACGCCATCCTGGCCTACAGTCCCGCCTAGCCCCATGCATCCATCTGTCATTGGGTGCACCAAACTTGTCCCACCTACTCATCTTAAAGCCCATCGAGCGCTGATTATCTGATGTTACAACGGCGGCTTCAAATCGCTGAACACGATGAAGCATGTTGGTAAACGTGCCGCCATCTTCTGCCCATGTAGATGTTGGTAGCACAATGTTTGCTTGCTTGGACGTGATGTTGCTGTGAGAGCCCAAAACGATGAGTGTTTCAACTGAAGAAGCTCGGGCAGCAAGTTCCGGCGAGTGCGAGCCGAGATCATCACAGAGCACAATCAGCGCCTTTATGTCGCCACGCGCTATACGTTCTGAAAGTTGGTCTACTCCATGTCCATCGCTACGCGGAACAATGCCTACACTATGAGCTCCAATCGTATTTGGGCTGGTATCATGAACACGAAGAACATCATCGCCGAATGACGTGTCGTTGAATTTGATGAAATCAATGTTGCCCGATTTAAGCACGTCATGAGCAAGCAACGAGAGAGTGAAATTATCCTCATTGGAAGCGTGCGCAGAACCTAATACTGCTATCTGAGAACCCTTTAGTCCTTTAAGAGCTTGCGCTGTTGCTGCAATTGCTTCATCCCACGTTGCCTCAAGCTGGATACCTTGGCGCATGATCATCGGGTAACTAATCCGATTTTCATTTATGAGACCAGGAATGGAAAGTCTTCCGTGATCGCACATCCAATACGTATTGACGTGCATGTTAGTACGGGGCTCAGCACGAAGAACTTCGTTGTCCATCACGCCGATCTTGACATTACAACCACGTGCGCATCCAGGGCAAACAGAGTCTGTGAAGGACATCTCCCAAACACGGGCCTTAAAACGGAAGTCAATACTCGTAAGGGCGCCTACAGGACAGATGTCGATAACGTTCATCGAATATGGATTGTCGAACGTTGTTCCTGGGAAGGTGCGGATTGTGACTTTATCACCACGTTGAACAAACGATAACACAGGTTGTTTTGCAACCTCATCGGCAAAACGGACACAACGAGAACAGGAGATACACCGTTCTCCATCGAACATCACATTTGGTCCGAATTCTACACGCTTTTCTTTCTGGATTTTTTCTTCGTCAAACCTACTCTTACCCTTTGAGTGGTTAAAGGCATATTCTTGGAGTTTACATTGCCCAGCTTCGTCACAAATCGGACAATCCAATGGGTGATTAATTAGCAAGAACTCCATAATAGCATTCTGGGCTGTTTCTGCTTTTTCGCTTATCGTGTCTACAATCATACCGTCCGATACCGGTGTTGCACAGGCAATCTGCATCTTCGGGAACCAGTTAACCACGGGCTGCCCTTCTGCAAACATGAGCGAGCCGTCTGTGTCCTTTTTGTGCGCACCTACTTGTACAAGGCACATCCTGCAGTTCCCAGCAACCGTCAAGGCCGGGTGCCAGCAAAAGTGCGGTATGGTAATGCCATTATCGAGGGCTGCTTCGATGATTGTTTTACCCGCTGCCGCCTCGATGATTTGTCCGTCTATGATGATCTTGGGCATGTCTGTCCTTCGTGGTTCCAACTCTGACGTAAAACGTCCGCGAATCGGTCAAACATACGAGAATTCGTTGTCTTCATATGCGTCGTTTAGGTTTTACTATCTTGCCGTTATGAAGAATACCCGAGTTTTAGCGTCGCTTGTAGGCGTTGCGTTGCTGACTCTGGCCTTAAACCCAGCTCAGGCACAGGTATCACGCAATTATCTACCGCTTTCTCTGAGCATCCTTGCACCAGGGCAAACCTTGGCTGATACAGTTGGTGTTAAGCCGGGCCTTGGCTTTTCGCTTGGGTATCAATACGCCATTGATCGCCAATGGAGACTGGGCGCAAAGGGAACATGGATGTGGTCAAAACTCAGTGCCACGGATTACGGTGATTATTCTCAGTATGCAGCAACGTATTATCAAATTCTCGCAACGGTTACGTGGCGGGTATTTAAACATGGCTGGTCTCCCTACCTCCAAGCTGAAGGGGGCTTAGGGTTCCTGAATCTTGATGAAGTTGTTGCCAATATGCCTATCCGGGTAGAGGGCGCAAGTTCAGTTCGAGGGGCAATTGGCGGGTCTGTTGGGCTTCTTATACCGTTGTCAGAAACGGTTGATATAGACGTGGCTGGCCGTTACAGCTATGCGTTTATCAGTGATGGTTACTCTGTTGCTGGGGTTCACGCCGGTGTGATCTATCAATTGAACCAATAAGCCGCGGTTGCTAACTCGCAGACGGTGGAGGCGGAGGAACTACATCTAGTAGTGAGATGGAAGACTGTTGCTCGATGTCCATTGCATGGGCATGAATCTCTGGCTCAAGTTCGGCCTCTATCGAGCGCCAAATGTTCTGGCAAGGAAAGCGGTTTTCATACATCGCTCTTCCGATAACTACACTGTCCACCGAACGAGGCACACTGTTCTGCAGGCTCCACAGGTGTTGTGGTGAGGCGATTCCGCCTGCCATTGTGATGCGAACTGGGGCCACCGCCGAGATTCGCATGATTGTATCGAGGTCCTCACCTGTAAGTCTGCCTTCCCAGTCAACTTCCGTGTAGACAATCCTGCGGCCACCCAGTTCGTAGCAGTGCCGAATAAACTCCTCATCGGAAACCATGCCAGATCTAGCTCCAAGGTCTACATCACCATGATGAGCACGAACGCCAAAGATCACACGACTTGGTCCAAATTCATCAACAAGCTGCTGTACACCACCCGAATCTGCCCAGGCAGCCGTGCTGATTGCCACGCGATACACGCCCGCTTCTAAGAGCATTCGGTAAGTTTCTGCAGCTTCTTGTTTTGTAACAAACTGAATTGGGATGTCTACCGCTTTCTGCATTTCTATCGCAGTAGTGAGGTTTACCGCTGAACTGCCTCCTGCAAAAGAATCAACGTCGGTTACATGTATACACTTGGCGTTTTCTCTTCGCCACAACTGCGCTAGCTCAACGGGATGCTCGCTGATCTCCGAGTATAACTGCTCGGTTCCAGGCACTCCGGTAACACACCGTAATGCGTGTCCGCCTGTGAGATCTATCGATGGAATGATAAGAAGCATGGGTCGAATTACGAATTACGTAGAGCTAGGCGGATGAGAGTTTCTGAAGATTCTGAAGCTTCAGGGTTAGATGCAAGTGCGGCCTTTACGGCTTTTTCGGCAGCGGGTCTGGCATAACCAAGTGCCTGAAGAGCACTGACTGCGTCGTCTACGGTTTGCGACAAATCGGATGTCACTGATTGTTGTCCATCTGGAACAACACCAATGAATTTTTCGCGGAGCTCAACAACCAGTCTCTCTGCGGTCTTCTTTCCAATTCCCGGCAAACGTTGCAAGGCGGCCAAATTCCCATTGACAACTGCCTTACGGAGTTCCGCCAGAGAAGACGATGAAAGGATGACCAGAGCAATCCTTCCGCCGATGCCTTGGATCGAGGTGAGAAGCCTAAACGCATCGCGCTCGGCAGCAGTGCTAAAACCATAGAGTTGCATGGCATCCTCGCGAACAACCATGATGGTTAACAACGTCACGTTTTGTCCCACGGATGGCACAACATCGGCAGTAGACAGCGGAATGCTCACCGCATACCCTACGCCTTGACAGTCGATAACGACGTCCATTCCATGTTTTTGGGCAACCAGCCCCGTGAGTTGAGCAATCATAGGTGGCGAATATCGGGAGTAACTGATGAATAACGTTGAAACAGGCCGTTTGGCGGAACAACGGGCAGCCGACTATCTAATGGCAAAGGGCTATAAGATGCTAGCACGCAATTTCAAGTTCAAACATATGGGTGAGCTCGACATAGTAGCCAGCCAAGGCACAACCCTCGTGTTTGTGGAAGTCCGATATCGTAAATATCGAACCTATGGAACCCCAGAAGGGTCGCTTACAGCGAAGAAGCTCCAAACGGTGCGCAGAACATCCGAGGCCTGGATGTCTCGTAATCGATATCATGGATATGCAGTTCGATTTGATGTTGTAGCTATCGACATGTTTACGGGAAATGAAGAGATCCGGCATTACGAAAATGCCTTTTGACAGGGCAGGAAACCTGTATTCGCGCAATCTGCCAACCATATAACCTCGTAATCAGGTAACTTCGCCCCCTATGTGGCAATACCTACTCAAGCGCATACTGCTCTTTATTCCAACGTTGTTCATCATTACGTTGATCTCCTTTGCCGTAAGCAGGTTAGCTCCCGGCGATCCGGCTGCAGCCAAGGTAGGACAAGGAGGAGAAGGGGGCACCAGCGGACGGGGGACGCTGAATGAAAAGACCATTGAACTCATCCGTAAGCAGTGGCACTTAGATAAACCTGTCTGGAAGCAGTATGTGATATGGACTGGTGGCCTGATGTGTTTCTCGATGGATAGCGTGTTCACGGACGGTAATACGAATTGGTCTGCGGCTACATTCACGGGTAGACCTGACTTCGGGAAGTCTTTTCAAGACAACCGTCCAGTGTTCGATAAAATGGTTGAACGTGTTCCCGTGACGTTAACAATGAACCTCATTGCCATTATTCTTGCGTATCTCATAGCCGTACCGATGGGAATTTATAGTGCAACACACCCAGGTACGTTAGCTGATAGGATTTCCACATTCGTTCTTTTTGCTCTGTACTCCCTACCGGTTTTTTGGATCGGCACATTGGCCATCACATTTCTATCGAATCCGGAGTTCATATCGATTTTTCCATCGAGTGGACTACGTTCACCGAGTTTCTCAGTCAACTGGTCTATCTGGAAAAAACTCCTTGACTATTCGTGGCACCTTGCCCTGCCAATGATCGTCTACGTATACGCGGATTTTGCCTTTATTTCGAGGCAGATGCGTTCTTCCATGCTAGAGGTTATCAGACAGGATTACGTTAGAACAGCTCGCGCTAAGGGTCTAAACGAACGCTCGGTGATCTATCGTCACGCTCTTAGAAATGCACTGATACCACTGATTACTCTCGTTGCCGCCTTGATACCGAATCTCATCGGTGGGTCTGTGATCATTGAATCGATATTCTCGATACCAGGCATGGGTGAACTTTCATTCAAGGGGCTTGTTGCACGGGACTATCCTTTGATTATGGCCGTGTTCACTGTTTCTGCAGTGCTGACATTGGTAGGAATGTTGGTAGCAGACATTATGTACAGCTTTGCAGACCCTCGGATTTCCTACGGAAAGAAGACATCATGAGCACGCCTTTGAACAAGAACGATGGCGAGAGTTATGGCGCGTTTGTCCGCAGACAGTTTCGTAAGAGCACGTTTGGTATGCTCAGCGTGTGGGTTGTTGGAGTGATTGCGGTAGTGGCTATTCTAGCAGACGTTTTGGCCAACGACAAACCACTGGTATGCTCACTACGTGGAGAGATCTCGTTCCCTGTTGTCCGCGAATTTGGCGTATCGCTTGGTATTGCATCATGGGGCGCAGAGTTCGGCACCGCTGATTGGAAGTCGCTTCCGTATGACTGGGCTATGATGCCCCCTATCCCCTATGCACCTGGCAGCACGGATAAATCACTCGTAACACTAAACGAACGCTCGCCTTCATTGGCACATCTGCTCGGCACAGATGATATTGGGAGAGACGTGTTATCCGGCTTGATTCACGGGTCGCGCTATGCACTTAGTATTGGCTTTGTTGCCATGTCTATAGCGCTCACAATAGGCATCATACTTGGCGCAATCGCTGGTTTTTTTGGTGGCATCATAGATATCATTATCTCTCGACTCATCGAGGTTGTAATTACCTTCCCACGTTTCTTTTTAATCATCACGATTGTTGCCCTTGTTGAACAAGGAACACTCTGGTTGATCATGGGGCTTATTGGATTAACAGGTTGGACCTCTATTGCCCGCTTTATGCGAGCAGAGGTGCTGAGAGTTCGGCACCTTGATTTTGTCAGCGCGGCAACTGCACTTGGATATTCTACACCACGTATCATATTCCGGCATGTAATGCCGAATGCTATTGCACCAGTATTGATTTATGCGGCATTCGGAATCGTGAGTGCCATCCTCTTCGAAAGTGCCTTGTCGTTTCTTGGATTTGGCGTGCCCCCTACCGTTGTTACATGGGGTAGCGTCCTACATAAGGCACGAGCAAGTACCTATTCGTGGTGGTTGGCCGTGTTTCCGGGCTTAATGATTTTCGTAACCGTGAGCGCCTTCAATCTCATTGGCGACGCGCTGCGCGATGCAACTGATCCGCGATTGAGATCGTGACAGAGTTACGGAGAGAGCCGTTCTATGATCCACACGTCAGTGTCTTTGCGGTAGTGGATACGGTCATGCATTCGGGATGGGCGTCCCTGCCAGAATTCATACGACTCTGGTTTTAGCAGATAGCCACCCCAATATGGTGGTAATGGTACTTCCCCGTCGGCAAATCGTTCTGTTGCTTCTTCAAATTGTCTTCTCAAGATTTCTCGCGATGCAACAATACTGCTTTGATGAGATGCCCACGCACCGAGGCGGCTTTCTAGTGGGCGTGAGTTAAAATAGGCACGGGATTCTTCGACCGTGACCTTCCCAGCAAAACCTTCAATTCGAATTTGTCGCTCAAGCTCTGGCCAAAAGAAGAGCAATGAGGCTCGCGGAGTTTGCTCAAGATCGAAGCCTTTTCTGCTTTCATAATTTGTATACCAAACAAAACCTTTCTCGCTTACGCCCTTCAACAACACAACCCGTGACGATGGCTGTCCTAGAGCCGAGGTTGTTGACAGCACCATTGCCGTTGGCTCCGGTAAAGCAGCACCGATAGCTTCGTCCAACCAACTCGAGAACTGCCCGAGAGGATCTTTCTGCACCGATTCCTCGGTGAGTTCTTCTTTGCTGTATTCACGCCGAAGAGACGCTACTTCGATGTCCACAAGAGGCCCTAACGAGAGGTGATGATGAAAGTTGACTTGCCAAACCGGGAGCCACTCCGAACCGACAAAACATAGGCTCCAGGAACAAATTCCGAAATTGCAATTGTTGAAACACCACTATCAATCGCCGAAACCAATACGAGGCGGCCTGATACATCATTGATGGTAACCTCGGCATTAGATCCATCTTCCAAGAATACTCGAAGTGGCTGATGGACGTTAATGGGAGACGGTCCAAGCAATCGGAACCACGATGTAGCTGACCGGCCATCGTCAACATCAGTAACAATGTTTGTTTGCTTTTCACACAGAATGTTATTGTTAAGATCCACGTACAAACTAACGAGATCGTATCCCGTTTCCACGTCAAATGACTGTGTTCGCTTGTCGATGAATACTGTTGTGTCAATCAGGTCATCTACACCGTCTAGCTTCATTGAAAGTGGAGTAACAAAGGCTTGCGGCACGCCTTCCTTCATCTGCGTTTGAGACACTGTAACTCGATATGTAGTCTTTGCTCTACCAGCGATCTTCGTTGCTACAACATCAAAAATTGGGTGACCGGCTTCAACCAGCCACTGGGTAAAAAATACATCCCAAGGTACAGAAGGGTTCGGGATCTCAGACTTGAAGTGTTCTAAAAGCTGAAATGTCTGCGCTGAGGAATTGTGGTACTTTTCTATATACGATTGAAGCGTCGCGAAATACAGCGAATCACCAGCAAGCTTTCGCATCATATGATAAACCCAAGCACTCTTGCAGTATGTAGTAGCTTCATTGAAGATATTCCCTAGAGGAATGTTGTACACGGGTGGCTCATTCAATCCGTTGACCATGTATCTATCTCGCTTACGCCACAATGACTGCGTGTACCCCTCTGCCCCGCGAATGAACTCGTTGTACAGGGCCTCGCTAAATGATGCTCCACCCTCATTCAGCCAGATATCGCTCCATGTTGCACAGGTAACAAGGTCTCCCAGCCATTGATGTGCCAGCTCATGGGCATATCCATTATCTGCTCCACGCAACCAGAGCCTGTTCACGGTAGACATTGACTGGTGTTCCATTCCACCAAAAGGAAATCCCGCAACCGCGACGTGTCCGTATGTGGTGAAAGGGTATTTGCCCCATCTTTTCTCTAATGCTTCAAACATAGTAGGAAGATTTCTGAGAGCTTGGACGGCATTGAAGAGGGATCCATCTTGATCAGGTGCAAAGTGATAGTTACGAATCGGAACAGTGCTCTTGTCAGCTCGGATGTAGGTCTGAGGATACATGATAAACTCGCCGGCATTCATCACGAAGAGGTACGTCGACATGGGCTCTGCCTGGCGCCACGTTTGAATAGTTGCGCTATCACCATCTCGTATAGAGTCTGTGATCACCCCATTTGATACGAACGTAAATCCTTTGGGAACTCGAACACGAGCCGAAAAAAGTGCCTTATCATCTGGTTGATCATTGCATGGGTACCAACGGCGAGCATTTTCTGGCTGAGACATTGTATAGGCAAAGGCCCCTGGAACACCTACGCTTTTTGCTTCTGCAGTGTCAATAAAGTTCGCTCCCAGATCATCCCGGAGCAGTGCGTAATAGATCACAAATTGAATCTCGTTACCTCGTTTCAATGGCGTGGGCAATGATATCGTTAACGCACGAACGTTCTTCGTGAAAGGAAGTTTGGTACCGCCAGACACTACAGAATCAAGAGCAAGCCCCACTGCGTCGAGAACGATTGTCGCTAGATCATCTACATTTGACCGGGCGGTTATCCGAACATTGGCTTCGGCCTTTCGCTCAGGGCGCAGTGCCTTTGGCGTAATCAATGCACTGTACCAATCTTGCTCAACGTCGTACGTGATCACATCAATTGCTGTGTCAATTGCATTTTCAGGAAACGATTGAACCATTGCAAACATCGGATGTCGGGGATGAATCACTTGTTGCAAGGAATGATCTATAACAAGCCAATCAACAAATGTCTGTTTTGTTTCTTGTGAAAAAAGCGGACACACAGAAGTTGAAAAAAGCGTCAACACCACAAATATGTATCGTTTGAGTATCATTGCGAATATCCTTGAAAGTGACTACTACTAGGCCCCATGTGGGCCTGTCCGCGGCAGAGGCGCCTTGTCTCGTACATACGTGTCCATCCACCATCGAATGTCGGCGTTTGATTCTTGTCGGCGCCCAGCAAGAACATGGTCGGCATTGTCATACAAGATCAGCTTGAATGGTCTATGAAGCTTTTGCAACTCAAGAGCAAGATAAAGTGAATGATCTGCATCAACACGTCTATCTCCTGTGCCATGTAAAACAAGGAGCGGCGTTGTTGGACACATATCCTCTGTCCAGGCCACCGCACTACGTTTTTCTGCTTCCACCTGCTCGACACTTCCAACCGGAAGATGTTTCACCATTGTTTTTCGGATGTAGGCAACATGGTCCACAGCATTGATACGAGAAGGGGCGCCAAACGTAACGGCAGCCCTAAACCGGTGCGTACGTGCAAGCATCATAAATGCCATCATTCCCCCACGGCTACCGCCAATCAGCCCAATTCGGTCTCTATCAACGTAGGACAAAGCGTCTAGAAGTGGCAAGACATTTAGTGCATCATCAACGTCCGCGGCTCCCCATTCTTCTTGAATCCCTTCGGAGCCCCCTACCCCACGATAATTCGAAGCTACTACTACGTATCCCCAGGAGGCATATAGCCCGATCAGTGGCATTGCTGTTTCGGCAGCAAGTGCGCCACGCGGACCACTCCCTCCACGATTGAAGATAATTGCCGGATAGGAAGTCTGCCCACCAGGAGGCAGCGCAAGGAACCCACGTATGCGCAGGCCCGCCGAGGCATAGGTAATCTCGTGAAGGCTAACGGATTCAAAGCGTTCCAAGTCCTCGCCACGCATTGCACGCCGAGCCATTGATAGAGCGCCCTTGGGAGTCTCAACTTGCTCTGAATGCAGGAGGGTACCGTCGGTCATCTCAATCAACGGTTAGAACGTTGACGGTATTTCTTTGCTAAACGCTTGTGGCGATTATCAAGATCGATCTCACGTCCATCGATGAATGCTGTAGTAACATTGTTGCTCTTGCTGTCCAGCGCATCACCATTGCTAATAAAGAGGGTGGCACTTTTCCCAATCTCCAACGAGCCATACATGCGTTGGATACCAAACATCTTGGCGGGACCTATCGTTAGCCCCTTAACGGCATCTTCTTCTGAAAGCCCAAATGCTCGTGCAGTTCCTGCTTGAAATGGCAAGTTGCGCTGTTGCCAGGCACCACCATCACTAAATGCGAATGGAATGTTAGCCGCAGCAAGCGTTGAAGCTAGGATGAATGGCGAATCATAACCATCTTCTTCTCGTCTTGGAAGAGAGTGTACACGAGGGATGATGATGCTAACACCAGATCGCTGTAGTTGCGGAAGGACAAGTGGAGCGTCGGCCGCATCAACGAGAATAATAGCAAGGTCGAATTCTTTCTGAAAATCCAATACGGCTTCTATCTGACGTCGCGTAGATGCAGTTACCATCACCGGAACCGAGTCTTCAAACACTACTCGCATAGACTCATATCGAATGTCACGCTTAGACGTATCTACGCCAGAGCGTACTGTTCCGCTGTATGACCGAGCATTAGCAAAAAGATCATAGATATTGTGCACATTCTTCTCAATGGATTTCCGCTGGTCGTCAGCAGAAACACGATTCCATGAGGCATTTGAGATTTCCATTGCGGGCCAGTGCAACACGAGAGACGATACTCGTTTAATCGCGAGATCTTCACGAGTCCATCCGTCAAGTCGCATAAGAGAAGACTGACCTGAGATAACGCCCCCTGATGGTGTAGAGTTCACCAGAAGTACCCCATTGGACCGTACGGTAGGAATGAGCTCGCTGTCCGGATTATACGCTGCTTCCGCACGTGCGTTGGGATTGAAATCCCCTACTTCACCCATATCTCTTGTAGAGCGAACAGCATCAATCTCCGTTAGACCTAGCACAGTGTTGGGAGAAATAAATCCGGGATACACGTGTTTTCCCGTTGCATCAATTACGCGTGCATTTGAGGGGGCAGTAACATTTGACCCGACTGCCGTGATCACTCCAGCATCAAACACTAACGTTGCGTCTTTGAGTGCCGCGCCTACTGCGGTATGTATCGTTGCATGAACGATGGCAATTGGTTGGCGTTGAGGGGCTCCGGGTACCTCTTCTCCGCTAAAAAGGGAGATAGTGGAGGCTAGCAGAATAATGAGTACGAGAAGCGTTTGGTGCATCCTGCAAATCTAACGAGTAACCCCCAGACGTCACCACTCGTCTAGGGGCACTCTTCAACTCACCTATCACACAATTCAATATAGACACTACGGGCAATCAACACAATGATTAATGCTTGTATGTTTTTCTCTTTGGCTCTGACCTGATTTCTCCCGATCTTTGCGGGCTCGGGGTGTAGCGTAGCCCGGTTAGCGCGTCTGCTTTGGGAGCAGAAGGTCGCAGGTTCGAATCCTGCCACCCCGACATAATCAAAGAAAGCCCCTTCCGACTCTAGGTCTAAAGGGGCTTTTCTGTTTCTGCGGCTTACAATGAAGAAAGCTTGTTCAAATTCATGCCCGTAGCAACGCTTCGAATAAAATCTACGCTCGACTGATTTGAAGCTTCAACCTGTAGCAGGAATCTGCCACCAAGACCGTACATGATTGTGGCAGACGTGTTAATGAAATCACTCGTTTGGAAGGTCTTTGATGATTCTGTGGCGTTATCCGAACTCATCTTGAGTGCAAAAAGCGCCGAAGCTCCAGCCCAACCAACTTCACTGGAGTTAAAATCTGTTAGCGTGACCTTTAGCGTGGTGCCATCATCCTTAGTGTAGTTCTTGGAAGCAACGCACCAAGACATCCTAGGAATTTCCATTGTCTGTGTTTCTGGCTCTTCCGATTTGTAGCCACGTAAATCGCCCGGCAGACACCTTTTTAGCTCTGCAGGAGCAAGAGTGTAGCCATTGGCCTTGCGTTCATCGCGCCAGCCGCTTCATTCATTTTTCGCCGCATGCCGTTGACACAAGCGTGGCAACTGCAAATCCTACAACAGTTTGGTTCAATTCAACATGTGTGGAGCCCCTAGAATGTGATCGAAGTACAATCATGTATCGGCATACAAAAATCGGTCTATTTGGCTCTGTAAATTGTATCTTAATCTTTATTTGTTTGTCACAAATGTGAGTTCCCATGCAACTTCTTCGCAACCTTTGTACGGCATTCGTTGCCCTGCTATGCGTTTCGATAGTTCAAGCATCAGATGAGGATCACGGACCTCGTGTATTTCCTCGTTTGCTTTTTCCTGGCCAAAACGTTCCATCTGGTATTGTCCGCAACAACGGGACGTTTATCGTAGTGCGCTACCTAGGCTATGAGTGCTCTCACTGCGTGAGGCAGCTTACATACATCAACACCCATGCAGCAGAACTTCGGGCAATGGCAATTGAAGTAATAGCAATCAGTGCAGACCCTGAGTCTCGTTGGAATGCCCTAGTCAAGAAGATGGAACTTGATCGATCGTTGTTTCACTATGTAGCGGACGTGGAAGGTCAGCTATCTACGTCCTTAGGTGCGATCAGGACGATAAACGATACACTGCAGGACATGCACGCAACGTTAGTGATTAGGGATGGACGAGTAGTGTTCAGCGTTTATTCGGACCAGCCGTACATGGATATAGACAGAGTAGTGTCCTTTGCTGAACCACAAGTCCTTCCGGTTGTTACTACACCTAACTACCTCGACCGATATACAACGCAGACTTCAACGATAAAGATTATTGCATCGGCAAGTGATGGACTCAAGGAGCCCCTTGATCTAGATTTCAACCGCTCAGTATTACATACAAATGATCTATGGGTAGTGACGGCCGAACGAAATGGTCACGCTATGACAATCGTTCACAATGCCGGTACTCCACAACAAGTGATTCGTCAGAAGAAAGATTCACGTGCATCTCACTTCATGTGGCGAACGATGAGCCTTGCGATGGGAACCAACGGAGCTTTGGGAACGGCCCAGAATGGCGAACCTGGTGGACCGCCACCTACACCCGATAAACTGTACATGTTCATGGGGCCATCACTTTGGTCGAGTGATACTGCGGTGTTTGCCTCTCGTTATCAGACTGACAACAATAGGCTTGCTTCGCACTTAGACATGCTTCACCAAAGTCCATGGGGCCTGGGCATTGTTCACGATACTGCAAACGTTTTTTGGGTGCTCGATGCGAGGTATAAGAGTGTGAGTAGGTATGACTTTCGTGATCCTCATGAAGTTGGTGGAACAGACCACCGTGATGGGATAATCCGGCGTTATATCGAAGCTTCTATCGTTCCCGTTGAGCGTGGGCGTCCGGCGCACATGGCTCTCGACAAACGAACGGGCTTGCTCTACTACATAGACCCACTTTTGTCAGCCATTCATACACTTGACACTCGAAGTGGAGCATTCAGTAACAACCTCGTAGCACCGTATGAAAGCGAAGAAAATTACACAGAGTTTTCTGCCTACACGGATGCAACGGTTTCAACTGTAATCACAGACGGACTCACAGAACCCGTTGGCATGGACATCGTTGGAGACAGGTTGATTGTTGGAGACCGTAAGGATGGCCGCATTCACATCTATGCAATCGAAGGAGCAACAGTTAGAGAGCTAGGAAACGTTGCAACGGGTGCAGCCGCACTGCACGGCATCGCAGTAGGACCGGATGGACGGATTTGGTTTGTAGACAAGGACCGTGCGGTTGTTGGACGCCTTGACCTTTCGTTAGAAAGTAAACTTGTTGCCGAAACACCTGCACGTGTTGTGCAGAAGACAGATCAAGTGCGTTTTGTGTACACAAACGGCGAGACTACTTCAAGAACTGCATCGTTCAGCTATGTTGTACGCCGCCAACGTGATCCGTTGGGCGCTTCAGTACCACAGTTAACGAGTCTTCGTGTTGACGCAGGTGCAACAACCGACCTCATAATACCAGTCACCGTAACGGACAGTCTCACAGCGTGGGTGCTCGACGTTGAAGAAGTATTATCTGATGGCTCGTCAACAGTTCCTGTCTCTACAATCTTAGTGCCGTATAATGTTCGCCGGGCACTGGTACAAGATGAGCGCGTGGGAACATTCGATATTCAACAAGCTCTTGATCAAACAAGTCGTGTTGGATATGTCTCGCTCACGAGTGATGTCTTCAATGTTGTTGCAGACAGCCTACATGTACTTAAAACCGTTTTGTGGAACAGCGGTAGTTTTGGTGAGATAGACGTTGTAGACGATGCTATTATTCAGTCGGTACTCAAACGCAAGATAGAGATGTTCTTGATCGCCGATGACCCACTCATCCTCCGCACAGACTTACCAAACAGTATCGGTTTCTTTGCAGGGTTCGGATGTTCGCTGCGTGGGGTTGATGGCATGGAGAATGATGCCGGGCAACGGATATTCAAAGGAGTTCTAGCCGACCCCGTTACGGCGGGTATGTCCGCTATCGACATTCAACTGCCACGTCTCGACCACGGCAGGGGCGGCAAATATGTTCCCAATGTAACGTTCCGCCTTTCCAAGCCGGGCTCAATCGCAATGATGCGCCGCGCCAACGATACAATCATTGGGGCTGTTCGGTACCAAAGCCCCACCTATCGCTCAATCATTCTCGGCGTTCATGCCGCTCGTTTTGTCGATGGTGCTCAACGGACCACCATTTTGGATAAGGGGCTTGTCTGGCTTGAAGCATTTGCAGACCCTGATTCAGTTCCAACCGATGTTCAGGATGAGAATCTGTCCTCGGCTTCTGAGCTCATCATTAACGTTGGAGCTAACCCAGTTGTAGTAACCACCACATGGAATGTAACCGGGCCTGCTGAGCGAGTTATTCAAATTGAGCTCTACTCTGTAGTGGGCCAACGTATGGCTTCGATGTATGAAGGACCAACATCTGGCGCCTCGGGCGTATTAGATGTTTCAAGCCTGCCAACAGGCAGTTACTTTATTGTGGCACGGGCCAGTGATGCAGTGGCACACCGAACAATCATAGTGCGATAAGGGGCAAGTGGCCAAGGCGATTCCGAAACAACGCAGGGTTTCATCGAACGAACCCGAACATGTCTTTGGCGCTAATGTAGAGGCAGACCTGGCCTTCCTCCTCAAAGAGGGCAAGAAGCACCTACCTCGCTTTAACGCAGAGCTCGTAGAACGTGCGTTCCGATTTTGCGTCGCGGCTCACGAGAAGGACGTCCGGGTTTCAGGCGAGCCGTACTACACCCACCCTGCAAATGTTGCGTTGATTGTGATGCGAGAGATCCCTCTCGATGATGTGAGTGTGGTGGCCTCGTTGCTGCATGACGTAGTAGAGGACACGTCGTTCTCACTCAAAGATCTACGTGCAGAGTTTGGGGCCGAAGTTGCTGAGATCGTTGATGGTGCGACTAAGATCAGCGACGTTTTTAACAGTCGCGAAATCACACAGGCCGAAAACTATCGTAAGCTCTTGTTGTCGCTCGTAAATGACGTGCGTGTGATTCTGGTGAAGTTCGCAGACCGTTTGCACAACATGCGAACAATTGATTCCCTCTCTCGCGAGAGGCAGGAGCGCATGGCTCGCGAGACCATGGACATCTATGCCCCATTTGCTCATCGATTTGGGCTTGGCAATATAAAATGGGAGCTCGAAGATCTCTCGTTTAAGGTGCTCCATCGAGCCGCGTACGATGATATCAAGGGTCAGCTCAATATCTCGCGAGAAGAACGCGAGGATTTCATCGATCGGTTTAGCACCCCTATCGCTGAAAAACTAACTGAGCAAGGTGTTGCATTTGAGATTAATGGCAGACCAAAACATCTCTATTCAATCTACAAGAAGATGGTTGCTCAGGGCAAATCGATAGATGAATTGTATGACTTGTTCGCCGTGCGTCTCATTCTTGATACGCAAGAGAACAACGACTGTTTTCTTGCATATGGGATAGTGAGCGAAATCTTTCGTCCTGTTCCGGAACGTTTCAAAAACTACATAAGCGTTCCAAAGAAGAACGGCTACCAATCACTGCATACCACGGTGATCAGTTCCGACGGAAAACCGGTTGAAATTCAAATACGCACACGCGCAATGCACGACTTTGCAGAACGAGGCGTTGCTGCTCATTTCAGGTATAAAGCTGCCAGTGGCGGCACAACATCTTGGGTAGACTCTAAGGATCTCGAAGATTGGGCAAATTGGGTGCGCGACGTGTTCGAAAACGCTGGCGAGGACGCTGCAAAGGAACTTCTCGAGAGCTTTAAGCTCAACCTCTATCAAGACGAGATCTACGTATTCACGCCAAAGGGCGATCTCAGGATTCTCCCCAAAGGGGCTACCCCAATCGATTTTGCTTTTGACATTCACTCGCAAGTGGGTGCAAAATGTATCGGTGCAAAAGTCAATGGACGCATCGTGCCATTGGACTACGTTCTCAAAACTGGCGATCAGGTAGTTATTCTCACGTCGCGGAATCAGACACCACACCGAGACTGGGAACGCATTGCAATAACGCACAAAGCAAAAACTCACATTCGCCGCATCCTTAACGACGAACGTCGGGCACTTGTTGTAGAGGGAAGAGAGATTTGGGAGAAGCGGGCTAAGAAGCTCGGACTACATGTTAACGAAGACGATCTTGAAAAACTCACTACGCTATTGAAGTATGAAGGAAGAACCGACTTCTACTCTGCCATTGGATCTGGTGTACTTACATCTGAGGCCGCCGGCGACTTGATCGTTGGACTGCTTTCACCTGCGCCACCGGTGCCTAAAGAAGCCCCTTCTACACTTACGTTTGAGAAGTTCAGTGAGGCCGCGCGTGACAATACGAATGGCATTTATGTTGTTGGGCAGGATACTGAGCACGCCAAGATTATGTTTTCGTACGCGAGATGTTGTAACCCCGTGCCTGGGGACGATGTTGTTGGGATTGTTACAATCGGTAGCGGCATAAAGGTTCACCGCTCATCATGCCATAACGTGATTGATCTGCAGGATAAACTCAAACCCAGACTTGTAACACTCGAGTGGTCTAGATCACAACGGAATGAATTCCTTGCTGCTGCCAAAATCACAGGCGAGGATCGCCCGGGAATGCTCAACGACATAACCAGTGCCGTTATTTCGGTGCAAAACACGAATATCCGAGGCGTAAATATTGATGCTTATGACTCGATGTTTGAGGGGATTCTTACCGTTTATGTGGCAGATCTCAACCATTTGAAAAAGATCTTCGACAAACTCCTTAAAATTAAAGGGGTAAAGACCGTGGAACGCTTCGAAGCCTAATAATACAGTCCACGCCGCTCCTTCGTATATTTGGGATCACTTTTTTTGCCTCACACAGTGGATCGTCAACCGTGAGTCTTCAGGTCATAATGTTTGCCGTGTTCGCAATTGGTGCAGTAGCAACCGCTGCGTTTACGATAACGCGTAAGAATCCAGTAGCCTCGGCGATGTCGCTTGTGGCGCATTTTTTCATGCTCACCGGACTCTATTTGACTCTGCAAGCACAATTCGTTGCTGCAGTACAGGTCTTGGTGTATGCCGGCGCCATCATGGTGCTTGTGGTATTTGTGATCATGTTGCTCAACGTGGGGAAGGAATCCACCAGTCTGAATAGGCGTGGTCTTCAGACCACCTTGGGGGCACTGATGGGTGTTTTATTAGTGGTGTTAATTAGCACCGTTATTATTGCCCGCCCAACAGGCCGGATGGATCTCTCACCAAAAGCACTTGAGATCGGAACAGCGGAGGCCATTGGCCAGTCCTTGTTCACCACGTATCTCTTCCCGTTCGAAGCCGTGTCTTTGCTCCTTTTAGCGGCATTGATTGGTTCTGTGATCCTTGCCAAGCGTCATATACAGGAAGGATAAAAATGCTACCTACTTCGATACCACTTGATTATTATCTCATCCTATCCGCCGTACTTTTTGCCATTGGCGTGGTTGGAGTTGTAACACGTCGTAATGCGATCATCATTTTTATGTCTATCGAGCTAATGCTCAATGCTGTAAACCTTTCAATGGTAGCATTCTCAGCATTTTCGGGTGATATCGCTGGACAGATGTTCGTGTTCTTTATCATGGCGGTTGCAGCAGCAGAAGCGGCTGTTGGACTAGCCATTGTTCTTGCACTTTTCCGCAATAAGCAGACAGTGTATGTTGACGAGATTAACATCATGAAATGGTGACCGTATGAAAATCCTTGCCTCTACATTGGCCAGCCTCTGCATCCTATTTGCTGTTGGTTGTACGTCAACCGAAGCGCCTGAGCTAGCCGCTGAGCAATTATCCATGACTGAGCTAACAAAGTCACCTGGGTATTCGTGGTTTGTTGCAGAGATGACCACGTATTCTCCGAATACGGAAATGGTGTCGCAGATCAACACTTCCATGGCCACGAGGCCAGGCAGCAAAGTTCTAATCTTTGTTAGACCATCGTGCTCTTGCCGCGGCACACAGCGGTTGTTCCCGCAGGTAATGAGAACCCTTGTAGACGCCAAGGTTGATACCAGCCGCATTGAAATCTGGTCTATGCGAAACGCCACGGATAAACAACCATATCAGTCTACGTTTACGATTACTTCGTTACCTGCGATATATGTTCTAGAATCCGGCGCCGTGCGTTCGCGAGTAATCGATGCAGATTATACAGATACGAATGCAGATTCTTTGATCGCAAGAGCAGTGAAGTGATGCTCTAGTTGTAGAAAATCGAAAAGAACGGGAACCTCTCACGTGACAAGTGTTGTTGGTTAGTTGTGTTGCAGAAAATCTGCACACCGCCTTCCAAATCACCACCTGCGAGGTTCTTTCATGTTTCGAGTAATTCTTTCAATGGCAATTGCCATCAGTGTGCCGTTCTTTGTGACAGCGCAAACGGCAAAGATCCAGATCCTTCATAATGCTGCAGACCCTGCCGCTGCGTCTGTTGACGTTTATGTAAACGGATCGCTCCTTATCAATAATTTTAAGTATCGAACTGCCTTTGGCTACGCAGATGTACCTGCTGGTGTGCCCTTAGCTATTGCAATTGCGCCTGACACAAGCACAAGTTCATCTTCGAAAATCTTTGATAAGACCGTAACACTTGAAGCTGGTGGCACCTATGTTGCGATTGCAAACGGCGTCTTAAACCCTGGTATGTTCTCACAGAATAATGACGCAAATGCAAAGCCCCTTGCATTTGATGTCTACGCCGTTGGTGGCCGAACGACATCAACAACCCCTGGATCTGTTGACCTATTCGCATGGCACGGAGCTACCGATGCTCCTGCCGTGGATGTTGTTGTTGGAGAAACGAGACTCATCGAAGGACTCTCGTATGGTTCGGCATCGGCCTACAGAACTGTACCGCCTGGTGTGTATGACCTCGGTATAGCACCTACTGGCGGACAACCAATTGCAACATTTCGAGCGGATGTTAGTGCCCTCGGTGGAGCTGCTATCATCGTTGTTGCTTCCGGGTTCTTAAATCCAGAAGCTAATGGGAATGGGCCTGCGTTTGGCCTTTTTGCAGTGGCTCCAACTGGTGGTGCTTTCATCACCTTGCCAAGCGTGCCTACGCAACAGTTTGCTCAGGTACAGATTGTTCATAATGCGTCCGACCCAGCGACGAAGGTCGTTGATGTCTGGGCCGGCTCCACGAAACTTGTTGACGACTTCGCATTCCGTTCGGCAACACCATTTTTGGAGGTGCCCGCCGGGGTATCCATTCCTATCGGCATTGCGCTATCTAACTCAGAATCCGCAGCCGAATCCATTGCAACGTTTAATGTAACGTTTGAGCCCGGGCGTTACATTGTGGTTGCCAATGGACTCCTAGTCCCGGCCTTTTTTCCTAAAAATACTGACCCAGATGCCGCGCCGCGTGACTTTAGCCTCTTCCCAATTGCAGACATCCGTCCTAGAACTTCGATTGACGGCAATGTAGACATCGTTGTCTTCCACGGGGCAACAGATGCACCAAAAGTTGATGTGCTTGCAGGTGAGTCCAGACTGGTTGAAGACCTATCCTATGGCAGCAACTCAGATTATGTGAGCGTTCCAGCTGGTTCGTATGTTCTCGATGTAGCTCCAGCAGGCGGTGCTCCAATTGCCTCGTTTACTGCTGATGTTACTTCATTGTCTGGCAAAGCCATAGCGGTGATTGCCTCTGGATTTCTCGTCCAGCCAAATAATGGCGGATGGATATTTGGGCTGTTTGCAGTTCTCCCAGAAGGCGGACCACTTCTTGAGCTGCAAAGGGTTACAACAAGTGTTGAAGAAGCCGCCGGCTTTACATCGGCGCTCAGCGTATCTCCAAACCCTGCCACAAACAACATTCGCGTCTCCTTTGGCATCGTTCGCGACGCTTCGGTTGCGGCCAGGCTTGTGGATGTTACAGGCAGTGTAGTTGCCAACTTCGATCTCGGATTTTCTGTTGCTGGCCAGCATAACGCATCTATCAGCGTAGCAAACGTTCCAACCGGGCCATACTATCTGATGATTGACAGCGGCTTCGGTTCTGCCTCAAGCCCGGTTACTGTTATTCGCTAAGATGTAACGTTAGCCATATCTACAAACGAAAAACACACTCAAGGACGTATCGTCCTGAGTGTGTTTTTTATTTTCATGTACAAGCGGCGGGAGTCGAACCCGCACGGATGTTGAGTCCGCCGGATTTTGAGTCCGGTGCGTCTGCCAGTTCCGCCACGCTTGCAAGTTTTCAATATTGTGGGCGGTGAGGGATTTGAACCCCCGACCCTCTGCTTGTAAGGCAGATGCTCTGAACCAGCTGAGCTAACCGCCCAATGCGTCGAATAAGACTGCAAAGTTACGAGAAAAATCTGAATCGCCGAATTTGGATCACGAAACGGCCTCAACCCTGCGTATCTCGGGGACCTTCAAGCGCACCGCTCGCTCGATACCTGCACGAAGCGTCATAGCAGACATGGAGCAGGTTTTACATGCACCGAGAAATCGAAGTTCAAGTATGCCCAGTTGCTCATCGAAGCCTACAATTTCAACGTCGCCATTATCCTGAGCCAAATACGGTCGGACATCTATGAGGGCTACTTCAATTCGGCGTCGTAGTTCGTCTGTCACAACGAGATCTCAACATCTGAGTTTGCAGCCCTTGCGTTTACGCGTCGGACCTCGCGAACAACGTTCTCGGCTAACACTCTAAATGCATCACCAAGCGCACCTGATTCTGGGTCGAGCACAAACGGGAAGCCAACATCAGCCCCTTCTCTAATGCGAACATCAATCGGCACCTCGCCTATGAAGGGCACATTAAACTCTGCCGCTACTGCCGTACCACCACCTTGTCCAAAGATGTGATATTTCTTTTCTGGCATATCGGGTGGGATGAAATAACTCATGTTTTCGATAACGCCGAGTATATCTACATTTACCTTGGTAAACATTTGGATTGAACGCCGCACATCTGCTAGTGCAATCTCTTGCGGTGTTGTTACAACTAGGGCCCCCGTAAGCGGGATACGCTGTGTGAGCGTCAGTTGGATATCCCCCGTTCCGGGAGGAAGGTCGAAGATTAGGAAGTCAAGATCGCCCCATACAATTTGCTCAACGAGCATCGTAAAATATCCAGCTAGCATAGGTCCACGAAGTATCGCCGCCTGATCGCGTTGCATCACAAATCCTATCGACGCAACTTTTACTCCGTATGCTTCATTCGGATACCCAATAATTTTTCCATCGGAATTTTTCTCGGCACGCATTGTTTCCGCTGCAAGGCCATACATCGTTGGCTGCGACGGACCATATATGTCTGCATCAAGCAGACCTACGGAGGCTCCACGTTGGGCCAGTGCGGCAGCAAGATTTGCCGCAACAGTTGATTTACCAACGCCACCCTTTCCGGACGCAACTGCGATTAAGTTCTTGATACCCGCTAGCGAAGAAGAGGACTTTCGAATGCTTCCGCGTTCGCGGACTAGTATTTCTACTTCGGCATCTGGGAAGTTTGCCAGAATCGTGGCCTTGCAATCGTGATCAAGGCGCCGAGAGGCCCATTGAAGGGGCTGTACGGCCTCTAGGAACACACGTACGCGGTTGCCCGATATTTCCACATTGTGGATGGACTGGAGCTCTCCGAGCGTTTGGCCGAGGTCTGAATCAACAATCAGATTGAGCAGTTCTGAAATAGAATTTTGGGTCATGGGCTGTAACAATGTAGGTGGCAATAACTCGAACAGCAAAAATACCCAACAAGGGTGGTACTCAGGCAAACAACCATCCAGATGACCTTTGTATCTTGAGCCCCTTATGGTGATGACACCCTAATATTGATGGTCATTTTTCCTCGTTTCACTCTTTGTGGAGTTCTTCATGAAGCATGCTCTTCTACTTGCGACTTTTACCGTTGCTACGGTTATTAGTGTTGCACAGCAGCCTGCAAATATTCTTCCCAACCCTGGATCTGTTCCAGTTCCGATGAGAATAACGTCATCGGACATCGTTCCACAGGCCGATATTAAGGCATCCGAATCAACCCAAGCTCTTGGCTGGACGAGACTTTTTGGCACAGATGTTAGGGCTCAGTTTCACTACTGGCCTTACGGCACGGTGTCGAATGATTGTTTCAAGTATGATGCAAAAACAAATTCGATCAATATAGCTCGTAATAAGGCAACGTTCACGGGCACCAATATCGGCGGTGTAGAGCTTGGTATTGTTCGATCAACGGACAATGGATCGTCTTGGGGCTTTGATGTGATTAAGAAGACAAACGAGCAGTTCTTTGGCATGCCATCCTTTGCATGGGTAAACCCTAACGAAGCAACGGATCCATTAGTCCTTCCTGCAATGATCTACGGTATTCGTTATCCAATGCCTGCATTATCCTATGGTGGTCTTGCGATGTGGGTTCGTACCACTAACGGTACATTCGATCTTTCGCTCAGCGATCAAACGCCTCCTGCAACGGGATACACTATATCTCTTGGTGGCAGTTTGTATGCTGAAAAACAAGGTACGGCCGTTCATTGGGCGGGTACGCTCGATCCTGATGCGATACGTCAGTACGGTCTGTACGGCTACTTCAACTTTGATCTCGCTGTTGAAGATTTTGGCCAGTCTGCTACAAGCCCTTCTGCATGGGGCTTAGATAAGTGGAGACCAAGTGAACTAATTGCTTCTTCGTACAATGCACCTGTGTTAATTGAGGGCGACGAAGCTGGCTCGCTGTACGCTTGTTTCAACAATTTCAAGTCAGAAGAACTCGAGGCTCGTGGAGTTCAAGTTTCAAAGTCAACAGACCAAGGCAAAACGTGGGGAACTTCGCTGAACACGATGCCGCTAACCTTACTCGATCAGTTCGCCACGCAACACGGTGGTGATATTGGATTCCAACCAGGGACTTCTCCTTATTCTGGTGGCGATTTTATTGTTACGGGCTCAAACGAATATTCCTTCTTCTTTCGTCTTGCAACTGGAATTGCGAATGCGACAGATCCAAACCAAATCGACTCACTTCTTGCGTACCATATCGTAGAAGCAAAATTCAAGGGTGGCGCTTGGTCTCTAAACGCTGTTGCCGAGCTACAGAGCATTAGTCACCGAATGTGCTCCATTGTAGACTCAATATCAACGGCAATCGGTGCGCCTGGTATTACTGTTGAGGATAATGGCCGTGGTCACGAAATTCAGGCAGCGATCACTGCTGATGGTGCCACACTCATTGTCAAATACGTCGACATCAACCCAGCTCGCAACAACGAGTTCCCGGCTGTTCGTGTTTTCATATCCCAAAACACAAACAATGTAATCACGTATACAGAAGGCGATCCAATTACTAGCATGATGGATACGGATCTTTTCATCACGATGCGCGAGTTAAACAGCAACACGTGGGCAGATCCCAAGAATATGACGGATGACGAGGACATGGCATACCGTACGTACATGACGGACGTTGTTCCTAGCAAGACAAACATTCCAGTTATTCGTATGCTTGGTATAACCACTGGTTCGGTTTCGAGCATACTTCCAAAGAGCATAGCTCAGATAGTATTTAATGGTGGGGCCTCAATTGAATACGCTAATGGCGGTACTACCAGTGTTGCGGAGGAAAAGACCTATACATTCCGCTTCAACGCAGTTGCACCAAACCCGGTTTCGTCAGTGGCTGAAGTAACCTTTACCCTAGACAGACCAGCGACCGTTTCTGTAGAACTTTATGACATGCTTGGAAGCAAGCTTCATACAATCATGACGCAGAACCTCGTTAGCGGCCTGCATGGAGTGAATGTTGATGCCTCGGCTCTAGCTGCTGGTACATATAACGTAGCCCTGGTAGTTGACGGCGTACGCATTATGAAGCCATTTGTCGTGATTCGATAAGCGCTCTCTTCACCGTTTGAATTCGTATACTTGGGGGCGGTGGACATTGTGTCTGCCGCCCCTTTGTAGTTCTAGGAGTTAATTATGATGCATTGTTTCCTCTTCGTTGTTACCCTTCTGGCACTGTGCGGCACGTATGCCGAAGCCCAAGAATGGGTACTTGCCGTTCCTCAACGCGCCACGTTTTCGATAGCGTCAAACCCCCTGAATCGCTCTTCAGTTGTTGCCGGAAATTATTCAAGGGGCTTCATCTCATCGGCCGACGGTGGCGTAACCTGGCAAGAACTGTCCGTGGGTGTACAAGGCGGTTCATCACAGATGAGCGCACTATTGTTCCACCAGCGCGACACGAATACTCTATTTGCGGGCGGCCTTGGCTTTACCGGACTCGATAGGTCTACCGATGCTGGCATGACGTGGGAGAATGTTCTAAAGGATCCATTTGGGTCTCGTTTTGAGGTTGCTGGTAATGGCAGCATCGCATTCCATCCCGGAAGACCAGATACCATGTATCTGATTCGCAGTTCTCCGGGAGTTGTCTTTCGCAGTCTGAATCGCGGAGAAAACTGGGATTCTATTGGAGCTATACCTGGGCTTACAGGTACAAGTAGAATGAGAGCCCTGGCAATTTGCCCGGATTATGACAGTACAAATATCATGCTTGCAACGGGAGCCAGAGCAGTTGTGTACCGCTCGTCTGATAACGGAAAGACATGGGCTTCCACCGGTTTTTACCTTAGTGCCCAACCCGATGCCCTTGGATCGCAAATCAGATGGAGTCCGTCCGTACCTGGCCGTGTATACGCTACATGTCAGTACTCTCTCGTACAGAACACTGGCAACGGCGGACTACATGTGAGCACTGATTATGGACTCACATGGGCTGTGATGCGCTTTCAAGACACGTCGCTCTATGCATTGGAAATATTCCCAACCAAAAATGGAGATGAGATTTTTGTTGGTGGTTCGCAGATATCGATAACGAGCCCGGCTCTCAAAGGTGATTCAATCATTTTTCGTTCAGTAGATGCTGGCTCCACCTGGCAAGATCTAAGTACAGCCACCTGGTTCGAAAATGAACTGGGCGAAACTTCTGCAAACATATGGGGCTTTGCACTTACCAAGATTGACAACAAGAGCGAGATTCTCATGGCCACTGAGGTTGGCGTTTATCGATCAACCGCCGTAACATCTGTGCACGATGGAGGGCAAGCCACGGAAACTATCACTATGCAAAATGTTGGCTCAAGCATCCTTGTTACAATGCCAAATGCCGAAGATCATGGCTCCTATGCGGTGTCTACGTTGCTCGGGCAGATAGTTGCTACAGGCCACGTACAGGGCTATGGGCAACAACGCATAGATATCAGTGCGCTGCCATCAGCCCCCTACCTTGTTCGAGTAGTAAGCGGGCCAAATGTTGGCACGTTGTTCACAATTCGTTAGTCCGATAGGTTATGACATCATGAAAGCAGCCCTCCTTGTCTTGCTCCTTTCTGCCAGTTTTGCCGGTGTGGTAACTGGCCAAACGTGGCGACTTCTCAATCCTGTTTTGTCTCATACGGTTGTCCTCAATCCGAAGAATCCGGATGTGTTGTACGTTGGGAACTGGGCCAACCAGATGTATCGGTCAAATGACGCGGGAAGATCTTGGGATCTCCTTGCAATCGGCTCTTCGGCTGCCACAAATTTTGTGACCTCAATAGCAACATCTTCGTTAGACACGGGAGTGATTATTGCCACAGGGTTCGGCTTTGATGGTATTAGCAGAAGCTCAAATGGTGGCCAGACGTGGACCCGTGTTTTAAATGACACTTCTAATTTCCGCATGTGGTATATCTCAGAAGCAATAATAGAAGATGAAGGCAGACCTGGGGCGTTTTTTGGAGCAAGGGGTACACCGAACAACGGCATATGGAGGAGTACTGATGATGGAATGACATGGGATAGTATCAGCGTTGTCCCTAGAAACATTACTTCTCGGCTTTGCACAATTGCTCAGCGAAGAGATAGCACCAATATATTTTTTCTAGGTTGTAAAGGGGGCGTTATCATGCGCTCGGATGATGCATGTCTTACGTGGAAACGTGTGCCCGTTTTGCGCGGAGCTTTGATGATCAAACCAGATGCTGAGATTCCGAAAATCAACTTCTCGCCACGAGATCCACGAGTTGGTTATGCCGTTGTTGCGATTACTGATCCAACTACAATCAAGGACAATGGTGGTGTGCTCAAAACAACCGATGGTGGCGCTACATGGGATAGAATAGCGTTTGCCGATACGAGTTTTTGGGCGGTTGATGTTCGTGATGCTGGGAATGGGAATGACGAGGTGTTCATTGGTGGATTCAGAACCACAATCTTGCCAACCGTGATTAAAGGCGATAGTCTAGTATACCGATCAAGCGATGGTGGTTCAACCTGGACTCAGTTCCTTAACATTCCATGGGGGGGGAACGAACTTGGAGATTCCGACAAGATTGTGTGGTCCATTCGTTGGGACCCTGCCGGAAAGAAGATGTACATGGCGGCAGCAACGGGAATATTTGTTCTTGACGAACCAATGTCGGCCACTGATAACGCTATCGTAGATGCACATACTACACTAGTGATTGGCGTCACAACAAGTGAGATCATCGTACGAGACAATTCTATGAACGATGATCACACTTCGTGGGCACTATATACGATGGACGCAACACGTGTGTTGTGGGGGCTTGTAGACAATCCGAACAATCAAATGATACCTACCGTAGCACTTCCCAGTGGTAGGTACCTTTTAACGTGGGGGTCAGAACGACGCTTCCGTACGGCTCTTGTAACGTTAATTCGTTAGACCTTGCGTGTGGTGTTCACGCGTCTAGCACAATTGTATTCGTGAGTGCTCCAAGTCTGTCGATCTCGCACGTAACAACGTCGCCTGGCTTAAGCCACCACGCTGGGTAGTATACCTTTGATCCATTGAGTTCAAGGAAACATCCTGTTCCGCACGTGCCGCTACCGATCACATCTCCTGGATACAGCGTTACACCGTAGCTAGCTCGTTCAATGATTTGGGCAAATGTCCATGACATATCCTTGACATTCCCACGAGAGACTTCCTTGCCATTAACTACAGCATTCATTGCAAGATCATACTGATTTCCATTAGACGTAGCTGTTGTTCGGTCTTCCAGTTCGTCAAGGGTAACAAGCCAAGGGCCTATTGACGTTGCAAAATCTTTTCCTTTTGCAGGACCAAGATTGAGCGTCATCTCTTTCATCTGCAACGCTCTAGCACTCCAATCATTCATTACCATAAGCCCGGCGATGTGAGCGTCCGCATCCGAGGCCTTGATGTTTCGGCCTTGTTTGCCAATAACAATCGCCGCTTCAAGTTCGAAGTCTAACTTGTCGCAGTGTAGTTCTTGAACATGTATATCTCCTGGACCGAACACCGCTTGGTGATTTGTAAAGTAGAAGATCGGGATCTCATCGAACTCTGGGATCATTTCAACACCACGGTTGCGGCGTGCAGCCTCTACGTGCTGGCGGAAGGCATATCCATCGCGCATGGACGTAGGGTGAGGAACAGGAGCACAGAGCTCAACCTGAGCCGCCAGAATAGACGTTGTGTTCTGAGTGGCACTATCGACCGAAGAAAACCAGTTTGACAATGCACGTGCATCGTCTAGTGCATTCTCTCCAAGTCTCAGAAAAGCCACCATATCAGCAGGTAAGGTATCGCACTTCAAGTCTACGTGCTTCAGGGCTTCGGTATGTGCACGGGGTAGGTCAATGATGCGGTTGGCAAACAAAACGCCTGTGCGCATTTGATCTTCAACGAGATATGAAACGAGTTTCATGGTTCTTGGTTCTAGGACTGATACAACAATTCACGATTAGGATTACAAAGATACCTTAAACGAAAAGCAGAAGGCAGAGCATTGCTCTACCTTCTGCTAGAAATACATTACTGTTTATACATCAACGAGCGAGGGCGTGCCGAAGAGACATTACACCAACAGATCCAAATCCCACAAGGAACATGAGTTGAAACGGAATAGCGGCTATTTCCAGATAGCTGATAGACGTAATGATGCCGAAAACAAAATAGGCCGCTAAACCAAGTTCGATGATAACGATGCCACCGATCTTTTTCTGCACATATTTTTTCTTCTTCCAGTTGTCTTGCTCTTGTTGAATAGCATACTTCGGAGTGCGCTTGAATTCGGTTTTCTTGCCGATAAGTGCTTCAAATACTGCCCGTGTGTTGTTAACCGCTAGCCCCATAGAGCCGGCCATGAATACCGGAAAAAGAAGGAGCCTTCTCTGCCAATCGAGGTGGATAGCTCGTTGTGCATACATGTAGAACAAGAACGTAGAGATGCTCGCAAGAACGAAGATCGACATCAGACTAAAGAACGCATCGTAGCCGCCTACTTCATTCTTAATGATCACGATTGGCACATTCAAAAATGCAACGAGCATAATGAATGGGAACACAATGTTGCTTGTAAGGTGTACGGTACATTCAAGCTTATGCTTAAGAGAAAGACCACTTTTCCACACTGATGGAAGTAGTTTCTTTGCAGTTTCTACCGCACCCTTTGTCCAACGGAACTGTTGAGTCTTGAGCGAGTTAATATCGGCAGGAAGTTCTGCTGGAGAAGTAACATCATTCAAGAAAACAAAGCGCCAGCCCCGTAGTTGAGCACGGTAGGAAAGATCTAAATCTTCTGCTAGCGTATCACTATGCCAATTTCCCGCATCCTCGATTGTGCTTTTACGCCAAACGCCAGCAGTGCCATTAAAGTTGATGAAGAACCCTGCTTTATGTCTGATTTGCTGTTCAATCACGAAGTGGGCATCAAGGGCAAGGGCCTGAGCGCGCGTAAGGAACGAGTACCCTTCGTTGAGGTGCTCCCAGCGTGTTTGGACCATCCCCACCTTAGGATCGAAGAAGTACGGTATCGTCTTCATCAAGAAATCCGGATGCGGCACAAAGTCTGCATCGAAGATGGCAACGAATTCACCACTTGCAGCGGCAAGGCCTTCTTTGAGTGCTCCGGCCTTATACCCCTGACGATTTGTACGATGGATGTGTTTTATATCGAACCCTTCACGTTGGAAGCGCTCAACCAATGCTAATGAAAGTTCTACAGTTTCATCTGTTGAGTCATCAAGCAACTGAATTTCCAGCCGGTCCTTTGGATACTCTATCGCACAAACTGCCTCCACTAGCCGGTCTACTACATACATTTCATTATAGAACGGTAATTGAATCGTGACCAAGGGGAGATTCTCGGCCGATTGAATTGGCGGCACATGGGCCAGCTTTTGCACTTTGTGGTAATAATAAATCATCACCAGGCCATGAAGACCAAAGGCGAAGAGAACACAAAGCGAAAGGAAATACGCAGCGAGGAGAAAATCTTCCATGGCTGGGTTAGACCTATAATTGATGAGTAGAACAGAACGTTACTAGTTCAATTCGTTCACCAGTTGGAGACCACAGCTAGCAGTATGTCATCGGCGATGCGTCTGAGGGCACGTTCGGCTGCTAGCCGCCTTCCCTCTGTTGCATCTGCCACTTCGTAGACGTCGAAATTTTCGAACGTCTTCTTCCATACTACCTTGTTCTTTACCGCATCGAAGTATTCAGCTTCTACTGCGACAATGATCCGACGTTGATTCTCAAGATCGCCAGTCTGTACCGTTACGATCTGATCCTGTACTCTAGTAAGAATCGATGAGAGCCGAGCGTCGCCGTTATCATCCACCAGTTGAACGGTGTTGTCGCTTCGAAATCTGCGCACGAGTGTTTCCGTACAGAACTCGCGGAAGGTTGCGTCTCCAAATCCACTCCGGTCGATCACCGAGGCTACCGACAGTGTGGATATGTGATCTGGAACAGAACCGCCGCGAAACGAATAACAAGACGTTATAGCTAGTGCACCTACTACAAAGACAACGCACAAAAGTACTCGGCGTATGGTGTTGCTCTCATGAAGGAAGAGTGAATCGTTATTCATCGTGCAAGCTCGCCAACAAAAGGGTTCGTGGAGCGCTCACGGGCAATGGTTGTAGTTGGGCCATGACCGGGGCAGACTTCAAAGTCATCATCAAGGGCGAATAGTTTAGTGCGAATCGACTCGGTAAGCGTTTTCATGTCGCCGCCAGGGAGATCTACCCGTCCAACACTGCCCCGAAAAAGAGTGTCCCCAACAAAAACACGACGATGTACATCGTCTATGAAACACACGCCCCCTTCCGTATGACCTGGGGTGTGGATAAATCGCAGTGGGGGCATGCCGCCTGAAAGCTTCACAATTCCTGAGATCCCAGAGAGCTCCTTGGCATTCTCAACTGATTCTATTACAAACGGCAGAGGCCAGATGGTATGCTTCGTGGGGTCGGTGAGGCGGTACAGATCGTCACAGTGCACAAAAACGTTGGCTCCCGTGGCCTCTTTCAAACGGGCACAATCGGCAGTATGGTCCCAATGTGTGTGCGTCAGCAGGATGTCCCGCACGCTACACCCATGGGTGCTGGCTGTATCCAGAACCTGGGTTGTACAATCGTAGGGTGCGTCGATAACATAGGCCGACCCAATTTCTGGATCGCAAACGAGATACGCCATCGTAGCCACGGGGCCACATTCGAAGATTGAAACTGTCAACATATCCCGAAACTACAACCCTTCAGGCAATCAATATCACGGGCTGGCTGTGTGGGAATCATCATCGTGTTATCTTTGTTCAACCCGACATTCGGAGAACACATGATTATCGATTATTTGCCGCTCATTATTATGATCCTCGTGGGTCTGATCTTTGGCGTGAGCAACATCTTCCTAGCCGAGAACCTTGGTCCAAAAAAGAGCTCCAGGGCGAAGCTTTCTACCTACGAGTCTGGTATGGAGCCAGTAAAGACTGCACGCGAGCGCTTTACGGTGAAATTCTACCTCGTTGCAATGATGTTCATATTGTTCGATATCGAAATTGTGTTCATGTATCCGTGGGCCGTACAATTCCGTGAACTTGGATACTACGGTCTTTCTGCTATGGTTCTGTTCATGGTTCTCTTGTTTAGCGGTTATCTCTACGTCATTAAAAAAGGGGCACTTAAATGGGACTAAACGACCAGATTTCTCAAGATGGATTTGTGACCACCACTGTTGAGTCGCTCATTACGTGGGCTCAGAAAAATTCACTCTGGCCGATGCCAATGGGAATCTCTTGCTGCGCAATTGAGATGATGGCGTTTGGTGGACCTCGTGCAGATTCTTCACGATTTGGCTCCGAACGTTTTTCATTCTCTCCGCGCCAGGCAGATCTGATGATCGTGGCTGGAACGGTAACGTACAAGATGTCTTGGGTTGTAAAGAAGATATGGGACCAAATGCCTGAGCCCAAGTGGTGCATCGCCATGGGTGTGTGTACGTCTACTGGTGGCATGTTCCGCTCATACCCGGTGGTACAAGGCATAGACCTATTCTTACCCGTTGATGCATACGTATCTGGCTGCCCTCCACGTCCTGAAGCATTGATCAAGGCCTTGATGTACATCCAAGAGAAAGTTGCCGAGTCCAAGCCACAACTCATCAACATGGGTAAAGACTCTGGTGACGTCCGTCGGTCTGATCTGATCGAAACACCCTGATGGTGGTTGCGGGCATTATGACGGGCACGTCGGTTGATGCGATCGACGTAGCGTTTTGCGAAATCACAAGTGAGGGAGACCGGCATTCGGTCTCCCTTCTTTCATTTCATAGCCTCCCCTTTTCTGATGACCTTCGCGGGATGATTTTGAAGTCAATGGCGGGCGAAGCATCTATGGAGAATTTGAGCGACTTGCCCTTTGCACTTGCTCAAGAATATGCCCAGGCGTTTCGTCAAGCTTCTGCGTCTACCAACGTTGAGCTAGTAAGCATGCATGGTCAAACATTGTGGCATCATCCTCCAGTATCTACATGGCAGGCAGGGTGTGGTTCGGCTCTGTCTGCGTTATTGAATTTGCCTGTTGTTCATAACTTTCGGTCAGCAGACGTAGCTCTCGGTGGTCAAGGGGCTCCATTGGTCCCAATTTTTGATCATGCCACATTAACCAGCCAGGTGCCGCGCATTGCTTTAAATATCGGGGGGATGGCCAACATCTCTATTCTGCCAGCAAACGCCTCTGAAGAGGACGTGTGGGCTTGTGACACAGGCCCAGGAAACGTATGGATCGACGTTGCCTCACGAGTAACGTTTGGAAAGAGGTATGACACCAATGGCGAATTTGCACGCGCTGGAAGACTTATTCCGCCCCTTCTTCAAGAGTGTAAGACCATCCCATTTTTTTCCATGGGGCTTCCAAAGTCTACGGGGCGGGAGTTGTTTTCTGAAAAAGAAGCACGCAGACTTATCACGAAATATTCTCATCCGTCGAGTCCGCTAGAAGACGTCGTTACAACATTGACTGAGCTTACCGCATGGTCTATTGTAGACCACATAACGAGGTTGGCACCGGCTAGCCGTGAGATGATTGTTTCTGGTGGTGGCTCGCAAAACTCTTTCCTGCTTGAACGCATTGAGGGCTTGGTACAGGATGCATCGCTTGACCTTGAAGTTCAGATACATCCCCAGTGGGATTCAAAAGAGGCCATGGCCTTTGCCTATTTGGGCTGGCGCACTATTCATGGCCTTTCTGGGAACCTCCCACGGGTTACTGGCGCCAGCCGACCCGCAATTTTAGGTTCGATTTCACGCGCCTGAACTCTATTGCACGTTCGTGTGTTTCGTAATTTCGTTGTCAGTTTCAAAAACAAACTCCATCCCCAGGTCCGAAGCATGTTCACGCTCCAGCTATCAGAGACACATGAAATGATCCGCGAAACCGCACGCCAGTTTGCGCGTGACGAAATAGCCCCTTCGTCTATTGAGCGCGATAAAAACGGGATATTTCCTACTGAGATCGTCAAAAAATTGGGCGAACTTGGGTTTCTTGGAATGATGGTTTCGCCTGAATGGGGCGGATCCGGACTCGACGCGCTCAGTTACGTTTTGGCAATGGAAGAGATATCGGCCGTTGATGCGTCTGTTG
>Ga0209591_10000071_pt1 | contig 119977 bp, 123 predicted proteins | sample MAT01_FD_187207 | JGI IMG/M metagenome (GOLD analysis project Ga0209591, IMG submission 187207) | Freshwater microbial communities from Lake Fryxell liftoff mats and glacier meltwater in Antarctica - MAT-01 (SPAdes) (version 2) | ecosystem: Environmental > Aquatic > Freshwater > Ice > Liftoff...
CGGGCCGTCCCGACTCGCGCGCACGCAGGCCCCGACTCGCGCGCACGCAGGCCCCGACTCGCGCGCACGCAGGCCCCGACTCGCGCGCACGCAGGCCCCGACTCGCGCGCATGCAGGCCCCGACTCGCGCGCATGCAGGCCCCGACTCGTGGGTGGGTGGGTGGGTGGGTGTGGTTCCCGGCGAGGGCGCTCGTAGACTTGGCGAGGTGACCGACACCCTCCCACCGCGCACTGCCGACCTGCCCGCCCAGTGGAACCCGGGCGAGGTAGAAGGCGGCATGTACGAGCGGTGGGTCGAGGCCGGCTACTTCACCGCCGACGCGGCGAGCGACAAGCCGCCGTTCTCCGTCGTCCTCCCGCCGCCGAACGTCACCGGCAGCCTGCACATCGGGCACGCGTTCGAGCACACGCTGATCGACATACTGGTCCGGCGCCGCCGCATGCAGGGTTATGAGACGCTCTGGCTGCCCGGGATGGACCACGCCAGCATCGCCGTCCACGCGCTGGTCGAGAAGGCGCTCGCCGCGGAGGGCACCAGCCGTCGCGAGTTGGGCCGTGAGGCGTTCATCGAGCGCACCTGGGAGTGGAAGGCCGAGCACGGTGGCGCGATCCTCGCGCAGATGCGGCGCCTGGGTGAGAGCGTCGACTGGTCCCGCGAGCGCTTCACGATGGACGACCGGTCCAACCGCGCCGTCCGTACGATCTTCAAGCGCCTCTTCGACGACGGCCTGATCCACCGCGCCGAGCGGATGGTCAACTGGTCCCCGGACCTGGGCAGCGTCCTGTCCGACATCGAGGTCGAGCACCGCGAGGTCGAGGGCGAACTGGTCTCCATCCGTTACGGCGACGGCCCCGACGCCCTCGTCGTCGCCACCACCCGCGTCGAGACGATGCTGGGTGACACCGCCGTCGCGGTCCATCCCGACGACGAGCGGTACGCCCACCTCGTCGGCCGTGAGATCGAGCTCCCGCTGGCCGGACGCATGATCAGGATCGTGGCGGACACCCACGTCGACCCGGAGTTCGGCACGGGCGCGGTCAAGGTCACCCCGGCGCACGACCCCAACGACTTCGAGATCGGCCGCCGCCACGACCTCCCGATGCCGACGATCATGGATGAGTCCGGGCGGATCGCGGACACGGGCACCGAGTTCGACGGCATGGACCGGTTCGAGGCACGGGTCGCCGTCCGGGAGGCACTGCGTGCGCAGGGCCGGATCGTCGCGGAGAAGCGCCCCTACCTGCACAGCGTCGGCCACTCCTCCCGCGGGAGGAAGGAGCCGATCGAGCCACGGCTGTCCCTGCAGTGGTTCGTCAAGGTCGGGCCGCTGGCGGAGGCCGCGGGCGACGCGGTCCGCAGCGGCGACGTCACCGTCCACCCCAAGGAGCTGGAGCCGCGCTGGTTCGGCTGGGTCGACAACATGCACGACTGGTGCATCTCCCGCCAGCTCTGGTGGGGCCACCGCATCCCGGTGTGGTACGGCCCCGCCGGCGAGGTCGTCTGCCTGGGCCCGGGCGAGGAGCCGCCCACCGGCTGGACGCAGGACGAGGACGTCCTCGACACCTGGTTCTCCTCGGCCCTGTGGCCGTTCTCCACGCTGGGCTGGCCGGAGTCCACTCCGGACCTGGAGAAGTTCTATCCGACGTCCGTGCTGGTCACCGGATACGACATCCTCTTCTTCTGGGTCGCCCGGATGATGATGTTCGGCCTCTACGCGATGGACGGCCGGCGGCCCTTCGCCACCATCTCGCTGCACGGAATGGTCCGCGACCAGTCCGGCAAGAAGATGTCGAAGTCCGCGGGAAACACCGTCGACCCGATCGTCTGGATGGACGCCTACGGCACCGACGCGGTGCGCTTCACGCTCGCCCGCGGTGCGAACCCGGGGACCGACGTCCCGATCGGTGAGGACGCCGTCCAGGCCTCGCGCAACTTCGGCACGAAGCTGTGGAACGCCACACGTTTCGCGATGGCCAACGGCGCCACCCCCGCACTGCCGCTGCCCGCGCACCCCACCGACGCCGACGCGTGGACCCTCGGACGGCTGCGCGAGGTCCAGCAGCAGACCGACGCGCTGCTGGAGGACTACCAGTTCGCCAAGGCCATCGAGGGGCTCTACCACTTCGCCTGGAACGAGTTCTGTTCCTGGTACATCGAGCTGGCCAAACCCCAGCTGGCCGAGCCGGGGACGGCCGACGGGACCCGCGGCGTCCTCGGCCACGTCCTCGACGCCCTGTTGCGGATGCTGCACCCGGTCACCCCGTTCGTCACCGAGGCGCTGTGGCAGGGACTCACGGGTGGCGAGTCGGTCGTCGTCGCACCGTGGCCGGTCGACGCGGGCGCCCCCGTCGACGAGGCCGCGGCGCGCCGGGTCACCGACCTGCAGAAACTGGTCACCGACATCCGTCGCTTCCGCACCGAGCAGCGGGTGCCCGACAGCCGCCGCGTCGCGGCTCGCCTCACCGGGCTGGACGAGGCCGGGCTGGGCCGCCACGCCGGCGCGATCGGCTCGCTGGTGCGGCTCGACGCCCCCTCGGCCGGCTTCGCCCCGACCGCCACGGTGGAGGTCGCCCTCGCCGCGGGCACCGTCCACGTCGAGCTCGACACGTCCGGCGCGATCGACGTCGGGGCCGAGCGGGCCCGCCTGGGCCGCGACCTGGCCGCCGCGCAGAAGGAGCTCGACCAGGCCGACCGGAAGCTCGGGAACCCGAAGTTCCTCGACAAGGCCCCGGCCGACGTCGTCGACGGCATCCGGGCCCGGCGTGCGACGGCGGCGGCCGACATCGAGCGGGTCGCGGCCAGGCTCGCCGCGCTCCCGTCATGACGGGTCCGGAGGGCGAGGTCCCGAGCCCCGAGGACGCCGTGATCTCCCACGTCCTCGACGCGATCCGCGGCGCCGACACCCCCGACGTCGTCCCGGCGACGTCGACGGTCGCGAGCTACGCCGAGTTCCTCGCCGTCGAGGAGGTGCTGGACCAGCGGTGGCCCGAGACGGTCATGGAGCCCTCGCTCGAACGGATCGCCGCGCTGGTCGACGTGCTCGGCGAGCCGCACCGTGGCTACCCTGTGGTGCACGTGACCGGCACGAACGGCAAGACGTCCACCGCGCGGATGATCGACGCGATTCTCACCGAGGTCGGCCTGCGGACCGGGCGCTACACCAGCCCGCACCTGCAGCGCGCCACCGAGCGGATCAACGTCGACAACCGGCCGGTCACGCCGGAGCGCTACGTCGACATCTATCGCGACGTCGAGCCGTTCTTGGGGATCGTCGACGCGAAGCACGGCCGGCTGTCGAAGTTCGAGGTGCTCACCGCGATGGGCTTCGCCGCCTTCGCCGACGCCCCGGTCGAGGCCGGCATCGTCGAGGTGGGCCTCGGCGGGCGGTGGGACGCCACCAACGTCGCCGACGGGACCGTCGCGGTGATCACACCCATCGGGCTCGACCACGCGGAGTTCCTCGGTTTCGACGTGCTCGGGATCGCCCGCGAGAAGGCCGGGATCATCAAGGCGGGCGCCGTGGCGGTACTCGCCGCCCAGGACAAGGGTGTCGCGGAGGTCCTGCTCGAGCGCTGCGTCGAGGTCGGGGCGCAGGTCGCCCGCGAGGGTGCGGAGTTCGGCGTCACCGAGCGGGAGATCGCGGTCGGCGGGCAGCGGATCACGCTGCAGGGCCTCGGCGGCGTCGTCGACGACATCTTCCTGCCGCTCCACGGGAAGCACCAGGCGTCCAACGCCGCACTCGCCCTGGCGGCCGCGGAGGCGCTGATCGGTGCCGGTCCGAGTCACCCGATCGATCCCGGCGCGGTCCGCGCGGCGTTCGCGGGCGTGTCGTCGCCGGGCAGGTTGGAACGGCTCGCCGCTGGTCCGGGCATGCCCACGGTGCTGGCCGACGCCGCGCACAACCCGCACGGAGCACGCGCACTGGCCGCCGCTCTGACCACGGAGTTCCGGTTCACCCGGCTGATCGGCGTGCTCGGGATCATGACCAGCAAGGACGCCAGGGGGATACTCGCCGAGCTCGAACCGGTGCTGCACGAGGTCGTGATCACGGCCAACTCCTCGCCGCGGGCGATGGACCCCGACGAGCTCGGTGCGCTCGCCACGGAGGTGTTCGGCGCCGACCGGGTGAGCGTCGAGCCGGTGCTCGCCACTGCCGTCGAGCAGGCGGGGGAGCTGGCCGAGGAGGGTGGTGAGTCGGGCGCCGGTGTGGTCGTCAGCGGGTCGGTCGTGACGGTGGGGGAGACCCGGACGATGTACGGGAAGGAGCCGTCGTGACCGCCGACGTGCTCGTTCCCGCGGAGGGGGCGTCGTGACCGCGCCTGATCCGATGAAGGGGATCCGCGGGGTGTTCGCGGTGACGCTGATCCTCGAGTCGATCGTCGTGCTGCTCGCGCTGCTGGTACTGCCGAAGTTCGGCGACGGCGCCACGCCGCTGGGCGTCGCGGCGATCCTCGGCGTGGCGGTGCTGATGGTGGTCGCGTCCGGTCTGCAGCGGCGCCGGTGGGGCCTCGGGCTCGCCCTCGGCCTGCAGGTTGCGACGATCGCGTGCGGTGTGTTCGTACCCGCGCTCGGCGTGATGGGTGTGGTGTTCGCGCTCGTCTGGGCCGGGTTGGTGTGGTTCCAGCGCGACGTCGCCGGGAAGATGGCGCGCGGTGAGCTGCCGAGCCAGCAGGTTCCGGATTCGTAAGCGGATCTCTGATCGCGGCCGCCGCGCAGCGATCATCATGGCGGTGTGACTACCACCTCATCCCGCCCGCTGCTCCGCAGGCCTGCTGTCCTGATCGCGCTCGCGGGCGGTGTCGTGCTCGCCGCGGTGGCGCTGGCGCTGTTCCAGCCGTGGAAGCTGTTCGTCGACCAGCAGGTGGACGAGGCGCTGCCGAGCGCCGGGCTGCCCGCCTCGGCTCCGGTCGCACCCGGTCCGGTCGCACCCGCTCCGGCCGCATCGGAACCGGCCGCACGCGGGCAGGTCGCAGCCGTCGAGCCGCCTGCGCCTGCGGCACCGGCCGAGCCGGTGGTCCTCGCCCGCGGCGAGCTGATCAGCCACGAGTACGCGAGCAGCGGAACCGCGCAGATCCTCCAGCTCGCCGACGGTTCGCGCGTCCTGCAGCTGGCGGATCTGGACACCAGCGACGGCCCGCTGCTCAAGGTCTGGCTCACCGACGCACCCGTCGTCGACAGCCGCGACGGCTGGTACGTCTTCGACGACGGGCGCGTCGTGGATCTCGGGGAGCTGAAGGGCAACGTGGGCAGCTCGAACTATCCGATCCCCGCCGACGCCGACCTCGCCGCGCTCACCAGCGTGAGCATCTGGTGCGAGCGGTTCAGCGTGTCGTTCGGCGCGGCCGCCCTGTCCTGAGACCGTCGGGGGACCTCGCTACGCTGCTCGCGTGACCGAACGCACCCTCGTCCTCGTCAAGCCCGACGGCATCGCGCGCAAGCTGGCCGGTGAGGTCCTCGCCCGGATCGAGCGCAAGGGCCTCGACATCGTGGCCGTCGAGCTGCGTACCATCGACCGCGAGCTGGCCGCCCAGCACTATGCCGAGCACGACGGCAAGCCCTTCTTCGACTCCCTGCTGGAGTTCATCACCTCGGGGCCCGTGCTGTCCGCCGTGGTCGAAGGCCCGCGTGCGATCGCTGCGTGGCGCCAGCTCGCCGGCGGCACCGACCCGGTCGAGAAGGCGGCGCCGGGCACCGTCCGCGGCGACTACGCGCTGGAGACCCAGTCGAACCTGGTGCACGGGTCCGACTCGCCCGAGTCCGCTGCGCGGGAGATCAAGCTCTGGTTCCCGAACGTGTGAGCAGTGCCTTCGGCGGGCAACCGCTCGTCCTCCGCCCGCGCCGCGTCGATGAGGTCCATCCGGAGATCCAGGCTCGGATGGTGTCACCCGTAGGTGGCGCACGCACACGAGCGCGCCGGACGTAAAGATCTCGTTCCCACGCGGCGTGACGCCCCACCGGAAACGTCGGTACCGCCGGTTACCGTGCCTCACATGGGGGACGGACTGGTCCAGGCGCGGGGGCTGCGCAAGCGTTTCGGGGATGTCGAGGCGGTGCGCGGCATCGACGTCGAGGTCGCGCCGGGGGAGGTGTTCGGGTTCCTGGGGCCCAACGGCGCCGGCAAGTCGTCCACGATGCGGATGATCGCCTGTGTGTCGCCGCGTTCGGAGGGCACGCTGCAGGTGCTGGGTATGGACCCCGGCGTCGACGGGCCGCGCATCCGGGCGCGCATCGGCGTCGTCCCGCAGCAGGACAACCTCGACGCCGAGCTCACGGTCCGCCAGAACCTGGAGATCTACGGCCGCTACTTCGGGCTGTCGAGGGCCCACGTGCGCGCCAAGGCCGTCGAGCTGCTGGAGTTCGCCCAGCTCACCGAGCGTGCCGACGATGCGGTCGAGCCCCTCTCGGGAGGGATGAAACGGCGGCTCACGATCGCCAGGGCGCTGGTCAACGACCCCGAACTGCTGCTGCTGGACGAGCCCACCACCGGGCTCGACCCCCAGGCCCGCCACCTGCTGTGGGAGCGGCTCTACCGGCTCAAGCGCGAGGGGGTCACCCAGATCATCACCACCCACTACATGGACGAGGCGGAGCAGCTCTGCGATCGGCTCGTCGTCATGGACGGCGGGGTGATCGTCGCCGAGGGTTCCCCCGCCGGCCTGATCGAGCGGTACTCCACCCGGGAGGTACTGGAGCTGCGGTTCACACCCGAGTCGGCGCCCACGGCCGCGGACCTCGCTCACCTGGCCGAGCGCGTCGAGCAGCTCCCCGACCGGTTGCTGCTCTACGCGGCCGACGGCGAGCACGTCCACCGTGAGGTGGCGCGCGCCGGGCACCGGCCGCTGACGGCGCTGGTGCGTCGCTCGTCGTTGGAGGACGTGTTCCTCCGGCTCACCGGCCGAAGCCTGGCCGAGTGATGGCCGCCGTGGAGGTGTCCGGGTCCACCGGGCACGCGCCGGGTCAGGTGCGCGGCGTGCTGCTCGTCGTCGAGCACTTCTGGACCTGGTACCGGCGCAACTGGCGCGCCACCGTCGTGTCGTCGGTGCTGCAGCCGCTGCTGTTCCTGGTGGCATTCGGGGTGGGGTTCGGTGCGCTGATAGACGGCACGGGGCGCGCCGCGGAAGCCACCGGTGGCGTCGACTACCTGGTGTGGCTCGCGCCCGCTCTGCTCGCCGTGTCGGCGTTGCAGAGTGCGGCGTTCGAGTCCACCTACCCGGTGCTGTCGGGATTCAAGTGGCAGCGGATCTACCACGCCATGACGGCCGGACCGCTCTCGCCGGAGCAGGTCGCGCTGGGCCATCTGAGCTGGACGGTGGCGAAGATGGGGGTCTCCGGGGCGGTCTTCGTCGGGGTCGTCGCCGCGTTCGGTGGCGTCGCCGGCCCGGGCATCGCGCTGTCGCTGCTGGCCGCCACCCTCACCGGAGCCGCGGTCGCGGCTCTCGTGATGGCGTTCGCCGCGACCGTCGAGAACGAGGGCGCGGCGTTCAACGGTCTGTTCCGGTTCGTCGTCATCCCGATGACGCTGTTCAGCGGCACGTTCTTCCCGGTCGACCGGCTGCCGGGCTGGGTCCAGCCGGTCACGTGGATCTCACCGCTGTGGCACGGCACCGAACTCGCCCGCGACGCGGCACTCGCCGTCTGGCGTCCTCTGCCGGTCCTGGGCCACCTCGCCTACCTGGCGGTGCTGCTCGCGCTGGGCCTCGTTCTGGTCCAGCGGTCCTACCGGCGGAGGTTGGCCCGGTGAGCACCCCGATCGGCACCACGGTCGACGCCCCGAGCCGGCCCTCACCGCTGCTGTGGCTGATGCCCGCCGGCAGCTACGCCGGACGGTCACGGATGCTGCTGCTGCGCTCGGCCACGGTGTCGCGCCGCACCTGGCTGGCGTTCGTGTCCGGGTTCTTCGAACCGGTGTTCTACCTGGTCGCGATGGGCCAAGGCCTCGGCTCGCTGGTCGGCGTGCTCCCCGGCCCCGACGGCACCCCCATCAGCTACGCCGCGTTCATCGCCCCCGGCCTGCTCGCGGCGTCCGCGATGAACGGCGCGGTGTTCGACTCGACGTTCAACGTGTTCTTCAAGCTCAAGTACGCGAAGCTGTACGACGCGATGCTGGCGACCCCACTGGGAACGGTCGACGTCGCGCTCGGCGAGATCGGCTGGGCATTGATCCGCGGCGGGCTCTACGCGCTGGGGTTCCTCAGCGTCATGGCCGGGTTCGGGCTGCTCACCTCGCCGTGGGCACTGCTGGCGCTACCTGCGGCGCTGCTGGTGGCGTTCGCGTTCGCCGCGGTCGGGATGGCGGCCACGTCGTTCATGCGGTCGTGGCAGGACTTCGACCTGGTCACACTCGTGACGCTGCCGATGTTCCTGTTCTCGACGACCTTCTACCCGCTCTCGGTGTACCCGCGATGGCTGCAGATCGTGGTGGAGTGCCTGCCGCTCTACCATGCGGTCGAGCTGATGCGCGGGCTCACCACGGGCGCGGTGCATGTCGGGATGCTCGCCAACCTGACCTACTTCCTGATCATGATCGCGTTCGGCGTGACGATCGCCGCCCGCCGCCTCGACGCGCTCCTGCTCCGGTAGACACCGACCCGGGCCCGCAGGCGCGTCGTCACCGCCGCTGACCGGGTGTTTCGGCCGGTGGGCGACTGGGGTGGCCACCGCGTCCGCACGGGTCGATGATGTACCCCATGACGGTCACCTCGCATCGGTCGACACTGGCGGATCTGGTTCGGGGTGTGGTGGTCGCACTGCTGGCGGTCGCCCAGGTCGCGGTGGCCGGGCTGAGCGGGAGCGGGGCCTTCGGCGAGTCCCAAGGTGTGGTGGCGAACTCCTACGCCACGCCGCTGCTCGCCGCCGGCTGGACGTTCGCGATCTGGGGCCCGATCTACCTGCTGTTCCTGGTCTACGCGGGCTACCAGTTGCTTCCCCGGCAACGGGCGCGCGAGGTCCACCGCCGCACCGGCTGGTGGCTGGCCGCGTCCGCGGTGCTCAACCCCGCCTGGATCGTCGCGTTCGGCGCCCGTGCGGTCCCGGTCGCGGAGTTGTTGCTCGTCGCACTCATGGTGGCTCTGGCCGTGGTGTTCGGCAGGCTCAGCCGGGAACCGGCGGTCGACCTCACCGAGCGGATCGCCTTCCGCGGACCGGTCGCGCTCTACACGGGCTGGGTGTCGTTGGCGACGGTCCTCGGCACCGCGGCGACCGGTGTGTGGGCCGGGCTGCCCGGGGACAACGCACTGGCCGAGATCGCCGCGGTGGTCGTGCTGCTGGCCGCGGCGGCGATCGTCGCGTGGGTGGTGCTCTCGGGCACGGCAGTGATCGGCTATGCCGCTGCCACGGTGTGGGCGCTGGCCGGGATCGCGCTGAACAACCCGCCCGCCGCCGTCGTGGTCACGGGAGCTGTGGCGATCGTCGCAATCCTCGCGGCCACGTACTGCCGGCTGGCCACGGCCGCGAACCCGCGGCGGGCCGCGTGGGGCTGATGGCCCACCGGTCCACCGCGCCGGACGGCTTCTGATCAGCGGGGCAGGTCGACGCGCAGCCGGGTGGAGTCGGCGGCGGCGGCGAGCCCACCCTCCACAGCGGACAAGGCCTGGAGTCTCGCGTCCTGGCCCAGGACGGCTACGGTCCCCCCGTCGTCGACCCCGAGCGCGACGCCACCGCTGACCACGACGACGCGCCCGGCCGGGTCGAGACCCACGGTCGCGTCGGGCAGGGCCAGCCGGGACGGCGCCACGCCCTTCGGCAGGGACCCTTCCCCCGGTGCCGGGCGGGGCACCGCGGCGCTTCGTTCCTCGGACACGCCCGGGCGGCCGTGCACCAGCGTCACCCGGGTGGCGCCCGGCGACTCCAGCCACCACACGCCGCCCGAGCCGTCGGGCAGGACCGCCCCGAGGTCGCCGTCGCGACGCACCCCGAGCGCCACCTCTCCCCGCCCGTCGGGCCCGACGGGCGGGGAGCTCGGTGTTCGCACCGGGACCCCACCGCGCGACACGGCCGTCGACGCCCAGCAGAACACCGCGGGACCCACCGCTCACGTTCGCGACCGGCACGAACCCCACCGGCGGCCCTGCCGGTGGGGGTGTCGCCACGCATCCCGGGGGCGTCGCCGGAAGGTCGGCCAGAGCCGCGGCGGCGTCGGGCAGCCGCCACAGGGCGCGGTCACCGCCACCTGACGCCGTGAGCTCGACCGACCCGTCCGGCGCCGCCACCAGCGCGTGCACCCGTCCGGGCAGGGGCTGGGGCACGGCGCGCAGTACGCCCTCGGGGCCCAGCCGCACCAGGAGGCCGGGCACCTCGGGGTCGGGGGCGATGGTGAACCAGATGCCCCCGTCGGCGTCGACGGCGAGCGGGCCCGGGTTCGGGAGGAAGGCCTCGCGCCGTTCGCACCAGGCCGCAGGCGGGGTCCGCACCGCCCGCGAGCACGGTGAGGTCCACCCCGCCCGACGTCGGCGTGACCCGCTCCAGCCGGTGTCCGTCGCCGTCGTGCCCAGCGATCCGCACCGCGCCGCCGGGCACGGGCACCAGGTCCAGGGCGTCGAGCCGCGGGGCGGCGAGGCCCGCGAGCCGTAGGAACGGCCCCGAGGTGCGCCCGCCGTCGGGGCGCGGGGCACCGCCGGGCAATACCGGCACCGCCACGGCGACGACCAGCGCGATCGCCGCGACAGCGGCGCCCGTGGCCCGGGTGGCCCCCACGAGGGGCAGGGCGACCGCACCGGCCCCGGCCAGCAACGCCACCCAGGCCCCCGGACCTGCGCTCACGCGTGAGCCGAGCACCGCCGCCGCCCCGAGCCCGCCCGCCGCGGCCCCGCACACCGCACCGAGGAGCCCCGGGGCTCCCCGGTGCGGTCGGGCTCCCGCTGCGACGACCGTGGCCGACGCGAGCGCGCCGACCAGGACCGCGCGCGCCACGCCGACGACCTCCCACCCCGGCCACACCTCGGCGTCGCCGGCCCGGGTCGGGCCCGCGACCAGCAACACCGCAGGGCGCAGCGCCTGCCACCAGGGAAGGAACAGCGCGAGTGCGCCCACCACAGCGAGCGTGGCCGTCAGGACGGCGATCGGTGACGTCCGCGCCGTGGTCATGGGCCTGTCCTCGTGGTCGGTCCGCCGACCGTACCGACGGGACGAGCGTGACGTGGGCATTCGCGACAACCGGCCTCCGGTCCCACGCGACCGCGTCGGGCAGGCCGCGAGCCGAGGCCGCCCAGGGCGCCCGCGTCCACCGGCAGGGCTACCATGGTGCAGCGTGAGCCTGTCGGTGTTTCCCCAACTCGAACTCCTGCTGCCGCGCGTGGCCAAGCCCGTGCAGTACGTCGGCGGTGAGCTGAACGCGCAGCTGGGGGATTGGGATTCCGCGGTCGTCCGGTGGGCGCTGATGTACCCCGACGCCTACGAGGTCGGGCTGCCCAACCAGGGCGTCCAGATCCTGTACGAGGTGCTCAACGAGCGCCCCGACACCCTCGCCGAACGCTGCTACGCCGTCTGGCCCGATCTCGAGGCGCTGATGCGCGAGCACGGCGTCCCCGCGTTCACCGTCGACGGGCACCGGCCGCTGGGCGCGTTCGACCTGCTCGGCATCAGCTTCTCCACCGAGCTGGGCTACACGAACATGCTCACCTCACTCGACCTCGCCGGCATCCCGCTGCACGCGGTCGACCGAGGAGTCGATCATCCGGTCGTCGTCGCGGGGGGCCACGCGGCGTTCAACCCGGAGCCGATCGCGGCCTTCGTCGACGTGGCCGCGTTGGGTGACGGCGAGGAGATCGTCGGCGACATCACCGACGTCGTCAGGGAGTGGAAGGCCCAGGGCCGGCCGGGTGGGCGCCGTGAGCTCCTGCTGCGGCTGGCGGCCACCGAGGGCTGTTACGTGCCGTCGCTGTACGCGGTCACCTACGCGCAGGACGGCGGGATCGCCGCGGTCGAGCCCGTCGACGAGCGCGTGCCGCGCACCGTCACCAAGCGCACCACCACCGACCTGGACTCCTGGCCCTACCCCAAGGCGCCGCTGGTGCCACTGGCCGAGACCGTGCACGAGCGCGCCAGCGTCGAGATCTTCCGGGGCTGCACCCGCGGCTGCCGGTTCTGCCAGGCCGGGATGATCACCCGCCCGGTGCGGGAGCGGACCTTGGCGGGCATCGGCGAGATGGTGGACGCCTCGGTGCGCGCGACCGGGTTCGACGAGGTGGGTCTGCTGTCGCTGTCCTCGGCGGACCACTCCGAGATCGCGGACATCACCAAGGGCCTGGCCGACCGCTACGAGGGCACCAACACCTCGCTGTCGCTCCCGAGCACCCGCGTCGACGCGTTCAACATCGACCTGGCGAAGGAGATCAGCCGCAACGGCCGCCGCTCCGGGCTCACGTTCGCCCCCGAGGGCGGGTCGGAACGGATCCGGCGGGTGATCAACAAGATGGTGTCGGAGGAGGACCTCATCCGCACCGTCTCCGAGGCGTTCGGCCAGGGCTGGCGTCAGGTCAAGCTGTACTTCATGTGCGGGCTGCCCACCGAGGAGGACTCCGACGTCCTGGAGATCGCGGGCATGGCACACCGCGTGATCCGCGCCGGGCGCGAGGCGTCCGGGCGCAACGACGTCCGCTGCACCATCTCCATCGGCGGGTTCGTGCCCAAGCCGCACACCCCGTTCCAGTGGGCCGCGCAGTGCCACCCCGACGTCGTCGACGACCGCCTCCGCCAGCTCCGCGCCGCCGTCAACAGCGACCGCAAGCTCGCCCGCAACATCGGCATGCGCTACCACGACGGCAAACCGTCCCTGATCGAGGGCCTGCTGGCCCGCGGCGACCGCCGCGTCGGTGCCGTCATCGAACGGGTCTGGCGCGACGGCGGCCGCTTCGACGGGTGGAGCGAACACTTCTCCTACGAGCGCTGGACCGCCGCCGCGACCGCCGAGCTGGAACCGTCGGGCGTCTCGATGGAGTGGTACACGACCCGTGAGCGCGGGCAGTCCGAGATCCTCCCGTGGGACCACCTCGACTCGGGCCTCGAACGCGAGTGGCTCTGGGACGACTGGCAGGAGGCCCTCGCCGGCCGGGAGCAGGACGACTGCCGCTGGACGCCGTGCTTCGACTGCGGCGTCTGCCCGTCGACCGGCACCGACATCGAGGTGGGTCCGAGCGGCACGGCCCTCCTGCCGCTGGCCGTGGTGAACCCGATCTCGAGCCGCCCCGCGGACTCTGCGCACGGCAGCGTCGACCCGGGTGGCTGAGGGCACCGGCGCCGGACCGCCCGCGACGATCCGCGTGGCCGACGAGCGCGACGTGACCGCGCTCGCGCGGCTGCGGAGGACGTGGTCGGAGGAGCGGGCCGGCGCTCCGGTGGAGGACCCGGGGTTCGAGGCGGCCTTCGCCCAATGGTGGCGCGTGGAGATGCTGCGCCGCACGTTCTGGCTGGCCGAGGTGGGATCGGAACGCAGCGGGCTGACCGCGGTCGGCTCCCTGAACGTCGTGGAGATCGTCCACATGCCGCGGCCGGGCGCGCGGGGAGGTCGGATCGGGCACGTCGGCAACGCGTTCGTCCTCGCGTCCTTCGCCGACCGTGGGGTGCCCGGCGCCCTGCTGGCCGCGGCGATCGGCCATGCCCGCAGCCGCCGCTACCGCCGGCTGCTGCTCGCTCCGACGCCGGGGAGCAGCGCGTTCTACCGGCGCGCGGGCTTCGCGCCCGCGGGCGAGTCGCTCCTCGCCCTCGACCCCACGGCGGCCCCGTCCGCGTGACCAGGGCCGGACCCCGGACAACCCCGCGGGTGGGTGGCCCGCGCGGCTCGTAGGCTGCGGGGATGGCACGCGTGCGTCCCGGAGAGGCCGCCAACCCCGCAGCTCCCACGGTGGTGCGGGTGCGGCTGCGGTTCGCCAAGCGCGGGAGGCTCCGGTTCCTCTCCCACCGCGACGTGGCCCGCAGCTTCGAGCGGGCGGTCCGCCGGGCCGGGGTGCCCGTCGCCCACTCCCACGGGTTCAGCCCGCATCCCCGCCTGTCGTGGATCGGCGCCGCGCCCACCGGTGCGGCGAGCGAGGCCGAGTACGTGGAGATCGGCCTGACCCGACCGGTGGATCCCGCCGATCTCGCGATCGCCCTCGACTCCGCCTTGCCCGAGGGGATCGACATCCTCGCCGCCGCCGTGGCCGAGGGTGCCTCGCTGGCCGAGCGGATCGACGCGAGCCGCTGGGTCACCGAGCTGCCCGGCGTCGACCCCGAGCTGCTGCGGACGGCCGTCGCCGCACTGCTCGCCGAGACGTCGGTGGTCGTCGAGCGGCTCACCCCGTCGGGCCGTCGCCAGATCGACGTCCGGGCGGCGCTGGTGCACGCCGAGGTCGGCACCGATCCCGCCACGTCGGGTGTCTCACCCTCGACGGGCACCGCCGCGTCCCCGGTCTGTGCGACAATGGCCACGGTCGTACGGCAGACGACACCCGCCGTACGACCCGATGACGTGTTGGGTGCACTCGACGTTGTCGCAGGCCTCGTGCCGCCGGTGCCCGCCAAGGCCACCCGGATGGCGCAGGGACTGCTCGACCATCGAGGTGACCTGGCCGACCCTCTCGGCTCCGACCGGGTGACCACCCGGGCGTGAGGTGGGCAGGTCGGTCCCGGCGCACCGGCGCCCGAGCCGGTCACCGGCACGCTGTCGACGCACGGATCCGCCCCCCCCGGGACGGGGTGGAACACCAGGATTGCTCGCCGCGTACCGCGCGGAGAGAACTGCACGTGCCCCTGCGCGGCCGCCTTCGTTGAGGCGCCCGGGGGCGGAGGAGCTGAATGTCGAACCGCGAGACCCCCGCCGGTACCACCGGCGGGAAACCGACCGTACCCACCATGGACGAGCTTCCCGAGAAGATGCGGGTGCACACGCTGGCCAAGCTGCTCGTGCGCACCAGCCGGGAGGTGCTCGCCGCCCTCGCCGATCTCGGTGTCGAGGCCCGCGGTGCTCAGTCCAGCATCGACCGCAAGACCGCCGAGCAGGTCGTCACGGCGCTGACCGGCGGCGCCGGGCCGGCCGCGCCCCGCGCCGAGGTCCCCGGGACACCTGCCACCGGGACACCTGCCACCGGGACACCTGCCACCGGGACACCTGCCACCGGGACACCTGCCACCGGGACACCTGCTGCCGAGAGCACCGGCGGTGGGGCGACGACGTCCGCGGCCACGGCACCGGCACAGACGGACCCGTGGTCCGCCGCGCCCGCTGCGTCGAAGCGGGAGACCGCCCCACGGGTGGGCGCTCCCCTCGTCCCGCTGTTCGCGCCCCCCACACCGCTGTTCCAGCCGCCCACCCGGCCGGCACGCACCAGCCGCCGGGCCGCCGCCGCCGACTTCGACACCGACGTCGCCGACACCCCGGACTCCGACACCGCCGACTCCGACACCGCCGACTCCGACACCGCCGACTCCGACACCGCCGACCCCGACACCGCCGACCCCGCCGCCACTGCGGACGCCGAGAACCAGTCGCCTGCCCGGCGCCGGCGCACCGGCCGCCGCGCCACCGAGCGCCCCGACGAGGCGGATGTGTCGGAGGACACGGACGCCGACACCACTGACGAGCCGGCTGGATCCGACGGCTCCGACGACACGGACGAGGACGGCGCCGCACGGCGGCGCCGTCGTCGCGGTCGGCGTGGGCGTGGGCGTGGCCGTGGTGGCGAGGGCGGCGACGACGAGGGGACCGAGGACGGGCCGACCGACGGCGCGACGGACGGGGTGGACGGCACCGAGGTGTCCGGCCGCCGGTCCGTCCCCACACCCGACCCTGTGACCGACTCCGGGACCGACCGTGGGACCGACCAGGAGGCGGACGGGTCCGACGGCGAGGACGAGGAGTCCGACGACGGGGACGGGAGCAGTTCCCGCCGCAGGCGCCGGCGCCGCCGGCGCCGCGGATCGGGCGACGACACCGCCGACAACAACGACATCAACGACGACGACCCGCCCGGCACGGTCACTCGCGTCCGCGCGCCCCGGGAGCCACGCGCCGAGCGGGAGCCGGACACCGACGGTGACGGCGTCCAGAGTGTCCGCGGCTCCACCCGGCTGGAGGCGAAGCGCCAGCGCCGCCGCGACGGCCGGGACGCCGGCCGCCGCCGGGTACCGATCCTGTCGGAGGCCGAGTTCCTCGCCCGCCGCGAGTCGGTGGACCGGACGATGGTCGTGCGCGAGCGGGGCGACCGCGTCGAGATCGGGGTGCTGGAGGACGAGATCCTCGTCGAGCACTTCATCGCCGACGTCCACGGCAGCGGTTCCGGCACCGCGCCGTCGATGGTGGGCAACATCTACCTCGGCCGTGTGCAGAACGTGCTGCCCAGCATGGAGGCCGCGTTCATCGACATCGGCCGCGGGCGCAACGCCGTGCTCTACGCCGGCGAGGTGGACTGGGACGCCGCCGGCCTCGGTGGCAAGGCCCGGCGCATCGAGCAGGCCCTGAGCAGCGGTGATCCGGTGCTGGTGCAGGTGACCAAGGATCCGATCGGGCACAAGGGGGCGAGGCTGACCACACAGATCAGCCTCGCGGGCCGGTTCCTGGTCTACGTGCCGTCCGGGGGCGCGGCGGGGATCAGCCGCAAGCTGCCCGACCTCGAGCGCAAGCGGCTCAAGGACATGCTCAAAGAGATCGTTCCCAGCGAGGCCGGGGTGATCATCCGTACCGCGTCGGAGGGTGTGAGCCACGAGGCGCTGGAGCGCGACGTCCGCCGCCTGCAGGCGCAGTGGGAGGTCGTCGAGACCAGGGCGAAGCAGACCGGCCCGAACAAGCCCAAGGCGCCGGTGCTGCTCTACGAGGAGCCCGACCTCCTCATCAAGGTCGTCCGCGACCAGTTCAACGAGGACTTCTCGCGCCTCGTCGTCCAGGGCGACGACGCGTTCGACACGCTGTCCAACTACGTCGGGCACGTGGCGCCCGAGCTCGCCGACCGGATGACCCGGCACGTGGGTACGACCGACGCCTTCACGGAGCATCGCATCGACGAGCAGCTGCTCAAGGCACTCGACCGCAAGGTCTGGCTGCCCTCGGGCGGCACCCTGGTGATCGACCGGACCGAGGCGATGACCGTCGTCGACGTCAACACCGGCAAGTTCACCGGGTCCGGCGGCAACCTCGAGGAGACGGTCACCCGCAACAACCTCGAGGCGGCGGAGGAGATCGTCCGCCAGCTCCGGCTGCGCGACATCGGCGGCATCATCGTCATCGACTTCATCGACATGGTGCTCGAAGCCAACCGTGACCTCGTCCTGCGGCGCCTCACCGAATGCCTGTCCCGCGACCGCACCCGCCACCAGGTGGCCGAGGTGACGTCGCTGGGGCTGGTGCAGATGACGCGCAAGCGCGTCGGCGGCGGGCTGCTGGAGCACTTCTCCACACCGTGCGAGCACTGCCGCGGGCGTGGCGTGATCGTCTCCGCCGAGCCGGTGATCGACAAGGGCGACACGGCGCGGCCCGACGAGGGCTCCGGCCGCAGGTCGCGGCGCGGGAGCAGGCGTGACGACGACCGGAACGGTCCCGACCCGCGCGACGAGCCGGGCCGGGGCACGCAGGGCGCTGCTCCCCGGAGCGAGTGGCGCAACGGGCGTGACGCCGACGCCGCCGCGGAGGTGCCCGCCGACGTCGCGGACGCCTCGGTCGAGGTGGGTGCGCCGGTCGCACCGGGAGAGCGGACCGGCGACGACGTCACCGCCGGGTCCGTGGAGGAGATCGCCGTCGAGCAGGCGAGCTCACCCGGTCCGGTCGCCGAGCCGGCGGCCGAGTCCGGGCGCAACGGTCGCCCGGCCGGTCGGCGTCGTGGCCGGGTCACGCGTACGGCTGGTGCTCCTGCTGCCACCGACGGTGACACCGCCCCGGCAGTCGTGACCGTCCCCGCGATGCGGGCCGCCGAGGCCCCGGCAGCGGCTCAGGCCGTGGCGGCACAGTCGGTCGCGGCTCAGCGGGGATCGGCGCAGCCGGTCGAGACGCAGCCGGTCGAGACGCAGCCGGTCGAGACGCAGCCGGTCGAGACGCAGCCGGTCGAGACGCAGCCCGAAGTGACCCAGGCGGGGGCACCCGCCGAGCCCGCACCCGAGCCGGCGGCACAGCCCGTGGCCACCCGCGCCAGGCGGGCCCGTCGGGCCGCATCCCGCCCGGCGGGCCCGCCCGCAACCGATCCCGCTGACGCCGGCGGGCAGGCGGGAGCCGACCCGGTGTGACACCCCCCGACACCTTTCCGTACCCTGGTACACCTGCGCCACGCTCTGCACGACCCTTGAGCCGTGGCCCGTGCAGGGGCAACTCTGTGCATCGTCCCCCGAGCTTCAGGAGCAGTGCGTCGATGTACGCAATCGTCAAGACCGGCGGCAAGCAGTACAAGGTGGCCGTCGACGACGTGCTCACCGTCGAGAAGATCAAGGGCGAGCCCGGCGCGAAGATCATTCTGCCGGCGCTGCTCCTCGTCGACGGTGACGACGTCACCACCGCCCTGGATGCCCTCGCGGCCGTCTCGGTCACCGCCACGGTGGTCGAGCACACCAAGGGCCCGAAGATCCGGATCCACAAGTTCAAGAACAAGACCGGGTACCACAAGCGTCAGGGGCACCGTCAGCCGCTGACGAAGGTCCAGGTCACCGGCATCGCGAAGTAGGGGAGACGCACTCATGGCACACAAGAAGGGTGCGTCGAGCTCCCGCAACGGGCGCGATTCCAACGCACAGCGTCTCGGCGTGAAGCGCTTCGGTGGCCAGGTCGTCGGCGCCGGGGAGATCCTCATCCGGCAGCGCGGCACCAAGTTCCACCCGGGCACCGGCGTCGGGCGGGGCGGCGACGACACGCTGTTCGCCCTGATCGAGGGCTCGGTCGAGTTCGGCTACACCCGCGGCCGCAAGGTCGTGAACATCGTGCCGGTCTCGGTCTGAGGCCTTCTCGTCGGTTCTCGGCCGCCGCGCCGAGGCCCAGCACCACCTGAGTTCCTGACGACGGCGGGCCGCCCTGAGGGTGGCCCGCCGTCGTCGTGTGTGCGGCTCGCGTTGTAAGGAGATGTGTCGATGTCGAAGTTCGTGGACCGGGTGGTGCTCCACGCCACCGCGGGGGCGGGCGGCAACGGCTGCGCCTCGGTGCACCGCGAGAAGTTCAAGCCCCTGGGCGGGCCGGACGGCGGCAACGGGGGCCGGGGCGGCTCGATCGTGCTGGTCGTCGATCCCGGGGTGCACACCCTGCTCGACTTCCATCACCGCCCGCACGCGATGGCCCGCAACGGCAAGCAGGGCCAGGGCGGTTTCAAGGCAGGTGCCAACGCCGAGGACATGGTGCTGCTGGTGCCCGACGGCACGGTCGTGTTCTCCCCGAGGGGGGAGATCATCAGCGATCTCGTCGGGCCGGGCACGCGGTTCGTCGCCGCCGACGGTGGCCGCGGCGGGCTCGGCAACGCCGCGCTCGCGTCGGCGGCGCGCAAGGCGCCCGGCTTCGCGTTGCTCGGCGAGCCGGGGGAGACCCGCGACCTCGTGCTCGAACTGCGTTCGATGGCCGACGTCGGGCTGGTCGGGTTCCCGTCGGCGGGCAAGTCCTCGCTGGTCGCGGCCATGTCCGCGGCCCGCCCGAAGATCGCCGACTACCCGTTCACGACGCTGGTGCCCCAGCTCGGTGTCGTCAGTGCGGGGGAGGAGGTCTACACCGTCGCCGACGTCCCCGGCCTCATTCCGGGCGCGTCGGAGGGCCGTGGCCTGGGACTGGACTTCCTGCGCCACATCGAGCGCTGCTCCGTGCTGGTACACGTCGTGGACTGCGCCACCTTCGAGCCCGGTCGCGACCCGGTCGCCGACATCCAGGCACTGGAGGACGAGCTCGCCCGCTACACCCCCGCACTCGGTGGGGAGCTCTCGGGCCGGCCGCGGCTCGTCGCGCTCAACAAGATCGACGTGCCGGACGCGCGCGACATGTCCGAGATCGTCGCCGCCGAGATCACCGAGCGTTTCGGCTGGCCCGTGTTCGCGATCTCGGCGGTCAGCCACGCGGGCCTGCGGGAGCTGATGTTCGCGATGGCCGAACAGGTGCGTGACTACCGTGCGGCCCAGCCGGTCGTCGAGGCCACCCGGATCGTGCTGCGGCCCACCGCGGTGGACGACTCCGGCTTCACCGTCGAGCTCGACCGCGAGCTGCCCGGCGGTTTCGTCGTGCGCGGCGCCCGGCCGGAACGCTGGATCCGCCAGACCTCGTTCGAGAACGACGAGGCCGTCGGCTACCTGGCCGACCGGCTCGCCCGCCTCGGCGTCGAGGAGGCGCTGGCCAAGGCCGGGGCCCGCCCGGGTGCGCCCGTCACGATCGGCGAGGTCACCTTCGACTGGGAGCCCACCACCCCGGCCGGGGTGGCCGTGCTCATGTCCGGGCGCGGCACCGACCGGCGACTGGAGACCAACGACCGCGTGCCGGCCGTCCTGCGCAAGGCGGCCCGCATCGACCGTCGCAAGCACCGCACCGACGCTGAGCTGCTCACCGAGCCGGAACCGGTGGCGCCGGTCGTCGCGGCCGCGGTCCCGACGCCGGTGCGGGAGGACACGGTCCGGGACGACACATGAACCATGATCACCGGTCCGGCGCGGAGACCGGCCGGATCCGGCCGGAGACGCTCCCCGCCGGTGATCATGGCGTCGTGGACACCCGGCAACAGCTCGGCGCGGCGCGGCGGGTCGTCGTCAAGGTTGGGTCGTCGTCGTTGACCAGTCTGGGCGGTGGGCTCGACCCGCTGCGGCTCGACGCGCTCGTGGACGCCCTCGCCGGCCGCCGGAAGGCCGGCAGCCAGGTGGTGCTCGTGTCGTCGGGTGCGATCGCGGCCGGGCTCGCCCCGCTCGGGCTGACCCGCCGTCCCCGCGACCTCGCCACCCAGCAGGCCGCCGCCGCCGTCGGGCAGCTGTTGCTCGCCCAGGCCTACGCCGAGTCGTTCGGCCGCCACGGGCAGGCCATCGGGCAGGTTCTGCTCACCGCCGACGACATGGTCCGCCGCGCGCACTACCGCAACGCCAGGCGCACGCTGGAACGCCTGCTCGGGCTCGGCGTGCTCCCGGTCGTCAACGAGAACGACACGGTGGCCACCGACGAGATCCGTGTCGGCGACAACGACCGGCTCGCCGCGCTGGTCGCGCACCTCATCGGGGCCGATGCGCTGGTACTGCTCTCCGACGTCGACGGCCTCTACGACGGTGACCCCCGACGTCCCGGCGCCCGGCTGCTCCCCGACGTCGCCGCGCCGGCCGACCTGGAGGCGGTCCGCATCGCGCGGCCCGGTGAGAACGGTCTGGGTCGCGGGGGGATGGCCACCAAGATCACGGCGGCGGCGATGGCCGCGGCCGCGGGGATCCCCGTCCTGCTCGCCGCAGCCGAGGACGTCCACGCCGCGCTCGGGGTCTCGGACGAGGGACCCGACGTCGGTACCGCGTTCCGGCCGTCGGGGCGGCGCATGTCGGCCCGGAGGTTCTGGCTCCGGCACGCCGCCGACGTGCGCGGCCGCCTCGACCTGGACGCGGGCGCGGTCGAGGCCGTGATCGATCGCAGGCGCTCCCTGCTCGCAGCGGGCATCCACGGCATCCACGGTGACTTCGTGGCGGGTGACGTGGTGGACCTCGTCGGGCCGGGCGGTGCGGTCGTGGCGCGGGGGGTCGCCGGTTTCGACGCCACCGAGCTCCCCGACCTGATCGGCCGCCGCACGCACGAACTGCCCCCCGAACAGCGCCGCGAGGTCGTCCACGCCGACGACCTGGTCCCCCTGACCTGACCTGACACCACCTGACCTGCCCCCGCGAGTCGGGGTCTCCATGCGTGCGAGTCGGGGTCTGCGTGCGTGCGAGTCGGGGCCGATCGGTGACCACCCCCCGCTTGTCGCGCCCCGCACGCCCGGGCCACACTCGGGCTGTGAGATCGGCCGACCGCGAGCGGACCCGGATGGTGGACGCCCTCCGCACGTCCGGGCGGATCTGCAGCGGCCCCGTCGAGCAGGCGTTCCGGGCCGTCCCCCGCCACGCCTTCCTACCCGGCACCCCCATCGAGGCGGCCTACGCGGACGAGGCCTTGACCGTCCAGCGCCGGGCCGGCGTCGCGACGAGCTCCGCGTCCCAGCCGTCGATGATGGCGATCATGCTGGAACAGCTGGATCTTCGGCCGGGCCACCGGGTCCTCGAGATCGGAGCCGGCACCGGCTACAACGCGGCCTTGATGGCGCACGTCGTCGGAGCCGCCGGGTCGGTGACCGCCGTGGACATCGATGCCGAGCTGGTCTCCTCCGCGGCCGCGCATCTGGCCGCCGCCGGGATGGCCGGGGTCGAGCTGATCTGCGCGGACGGCGCACTCGGCCATCCGCCACGAGCGCCCTACGACCGGATCGTGCTGACCGTCTGCAGCGTCGACGTGCGGCCGGAGTGGGTGGCGCAGCTCGCGGAGGGTGGCAGGCTGCTGCTGCCGCTGGCGGTGTTGGGCAGCCAGCTGTCCGTGGCGCTCGATCTCGGCGCCGACGGCATCCTGCGCAGCGGGTCCGTGCGCGGCTGCTCGTTCATCCGGCTTCGTGGCATCGGGGCCGGGTCCGACGCGACGGTCCGGCCGGTGGACGGCCTGTTGATCGCCGTGCCGGAGTCCAGAGGTGGTGTCGATCCACACGCTGTCGCCGCCGCCCTCGCCGCACCGGGTCCGGCCCGTCGCCTGCCGGTGTCGCTGGGCGCGAGCGACGTCTGGGACGGGTTCGGGCTGTGGCTCGCGTTGACCGAACCGGGAACCGTTCGCCTGCTCGCGCACGACGACCATCCGTTCTCGGCGAGGATGTTCGCACCCGGCCCGGCAGGCGGCGTGACCGTCGCACTGGTGGTGGACGCCGGGCTCGCGGTCGTCCTTCGCGGCAACGGCACCGGGGACGGCACCGGGGACGGCACCGGGGACGGCACCGGGGACGGCACTGTGGACGCCGAGGTGCAGGCTTTCGGTCCCGGTGGTGCGACCGCCGCCGAGCTGGTGCTGGCGGCGGCGCGACGCTGGGTCGACGGCGGATCGCCGAGTTCGGCGGAGCTGGAGGTCGCCGTCGTCCCGCGGGGTCACCCCGTGCCGTGGCCCGGCGCCGCGCGAGTGGACAAGGAGCACTCGACGGTGCAGCTTCGCCCGGGGTCGCGCTGACACCGACCTCGCCGGCCGGACGCCCGACCCGTCATGCCGCGGGACCGAGGATGACGAGCGGGATCTCCCGTTCCGTGCGCTTCTGGTAGCCCGCGTAGTTGCGGTAGCGGCCGGCGATCTGCGGCCACATCCGGGCCCGCTCCTCGCTGGTGGCGACCCGCGCGTGCATCGGACGGCGGCGCCCGCCCTTGACCGCGACCTCGACGCGCGGCTGGTCGCGCAGGTTCAGGAACCACGCGGGGTGCCGGTCGTCACCGCCCCGGGAGGCGACGACCACGAGGTCGTCGCCGTCGCGCAGCGGCGAGGTGAGCAGCACCGAACGCTGTTCACCGCTCCGGCGGCCCACCGTCGTCAGCTCCAGCACCGGCATCTTGCCGAACTCGTTGCCCAACCTCCCGCCGCTGACCTTCAGCAGGAGCCGGTGGACGGAGTTCATCGTCTTGAGCATGCGGTCACTGGGCACGTGGTCAGTGTAGGGGTGCGGCTCAGCCGGCCTGCGCGAGCGCGAAGGGCAGCACCGCGGACGCCCCGGCCCGGCGCAGGAGCCGGCCGGCGACCGTCATCGTCCAGCCGCTGTCGATCACGTCGTCGACCAGCAGGACGGGGCCGGCGGGGAGCTCGAAACCCGGCACCTCGAACGCCCCCCACACGGCGGCCAGCCGCTGGGCGGAGTTCGCGTGCGGCGCCGGCCGGGCACCGAGGGGGGCCAGCGTGCCGAGAAGGGGCAGCCGGCCGATGTCGGCGATCCGCCGGGCCAGGTGGTCGAGCTGGTGCGGCCGCGTGCGCGACCCGATGCCGACCACCCCGACCGGCCGCTCCTCCCAGCCCCACCCGGCCAGCACCCGCACACAGGCGTCGAGCACATCCTTCGGGACCGGCGCGTCGACCCCGGCCGTCACACCGCCCGCAGCACCGTCGTCCGGATCCGCCGTCGGTTCGGGACCGAGGAGCTCGCGCAGCCGTGTGCCCCACCCGATGTCGGTCAGGCGGCCGATCACGCGTCCGGCTCCGACGAGCTCACCGGCGGCGATCCTCCCGGAGACGGGTACGCTCAGCTCGCCCATCCCCGACGGCCACTGCTTGCGCGGCGCGACCTCGACGCCCGGGCGGGTCAGCCGTTCACCGGCAGCAGCGGTGGCGCCCTCGTCGACCTCGACGCTCCACACCGCGCCCGAACAGTTGTCGCAACGCCCACAGGGCTGCGCGCCGGCGTCGTCGAGCTGGCGGCGCAGGAACACCAGCCGGCACTCGGAGGTGTCGAGGTAGTCCAGCATCGCCTGCTGCTCGGCTCGGCGGGCCTCGGCGATGCGCCGGTGACGTTCCTCGTCGTAGACCCACGCCTCGCCGGTGGCGATCCAGCCGCCCTTGACCCGCTTCGCGGCACCGTCGGAGTCGAGGACCTTGAGCAGCATCTCCAGCCGGGTCCGGGAGAGGTCGACACGGGTCTCGACGGCGGCGGTGGACAGCACGGCCCCGCCGGTCGCGTCGAGCACCCGCAGGGTCTCGCGCACCACCGGCTCAGGTGGGAACGCCAGCGAGGCGAAGTACGCCCAGATGTCGCGGTCCTCCCGGCCCGGCAGCAGCACCACCTCGGCGCGGGGGACGGCGCGGCCGGCGCGGCCGATCTGCTGGTAGTAGGCCACCGGCGACGCGGGCGCCCCGAGGTGGACGACGAAACCCAGGTCGGGCTTGTCGAAGCCCATCCCGAGCGCGCTCGTGGCCACGAGCGCCTTGACGCGGTTGGCCAGCAGGTCGCCCTCGGCCGCCAGCCGTTCCGCGGGCTCGGTCTTCCCGGTGTAGGACGCCACCGGGTACCCGCGCTCGCGCAGGAACTCGGCCACCTCCTCGGCCGCGGCGACCGTCAACGTGTAGATGATGCCCGCGCCCGGGAGCGCCTCGAGCTGCGCGGCGAGCCAGCCCAGGCGCTGCGCGGCGGTGGGGAGCGCCACCACCGACAGCCGCAGGCTCTCCCGGTCGAGTGAGCCGCGCAGCACCAGCGGGCCGGCGCCGGGCGCGGCGTCGGCGGAGTGCGGGTCGACCGGGCCGAGCCCGAGCTGCTCGGTGACGTCGGTGACCACCCGGTCGTTCGCGGTGGCCGTGGTGGCGAGCACCGGGATGCCCGCGGGGAGTTCGGCGATCAGCGCGCGCAGCCGCCGGTAGTCGGGCCGGAAGTCGTGGCCCCAGTCGGATACGCAGTGCGCCTCGTCGACCACCAGCATCCCGGCGCTCGCGGTCAGCCGGGGGAGCACCCGGTCGCGGAAGTCGGGGTTGTTGAGCCGCTCGGGGCTGACGAGCAGGACGTCGATCTCCCCGGCGTCGACCGCGGCGTAGGTGCGCTCCCAGTCCGCCGTGTTGGCGGAGTTGACGGTGGCGGCGCGGATGCCGGCGCGCTGCGCGGCGTCGATCTGGTTGCGCATCAGCGCAAGCAACGGAGAGACGATCACCGTGGCGCCCGCGCCCGCCTCCCGCAGCAGCGCCGTGGCCACGAAGTACACCGCCGACTTGCCCCACCCGGTGCGCTGCACCACCAGAGCCCGCCGGCGCTGCGCGACCAGCGCGTGGATCGCCGTCCACTGGTCCTCCCGCAGCCGTGCGGACGGGCCCGCCAGGGTGACCAGCACCTCCTCGGCGCGTGTGCGGAGATCCTGCCCGGAAGTCGTCTGCGCGGAAGTCGTCTGCGCGGAAGTCGTCTGCGCGGAAGTCGTCTGCCCGGAGCTCGTCACGGGTCCCATGGTGAACCACCCGACCGACAGCCGGGCACGCAGCTCGCAGAGGTGTGGACAACTCGGCGTCCGGGAACCCCCACGGCGTGGACAGCAGCCGCCAGAAGTTGCCTCTCGTCGTCCGCCCCTGCACGCGGTGCAGGCGCGAGGCCGTCGTCGTCCTGGCGGCGGACGAGCGCATCGCCGCCGTTTCAGCATGCGCGGAGCACCTGGGGTGGGCGTTCTTCCTCGGCGTCGACGAGTGGACCGGACGTCGCCGGACGGCGTGAGCGACCCGCGGCCCTGGGCGGACGGGCGGGCGCAGGGCAGGATGATCCGGGTGAACGCCCCCCAGCCCCCGCTGTTCGGGTCCGTCCCCGACGTGGCACAGCGTCTGGCCGGTGTCGGCTACCTCGCCTCGACAGCCGTCGCGACCACCGTCTTCCTCGCCGACCGGCTGGGCAAGCCGTTGCTCGTCGAGGGCCCGGCGGGAGTGGGCAAGACCGAGCTGGCGAAGGCGGTGGCGCAGGCGACGGGTTCGGGGCTGGTGCGCCTGCAGTGCTACGAGGGCATCGACGAGGCCCGCGCGCTGTACGAGTGGAACCACGCGAAGCAGTTGCTGCGGATCACCGCCGGGCAGGGCCGCGGGGCCACCGAGTCGTGGGACGAGGCGCGCGACGACGTGTTCTCCGAGGAGTTCCTGCTGCCTCGCCCGCTGCTGACCGCGATCCGGCGGGCCGACCCGACCGTGCTGCTCATCGACGAGATGGACAAGGCCGACGTCGAGGTCGAGGGGCTGTTGCTGGAGGTGCTGTCGGAGTTCCAGGTCACGGTGCCGGAGATGGGCACGATCAGCGCCACGCGTCGCCCGTTCGTGGTGTTGACGTCCAACTCCACGCGCGAGCTGTCCGAGGCGCTCAAGCGGCGCTGCCTGTTCCTGCACCTGGACTTCCCCGACGCCGACCTGGAGCGGCGCATCGTACTGAGCCGGGTGCCCGAGCTGGCGGAGAACCTCGTGGACGCCCTGGTCCGGACGGTCCGCGTGCTCCGCGGACTGGAGCTGCGCAAGTCCCCGTCCGTCGCCGAGACCATCGACTGGGGGCGGACCCTGCTCGCGCTGGGCCTCGACACGCTCGACGACGACGCCGTCCGCGCCACCCTGGGTGCGGTGCTCAAGCACCAGTCCGACACCGTGAAGGCGGCCGCGGAGCTGCGCCTCAACTGAGCTGCGCCGCGTTCCAGCTCCGCCAGTCATCGTCGGGGGTCGCTCGCATCCCGGCCAGGGCGCACCAGCGCTCGGCCTCCGGAAGCCGGACCAGTGCCGGCACGGCGTCGGCCGACAGGGTGGACAGGTGTCGATCCTCCCGGTCTCCTCGAAGCGCGCGACGTTCCGCTCCGCGACGAACCGCTCCGGGTCGAGCACGGCCAGTGCCACCAGCGCGAGCGCTCCCGCCGCCACCATCCCCGGCGCCGGGCTGCCGGGCCGCAGCCGGAGTACCGCGACTATCACCACAAGGAAACCGGCGCCCAGCCACAGCTCGCACGTCAGCACCAGCAACCGCAGCACGGTGAAGCCGTACGCCTGCTGGTAGAGCCACATCCGGCTCAGCGCGGAAGCGACGATCACCAGCGTGAGGCACGCCGGCGCGCCGAGGAGGCCACGTTTCCAGGCCCGCTGGAGGAGACCCTGCTGCGGTGCCCAGCGGGAGCCGAGCACGATGACCCCGAGGGTCGGCACGGTCACCGTGAGCAGCTCCCAGAACCCGCCGCGGGCGTACTCCGCGTAGGTCAGCCCGGTGGTCCGCAGCACGTAGGAGTCCGCGCCGAAGAGCGTCACGAACTGCACACCCACGAACAGGGCGAACAGCAGGACCAGCAGCGCTGCGGGCAAGGTCCACTCGAGGCCCCGGAGCCGCGGCGGGCGCACCTCGGGCGGCCCGGGCGGTGCCGGCGGCGCCACCAGCAGGAAACCGGCCCCGACGAGGGCCCACCCGCCGAGCCCGAACAGGACCGCCGACCGGACCCACGAACCGTCCACGGCGGGCATCAGCTCGTCGAGCACGCGGGCGAAAGCGGGGTCTGCCGAGGTCGGCCGGGCCTTGGCTGGCTCGTCACGGCGATCACCGCAGCGGCCCTGGCGCTCGGTTGGCACACCCGGCGATCACCGCCCCCGGCCCCGGCCGCTCTCATCGGTGCGGCCTGGACGGTGGCCGCGGTCGGGCTGAGACCAGCCATGGGGCGTCCCGCACGGCACTCACACCGGCGCCGCTGTTCGGTGACCGGTGGCCCGGTCCGTCGATGCCGGTGACCTCTGGCATGCCCCCGTTCTCCGGTGGTACTCCCTGCCGCGGGTCGGTGCCCCCGTTCGACGGGGGGTGTCGCCGCGGACGGGGAGCACGGGCGCCGTGTCGAGTCGTGAGTCAGCCGCCCCAACGCCTCCTCGCCCTGGCCGCAGGTATCAGGCGCAACTGGGCACTCGACGTCACCGCAGAACGAACACTGGTCGTCGACGACCGCTGAACACCAACTTCACGGAATCACTCATCTAGGGACGAACCGTGGAGGTGGTCGGGGGCCGATGTGAAGATTCCGTGGAGCACCGGTGCCCGTCCGGCGGGCATGATGACAGGGTGGACAGCACCCGGATCGCGTCCGATCACGGCCTGCCCGGCCACCTGGTCGACTTCGTCGCGGCCCTGCGCAGCCACGGGGTGGCCGTCGGTCCGGGCGAGACGATCGATGCCGCGCGGGTGCTCTGTGCGCTCGACCTGATGCACCGCGAGCACGTGCGGGAGGGCCTCGCATCCGCGTTGCTACGCCGCTCCGGGCAGCGGCACGCGTTCGACACGCTGTTCGAGCTGTACTTCCCCGCGGCTCTGGGCGCGGGCATCGGAGAGGTGGAGGTCCCCCGCGTAGAGGACTCCGACGACGGGCCCGTCGACGTCGACGCGCTGCGCGACATCCTCGCCGACCTGCTCCGCGACGGGGACACCGCCGCCCTCGCCGAGCTCGCCCGTGCCGTCGTCGACGCGCTCGGCCGGTCCGGTGCGTCCGGGGCCGGGATCCGCGGCGCGGGCGGCCAACCGGGCTGGTCGGCCTACCAGGCGCTGCGGATGCTGTCCCCGGAGACGCTGCTCGCCCGGATCATGGACGACCTCAGGGCCGCCGGCCGCGACGACGGGAAGGACGGCGGGGCGTTCGCCGACGAGGTGCTGCGGCGCGAGATCCGTGACCGCATCGCCGCCTTCCGGAAGATGATCACCGATGAGGTGCTGCGGCGGACCGCCGAGATCCGCGGTCGCGAGCACGTGGCGAGAACCGCCGTGCCCAGGCAGCTCGAGCAGGTCGAGTTCCTCTCCGCCCACGCCGAGCAGCTCGCGCAGCTGCGCCGCACCGTCCACCCGCTGGCGCGGCGGCTCGCATCCCGGCTGGCCGTCCGTCGCAGGCACGCGAAACGCGGTACCCTCGACATGCGCCGGACGCTGCGCCGCTCGATGTCCACCGGCGGCGTCCCGATGCGTCCGGCCTACCGAACGCGCCGCCCCGGGCGGCCGGAGCTGGTGATCCTCTGTGACGTGTCCGGTTCCGTCGCCGGGTTCAGCCACTTCACGTTGTTGCTGGTGCAGGCATTGCGGGAGCAGTTCAGCAAGGTGCGGGTCTTCGCGTTCGTCGAGCGTGCCGACGAGGTGACGCACCTGTTCTCACCCGGCGCCGAGCTCTCGGGCGTGATGGCCGGGGTGCTGCGCGATGCCGACCTCGTCGCGTTCGACGGGCACAGCGACTACGGCGGCTCCTTCGGCAGCTTCGCGGAGTTCTGGGGTGACGTCGTCACGTCGAAGAGCTCGCTGCTGATCCTCGGCGACGCCCGCACCAACTACCGTGACCCCAACCTGACGGTGCTGCGGCGCCTCGTCGGGCCGGCCCGGCACGCGCACTGGCTCAACCCGGAACCACGCCGCCAGTGGGGCAGCGGGGACTCCGCTGCGCTGCGCTACGCCGAGGTGCTCCCGATGCACGAGTGCCGCACGGTGGGTCAGCTCGCGGACGTGGTGGAGGCCCTGCTCCCGGTGTAGCACCGGGCTGCCGGGTTGTTCGGTTCGGCCCCGCCGGAAGGGGTCGGGCTGGCAGCATGCGGCCCTGTGACAACCTCCGTCGCGCGACCGCAGATCACGTCCCTGCACGTGGTCTGCGCGGTACTGCTGGGTGCGATCCTGCTCCGGCTGCTGGCCGGCGACGTGCCGTCCGCACCGGCATTGCGCACGGCGGCCACCGTGTTCGTGGCGGTCTGCGTGCAGGCGTTGCCGTTCCTGGTGCTGGGCGTCCTGCTGTCCGGCGCGATCGCGGCGTTCGCCTCGCCCGCCGTCCTGCGCCGTGCCCTGCCGCGCGGCACTGGCGCCGCTGTGCCCGTCGCCGGCGCGGCCGGACTCGTGCTGCCCGGATGTGAGTGCGCATCGGTCCCGGTGGCCCGGCGGCTGATCTCCCAGGGTGTGCCCGACGCGGCGGCGCTGACCTTCATGCTCGCCGCGCCGGCGATCAACCCGGTCGTGCTGGTGGCGACGGCTGTCGCGTTCCCGGGCGAGCCACTCATGGTGCTCGCCCGGTTCCTCGGGTCGTTGGCCACCGCCTGCGTGATGGGGTGGCTGTGGCAGTGGGTGGGGCGCGCGGAGTGGATCGCCGATCGCGCCCGCCGCGGGGTGACGGCAACCGACGGTGCGAACCGGTGGGGTGTGCTGGCCGAGACCGCGCGGCACGACCTGCTCTCCGCCGGTGGGTTCCTCGTGGTCGGTGCGTTGACGGCGGCGACCCTGTCGGTGCTCGTCCCGGCCGAGTGGCTGGATGCGCTGGCCGGGCGACTGCTGCTCGCGATCGTGGTCATGGCCGCGCTGGCGGTGGTGCTGGCCCTGTGCAGCGAGGCCGACGCGTTCGTGGCCGCGTCACTGTCGACACTGCCGCTGCTCCCGCGGCTGGTGTTCCTGGTGGTCGGGCCGGCGGTGGACGTCAAGTTGATCGCGTTGCAGGCCGGCACGTTCGGGCGGGCGTTCGCCGTCCGGTTCGCGCCGGCCACGTTCGCCGTCGCGGTGCTGTGCGCGGTCGGCATCGGATCCCTGATCCTGGGGGTCCGGTGATGCGCCGCGAGACCCAGCACGTCCTGCTCCTGCTGGTGGGCGGCGCGCTGCTACGGATCGCCGTCGACGACACCTACCTGCGCTACGTGCGCCCGTCGCACCGGTGGTTGCTCGTCGGTGCCGGTGTGGTCGTCCTCGGGCTCGCCGTGGTGGCGATGGTGAGCGACCTGCGGGGACATCCGGCTGGTGCTCGCACCGGTCGGATGTCCGAGCCGCACCCGCACGGGCGGGTCGAACGGTACGTCCCGTGGCTGCTGCTCGCACCGGTGCTGGTGATCGCGCTGGTCGCGCCACCCGCGCTGGGCGCCGACGCGGTGGCGCGGGCCGGCACCCGCAACCTGGTCGTGCAGGACGCGGACGTCTTCGGCCCACTCGCCGAAGGCGCGCCGCTGACTGTGGCCGAGTTCGTCCAGCGCGCGGTACGCGACTCCACCGGCTCGCTGGAGGGTCGTGTCGTGACGCTCACCGGGTTCGCCGTCCGCGACGGCGCCGCCACCGGGCTCGCCCGGTTGACGATCGCGTGCTGCGCCGCGGACGCCCGCGCGAACCGGGTGCGGCTGCTCGGCGACCTCGGTGTGATCGCCCCCGACACCTGGCTGCGGGTACGGGGCACCGTCCAGTCCGGGACCGCGACGGCGGCGACCGGCTACGTACCGGCGATGACGGTCACCACCGTCGACGTCGTCGCAGCTCCGACGGACCCCTACGAGTACTGAGGCACCGGCCGGGCATGCCTCTCAGCGGTCGCGCAGTTCCGGGGACTGGTTGAGGACCTGGCCGCGCGGGCTCGTGAACTCCCGGTACGTGTCGCCGTCGACCGCCGTGGTGGCGAACGCGGCCACCCGGTGGCACCGGTCGTCCGCGGCGGCGGTGACCACCGCCCAGGCGTAGGGCAGCGAGTCGCGCACGACGGCGACGAACTGGGCCTCGTCCATCTCGCGGCGCTCGGCGGCGGTGAGTACGTGGGTGGGGACGTCGAGTGACATGGCTCCTCCTGGGTCACGGTGGGATTCGACGGGATTTCGAGCAGGTCCGGGTCCCGGTCAGGCGCTCATGGCGCGGTCGGCGCCGGGGCCGGGCATGAAGTGGGGGTCGACCTGTGCGGCGAGGTCGGTGCCGACGGCCTGGTTGCCCCAGGCGACGGCGTTGCGCAGGTGGAATGCGACGGTGCTGCCGTGGTAGGCCGCCCAGTCCCGCTCCTGCTCGTCGAGGGCGGTGAGGACGGCGCCGAGTGCGGTGATGTTCGCGGGTTCCAGGGTGGTGATCGGAGCGACGTCGCCGCGCTCGGCCGCGCGGACCCAGGCCGAGCGCCCGAGCCAGCCGATCAGGGCGTCGCCGACCCGGTCGCGCAGGTAGTCGACGTCTTCGGTGTCGGCGACCTTGTTGCCGAGCACGCGCAGGGCCACGTCGTGGCCGTGGGCGTGTTCGGCGTACTGCCGGTAGACCCCGACACCGCGCCGGGTCGGCTCGCTGACCAGGACCGTCAGGTCGAACCGGGTGAACAGCCCTGAGGCGAACGCGTCGGCGCCCGCGGTCATGTCGACCACGACGTACTCGCCGGGGCCGTCGAGGAGATGGTTGAGGTACAACTCCACCGCCCCGGTCTTGGAGTGGTAGCAGGAGACACCGATGTCGGCCTCGTCGAACTCGCCGGTGACGAGGTACCGCACCCCGCCCGCCACCCCCGAGTAGCGCGCGAGCAGTTCGCCGTCGGGGGCGAGGCCGACCATCCGCGATCCCCAGCCCGGCGGCGTGGTCTTGATCATGGCCTCGGCTGAGGAGATCCGCGGGTTGGTGCCGCGCAGGTGGTCCTTCAACCAGCCCAGGTCGGTGCCGAGCGCTCGGGGCGGCGCGCCGTCGTGGCCGAGGGCCTGGCCGAGGTGCTGGTTGATGTCCGCGTCGATCGCGAGGACCGGACGACCCAGTTCGGCGAGGTAGCGGCTGAACACCGCCGCCGCTGTGGTCTTCCCGCTGCCGCCCTTGCCGACGAACGCGATACGCATCCGACCTCCCATGATGATCATCGTACGGACATGCAGATGATAACCATTGTCATCGATCGGGTGAGGCGTCGGGCCGGTGGACGACGACGACCGCCAGGGCTGTGGTGAGCGGAACCGACACGACCAGCCCGATGCTGCCGACCAAGGTGCGGATCACCTCCGTGGCGATCACCTGTGTGGTCAGGGTGTCGCCGAGCCCACGGTCGGCCACGGCGAACAACAACAGCAGCGGCAGCGCCGCACCGGCGTAGGCGAGCACGAGCGTGTTCACCGCCGCCGCGACGTGGTCGCGACCGATCCGCATGGCGGCGCCGAACAGCGCCGTGGGGCTCAGCCGGGGGTCGGCACGTCGCAGCTCCCACACCGCGCTGGTCTGCGTCACCGTGACGTCGTCGAGCGCGCCGAGCGCGCCGATCACGAGGCCGGCCAGGATCAACCCACGGCCGTCCACGTCGACACCGACCGCGGTGGACAGGCTCGCCGTGGTCTCGTCGGCGCCGGTCAGCTCCGCCGCCGCGGCGAACGCGGCGCCGAGCAGGCCGATCAGCAGCAGGCTCAGGAGCGTACCGAGCACGGCGATGGACGTTCGCGCGGACGCGCCGTGGGTGAGGTAGAGGACGCCGAACATGATCGCGGACGAGCCGACGATCGCGACCGTGAGCGGGTCCCGGCCCGCCAGGATCGCCGGGAAAACGAACATCAACAGCACCACCCCGGTCAGCCCGAGCCCGGCCAGCGACGCGAGTCCGCGCCGGCGCCCGAGTGCCACCACTGCCACCACGAACAACCCGGCGAGCACCTGTAGGGGCGTGTCCCGCTGGAAGTCGACGATCCGGTACGACTCGAGATCACCGGGGTCGTCGCCGAACCGGAGCAGGACGACGTCGTCCCCCACGTCGTACGCCTCGACACCCCGCAGAACCGAGGCCGGGATGACGATGCTCTGCCCGGGGAGGGGACCGTCGGACGTCAGGACGGCGAGCGCGACGCAACCGCCGTCGCCCTGGCCCTGGACGCAGTCGGCCTGGAGCCTCGCGGTGACGTGCGCCGAGATCCGGGTCGACGGGTCCGACGTGCCCGGCGCAGTGGACCGGTCGGCGAAGGGATACAGCACCAGCACGCCGACCAGGGTGGCCAGAACGGCCGGTACGAGCAGTGCGGCGATGACCAGGCGAACTCCGCGGTCAGCCGGGGCCGCCGGGCCGTGCCCGTGCCCGTGCCCGTGCCCGGAGCCTGCTTCGGTGCGCGCCGGTCCGCGGATGCGCCACGGGCGCCGCTCAGGAGACCTCACGGGTAGATGCTCCCGTACCGGAGTCCGCACAGGCGGCCGGGGAAGGGGCGAGCGGCCGAAGGCGGTGCGCTACTGCATTTGGCGGAACCATCGCTACTTGGCGGTAGTTTCACTCGAAGAGACCAGCGTACTGCTCTTGGGAACCTCTCACGGTGTGTGACTCACTACTACTCGTCGAGCGAGACCCGCTCGAAAGGGGAGGATCTGTGCGTTCATCACGAATGTGGCTTCGTCGTGCCGGTGTCACCGGAGCGGCGGTAGCGATGGCAATGGCCACCGCCTTGGCGGGTGTGGCGGTGGCCCACCCCGACCACGGCGACGGGGCGCAGGAGCTGTTCCCGGGTGAGGGGGTGGCGACCGAGAAGCAGCACGAAGGCGACGAGGGGCATCTGCCCGCGCAACAGACCGGCGCCGTGCGGCTCGTCGGTAAGGCCCCGGTCGTCAACGAGGCCGGCATCACGGGTCGGGTCGCCGACGTCACGGCGTACGGCAACTACGCGTATCTGAACGCCTTCCGCGAGCCGGTGTGCGAGCGGGGTGGCGTCCACGTCATGGACATCACCGACCCGGCGAAGCCCGCCGAGGTGGTCGAGGCGTTCATCCCGACCAGCGCGGGTTCCTACGCCGGCGAGGGCATCCAGGTCGTGCCGCTGAAGAACGCGGCGTTCACCGGTGATCTGCTCGTGCACCAGAACGAGTCCTGCGCGGCCCAGGTCCCACCCCCGGCGACGTCCGGCGGGATCTCCTTGTGGGACGTGAGCGACCCGCGAGCCCCGAAGCCACTCGCCCTGCACGTCGGTGACACGACCAACCCCGACGCCCCGGGCGGCGTGGACCCGGCGCCCAACACCGTGCACTCGATGCGCGTCTGGACCGACGACACCACCGGCAAGACCTACGTCGCACTGGTGGACAACGAGGAGTCCACCGACATCGACATCCTCGACATCACCGACCCGCGCGCGCCGGTGCTGATCAACGACACGCTCGACCTCGTGACCCTGTTCGGCGTGGACCAGGAGAACCCGGACACGCTCACCCAGATCTTCAGCCACGACATGGACGTGCGGAAGGTCGGCCGGCTGTACGTGATGAACATGAACTACTGGGACGGCGGTTACGTGCTGCTCGACGTCACGGACCCGGTGAACGTCAAGCTGATCGCCGAGAGCGACTACGCCGCGCTCGACGAGGAGCAGGCGGCGCGCGGGCGCGAGATCTCGCCCGAGGGCAACGCCCACCAGTCCGAACTCTCTCCCAACAACAAGTTCATGATCGGAACCGACGAGGACTTCAACCCGTTCCGGGTCTCCGCGACGATCGACGACGGGCCCTACTCCGGCACCGCGTACGCCGCGGCCCAGGCAGCAGACACCCCACCGATCGACGCCGCCACCACCGTGACCGGCCCGACGACGTTCGTCGGCCAGGCGTGCGGCGCGCTCCCGAGCGGCACCGGCACGGCACTGGTCGAGCGGGGTGTGTGCCCCTTCCAGGTGAAGCTCGACAACGTCACGGCCGCGGGCTTCACCTCCGGCCTGGTCTTCAACTCGGCCGTCGAGGCCTGCACCACGCTGATCAACATGGCGGCCGCGGGTGACATCCCGTTCCTGTTCGTCTCCCGCACCACCGGGCTGCAGCTCCTCGGGCTCCCCGGGGTGACCGCCGAGAACGCCTGCACCACCGCGGCCCCCGCGGTGCCGGCGGCGAGCCAGGCAACCACGATCCAAGCCACGTTCGACGGCTGGGGCTACGTCCGGCTGTTCAAGACCGACATCCCGAAGCGGGCCGGTCGGGAGGGTTCGATCAGCCAGATCGACACCTACGCGGTCCCGGAGTCGCAGGACGCCCAGTTCGCCGACGGGTTCGGTGACCTGTCGGTGCACGAGGTCGCCATGGATCCCGACAACAAGGGTGTGGCGTACCTGTCCTACTACGCGGCCGGGTTCCGGGTCGTGGAGTACGGCGACCAGGGCATCAACGAGGTCGGGTCCTTCATCGACGAGGGCGGCAACAACTTCTGGGGTGTCGAGGTCTGGAAGCAGGGCAACCAGCAGTACGTGCTGGCCAGCGACCGTGACTTCGGGCTCTACATCTTCCAGGTCGGCAAGGACGGCAAGGGTCCGCGGCGGTAGCCGACCCCGCGGACGGTGGCGGCGCCGGCCCGAGCAGTGCTCGGGCCGGCGCGGTCCGCACGTCACCGACTGCCGCCAGGTCGTTCGAGGGCGGCGTTGGCGGATGCGGCCCGTAGTGATGACGTTCCCGTGCTCCCGGTGTACGCCGAACGGACCAGGCTGTGCATGTCTACTCACGAGTGCTTGACGTGACGTCGTCGGTGTCGGCACTGTGCCCCGTCAGTGTGACCACGATCGCGTGGCGCCCTCACAGAGGGTGAACAACACCGCATGACCGCATCGCAAGTGACCCGTCGATCACGGGCCGGTTCCCTCCTCGCAGTGTGCGTCGTCGCGCTCGGGGGCTCCATTGCCGCTGCTTTCCCCGCCGCCGCCGCGCCACCCCGGTGCGACCCCAACGCGAACAACTCCGTGGCCAGGCTGCTCGAGTGCGTCACGGTCGAGTGCGTCCGGTCCGGGCCCTCCAGCAGATCGCCGACCGCAACGACGGCAACCAGGCCTCGGGCACGCGCGGTTACGACCAGTCGGCCGACTGCGTCATCCCAGGTCGACCAGCGGGTGCGAGACGGCGGACTTCGCGGGCTTCGTCCCGGGCAACATTGCGCTGGTCCAGCGCGGCACCTGCACGTTCGAGATCAAGGCCACCAACGCCGTGGCCGCCGGCGCCGGCGGCGTGATCGTCTTCAACGAGGGCCAGCCCGGACGGACCGACGCGGTGGCGGGCACCCTCGGTGTCCCCGGCTTCACCATCCCGGTCGTCGGAGTGACCTTCGACCTGGGCTCGCAGAACTACGCCGACTCGTTGCGCGCCAGCGAGCGCGATCGGATCGCGCTATACCTCAACTTCGACATGGTGGGCTCGTCGAACTTCACGCGGTTAGTCTACGACGGTGACGAGTCGACGTTCCCCGCCTCGACCGTCCCGACCCGCTGGGCTCGGCCGAGATCGAGGACGTGTTCGAGCAGTTCTACACCGAGCGGAACCTGGCCTTCGAGGACACGGCCTTCGACGGGCGCAGTGACTACGAGGCGTTCGCCCTGGCGGGTATCCCGGCGGGCGGGCTCTTCTCCGGCGCCGAGGGGATCAAGACCCCCGAGCAGGCCGCGCGGTACGGCGGTACCGCAGGCGCCGCCTACGACCCCGACTACCACCAGGTGGGCGACCGGTTCAACAACGTCAGCCTGGAGGTGCTCGACCAGAACGCCGACGCCATCGCCTTCTCGACGTTGACGTTCGCGTACAGCACCGAGCTGGTCAGCGGGGCGCCCGGCAGCCTCGATGTGTCGACAGTACGGATCGGTGAGCTTCTCCTCCCAACGCCGCACGAGCGGCTCTTCGTCCGACCTGTCGCCCGAAGGGCCGTTCGGTGCGGTGCTGGTGACCACGCACGGTTCCGGCACGCCTATCCACGGTGACCGGCCAGTACGCTCCGTGAGTGCAGCGCAGGATCGGCGTCATGGGCGGGACCTTCGACCCCATCCACCACGGACACCTCGTGGCGGCCAGCGAGGTCGCGGACCGGTTCGAGCTCCATGAAGTGATCTTCGTGCCCACCGGTGAGCCCTGGCAGAAGGTTGACCGCGCGGTCAGTCGCGCCGAGGACCGATACCTCATGACGGTGATCGCCACGGCGTCCAACCCCCGGTTCTCGGTCAGCCGGATCGACATCGAACGCGGCGGCCCCACCTACACCGCCGACACCCTCGCCGACCTGCACGCCCAGATGCCCCACTCCCGGTTGTTCTTCATCACCGGTGCCGACGCGCTCTCCCAGATCCTGTCGTGGCGCAAGCTCGACGAGATCTTCGACCTCGCGCATTTCGTCGGCGTCACGCGACCCGGCTTCGAGCTCGGCGACGATCACCTGCCGGAAGGGGCCGTCACTCTCGTCGAGGTGCCGGCCATGGCCATCTCCTCCACCGACTGCCGCCGCCGCGTCGCCGAGGGGCACCCGGTCTGGTACCTCGTGCCCGACGGCGTGGTCCAGTACATCTCCAAACGCGGCCTCTACCGCATCCCGACGCCCTGACCACTCACGGTGCCGCCCACGCGACAACAGCGCTGGTCATCGTGAACCGTCCGCGCAGCACGGCGCGGTGCAGCCGCTCGCGCAACCACCCGTCAGGTTCCGCATCGCCGGATGCGGTGCTCGACGTGCCGGGGTCCACGCGAACAGAGGCGCAGCAGGCGTCCCCGCGCCACGCCGAGCGACCCTCCCGTACCGCGAGCGCCGCCAGGACCAATCCGGCGGCGGGGTCGGCCCACCACCAGCCGAACACGGCGTTGAGCACCAGGCCGACCAGGACCGCCGCGGACAGGTAGGTGCACAGCAACGTCTGCTTGGAGTCCGCGATCGCACTGGCCGACCCCAGCTCCCGCCCGGCACGCCGCTGTGCCCACGACAGGAACGGCATGACCATGACGCTGATCGTGACCAGCACGATCCCCACGGGGGAGTGTGCGGGTTCGGCGGCGCCGGCGAGGGCCCGTACCGACTCGACCGTGACGAACGCGGCCAGCGCGAAGAACGACCATCCGATGATGCGCAGCGTGAGGCGTTCCCACCGTTCGGGGTCGCGTCCGGCGAACTGCCAGGCCACCGCGGCGGCAGAGCTGACTTCGATCACGGAGTCGAGCCCGAACCCGATCAGAGCCACCGAACCGGCGATCGTGCCTGCCGCGACCGCAATGACGGCCTCGACGACGTTGTAGGCGATGGTGGCGGCAACCAGCAAGCGGATGCGGCGTCGCAGCACCGCGTCTCGGGATGGCGCGATCGACGTCGTCGTCATGACGCGGCGTGGCGCTCGCCGGTGTCAGGTCCACGGAAATTGATCGCCACGCGACGATGCCAGCGCTCGTCACGGCAACGGTGGGACCTTGGCGCTGGTCATCAGCACGGTGGTGGCGCCGTCCTCACGGCTCGTCTCGACGGAGTCCATGCACGTGTGGAGCAGCATCAGCCCGAACTGGCGGAGCTGCGGATGCGACGGTTCCGGTTCCCACCGCCCGTCGCCGGCCACCCCGACGATCACACGCCGGCACCCGTCCAGATCGGCGAAGGATCGCCCGGCCACGCGGATCTCGGTGTGCAGTTTGCCGGCGACCGCGTGCGCGACGGCGCTGGAGACGGCCTCGTTCGTGGCCATGACGATGTCGTCGATCTCCTCGCCCGGCCACCGGAGTACAGCGAGCCACCGGCGGATCCGCTCGCGCACCACCGAGAGCGACGCGGGATCTGCGCGCAGGACCATGCTGATGCCGTCCACCGTGACGTCGGATGCGTCGCCGGGTCAGCCTGCTACGGCCTCGTCGACCGTGCGGTAGAGGGACAGCACGTCATCGAGACCCATGGTTGTGATGGGCCGGATGACGTGACGGTCGGGATCGACCACGATCCGCAGGGACGTCATCATGCCGCGAGCCTCCTCATCGAGTGCCACGAGCTGGCCCAGGCCGGAGGAGGACAGGAAGTCCACCGGTGACAGATCGAGGATCACCGGCTGCCCCAGCGCCCGCTGCAGGGCGGTGTTCACCGTCGACCTCAACCGTTCGCCCGTGCTGAGGTCCACCTCACCCCGCACCGTCAGCACCTGACACCGCCCCCGGTCCTCGCGGGTGATCGTCATCAACTGTTCGGTAGGGGGCACGTCGTCGAGCGGACCAGTCACGCTTGCGCAGCCTAGTCGTGTCCCCGATCGGACCCGACCGGGTGTCCCGGATCCGGACCCTGGGACACTGTCGGCAAGGACGGACCCGCCTGGGTCGTCGGAGAAGGGGAACGGTGACGGCGACCGATCAGGCGCTGGAGATGGCCCGCTTGGCCGTCACCGCCGCAGCGGACAAGAAGGCGCTGGACATCGTCGTTCTCGACGTGTCCGAACAGCTCGTGATCACCGACTGCTTCGTGATCGCGTCGGCGCCCAACGAGCGGCAGGTGCAGGCCATCGTCGACGAGGTCGAGGAGAAGCTGCGCCGCCACGGCGCGAAGCCGACCCGCCGTGAGGGCACGCGCGAGGGCCGTTGGGTGCTGCTGGACTTCGTCGACGTCGTCGTCCACGTCCAGCACACCGAGGAACGCGGGTTCTACGGGCTCGACCGCCTGTGGAAGGACTGTCCACGCATCGCCTTCCCCGAAGCCGAGACCCCTGAAGCCGAGACCCCTGAAGCCGAGACCCCTGAAGCCGAGACCCCTGAAGTCGAGACCCCTGAAGTCGATACCCCTGGGGCCGCGAGCCCCGAAGCCGGGAGCCCGCAGGCCGTTCGTGTCGCCGACGGCGACGCCGGGTGACACTGCGACGGCTGGTGCTGCTGCGCCACGGGCAGACCGACTACAACGTCGCGGGCCGGATGCAGGGCCACATCGACTCGGTGCTGACCGCCTCGGGCCGGGAACAGGCGCTGACCGTCGCACCCGAGATCGTACGGTTCGGCGCGGAGCGCGTGATCAGCTCGGACCTGCGTCGCGCGGTCGACACCGCCGACGTCGTCGGCAACGCCACGGGACTGCCCGTCAAGCTGGACCCCCGCCTGCGGGAGACGCACCTCGGGGACTGGCAGGGGCGCACGGTCCCCCAGATCGAGCTGGAGTGGCCCGGCGCGATCGCCACGTGGCGCTCCGACCCCGCATGGGCGCCTCCGGGTGGGGAGTCGCGGATCGACGTGGTGCGCCGGTCGCGTCCCGTCGTGGAGGAGCTGAACGAGGAGTTCGCCACGGGTCGGGAGGCCACGGCCGTGCTCGTCGCGCACGGCGGCCTGATCGCGGGGCTCGTCAGTGGACTCCTCGATCTCCCGACGTCGACGTGGCCGTCGGTCGGTGGGGTCGGGAACTGCCGGTGGGCCGTGCTGGCGCGCCGTGACGACCACCCACGGTGGAGGTTGTCCGGCTACAACGTCGGCGTCGGTCCGTGACAGGACCGCTCCTGCTGGTGCTGGCCGACTCGCTCGCCTTCCACGGGCCGGTGCGTGCCGAGCCCGCGGACGACCCGCGGATCTGGCCGAACGTCGCCGCCGCCGCGCTGGACGGCCGGGCGGAGTTCGTCGCGGGCGTCGGCTGGACGTCCCGGCACGCCTGGCACGCGCTCACGCACGATCCGCGGGTGTGGTCGCTGCTGCCGGGCGTCGACGCGCTGGTGCTCGGCGTCGGCGGCATGGACACCTTGCCCTCGCCGTTGCCGACGGCCCTGCGGGAGCTCATCCCGGCCCTGCGGCCGGACGGTCTGCGGCGCGCCGTCCGTGCCGGGTACCGGGACGCACAACCCGTGCTCGCGCGCGGGTTCGCGCGCCTGCCCGGCGGCGGTCCGGTGGCGTTGCCCCCGTACCTGACCGTCCGGTACCTGGACCTGTGCCGGGAGGCGGTGCTCACGATCAGGCCGGGCATCCCCGTCGTCGGCGTCCTTCCGGCGGTGCACCGGGCCGCCGCCTTCGGGGGCGTCCACGCGGGCCGTCCCGCCGCCGAACGCGCGACCCGGGCGTGGGCGGACGCCCGTGGCGTCGGGCTGCTGGACCTGCCCGCGTTGATCGGCGCCCACGTCCTCGCGGGCCACGGCAACCCCGACGGGATGCACTGGGGCTGGTCGGCGCACACAACGGTCGGATCGGCCTGCGCCGAGCTGCTCGTGCCCGCACTCGCGGGGTGATTCGCGTGACCTGCGTGCTCTAAGGTGCGACGTCGTGCCCATCGCCGTCGTGACCGACTCCACCTCGTACCTGCCCGACGGTCTCTCGCGCGAACGTGACATCCGGGTCGTGCCGCTGGAGGTCCGGCTGGGGGAGCGGATCGGTCGCGAGGGGGTCGACATCGACTCCGCGGCGCTCTACGCCGCGCTGACCGACCGGATGCTGGACGTGCAGACCTCCCGGCCGACGCCCGCCGACTTCGCCGCGTGCTTCCGCGAGGCCCTCGACGGCGGTGCGGACGGGGTGGTGTCGATCCACCTCTCGCGCGAGCTGTCCGGGACATGGGAGGCGGCCCGGATGGCGGCGTCGGAGGTGGCGCCGGACCGGGTGCGGGTCGTCGACTCCCGTGCGGCCGGGATGGGGCTGGGATTCGCCGTGCTCGCCGCGTCGGACGCCGCCCGGTCCGGTCTGGACGGGGCCGCCGTGGAGTCGGCCGCGGCGGATGTGGCGCAGCGCTGCCGGATGTTCTTCTCCGTCGACACGCTCGACCGGCTCCGGCGGGGTGGTCGGATCGGTGCCAGCGCCGCGCTGCTCGGCACGGCGCTGGCCGTGAAGCCACTGCTGCACGTGGTGGGGGGACGGATCGTCCCGCTGGAGAAGGTCCGGACCACCGCGCGGGCGGCCCAGCGGCTCGTCGAGCTGGCGGTACGGGCGGCGGGCGAGGGGCCCGTCGACCTCGCGGTGCACCACCTCGGGGCCGCTGCCCGGGCGGACGAGGTGGCCGCGCGGCTGCGGGAGCGGGTGCCGCGGGTGGCGCGGTTGCTGGTGTCCGAGGTGGGGGCCGTGATCGGGGCGCACGTGGGGATGGGGCTGCTCGGGGTCGTCGTCGTGCCCGCGGAGAGCTGAGGCACCGGCCGTCGAATCATGCCACCTGCCTGGCCTCGACCTCCTCGAACCACGCGAACGTCGCCTCGAGGATCGCCTCGAGCGCTTCCTGTAGGAGCGTACGGAGATCGGAGTCCGGGCCGATGACCTGCTCCACCTTGCAGGTGTAGAGCAAGTGGGCGCCCTCGTTCTGATAGAGGAACATCCTCACGAATCGTGAGCGCTGCATGATGTCGTTGCAGATTCTCATCATCTCGGCTTCGTCGGCCGGATCGGTATGGTCCGCCAACGGGTGCGACACGAAGCATTCGAGATGCGAGCCCTCCGCCCAACGCACTCCGACCGGCGCACCCAGTACCTCGACCTCGATCTCCTCGCCGTCCTGACTGATGCTCGGCAGCAGGCCTTGTGCGTACAGGGCATCCATCAACTTCACTGGCAACGCGACCGCTGAGTCCAACACGATCTGATCCTCTCCTCGGTCCGCCGTCCTGGTGGCAGGCCGCGGAGCAACATCAAGCCCTGAAATCGTTGCCGGTCGGCAGGGTGGGTCGAGAACGATCACCCGCACGCTCGGTGTCACCATTGTTGAACAAATCAGACCTGGTCGAGACAGTCAGCTTTCAGGTCACTCGTGTCAGGAGGTGGATGCGACTCATCAATGCGCTCCGGACGCAAAGTCGTCTTCTGGTCGTCGAGGAACGACGCGAGGCCGGTGCCGGGGAAAAATTTCACAATGGCAGGACAAGGAATTCTTGGTTCGTCATAAATGCTTCCTGAGGAGTAGGCTCGTGGGGGGCCGTACCGCTTGTAATGCTATGCGGGTGAGTGTTGTCTGGCCCATGTCGAAAAATATAATCACTATGCCTCGAGCAGCATGGAGCGATTCGATCGGCATGCCGCCGCCAGGCAACACCACGACGCGACACCCTCACGACATCGCCCGCTTGCCCGATCGTCGGCATGATCCGCGTGGGTTCTGGTCCACATGGCGATCGCGGTCACCCATGGTCCGACGGCCATCTCGGATGTCGCGGTGGCCGGCCGGGCGGAGTTGTTCGGGGCGTCGGACTCGACCGTCACGGCCCGACCGTCACGGCCCGACCGTCACGGCCCGACCGTCGCCGTCCGACCGTCGCCGCTCAGCGAGGCGACCGACCGGCGCCTCACCTCCGCCGGCCCGAGTCTGCACTGCGGGACCGACCGTCAGGCGGCGGTCGGGTCGAGTTGTCCCCACCGGGGTCGATTGTCCACAGGTCCACCGACTCGCCGACCGAAGCCGTGGCGCCCGTCCTAGCGTCGAGGCGTGGCGCGACCCGACCTCCCACCCGGCTTCGGACGGCTGTCCGCGGTCCTCGGCGCGTCCCGTGCGGGCCAGGGCGCCGGCGTGGACGAGCCCCGCACGGAGCCGATCCCGGTCGTGGCCCGGCGCAGCGTCCTGCGTCGGGTCGTGCCCGAGGGCTGGTGGGCGGCCCGTGTCGATCCGGGACGGCCCGGCGCCACCGCACTCGCGCTGGTCGCCGCAGCGGCCGCGGTGCTGGCCGCCGTCGGGGTGTGGACCGACCGCCCCCGGGTCGAGCCGGTGTCCGGGTTGCCGGCCGTCGAGGTGTCCATCGCCACCGCCGTCCCGATCGGGCCCGGCGATCCGGGGAGCCCGAAGGGCACCGCCGAGGTGGAGTCCACCGGGCCCCCGGCGCCACTGGTCGTCAGCGTGTCGGGGCGGGTGGAGAGCCCGGGACTCGTGGAGGTGCCCGACGGCGCCCGCGTCGCCGACGTGCTCGAGGCGGCCGGCGGGGCGCTTCCCGGAACCGATCTCACCGCCCTGAACCTTGCTCGGCGGGTGGCCGACGGGGAACAGGTCGCCGTCGGGGTACCGGCGGCGCCGGACGCCGCGCCGGCACCCGCGGCCGGTGCGGGTGGAGCACCGGCCGGCCCGGACGCCCCGGCCGGGAAGGTCGATCTGAACACGGCCACGGCCGAGCAGCTCGACGCGCTGCCCGGGGTCGGCCCGGTCACCGTCGAGCGCATCATCGCGTGGCGCACCGCCAACGACCGGTTCACCCGCGTGGAGCAGCTGCGCGAGATCGAGGGCATCGGGGAACGCCGGTTCGGGCAGCTGCGGGAGCTGGTGACGGTCTGATGCCCGCTCGTGACGGACGACCGCGCGCCGACCCGGGAACGGCGTCCGACGAGCCCCGTCGGCCGCCCGACCTGCGCCTGGTGCCCGCCGCCCTCGCCACCTGGGCGGTGGTGCTGCTGGGGCTGGGGCTCGGTCCGCTCCCGGGTGTGGCCGTCACCCTGTTCGCCGCCGCTCTGGTGTTGCTCGCCCGCCGCCGGTGTTGGGCCCCGCTGGTACTCGCCGCCGCCGGGTGCGCGGCCGCCGCCGGGCTGGTCGTCACCGCGCACACGGCGCTGGTGGCCCAGCATCCCTTGCGGGCCCCCGCCGAGCGGGCGGCGTCGGCGACGCTGGAGGTGGTGCTGCGCGACGATCCCCGACCGGTCCGCCCCGGCCCCGGGGCGCAGCCCGGTGGCCCCACCCAGGTGGTCGTGCCCGCGGTACTGACGGCGGCCACGGTCGCTGCGCAGCGGTGGTCGGTGGGCGGGCGCGTCCTGCTCATCGCCCCGGTGCAGGGGTGGGGCACCCTGCTGCCCGGCCAGGCGCTCACCGCCGAGGGGCTGCTCGCCCCCGCGATGCGCTCGGACCTCACCGTCGCCGTCCTTCGGGTGCGCGGCCCGCCGCGCGAGGTGGCCGCGCCACCGTGGTGGCAGGACGGCGCGGGCGCGCTACGCGGCGGACTGCGCGTGGCCGCAGCCGAGGTGCTGCCGCCCGCGTCGGCCGGGCTGCTGCCGGGTCTGTCCGTCGGCGACACGGGAGGGCTCACGGCGGAGGTCGAGGCGGACTTCCGGGCGGCCGGTCTGACGCACCTCCTGGCGGTTTCCGGTGCGAACCTCGCGATCGTGAGCGGCGCGGTGCGGAGCCTGTTGCGGTCGCTGCGGGCAGATCCGCGGTGGGCGGCCGGCCTGAGCGGGCTGTCGGTCATCGGGTTCGTGGTGCTGGCCCGCCCGTCCCCGAGCGTGGTGCGTGCCGCGGTGATGGGCGCGGTCGTGCTGCTCGCGCTGGCGTCGGGGCGGGGTCGCTCGGCGCTCCCAGCACTGGCCACCGCCGTGCTCGTGCTGCTGGTGATCGACCCGGCGCTTGCGGTCGACCCCGGGTTCGCGCTCTCGGTCACCGCGACCGGCGCACTCGTGCTGCTCGCGCCGCGCTGGGCCGAGGCGCTGCGCCGGCACGGGGTGCCCGGGTGGGTGGCCGAGGCGCTGGCGGTGCCGGCCGCCGCGTTCCTCGTCACGGCGCCGATCGTGGCCGGGCTCAGCGGCGAGGTCAGCCCGATCGCCGTGGTGGCCAACCTGTTGGCCGTGCCCGCGGTGGCACCCGCGACCGTGCTCGGCGTCCTCGCCGCGCTGGTGTCTCCCCTGGCCTCGCCGCTCGCCCAGGCGTGCGCGTGGGCGGCGGGTCCGGCGGTCGGGTGGCTCGTGGTGGTCGCCGACCGCTCGGCGGCGGTGTCCGGGGTGGCATTGCCGTGGCCCGCCGGCGTCGCCGGCGGGCTGCTGCTCACGGTGGTCGTACTGGCCCTTCTCGCGCTGTGCCGGTGGCGGCGGGCGCGGGCGATGCTGCTCGCGATGACGTTGGGACTGGCTGTCGTGCTGGTGCCCACCCGGTTGGCCCCGCCCGGCTGGCCGCCCACCGACTGGTCCGTCGTCGCCTGCGACGTCGGGCAGGGGGATGCCGTGGTGCTCGCCACCGGCCGTCCGGGATGGGTCGTGCTCGTCGACGCCGGGCCCGAGGACGGGCTGGTGGATGCGTGCCTCGACCGGCTCGGCGTGCAGGGCCTCACCCTGGTCGTGCTGAGCCATCTGCACGCCGACCACATCGGCGGGCTCGCGGGTGCTCTGCGGGATCGGCCGGTCGGCGCGGTGGCGGTGGGGCCCGTCCGGGAGCCCGCACCCGCGCTGGCGCAGGTGGCGCGCCACGCCGCCGACGCGGGCGCGCCGCTGGTGGCCCTCGGTGCGGGGCGGCGCCTGCGCTGGCCCGCGCTCGGTCTCGAGGTGCTCGGGCCCAGTCACCCCGCCGCGTGGGTCGACCCCGAGGACGGCACGGCGGTCAACGACGGGTCGCTGGTGCTGCGCGCAGCCACGACGGCGGGCTCGGTACTGCTCTCCGGTGACGCGGAGCTCGCCGCCCAGGACGACCTGCTCGCGACCGGCGTCGACCTGCGCGCCGATGTGGTGAAGATGCCCCACCACGGTTCCCGCTACACGTCGACCACGTTCCTTGCCGCCGTCGCGCCCCGCGCGGTGCTGGTGAGCGTCGGCGCGGGCAACAGCTACGGCCACCCCAATCCCGACCTGCTCGGCGCGCTGGAGCGGGCCGGTGCGGCAGTGCGCCGCACCGACCAGCACGGCGACCTCGCCGTCGTCGGTGGGAGCACCGCCGCGCACGCGGACCTCGCGCTGGTCACGCGCGGCGACCCGCTCCCCGCCCGCAGGCGGAGAGCGAGCGGCGCCGCGCGGCCGTGCCGCAGGACGGGTGCTCCCACCGATCAGATGGCGAGGCCCTCCAAGGCCGCTCGCACGGCTTTGCTGGTGCTGGGCACCGTCGCGGTCGGCCCGATCTGGCCGGCCACCGCATCAAGGGTCTTGAGGCCGTCACCGGTGATCAGGAGCACGGTCTCGGCGTCGGGGTCGAGGCGGCCGGCGTCGATCAGCTTCCTGGTCGTGGCCAGGGTCACCCCGCCCGCGGTCTCGGCGAACACGCCCTCGGTCCGGGCGAGCAGACGGATCCCGTCCACGATCTCCGCGTCGGACACGTGTGCGACCGCACCGCCGGTGCGGCGCACCGCGTCGAGGACGTAGGGCCCGTCGGCGGGATTGCCGATCGCGAGCGACCGGGCGATCGTGTCCGGCCGCACCGGCGCGATGACGTCGTGGCCCTCCTCGAAGGCCTTGGCCACCGGTGAGCAACCAGTGGCCTGCGCGCCGAAGATCCGGTACGGCGTGGCCTCGACCAGACCGAGACTGCCGAACTCGGTGAAGCCCTTGTCCACCTTCGTCAGCTGTGAACCCGACGCCACGGGTACGACGATCTGCTCGGGCAGTCTCCAGCCGAGCTGCTCGGCGACCTCGTAGCCGAGGGTCTTGGAGCCTTCGGCGTAGTAGGGACGGACGTTGACGTTGACGAACGCCCAGTCCTCGTGCTCGGCGGCGAGTTCGGTGGCCAGCCGGTTGACGTCGTCGTAGTTGCCGTCCACGGCCAGCAGGGTGCCCCCGTACACCGCGGTGGTGAGCACCTTGGCCTGCTCCAGCGAGGAGGGGATCAGGACCACGGAGTTCCAGCCGGCCCGGGCGGCGGCGGCGGCGACCGCGTTCGCCAGGTTGCCGGTGGAGGGACAGCACAGGACGGAGAAGCCCAGTTCACGAGCCGCGGCCAGCGCCACGGCCACCACGCGGTCCTTGAACGAGTGCGTCGGGTTGCCGGTGTCGTCCTTCACCCACAGGTTGCGCAGGCCCAGCGCGGCACCGAGGCGGTCGGCCTTGATCAGCCGGGTGAGGCCGGGCTCGGTGTTGGGGTGCTGCTGCACGGTCGACGGCACGGGCAGCAGGTGCCGGTAGCGCCAGATCGAGCGGGGGCCGGCTTCGATGGACTCCCGGGTGATGTCGCCGAAGTCGTAGGCGATCTCGAGGGGCCCGAAGCACCGCGGGCACGCGAACTCGGCGGCGAGCGGGATCCGGTGGCCGCACTCTCGACACGACAGTGCGCGAGCGGGGCCGAGATCGAGGGAGGTGGGCGTCGGTCCGGCGTCGGGCAGGCCGGACACAGCAAGCAGGGTCATCGAACTCCTCATCTTCCCCGCACCGTGCGGGTCGGAATTGGCACCGTGATCGACCGCGTGCCACGCGTGTCGCCGGTTGCCGGGGCTTCAACGGGCCGTTCCCTCTGCCCCTCTGGATGAGCCATGTGAAGTTGTGGCCTCCGGCGTAGGCCGCAGGTGTCCGCCACGGTACGACACGATCGCCGGCAATCCCAAGTGCCGGCTCATGATCTGGGATGCGGGCCGACGACCGTCGGTGCCGTGCGCGACCATGAGGGCGTGACCGTCGCTTCCGTACACCTGATTCTCGGCGAGGAGGAGTTCCTGGTCGAGCGCGCGATGCGGGATGTCGTCGCGCAGGTACGGGTACAGGACCCGGCGGCCGACCTGCGCCGCCTCCGTGCCGCCGATCTCACACCGGTCGCGCTGGCGGACGCACTGGCCCCGTCGCTGTTCGCCGAGGAGCGGGTGATCGTGCTGCAGGCGGCGCACGAGGTCGGCAAGGATCTCGCCACGGCGGTCGTCGCGCAGGCGGGCGACCTCGCCGACGGCATCGTGCTGGTCGTCCAGCACGCCGGGGGTGCGCGCAACAAGGCGCTCGCCGACGCGCTCCGCAAGGCGGGAGCGGCGCTGGTCACCTGCACCACGATCACCCGGTACGAGGAGCGCGCCGACTTCGTCCGGGCCGAGGTCCGCCGGACCGGCGGCAAGATCGCACCCGACGCCGTCGGGGTCCTGATCGAGGCGGTCGGTTCCGACCTGCGGGAGCTCGCGGCCGCCACCGGTCAACTGGTCGCCGACACCGGTGGCACCATCGACGAGAACGCGGTGCGCCGATACCACCGCGGCCGGGCCGAGTCGTCGGGGTTCGCGGTGGCCGACAGGACGATCGCGGGCGACAGGGCGGGCGCGCTGGAGGCACTGCGCTGGGCGCAGGCGCTGGGGGTGCCGTCGGTGCTGGTCGCGGACGCGCTGGCCGACGGTGTCCGCACGCTCGCGAAGGTCGGTTCGGCCGGGCGTGGGGACCCGAACCGGCTGGCCGGTGAGCTCGGCATGCCGCCGTGGAAGATCCGAAAGGCGCAGCAGCAGGTCCGATCGTGGCACCCGGAGGGCCTGGCGGAGGCGTTCGCGGCCGCAGCGGAGGTCAACGCCGACGTCAAGGGAGCCGCGGCCGACCCCGACTATGCCGTGGAGCGGGCCGTGCTGCGCATCTGCGCCGCCCGCGGTGCACGCTGACCGCGGGCCGGGATTGCCGCACACCAGGACACGACGACGGCGTCGCCCCGGGGAGGAGCGACGCCGGCGGGTGTATCGAGGTCAGGCAGAGACCGTGTTGGTCTTCTTCGCCATCGCCGACTTGCGGTTGGCGGCCTGGTTCTTGTGGATGACGCCCTTGCTGGCAGCCTTGTCGAGCGCCTTGCTGGCGGCCCGGTGCAGAACGGTGGTCTGCTCGACGTCACCGGCCTCCACGGCCTCGCGGAAGCGCCGCACGGCCGTGCGCACTGCGGACTTGACCGACTTGTTGCGCTGACGGCGCTTCTCGTTGGTCTTGACCCGCTTGATCTGGGACTTGATGTTCGCCACGCTGGATGCCTCGAGTTCCTTCGCTGCTGGACTGTCTCAAAGGCCCTGGCGGAGGGACTGGGCTGCGTGCACGCCGGGCGCTCGACCGTCAATGTTACAGCGCTGCCCGGGCCGTGGGGACATCGCCCCGAGGTCGGGCCGCCCGGGCGGTGCGGGCCCGGGGTCGCGCGCGGTTCCGGGACGGCCCCTGATCCCCCTACTCGGGCGGGACGACGGCGCTGGACGTCACGGTCGACATCACGCGCCCGGACGGGTCGCCGGCCGTCCGTGCGGCGAACTCGGCGGGTTCGGCGACGATGCCGATGACGACGGTGTTGCCGCCCGCGCGTTTGGCCCGGTACATCGCCGCGTCGGCGGCGGCGAGCGCCACCGACGGCTGCCCGTCGAGCGGGGCCCGGACCACCCCGATCGACATGGTGACGCCGGCCCCGATCTCGGGTGGCAGTGCGGCGACGGCCTCGGTGACGCGGCTCAGCGCCGCCCGCGCGGTGGGCAACGAGGTGCTCGGCATGACCACGACGAACTCGTCCCCGCCGTAGCGGGCCACCAGGTCCTGGCTTCGCAACGTGGTGCGCAGGCAGCCGACGATCTCGCGGAGCACGGCGTCACCGGCGGCGTGGGAGAGCGCGTCGTTGACGTCCTTGAACCGGTCGAGGTCGATCAGCGCGACGGCGCACGGCTGGCCGACGGTGGAGGTGGTGGCCTCGATCATGCGCATGTCCAGCGCCCGCCGGTTGGGCAGGCCGGTCAGCGGGTCCTGCAGCGCCTGGGCGCTGATGGCGCCGTGCTCGCGGGCGAGCCGGTGGTGCTCGGAATGGCTGCGCAACGCCGTGAGGCGCGCCTCACGCAGCGCCCACAGCTCACCTTCGAGCGCGACCGCGTAGCGCCCGAGCGCGTCGGACCGGCCACCCTTGCCGCTGGCGATGCCGTCCATCGCGGCGAACTCCCGGTGCAGCGCGAGCGCGAGCACCGCCTCGGAGGTGTCGTCGGTCAGCTCGGCCCGCAGGGGGGCGAGGGCCGCCATGGCGTCGGCGGCGCGCCCGTCGGTCATGAGGCAGCGGGCGGTCGCGATGGCGAGCACGATCCGGTCGTCGAGGAAGTGCGCCATCTCCTGCAGGCCGCACAGCAGGTCGAGATGGTCCGGTCCGGGCCGGGCCAGCGCGTACGCCGTACCGATGACCGAGCACTCCTGGGCCGCGGGTGGGCCCTGACCCGGTGCGCGGCCGAACGCCGGACCCCAGAGGACGGCGGCGGCGTGCGCGGTCCGGGCGGCGCCGACGAACCGGGTGGCCGCGGCGGCGTCCCGCCCGCCCCGCTCCAGGCGCAGGGCCCACGACTGCTGCAGCCGCACCCGGTTGAGCTGATGGATGAGCCGTTCGATCGTCGACCCGCCGGCCTCGGCCACCGCGATCGCCCGCTGGGACATCTCGTCGGCCAGCTCGTGCGAACCGAGCTTGAGCAACACCCGGACCAGCTCGTTGAGCGTGCGGGAGTACAGCGGAGCCCACCGGTCGGGATCCTCGCCCGGGCCCGGTCCGTCGAGCTCGCCGAGGATGGCGAGCCCGATGGCCGCGTCGGTGAGCGCGTTCTCACCGTGGCCGAAGGTGATCGTGCGCTGGGCGCGGAGCACGGCCAGCTCCCCGATCCGCCGGGCGTCGCCGTTGAGCTCGGCCAGCTCACCGAACTCGGCCAGCAGGGAGTCGGTCTCGTCGGCGTCGGCCGGGTCGTCGCCGAGAATCCGGAGGTTGATGCCGATGCGGAGCAGTTCCGACACCAGCACCGACGGGCCACGGCGGCGGACGTGCCCGAGCAGCCCGTCCAGCCCGAGCCGTGCGGCCGCACGGCCCCTCGGTGACGCGCGCTGGAGCCAGATGAACTTGTCCGTGGCGCGGGCGGCGATCGCGTCGTCGGTGAGGTCGGGGGCGTCGAGGACGCAGCCACAGCGGGGACCGCCGGTGACAAGGGCACAGTCGAAAGCCCTGCCGCTCGACGTGGGCGGGGCTTCAGCTGTCACCGGTCGCCCCCTGGATCGAAGGTCGGCGCGTGAGGTTCATCGGGTCGGAGTACCGGCCCGGCAGCATGCTGGGTCCCCGACGGCTCCACGGCGCAACGTGACCATGGTGACACGTGGTCGAGGCGGCAGGCAGCCCGGGTGACTGGGAATCAACCGCCCCGACGTCGAGATGCGCACCGACCCCGTACGGCACTACGCGGGCCATCCCGGGACACTGCTGATCGTCACCGACACGGCACGGACGTTCCGGTTCGTGCCAGCCCACGGCCAGGACATTCAGCTACCTGCTTCTGGATCGATACCCCTCCTGCGGAGCCGAAGTCCCGATGATGTCGGTCACCAACCTCGGCGCATACCTGCAGCACACCGCAGCGACCGCCCCCGCTGAGGGCGTCCCGCCGCAGCAGATCCGCGGGCACCCCGCCCCGGTGCAGGACCGACGGACCGGACACGACGCTGGCCCTCCCGCTACCCGCCGAGCACCGCGACGACCCCGGACACCGGACCGACTGCCCCCGGCGACGACCGACCCACCCCGACGACACCACCCCACCCAACCACCTGGACGGGGACCGGTCATGACCCGCGACATCGGAACCGTTGCCGAGCTGGTGTCGCACCAAGCGACGGTGAGGGCGATAAGATACTTTACGTGTTCGACTGCGGAGCGCTCAGCCATGAGCGGGAAGTACATCTCGATGGGGTAGAGCTTGATCAGACCGAATGGGTGAACGTTGAGGACTTGGGGCGCTATGCAATCCCACGTCTCGAATCTCGCTTGATCCATGCCCATCGCGCTCACCGGTTGGGCCAGATATTGTATCTCGAACATGGGAGATCCCGGTAACCCCGAGCGAGGCCTTGCTGCGGAATCAGTGCGCCACACCGGGCCACCCGGGTGCGAGCGCCCCCGCGCGGCCGTCAGTCGCCGGCGCGGGGGCGGCCCCTCGGGCGGGGTGGCTTCGCGTCCTTCGGGAGGCGGCCCGCCTCCGCGAGTGCCGCGCGGATCACGTAGTCGATCTGGGCGTTGGTGCTGCGCAGCTCGTCGGCCGCCCACCGCGCGAGCGCGTCGTGGACGGCCGGGTCGAGCCGGAGCAGGACACCCTTGCGCTGGGCGGTCAACGGACTCAGTGGTGGAGCGAGCCCGCGTTGACGATGGGCTGCGTCGCCCGATCGCCGCGCAGCACCACGAGCAGGTTGCTCACCATGGCGGCCTTGCGCTCCTCGTCGAGTTCGACGATGCCGCGTTCGGACAGGCGGGCCAGCGCCATGTCGACCATGCCGACCGCGCCCTCGACGATCCGTTCCCTGGCCGCGACGACCGCGTTGGCCTGCTGGCGCTGCAGCATCGCGCCGGCGATCTCGGGCGCGTAGGCGAGGTAGGTCAGCCGCGACTCGACGATCCGGACGCCCGCGGCCTCCACGCGGACGGCGATCTCGGCCGACAGCCCCTCGGTGATCTCGTCGGCGTTGCCGCGCAGGGACAGCTCGTCCGCGCCGTGGTCGTCGTAGGGGTAGCTGGTGGCGATGTGGCGGATGGCGGTCTCGGTCCGGGTGTGGACGAACTCGACGAACAAGTCGACCTCGAACACCGCACGCGCGGTATCCTCCACCTGCCAGACGACCACCGCGGCGATCTCGATCGGGTTGCCGTCCTTGTCGTTGACCTTGAGCACCGCGCTCTCGTGGTTGCGGATGCGGGTGGACACCTTGCGGCGGCTGCTCGGCGGGTTGACCCAGCGCAGGCCGGCCGCGCGGACGGTGCCGGTGCAGCGCCCGAAGAACTGCAGCACCTTCGCCTCACCGGGGGCGACGGTGATCAGCCCGCGGAGCGCAACGATCCCGAGCACGACCCCGGCACCCGAGACCAGCACGGCGGCCCCGGGTCCGCCCGCGAGGCCGATGCCGGCCCAGATGGCGACGACGACGACGGCCACGCCGACGCCGAGCCCCAGGAACCCGTTGGCCTCGGCGGCGGGATGCTCGCGTACCGCCGGGTCCGGCATCCGTACGACCGTCGGTTCGAGTGTGTGGGTGGTGGTCATGGCGCCCCCGCATCGTGGTGGCCGCCCGGAGCGGGCGGCTAGCAAAACAATATCACATTTCCACCGGTGCGGACCTCGCCCTCCACGACGTGGGATGATGAGATCACCCGTGACCCGAAGGAACCGTGAGTGGCCTCGTACGCCGACAAGACGTTCACCCCGCCGGAGCTGATCCGGAACTTCTGCATCATCGCGCACATCGACCACGGCAAATCCACCCTGGCCGACCGCATGCTGCAGCTCACCGGCGTCGTCGAGGAGCGGGCGATGCGCGCCCAGTACCTCGACCGGATGGACATCGAGCGCGAGCGCGGGATCACGATCAAGGCGCAGAACGTGCGGCTGCCGTGGAAGGTCGCCCAGGAGGACGGCTCGGTCGTCGAGCACGTCCTGCACCTCATCGACACCCCTGGCCACGTCGACTTCACCTACGAGGTGAGCCGCGCCCTGGAGGCGTGCGAGGGTGCGATGCTGCTGGTCGACGCGGCGCAGGGCATCGAGGCGCAGACGCTGGCGAACCTGTACCTGGCGCTGGAGAAGGACCTTACGATCATCCCGGTCCTCAACAAGATCGACCTGCCGGCCGCGGACCCCGACCGCTACGCCAAGGAGATCGCGCACATCGTCGGCTGCGAGCCCGAGGACGTCCTGCGGGTGAGCGCCAAGACCGGCATGGGCGTGCGCGAGCTGCTCGACGAGGCCGTCCTGCGCGTCCCGGCCCCAGTGGGCGACTCCGACGCCCCGCTGCGCGCGATGATCTTCGACTCGGTGTACGACACCTACCGCGGCGTCGTCACCTACATCCGCGTCGTCGACGGGAAGGTCACCCCGCGCGAGCGCATCAAGATGATGTCCACCGGCACCACCCACGAGCTGCTGGAGGTCGGGATCGTCTCGCCCGACCCCAAGCCGTCGGTCGGGCTCGGCGTGGGCGAGGTGGGCTACCTCATCACCGGGGTGAAGGACGTCCGGCAGTCCAAGGTCGGTGACACGATCACCAGCCAGCGCCACGGCGCCACCGAGGCCCTCACCGGCTACCGCGAACCGCGCCCCATGGTCTATTCGGGGCTCTACCCCGTCGACGGCTCCGACTACCCCGAGCTGCGCGACGCCCTGGACAAGCTGCAGCTCAACGACGCCGCGCTCACCTACGAGCCGGAGACGTCCGCGGCACTGGGCTTCGGGTTCCGCTGCGGCTACCTCGGGCTGCTGCACCTGGAGATCACCCGCGACCGCCTGGAGCGCGAGGCGGGGCTCGACCTCATCTCCACCGCGCCCAACGTCGTCTACCGGGTGGTGCAGGACGACGGCAACGAGCTGACCGTCACCAACCCGTCGGACTGGCCCGAGGGCAAGGTCGCCGAGATCCACGAGCCCGTCGTCAAGGTCACGGTCCTGGCGCCGTCGGAGTACATCGGCACGATCATGGAGCTGTGCCAGAAGCGGCGCGGCCAGCTCGGCGGCATGGACTACCTGTCGGAGAGCCGCGTCGAACTGCGCTACACCATGCCGCTCGCCGAGATCATCTTCGACTTCTTCGACGCGCTGAAGTCCCGCACCCGCGGCTACGCGTCGCTGGACTACGAGGAGGCGGGGGAGCAGGTGTCCGACCTGGTGAAGGTCGACATCCTGCTCCAGGGCGAGGCCGTCGACGCGTTCTCCGCCATCCGGCACAAGGACTCCGCCTACGCCTACGGCACCACGATGGCCTCGAAGCTGCGGGAGCTGATCCCGCGCCAGCAGTTCGAGGTGCCGATCCAGGCGGCGATCGGCGCGCGGATCATCGCGCGCGAGAACATCCGCGCGATCCGCAAGGACGTGCTCGCCAAGTGCTACGGCGGTGACATCACCCGCAAGCGCAAGCTGCTGGAGAAGCAGAAGGAGGGCAAGAAGCGGATGAAGACCATCGGGCGGGTCGAGGTACCGCAGGAGGCCTTCGTCGCGGCGCTGTCCACCGACGCCGCCGGGGACGCCGGCAAGGTCAAGAAGTAGCGATGCCCGGCGGGGTGGGTGCCGCGGCGGCGGTGTTGCTCGTCGTGCTCCTGCTCGGTGTGGCCGTCGGCCGGTCGAAGCGGCGCTGGTTCCTGTTGCTCGGCGGGCTCGTGGCGGTGGTCGGGCTCGGCGTGGTGCTCACGGCGGTGACCGTCGGCCCGGTTGCCGGCGCGGACGCCACCGGGATCGCCGACCTGTACGCCGTCGTGGTGCCCCCGGCCGTGGCGTTCGTCGCGGGGTGGTTGTGCTCTCGCGGCACCTGGTTCGGACGGCTCATCGTGCTGGCCGTCGCGGCGCTGCTGCTCGCGTCGTTCCCCTATGCGGCCGCAGGGGAGGCCACCGCCGAACTCCTGCGGGACACGAGCAGGTGAGGAAAGTCCGTGCGTGGAGACCACCTCGCGGTGCACGATCTCGTCATGGGCCTGCTGGATGTGCTGGACGTGCCCGTGGTCGCCGCCCGACCCCGACCCGCCGGTGAGCTGGTGGCGACCCTGATGGTCGAAGCCCGGGAGGCCCTCGCGCGGGCCGGTAAGCGGGTCCGATGACCGGGCGAGTCGAGTCGGTCAACGTGGCGGTCGTCCGCACCGACGAGTGGACGAAGGTCAAGAGTGGCCGCTCCGGCATCGACAAGCGGCCCACCGTCGGTCCGGTCCTGCTCGCACCCTCCCGTGTGGAGGGCGACACCGTCTGCGACACCGTGCATCACGGCGGTCCGGACCAGGCCGTCTACGCCTACTCCACCGACGACCTCGCGTTCTGGGCGACCGAGTTCGGCCGACCGGTGGGGCCGGGCGGGGTGGGGGAGAACCTGACGCTGTCAGAAGTGGACTGTTCGCACGCCGTGATCGGTGAGCGCTGGCAGGTCGGGGCGGCCGTGCTGGTCGTCAGGGGCCCACGGATCCCGTGCCGGGTGTTCGCCGGGTTCTGTGGTGTGCCGGACCTCGTCAAGCGCTTCTTCGCGGCGGGCCGGCCGGGCTGCTACCTCGCCGTGGAGCACGCCGCCGCCGTGACGGTGGGGGACCCGGTCGTCGTGCTCGACCGGCCGTCACACGGCGTGACCGCGGCGGACGTGATGGCGGCGATGTCCGGCGAACACCGGGATCGGGTACCGGCGTTGCGGGCCGCCCGCGGCCATCTGGGGGCCCGCGGGCGGGCCTGGCTGGACCGGACGGGGGCGCCGGCCGGGGGGGACTAGTGGTGCAGACCCTGCACGGCGAGGGCTTCGAGGAGCTGCGCGAGCTGGGCCCGCTCGCGGGTGTGCGACCCCCCGATGGCGGCACCGGCCTTGCGCTCGACGCGACCGCAGACGCGCTCGACGACCGCCCGCCCGTCTGCGGCGAGGTGGACCAGGACGCGGCGGCGGTCGACCGGATCGGTGTTGCGGTAGGCGAGCCGCGAGGCGACCAACCGGTCCACGACCCGGGTGGCCGTGGGTGCGGGCAGAGCGGTGTGCGAGGCGATCTCGCCCATACTGCGCCCGCCCCCTCTCGCGAGCATCAACAACACGCGCCAGCCGTCCCGGCTGACGCCTTCCGCCGAGGTGACCGGGGACAGCGCGGTGGCGACCGCGCGGTCCAACCGGTCGAGCAACTCGACCAGACCTGTCACACGCGGCGCCGGGGGGTGGACCGAACCCGGAACCATTCGACTCGGTGGCTCAGACACGGTCGCCGACTGTACGTCCTGAGAGGCCCATCCGCGCTTCTCAGGATCCTGAACGGCTCATTGGGCGCGATGAACGGTCTCAGAGCGTGAAGACGATCTTGCCAGCCGTGTCGCCGTCCAGCATCGCGCGGAAGCCCTCCTCGGCCCGTGCCATCGGCAGCTCCAACCCGATCTCCGGGGTGATCCCGGCGCCGGCCACGAAGGTGAGGAGGTCGGCGAGCTCGTCGCGGCTGCCCATCGTGGAGCCGATGACGCGCAGCTGGAGGAAGAACAACCGCTGCAGGTCCGCGGCCGGGTTCGGACCGCTCGTCGCACCGGAGACCACGATCACGCCACCGGGCCGCAGCGCGCGCATCGAGTGCGACCAGGTGGCGTCCCCGACGGTCTCGAACACCGCGTCGACGCGCTCGGGAAGGCGCTCACCGGAGGGATAGGTGGCGTGGGCGCCGAGCCTGGTCGCGAGCGCCCGCTTGTCCTCGGTGCGTCCGGTGACCCAGACCCTCATGCCGGCAGCGCGGCCGAGCTGCACCAGCGCGGTGGACACCCCGCCCGACGCGCCCTGCACCAACATCGTCTGACCGGGCCGGAGTCCCGACTTGACGAACAGCATGCGGTAGGCCGTCAGCCACGCGGTGCCCATGACCGACGCCTGGGCGGCGGTGAGGCCGTCGGGCTTGGGGACGGCGTTGCGGGCCGGGACGATCACGGTCTCGGCGAACGTGCCCTGGTGGCGCTCGGTGAGCAGGGTGCGTCCCGGGTCGAGGGTCTCCTCTCCCCGCCACGCCGGGTCGCCGATCACCGAGTGCAGTACGACCTCGGTGCCGTCCTCGAGTCGCCCGGCCCCGTCGCAGCCGAGGATCATCGGGAACGCGTCGGGTTTGATCCCGACCCCGCGCAGCGTCCACAGATCGTGCATGTTGAGGCTCGCGGCGGTGACCGTGACGGCGACCCAGCCGTCGGGCGCCTCCGGAGCGGGGCGCTCGCCCACGATGAGGGAGTCGAGCGGGGCGTCGGCATCGGGCGCTGCGGCGTACACGGCGAACATGTCAGTCAATCTAGTCACGTCGCGTGCACTGTACTGTCGTGGACGTGGCGCGGGCGGTGACGGACTGGTGGGACGCGTTCGAACTCTGGCTCACCCAGCTCGCGTTCCCGTTCCAGGTGGTGCTGGCCGTGCTCGTGGTGGTGCCGCTGTGCTGGGTGGCGGCGGCAGGGATCGACCGCGGGGTCGACGTGGCCGCGCGCCGCGTACAGCGCTGAGGATCGCGTCGCGCGGTCGTGCCCGTACGAGCGGCACTCGCGCTCACCTATCGCCCGAACGCGCCATTCGCGCGAGATGGTGCGGTACCGGCGACCAGCCCGGCCAGGGCCGTGAGCACCTGCGAGCAGCCCGCGTCGACGAGCACCTCGGCGAACCCGTCGCCCCGGGTCGTCCCCCTGTTCACGATCACCACCGGAATGCCGTGCTTGTGGGAGTGGCGGACGAACCTGAGCCCCGACATCACGGTGAGCGAGGAACCCGCGACGAGCAGCGCTCCCGGGGGGTCGAGCAGGGCGTCCACCGCCGCGTACGCGAGGGCGACGCGGTCGCGCGGCACGTTCTCGCCGAAGAACACGACGTCGGGCTTGAGTGCGCCTCCGCAGTCGGCGCACCCCGCGAGCCGGAAGCCCCCCACCGCGTCGAGCTCGGCGTCGCCGTCCGGTGCCGCCTCGACGGCTGGGCCCGCCGCGTCGAGGAATCCCGGGTTCAGCGCGTCGAGCCGGCGCTGTAGATCCGCGCGGGGGGAGCGGCGGCGGCACCTGACGCACATCGCGTCCGCGATGCGGCCGTGCAGGTCGATCACCGCGCGGCTGCCGGCGGCGGTGTGCAGGCCGTCGACGTTCTGCGTGATCAGCGCGAGCAGCGCACCGTGGCGTTCCAGGTCGACGAAGGCGCGATGGCCGTCGTTGGGCTCGGCGAACGCCATCCGGGACCAGCCGACGTAGCTGCGGGCCCAGTAGCGCCGCTGCGCGGGTTCGCCGGACAGGAACTCCTGGTACGTCATCGGGGTCCGGCGGGGAGCGCCGGGACCGCGGTAGTCGGGGATGCCGGAGTCGGTCGACAGACCGGCACCGGTGAGCGCGACGAGCGGACGTCCGGCGAGCAGGCCCAGAGCACGGTCGAGGGGCTCGGCCAGCAGTTCCACGGTTCCAGGCTAACCGCCGGTGCGGGCCCGCCGCCCGCGGTGAGCTACCGGTCGGGAGCGACGGTCCAGGCGGGCGGGCGCTTCTCGGCGAAGGCGCGCATGCCCTCCTGGCCCTCCTCGCCGGCGAAAGAACCTGCCGAGAACTCCAGCATCGCGGCGAACTGCGCGTCCATCGTGGACGGACGTGGCGCGCGCAGCAGCTCCTTCGTCGCGGCGAGCGCGCCGGGGGCGCCCAGACGCAGCATATCGACGTAGCGGCGGACCTCGGTGTCGAGGTCGAAACCGGGCACAGACGAGTTGACGAGTCCGATCTGGACGGCCCGGGGCGCGTCGAACGTCTCGCCGGTGAGGAACAGCTCGTGCGCGGCGCGCGCCACCAGCCGCGGCAGCACGGTCACCGAGATGACCGCCGGCACGACACCGATCCGGACCTCGCTGAACGCGAACGTCGCGTCGTCGGCGGCGACGGCGATGTCGCACGCCGCCACCATCCCGACCCCGCCCGCCCGAGCCGGGCCGGCGATCTTCGCGACGACGGGCTTGGGGGAGTCCCAGAGCCGCGCAAGGATCGCGGGGAACTCGCCCACGCCCTGGTCCCCCGCCACCGCCCCGCGCCCCTCCTTCAGGTCCATGCCGGCGCAGAACACCCCGCCGGTGTGGGTCAGGACGATCACGCGGGCCGCCTCGTCGGCCAGCGCCGTGTCGAGCCGGGCCAGCAGCTCTCCGCGCAACTGCCGCGACAGCGCATTGCGGTTGGCGGGGGAGTCCAGCGTGATCGTCGCGACGCCCGCGGCCACGTCGAGGTGCACGAGCTCGGTCATGCCGGGACCGTATCCGGGCCCGCCTGCTCCGGTCCATGATCGTCGTACGGGCGCGGGATCCGGCCGTATCCGGGGGACGCGCCGAACCGGCGATCACGAAGGGTGGTGGGGTCGATGCGTCCGGCGTACACGTCGCTCGCGGGCCACGACGTCAGCCCCGTCCTGTTGCACGTCCCGCACGCCGGCACCGAGGTGCCGGCCTGGACGCGTTCCCGCCTGCTGCTCGACGACGCCCAGCTCGCGGTGGAGATCGCCGCGCTGACCGACCACCGCACCGACGAGATCGCCACCGCCGCGGCCGACCGCGCGCGGGTCCGACCGTGGACGATCCTGAACCGGGTGTCACGGTTCGTGGTCGACCCCGAGCGGTTCCCCGACGGGCGGGAGGAGATGGCGGCCGTCGGGATGGCCGCCATCTACACGCACGGGACGCTCGGGCAGCGGATCCGCCTCGACGACGCCGCACACCGGGACGCGCTGCTCGCCGCGCACTACCTGCCGTGGGGTGCGGCCGTGGCGCGGCTCGTGGACGAGCGGCTCGCCGCGACGGGACGGGCCGTGCTGCTCGACGTCCACTCCTACCCGAGCGCACCGCTGCCCTACGAGCGCCGCGCCGACGACCCGCGTCCGGCGGTCTGCCTGGGCGCCGACCGGGCACACACGCCGCCCTGGCTGGTCGAGGCGGCCCGGGCGGCCTTCACCCCGCTCGGGACGATCGCGGTGAACACCCCGTTCGCCGGGACCTACGTGCCGCTCGCCCACCACCGCACCGACCCTCGCGTGCTCTCGGTCATGCTGGAGCTCCGTCGCGACACCCACCTGCGAGAGCGGGACGGCGCCGCGACGCCGGGCCTGGCAGCGGTCTCCGCGGCGCTCGCCGACCTCGTGGACGCCGTCGGCGCGCCGTGATCGCCCCGTCGGAGCGTTCCGCGCCTGCGGTCAGCTGAACCGCCGGGCGACCTGGGCGTCACGTCGCCGCCAACCCCCGGGCCCGCAGCACCCGGCGCTCCAGCGGCCGGAACGCGAGAAGCTCGATACCCACCCCGACCAGGAGGATCAGGAAGATCGCCGCGATCACCCCCGGCATGCTGTTGAAGTCGCTGCCCTGCTTGAGGTAGGCGCCCAACCCGATCCCGAGCTGCGGGGACGTCGCGATGATCTCTGCGGCCATCAGGGACCGCCAGGAGAACGCCCAGCCCTGCTTCGTGCCGGCGAGGTAACCCGGCAGCGCGGCGGGCAGCAGGATCAGCCGCGCCGAGTCGAACCGGTTGGCCCCCATCACCTGCCCGACGCGCGGCAGGATCGGCGGCACCTGGTCGATGCCGGAGACCAGTCCGTTGGCGATCGAGGGGACGGCACCCAGCAGCACGACGAAATAGATGGTGGTGTCGGTCAGCCCGAACCACAGCACGGCCGCCGGCACCCAGGCGACGGACGGGAGGCTCTGCATCCCGGCCAGCAGCGGCCCGATGGCGGCCCGCACCACCGGCACCTTCGCGACCACGAGCCCCAGCGGGGTCGCGATCACCACCGACGCGGCGAACCCGAGCACCGCGCGGTGCACCGACGTCCAGGCGATCCCCCAGATGCTGCCGTCCACCACGATGGCGACGAACTCGTCCCACACCGCGATCGGCGCCGGCAGCTTGAACTCGGGGTACACCGCCGAGGCCCAGACCAGCTGCCAGGCGGTGAGGAACAGCGCGAAGGCGACCAGCGGCGGGAGGCCGAGCGCCAGCAGACGGCGGGGGAGCGGTGTGCGCTCCGCGGTGGGGGTGTCCAGCGCGTCCAGACCCGCTCCGACGGCGTCGGAGTCCGAGTTGACGTCGGGGTGCGCCTCGACGACGTCAGGCGCGCGCATGCGTCGAGATCACCTCGCGCAGCCGGGCGGTGATCTCGTCGGTGAGCTGCGCGCGGTCGGTGTCCTCGGCGACGTCCCATTCGCGGACCACAGTGCCCGGCCGCGAGGACAGCAGCACCACGCGCTGCCCGAGCCGTACGGCCTCCCGGACGTCGTGGGTCACGAACAGCACGGCCGTGCCGGTGGCCCGCCAGATGCGCTGCAGTTCGCCCTGCAGGAAGTCGCGCGTGATGGCGTCCAGCGCGGCGAACGGCTCGTCCATCAGCAGGAGCCCGCCACCGGAGTCGGAGCCGGCCCCGCCCGAGGTGGCCGCGATGGCCCGCGCGAGAGCGACCCGCTGACGCATGCCGCCCGAGAGCTCGTGCGGCCGCTTGCGAGCCTGCCCCCCGAGGCGGACCAGATCGAGCAGCTCGCCCGCCCGCTCGCGCCGGGCCGCGCGGCCCATCCCCGACAGGCGCAACGGCAGCTCGACGTTGCGTCCGGCGTCGAGCCAGGGCAGCAGAGCCGGTTCCTGGAACATGACCGCCGGGCGGCCGCTGTGCACCGTGACGGTGCCGGCGCCGGGCCGGTCGAGCCCGGCGACGAGGTTGAGCAGGGTCGTCTTGCCGCAGCCCGAGGCGCCGAGCAGGACGACGAACTCGCCCGGCTCGACCTGCAGGTCGACGCCGGTCAGGGCGGTCACACCGTCGGCGCCGCGGCCGAACACCTTGCCCACCCCCCGCAGGTCGACGGCGGTCCTCGTGCTGATGGGGCGGCGGTCGATCACATCGGTGTTGGTCGCAGGGGTGTTGGTCGCAGGGGTGTTGGTCGCAGGGGTGTTGGTCACGGCGGTCATGAGCTGCCTCCTGGCTGGTCGAGTGCTGCGGCGTCGACGGCAGGCTTGCCGGCCGCGACGAGCTCGGCGTTGAGCGGGCCGACGTCGACGAAGCCCGCCAGCTCGGTGGGTTGTTCGGTGACGCCCGCCGTGGCGCTGTCCTGCGCGAGCCGGCGCCACGTCGAGGCGAGGGGATCGGGTGCCAGGGTGATGTTCTCGAAGGCCCGGTCGATCACGGGCTGGGCCAGCGGGTTGCCGGTGAGCTTCTCGAGCCCGGCGTTCACGGCCGTCCTGGCCTGCGCGGCGTCACCGGTGGCCACGTCGAGTGCGGCGAGGTGGCCGCGCAGCAGCGCCCGCACCGTCTCGGGGTACTGCTGGAGGAACTCGGCGCGGACCAGGACGACGGTGGTCGGGAACCTCCCGTCCGGCCAGAGCGTGCGCTCGTCGAGCAGCACGCTCGCGCCGGCGTCGAGCACGAGGCGCGAGCTCCACGGTTCGGGCAGCCAGCCGCCGTCGACGCTGCCTTCGCGGAAGGCGTCGAGCGTGCGGGGGTTCTCCAGGTTCGCGATCGTGACGTCCTCGGGTCCGTCGCCCGTGGTCAGCCCGTTGTCGAGCAGCCACTTCTTGAGCGCGATGTCCTGGGTGTTGCCCAGCTGCGGGGTGGCGATCGTCGCCCCCTCGAGCTGCTCGGGGCTGGTGATCCCGGGCCTCACGACGAGCTGGGCACCACCGTCGGTGGCTCCGGCGATGACGCGGACCGCGCCCTCGGACTTCGCGAAGGCGTTGATCGCCGGGCCGGAACCGATGTAGGTGACGTCGAGCGAACCGCCGAGAAGTGCGTTCACGGCGTCGCCGCCGGCGTTGAACGTCTGCGGGGTCAGGGTCGTGGCGCCCAGCTCGGCGCTGAACAGGCCCTGCTCCACGCCGATGATGGCCGGGGCGTGCGTGACGTTGGGGAAGTACCCGAGCCGCACCTCCTCGGCGACGCCGCCGGCGACGGGTGCCGCGGCCTCTGGCTCGGTGGATTCCGCGCGTGAGCAAGCAGTGGCTGTGAGTAGTGCGACGACGGTGGCGATCAGCACGAGGTCTCGTGGCCTGCGCATCGGGGCAGTTCCGTTCTGGGGAGGGTTCGCCGCAGCGGCACGGGACGCTGAGTGGCGCGCGGGAACGCGGGTCAGCGGGTGGTGCGCAGGGTCAGCGACAGAACTCGTCGAACGCGTGGCCGCGGCGCGACGGCCAGAAGCGTTCGAGGTCGAGCCCCGACATCGACGATGCGGTGCGCCGGGCTCCGGCGCGACCGGGCTGCGGGTGCAGCGGCGTCGAGATCACGACACCATCGTGCGTCCCGGATCGGTCCAGGACAACCACATGTCCGGCGTACGGGATCGGCGAAGAATGTCCGGACCTCTGCAGGTGTGCAGCTCAGGTGCCTGCGTCGGGACACAGCCGAGCAGGGTGACCAACGTCTCCGGTCCGGAGCCGGCGCGACGCATGGAGACCCCGACTCGCGCGCGTGGAGACCCCGACTCGCGCGCGTGGAGACCCCGACTCGCGGGAGTGGGGTCAGGGGGTGAGGGTGAGGGGGGAGCCGACCAGGCCGGCGGCCAGGGTGTTGCCGGTCGGGGGGTCGATGAGCAGGAAGGCGCCCGTGGCGCGGATGTCGGCGTAGTCGTCCACCGGCAGCGGGTCGGCCGTGCGCAGCGACACCCGGGCGATGTCGTTGACGGCGAGCTGGGCCGGGGCATCCACATAGGACACCGAATCGGTGTCGAGTCGCTCGCCCAGCGAGCCCACGATGACCTGCGTGGTGCGGCTGCCGTGCTTGAGCAGCAGCCGCGCCCCGGGCCGCAGGGGCTTCTCGGCCAGCCAGCAGAGCATGGCGTCCAGTTCGTCGGTCACGCGCGGCGGCGCGGCGGCGCCGGCCAGTACGTCGCCGCGGGAGATGTCGATGTCGTCGGCGAGCAGCACCGTCACGCTGCGCCCGGCGCCCGCGGCGTCGAGGGGACCGTCGGCCGTCCGCACGGACGCGACCGTGGTGTGTGTCCCGGCGGGGAGCACCACGACCTCGTCGCCGGGCGCGACGGTGCCTGCGGCCACCTGGCCGGCGTAGCCCCGGTAGTCGTGCTGCGCGTCCGTGCGGGGCCGGATCACGTACTGCACCGGCATCCGGAACGGCGCCCCGATCTCGGGACCGGTGACCGGCACCGACTCCAGGTGTCCGAGCAGGGTCGGGCCGTTGTACCAGGGGGTGTGCTCCGAGCGGTCGACGACGTTGTCGCCCACCAGCGCCGACACCGGGATCGTGACCACGGCGTCGTCGGTGAAGCCCAGCGTGCGGGCGAGCTCGGCGAAGTCCTTGCCGATAGCGGTGAGAACGGCCTCGTCGTAGCCCACGAGGTCGATCTTGTTGATGGCCAGCACGAGCCGGGGCACCCGCAGCAGCGCGAGCACCGCGGCGTGGCGGCGGGTCTGGGAGACGACGCCGTGGCGGGCGTCCACCAGCAACACGGCGAGCTCCGCCGTGGAGGCGCCGGTGACGGTGTTGCGCGTGTACTGGACGTGCCCGGGGGTATCGGCGAGCACGAACTCGCGCGTCGGGGTGGAGAAGTACCGGTAGGCGACGTCGATCGTGATGCCCTGCTCGCGTTCGGCGCGCAGCCCGTCGACGAGCAGCGAGAGGTCCGGCGTGGACAGTCCTTTGTCGACCGAGGCGCGCCGCACGGCCTCGATCTGGTCGGCCAGGACCGATTTCGTGTCGTAGAGCAGGCGTCCGACCAGCGTGGACTTCCCGTCGTCCACGCTCCCGGCCGTGGCGAATCGCAACAGATCCTTGACCATCTAGAAGTAGCCCTCGCGCTTCCGGTCCTCCATGGCGGCCTCCGACAGCCGGTCGTCGGCACGGGTGGCCCCGCGCTCGGTCAACCGGGACGCCGTGACCTCGGCGATGATCTCGTCGATCGTCGACGCGGTGGACTCGACGGCGCCGGTGCACGACCCGTCGCCGACCGTCCGGTACCGCACGGTGCGCGACTCGAGGGACTCCGCGCCCCGCGGCCCGCCCCACGGGCCCTCCGCCAGCCACATCCCGTCGCGCCGGAACACCTCGCGCCGGTGGCTGTAGTAGATCGACGGCAGCTCGATGTCCTCCCGCCGGATGTAGCGCCAGACGTCGAGCTCGGTCCAGTTCGAGATCGGGAACACCCGGACGTGCTCGCCGGGGGCGTGCCGGCCGTTGTAGAGGTTCCACAGCTCGGGGCGCTGGCTGCGGGGGTCCCACCGGCCGAACGCGTCGCGCAGGGAGAGGATCCGCTCCTTGGCCCGCGCGCGCTCCTCGTCGCGGCGCCCGCCGCCGAACACGGCGTCGAACCTGTGATCGACGATGGAGTCGAGCAACGGGACGGTCTGCAGCGGGTTGCGGGTGCCGTCGGGGCGCTCGGCGAGGCGGCCGTCGTCGATCCAGTCCTGGACGTGCGCCACCTGCAGCCGCAGCCCGAGCCGATCCACGATCCGGTCGCGGAACTCGATGACCTCGGCGTAGTTGTGCCCGGTGTCGACGTGCAGCAGCGGGAACGGCACCGGCGCGGGTGCGAACGCCTTGACGGCGAGATGCACCAGCAGCGTGGAGTCCTTGCCCCCGGAGAACAGGATCACCGGCCGGTCGAACTCCCCGGCCACCTCCCGGAAGATGTGGATCGACTCGGACTCGAGCACGTCCAGGGCGTCCATCGCGAGGGTGGTCACGAGGCGTGGAGCCCGCACTCGACCTTGGCCGTGCCGGCCCACCGGCCCGACCGCGGGTCGGCCCCGGGAGCGGGCTTCGCCGTGCACGGCGCGCAGCCGATCGACAGGTAGCCCGCGCCCACCAGCGGGTTGACCAGGATCGCGTGCTCGGCGATGTAGGCGTCCATGTCCTCGTCGCTCCACGCGGCGATCGGGTTGATCTTCACCAGCCCGAACTTCTCGTCGAACGTGACCAGCGGGGTGTCCGCCCTGGTCGGGGCCTCCACCCGGCGGACCCCGGTGGCCCACGCGTCGTACCGGGCGAGCGTGTTCTGCAGCGGCGCCACCTTGCGCAGCGCGCAGCACCGGTCGGGCTCCCGGGCGAACAGGTCCTTGCCCAGCAGGGAGTCCTGCTCGGCGACCGTGTGCTCGGCGGTGGCGTCCACGATCGTCACGTCGTACACCGACGCGACGGCGTCGCGCGTCCCGATCGTCTCGGCGAAGTGGTAGCCCGTCTCCAGGAACAGCACGTCCACGCCGGGTCTCGCCCGTGCGGCGAGGTCGACGAGCACCGCGTCCTGCATGTTGGACGCGACGATCAGCCCGCCCCCGAAAGTCTCCGCCGCCCACACGAGCAGCTCGGGCGCCGTCGCGTCCGGGCCGAGCTCGGCCGCGCTACGTTCGGCGACGACTCTCAGGTCGGTTTCTGCCACGACGCTCATCGGGAGACCTCCGGGATTCCGATGCCGACCATCTTGAGTGAGAACGTGCGCAGGCAGTCCGGGCAGTACCACGCACCGTGGGCCGCCTCGGCGGGCCGAAGATCCTCCTCGCCGCAGTACGGGCAGTAGAACGGCACGGCCCTCTCGCTCACTTGAGATCAACTTCTTCGGCCCGCAGCACCCACTGCGCGAACCGCTCGCCGTCGTGGCGCCCCGCGACGAACCGGCGCACGACGCGGTCGACGTAGTCGCCCAGCTCGGCGCTGGTGACCTTGAGCCCGCGCAGCTTGCGCCCGAACCCGGCGTCGAGCCCGAGACCGCCGCCCAGGTGCACCTGGAACCCCTCGACCTGATGCCCGTCGGCGTCGGTGACGATCTGGCCCTTCAGCCCGATGTCCGCCACCTGCGTGCGGGCGCACGCGTTGGGGCAGCCGTTGAGGTGGATGGAGATCGGCACGTCCGGCGCGACGTCGACGAGGCGCTTCTCCAGCTCCTCGACCAGCCGGATCGCCCGCTCCTTGGTCTCGACGATCGCCAGCTTGCAGAACTCGATGCCGGTGCACGCCATCGTGGAGCGCCGCCACGGGGACGGCTCGGCCTGCAGGCCGAGCCCGTCGAGTTCGTCGGTGAGTGTCTCGACGTGGGCGTCGGCGACGTCCAGCACGACGATCTTCTGCTGCGCGGTCAGCCGCACCCGCCCCGACCCGGCCCGCTCCACGGCGTCGGCCAGAGCGACCAGCGTGGTCCCCGAGACCCGGCCCGACGCCGGGGCGACACCGATGTAGTTGCGCCCGTCGGTCTGCCGGTGGACGCCGATGTGGTCGATCGGGCGCCCGGGCGTCGGGGGTGCCGGGCCGTCGACGAGCGCGCGGCCCAGGTACTCCTGCTCCAGCACGCGGCGGAACTCCGCCGCGCCCCAGTCGGCCACCAGGAACTTGATCCGCGCGCGGTGGCGCAGGCGGCGGTAGCCGTAGTCGCGGAACACCGAGATGATCCCGGCCCAGACGTCGGGCACCTCGTCGAGCGGCACCCACGCGCCCAGCCGCTGGGCGATCTTCGGGTTGGTCGACAGGCCGCCGCCCACCCACACGTCGAAGCCGGGGCCGTGCTCGGGGTGCTCGGAGCCGATGAACGACACGTCGTTGACCTCGTGCGCGACGTCCTGCTGCCACGAGATCGCGGTCTTGAACTTCCGCGGCAGGTTGGAGAAATCGGGGTTGCCGACGTACCGGGAGACGATCGTGTCGATCGCGGAGACCGGGTCGATCCTCTCGTCCGCGGAGATCCCGGCGACGGGGGAGCCGAGGATGACGCGCGGGGTGTCGCCGCACGCGTCGGTGGTGAGCAGGCCCAGACCCTCCAGCTTCTGCCAGATCGCGGGCATGTCCTCGATCCGGATCCAGTGGTACTGGATGTTCTGCCGGTCCGTGACGTCGGCGGTGTCGCGCCCGTATGCCTGCGAGACCTCGCCGATCGCGCGCAGCTGCCCGGTGGTGAGCGCGCCGCCGTCGATGCGGACCCGGAGCATGAAGTAGCGGTCGTCGAGCTCCTCGGGCTCCAGCGCCGCGGTACGGCCGCCGTCGATCCCCGGCTTGCGCTGCGTGTAGAGGCCCCACCAGCGCATCCGACCGCGCAGGTCCGCGGGGTCGATCGAGTCGAAGCCCCGCTTGGAGTAGACGTTCTCGATCCGCGCGCGGACGTTGAGCCCGTCGTCGTCGCGCTTGGTGCGCTCGTTGGGGTTCAGCGGTTCGCGGTGGCCGAGCTTCCACTGGCCTTCGCCGCGCGGGCGTCCGGCCGACTTCTGCTGGCCGGGAGTCGTGATGGGGGGCAAGGCAGTGCCTCCAGTGTGCGGCACACGGGCCCGTCGCGGCGCGGCGGCGCCCGGCGCCGGGGTGGTGGGATCGACGGCGGGGCGATCAGTGCTGCCGACAGAGCGCGCTGCTCACCCTGTGCAGATCCACGTGACGACGGCCGACGAGGCGAAGCGCGAGCGCCGAGGACCCGCTTGCGGGCTCGAGCATCGGCACGGGCATGTGCCCAGAGTGCCACCTGCACGGTCCGCGATCCATCCGCGTCCGGATGCTGGGAGCCGACTCGCACGGGCGCCCCCGGCCGGGGCCTACCCTCGGTCCGGTGCAGCAGTCGCCCTACCCGACGTCCCCCACCGCGACGTCCCCCACCGCGACGTCCCCCTCTCGGACGTCACCGCCCTTCGGGGTGTACGTCCACGTCCCGTTCTGCGCGGCACGCTGCGGCTACTGCGACTTCAACACGTACACGCCGTCGGAGCTGGTGGGGTCCGGCGCGTCGCCCGACGGCTGGCTCGACGCGGTGCGTCGCGAGCTCGACCTCGCCGCGCGCACCGTCGGGCCGCGGGCGGTGGACACGGTGTTCGTCGGTGGCGGCACGCCGTCGCTGCTCGGGCCAGCCCGGCTGGGCCTCGTGCTCGACGCCGTGCGCGAGACGTTCGGGCTCGCCCCCGGCGCCGAGGTGAGCACCGAGTCCAACCCCGAGTCCACCTCCCCCGAGTTCTTCGCCGGCATCGCCGACGCCGGGTTCACGCGCGTGTCGCTGGGCATGCAGTCCGCGGCGCGCCACGTGCTGGCCGTGCTCGACCGCCGCCACACCCCCGGCCGCGCCGTCGCCGCGGCGAAGGAGGCGCGGGCCGCGGGCCTCGCGCACGTCAACCTCGATCTCATCTACGCCACCCCCGGCGAGACGACCGACGACCTCGCGGCCACCCTCGACGCCGTGCTCGACACGGGGGTCGACCACGTCTCGGCGTACGCGCTGATCGTCGAGGACGGCACGGCCCTGGCCCGGCGCGTGGCACGCGGGGAGCTCCCCGCACCCGACGACGACGTCGCCGCGGCGCGCTACGAGCTGATCGACGACCGGCTCTCGGCGGCCGGCATGGGCTGGTACGAGGTCTCGAACTGGGCCGCGTCGGCGGCGGCGCAGTGCCAGCACAGCATGGGCTACTGGCTCGACGGCGACTGGTGGGGGCTGGGCCCCGGCGCCCACTCCCACCTGTCGGGCACGCGCTGGTGGAACGTCAAGCACCCCGCGCGGTACGCGGCGCTGCTCGCCGACGGGCAGCCGCCCGAGGCCGGGCGGGAGGAGCTGACCGCCACCGAGCGGCACACCGAGCGGGTGATGCTCGCGCTGCGTCTGGCGTCGGGGCTGCCGGTGGAGCTGCTCGACGACACCGGTCGCGTCGCCGCGCGCACCGCCTCGGCCGACGGCCTGCTCGACATCGCGGACGGCCGGGCGGTGCTGACCCCCCGCGGGCGGCTCCTGGCCGACGGCGTGGTGCACGCCCTGCTCGCCGGGGCGCCGGTGTGAGCCTGCGGCGCAGGGCGCTGCTCGCGGCCGTGGCGGGCCTCGTCGCGGTGGTGGTGGCCGTGCTCGGCGTGTCGGTGCTCGCCGGGCGCGGGCCGTCGGTCGATCCGGACTCCCGACCCGCGCAGGACGCCCTGGGCCCGGTGTTGCTGGTGCCCGGCTACGGCGGCTCGCGCACCAGCCTGGTCGCACTGGCCGACCGGATCGAGGCGACCGGCCGCGACGCCCAGGTGCTCGAACCGGTCGGGGACGGGACCGGCGACCTGTCCGGCCAGGTCGACCTCCTCGACGACGCCGTCGACGACGCGCTCGCCGCCGGGGCGCCGTCGGTGGACGTGGTCGGCTACTCCGCGGGGGGCGTGGTCGCGGGCCTGTGGGTGGCGCGCGAGGACGGTGCGGCGAAGGCGAGGCGCGTGGTCACCCTCGGCGCGCCGCTGGCCGGCACGACGATCGCGGCCACGGGTGCCGCGATCACCCCGGACGCGTGCCCGGCCGCGTGCCGCCAGCTCGCACCCGGCAGCGCCGAGCTCGCGGAGCTGGCGCGCGCCCGCGTCGGCTCCGCCGTGCCGTGGCTGTCGATCCGGACCCTGGACGACGAGACGGTCACCCCGCCCGGGACCGCCCGCCTCGACGGCGCGGTGAACGTCGCGATCCAGGACACCTGCCCGGGCGCCCGGGTGGGCCACGGCGACCTCCCGCGGGACCCCGCCGTCACCGGGCTGGTGCTGGCGGCGCTGTCCGCCCGACCGCTCGCCGCGCCGAGCGGGTGCGCGGCGCTGCGGTCCGCGGGCGCGGGGTGAGACTCGGCTGGTGATGTCCTCGGCTGGTGATGTCCTCGGCTGGTGATGTCCTCAGCTGGTGATGTCCTTGGTGGCGAAGTTCGCCCAGGCCGCGCCGAAGGCCACCAGGACGTAGCCCGCCTGCACCGCCGCGCCCTCGCGGACGGCGGTCCAGAGGATCGGGTCGCGGAACAGGTCGATCCAGGCCAGCCAGTGGGTGGTCGGGAGGTAGAAGCGCACGGCCTCGGCGGCGTCGAGCGGCAGCAGCACCGCGCTGGTCACGACGAGTGCGAGTACCCCCAGCGCCGCGGCGAGCGGTGAGTCGGTGAGCGTGGAGAAGAACAGCCCGATCGCTCCGAGGGCGAGCATGCACAGCGCGAGGTAGCCGACCGTGAACGCCGTGCGCTGCGCCAGCTCGGCGGGGGTGAGCACCACCCCCGACAGCGACGTCACCCCGCCCGCCCCGCCGACGGCGGCGTCGGCGCCGAATCCGAACGCGGCCACGCCGACGACGTAGCTGGTCAGCGTCACGAACAGCACCGCGAGCAGCACGAACGCCGCCACCGACACCAGCTTCGCGACGAGCAGCCGCAGCCGGCCCACCGGGCGGACCAGCAGATAGCGCAGCATCCCGGCGCTCGCCTCGCCGGCCACCGTGTCCCCGGCGACGATGGCGACGGTGATCGGCAGGAACACCGGCAGCACCAGCGCCAGCGCCGCGGCCGGGAACAGCTGGCCGTTCGACACCACCGCCGACAGGAACGCCCCGCCCTGCCCCGGCGCCGGCACGATGTCGGTGGCGGCCAACAGCACCGCCACCAGCGCGGGAAGGGCGCACAGCAGCGCCCAGCACAGCCACACCCTGCGGCGGCGCACCAGCAGCCGCAGCTCGACGACGATCACTGCGCGGCCCGCCGACCGGCGCGCCGGTCGGCGCGCGGCTCGGCCCGGTGCCGGGGTTCGGAGTGCTCGGTGCCGAGGTTCGGTTCGGGGGCGGGCATCGGCCGCAGACCGCGCACCGTCTCCCCGTCGGTCACCGTCGGCCCCGGCCCCGGCCCCGGCCCCGGCCCCGGCTGCGGGTCGGCCCGCCCGGTGCCCGCCACGCGCCGGCCGGAGCGCCGGCCGGCAGGGTCTCCCCGGACCTCCACGCGGTCGGCACTCGCTCCCGTCAGCTCCAGCACCACCTGTTCCAGGCTTCGGCGTTGCGGGCTCAGCTCCGTGACGCGGATCCCGGACGCGACGAGCCGGGCGTTCAGTCCGCCCGCGTCGTCGGTGCGGACGAGAAGCACGTCGCCGTCCCGGCCGACCACCCTGCCGTCGAGCATCCCGAGCACGGCGGCCGCGTCCGGCGTGCGGACCAGCACCCGGCCGGTGGGGGCGCGCAGCTCGTCGAGGTCCTCGGTCAGCACGAGCCGCCCGGCGTCCATCAGACCGACGCGGGTGCAGAGCGCCTCGACCTCGCTGAGCAGGTGCGACGACAGCACGATCGTCGTCCCGTCCGCGTTGAGGCGCAGCAGCAGCTCGCGCATCTCGCCGATGCCGCGGGGGTCCAGGCCGTTGGTCGGCTCGTCGAGGAGCAACAGGTCGGGGTCGCGCAGCAGCGCCGCGGCGATCCCGAGACGCTGGCGCATGCCCAGCGAGTACGACCGGACGGGCCGCTCGTCGACGCCCCCCAGCCCGACCCGGTCCAGTGCCTCAGCGATGCGGGCACGCCGGTCGCGGCGCCGGCCACCGCTGCCGGCGGAGTCGAGCAGCCGCAGGTTGGACCGCCCGGACAGGTGCGACCACGCGGCCGGGTTCTCCACCAGAGCCCCGACGCGGGGCAGCACGGTCGCGGCGCGGCGCGGCATCGGATGCCCGAACAGCTCGACCGAACCGGATGTCGGGTGCACCAGGCCGAGCAGCATGCGCACCAGGGTGGTCTTGCCCGAGCCGTTGGGACCGAGCAACCCGAAGCGGGCGCCGGTGGGCACCCGCAGGTCGAGGCCATTGACCGCGGTGATGCGGCCGAAGCGTTTCGTCAGGTTGTGCGTCGCGATGACGTCGGGCATCAAGGGCGTCCTCAGGGTCTTCCACGTCCGGGGAGCTCGGCCAGTGCCTGGTCCAGCACGTCGGGCGCGACCGGGCCGATCAGCAGCTGCCCGCCACCGCGCCCCGCCCGCGCCGCGACCGACAGCAGGGGGGTGGTGACCCGCACCGCCCGTCCGAACGGCACCTCGACGACCACGCCGCCCGCGGCGGCCGCCCCGTCGACCGCCCGCCCGGCGATGTCGCGGCCGAGCGGGATCAGCACGAACGTCGCGAGACCCGAGCCGTAGAGCCCGACGCCGGGCAGCTCGGTGACCTCGTTCGGCGCGTCGTCCACGATGCGGTCCCGCCCGGCGAGCCCGTCCGGGGCGGGCGGAGCGTCCAGCACACGCAGGGCGCCCGCGACGTCGGCCGCGTCGGCGGTGACCGCGCCCGCGCCCGGCGGCACGGTCGGGGAGAGGTCGGCGTCGTCGGGGAGCCGGTCGCTCACCTCGACCATCTCGCTGACCAGCAGCGGCGGACCGGAGCGGGCGGCGACCTCGACGCGCAGGGGCAGTGCCGTGGCCGGGTCGGCCCACACGTCGACCCGCCCGACCGTCGTGGCGGGTTCGACCGGAACGAGCCGGAGCCCGGCCGCGGTGCGTCCGGCGATGCGGCGGGCCGGGAGCGCCTCGACCGGGTCGTCGGGGGCGAGGGCGAGCAGCCGGCGGGCCAGGTCCGGGGGCAGCAGGTCACCGGCGCGGGGCAGCCGCAGCGAGGTGGCGCCGAGTACGCGGGTGATCTGGTCGTCGTCGAAGTCCCAGAGGTACTCGGTGTCCTCCAGGCGGTAGGTGACGCGCTCGCCGGCGAGGATGAGCTCGTCGGTGCGCCACCGGTCGGGTCCGGCGACGAACGCGCGGATCCGGGTGGTGGTGGTCAGCAGCGTGGTGACCGATTCCAGCTGGGGGATCTCCGGCAGGCCGAGGCGGCTGGTGGCCTCCGCATATCCGACGTAGGGCGGGACGGCGGCGAGGATGCGCCGGCGCAGGCCGTCCGGGTCGGCATCGACGGCCTCGGCGGGCAGCTGGACCGCACCGGCGCCGACGAGCCCCGCGGCACCGGCCGCGACCAGCAGCCAGCGCCGGCTGAACCGATGCGCCGCCACACCCCGTGACGATGCCACAGAAGCCTGTGTGGTCGGGGTGTGTGCCGGTGGGGCCTGGCCGACCGGCATCAACCGAGCCCCAGCACATGGCCCGGGGAGGTGTGGTGAGGCGGTCGAACGGCAGGCCGTCGTCCACGGGCGCCTGCGCAGGTCGTCGTCGAGAATGTCCCCGGTCCTTCCTCGACGCGCGCCGCTGGGCCAGGGTGGGGCGATGGTCATCCATCGGATCATCCCCAACCTGAACGTGGCCGACGCCCAGGCCGGGCACGAGTTCTACACCGAGTTGCTGGGTCTGGAGAAGGAGTTCGACCTGGGCTGGATCGTGAGCTTCCGCGCACCCGACAACCGCGCCGCCCAGGTCAGCCTCGTCAGCGGGGACGCCACCGCCGCCGAGGACTCGGTGCTCTCCGTGGCCGTGGGCGACGTCGACGCCGCCTACGCCCGGGCCCGGCAGCTCGGCTACGAGATCGTCCACCCCCTGACCACCGAGCAGTGGGGAGTCCGACGGTTCCTCGTCCGCGACCCGCACCGCAACGTCATCAACATCGTCGGTCACCCCGACTGAGCACGGCGAGGTTCATGGTCGGGCCGGACCCACCTCACAACGCATCTAGACTGGTGTGGTCGGGACTGGGGTGGTCCGGCCGGGAGGGGTGCGTGGGAATGAACGCCGACGAGCGACGTTTCGCCGTACTGCGCGCGATCGTCGCCGACTACGTCTCCACGCAGGAGCCGGTCGGCTCCAAGATGATAGTGGAGCGGCACAACCTGGGTGTCTCCAGCGCCACGGTCCGCAGCGACATGGCCGTGCTGGAGGAGGACGGGCTCATCGCCCAGCCCCACACCAGTGCGGGCCGGGTGCCCACCGACAAGGGCTACCGCCTGTTCGTCGACCGGTTGACCGAGGTCAAGCCCCTGTCCGGCCCCGAGCGACGCGCCGTGCAGGCGTTCCTCGACGGCGCGGTGGACCTCGACGACGTGCTGCGCCGCAGCGTCCGGCTGCTGGCCCAGCTCACCCGCCAGGTCGCGGTCGTGCAGTACCCGACGCTCACACGCTCCACGGTGCGCCACTGCGAGGTCGTGGCGCTCACGCCGGCCCGGCTGATGCTGGTGGTGATCACCGACTCGGGGCGGGTGGACCAGCGGGTCGTCGACCTCGGTGACGTGCTCTCCGACGACGACGTCGCCGGTATCCGCGCCCTGCTCAACGGTGCGCTGATGGGCCGCCCGCTCGCGGCCGCGGCGGTGGCAGTGGCCGACCTGCCGGTCACGGCGCCCGCCGAGCTGCGCGAGGTCGTCACCACGCTGGCCACGGTGCTCATCGAGACCCTCGTCGAGCGCCCGGAGGAGCGGCTCGTGCTCGGCGGCACGGGCAACCTCACCCGCAACGTCGCCGACTTCCCGGGTTCGTTGCGCCAGGTCCTCGAAGCACTCGAGGAACAGGTCGTGGTCCTCAAGTTGTTGGCATCTGCGCAGGACCCTGGCACCGTCACGGTCCGGATCGGCGAGGAGAACGAGGCCGAGGAGATGCGCGACACCTCCGTGTTGTCGATCGGTTACGGAGCGGGCACGGTGCTGGGCGGTATGGGCGTGGTCGGGCCGACCCGGATGGACTATCCGGGCTCGATCGCGGCGGTGCATGCCGTCGCGCGCTACGTGGGTGAGATCCTGGCCGGACGCTGAGCGGACCTCGCGCAGCGCACATCGACGCCGGACCAGACAGGACGACCGAGAAGGATCATGGGGAACGCGCGAGTGGCACGGGACTATTACGGAACCCTCGGAGTCGCGAACGACGCCGGACCCGACGAGATCAAGCGGGCCTACCGCAAACTCGCGCGCGAGTTGCACCCGGACATCAACCCGGATCCCGCGGCGCGGGAGCGGTTCACCGAGGTCGGCGCCGCCTACGAGGTGCTGTCGGATCCCGAGAAGCGCCGGGTGGTCGACCTGGGCGGCGACCCGCTCGGCAACGGGGCCGGTGCCCCCGCGGGCGACCAGTTCGGTCAGTTCGGGTTCGGCGACATCATGGACGCGTTCTTCGGCGGCCAGGGCGGAGCAGGTGGGCGGGGTCGCGGTCCGCGCAGCCGGGTGCAGCCCGGCGCCGACGCGCTCATCCGGATGCAGCTCACGCTCGAGGACTGCGCCGTCGGTGTGCAGCGGGACCTCGCGGTCGACACGGCGGTGGTGTGCTCGGAGTGCGTCGGCTCGGGCTGTGCCCCCGGCAGCGCGCCGACGATGTGCGACATCTGCAGCGGTCGCGGGGAGGTGCAGAGCGTGCAGCGCTCGTTCCTCGGCCAGGTCGTGACGTCGCGGGTGTGCCCGCAGTGCCGCGGCTTCGGCAAGATCATCCCCGAGCCGTGCCGCCAGTGCGGTGGCGAGGGACGTGTGCGCTCCCGGCGCAACGTGGGCGTCCGGATCCCCGCGGGGGTGGCCGACGGGATGCGCGTGCGGCTGGCCGGGCAGGGCGAGGTCGGGCAGGGCGGCGGCCCCTCGGGCGACCTGTACGTGGAGGTCGAGGAGGAGCCGCACGAGCTGTTCACCCGCGACGGCGCCGACCTGCACTGCACTGTGCAGCTGCCGATGACGGCCGCCGCGCTGGGCACCTCGCTGCCGCTGCCCACCCTCGACGGCATGGAGGAGCTGCACGTCGACGCCGGCACCCAGACCGGCACCGTGCGCACGTTGCGCGGCAAGGGGATGCCCCGCCTGCGGTCCACCGGGCGGGTCGACGGGCACGGCGACCTGATGGTGCACGTCGACGTGGTCGTCCCGACCAAGCTCGACAAGGAACAGACCGAGCTGTTGCGCCGCCTGGCGACCCTGCGCGGGGAGGAGCAGCCGGACCTCGCCGGAGGCAACCGCAACGGCCACGGGATCTTCTCCCGCCTGCGCGACTCCTTCGGCCGCTGAGCACCGCGCCGCTGTTCCTCGTCGACGTGCTGCCGGCCTCCGGCGCCGTGCGGCTCGACGGCCCCGAGGGCCGGCACGCGGCCACCGTCAAGCGGTTGCGGGCCGGTGAGACCGTCCTGCTCGCCGACGGGCGGGGCGGGCTCGCACACGCGGTGGTGGACACCACCGGGCGCGACACCGTCGGGCTGACGATCACCGGGCGCCGCACCCTCGACCCGCCCGCGCCGCGGGTGCTGCTCGCCCAGGCGCTCGTCAAGGGCGACCGGGGCGAGCTGGCCGTCGAGCTCGCCACCGAGGCCGGGGTCGACGCCGTCCTGCCCTGGCGGGCAGCACGCTGCGTCGCGCGGTGGGAGGACGGGCCGCGTGGCGAGAAGGCGCTGGCCCGTTGGCGCAGCACCGCACGCGAGGCGGCCAAGCAGGCCCGCCGTCCGTGGTTGCCCGAGGTGTCGGAACCGGTGTCGACGGCGGTGCTCGCGCGGCGTGTCGCCGCCGCCGCGTGCACGCTGGTCCTGCACGAGGGCGCCGCCGGGCCGTTGGTGGAGGTGGACCTGCCCGCGTCGGGTGACCTGCTGCTCGTCGTCGGGCCCGAGGGCGGGATCACCGACGCCGAGGTCGCCGAGCTCGTCGCCGCGGGGGCCCGGCCCGTGCGGCTCGGTCCGGAGGTGCTGCGGGCCTCGACCGCGGGCGCGGTGGCGCTCGGCGCGCTGGGCGTCCTCACCCGACGATGGAGCGTGACCGACCCCGGACGGTGATGTGGCAACCGATCGCCCGGCGACGGCGAACGTCCTGCCATGATCGGGCCCATGCCCCGGCGTCGCGCCCTGAGCCGTCTCGCCGCGCTGGGCGTCGCCGGGCCGCGGCGCCTCGACTACGCGCAGCACCCCGGCGGCTTCGGCGAGCTGACGATGCCGGCCGGGGAGGTGCGCGGGGTGGTCGTGGTCGTGCACGGCGGCTTCTGGCGGCAGGCCTACGGGCTGGAGCTGGGGCGCCCGCTCGCGGTCGACCTGGCGAACGCCGGTCTCGCCGCGTGGAACATCGAGTACCGGCGCGTCGGCACGGGGGGCGCGGCCGGGGACGGCGGCTGGCCCACCACCTTCCTCGACGTCGCCGTGGCCGTGGACCTCCTGGCCGGACCCGTCCAGGAGGCGGCGGGCGGGCGGCTCCCGCTGGACCGCGTCATCGCGGCCGGGCACTCCGCGGGCGGTCACCTCGCGGGGTGGCTCGCGGCGCGGCCGGGCCTGCCTCCGGGCGCACCCGGTGCGGCACCGGCGGTGCTGCTGCGCGGGGCCGTGAGCCAGGCCGGGGTGCTCGACCTGGTCGACGCCGCGGAGCAGAGGCTCGGCGCGGGCGCGGTGGAGGACCTGCTCGGCGGCCCCCCCACCGCCGTCCCGGACCGGTACGCGCTCGCCTCACCGGCCGCGCGCGTGCCGCTGGGGGTGCCCGTCGTGTGCGTCCACGGCACCGAGGACGCCGACGTGCCGATCCGTCAGAGCGAGCGCTTCGTCGCGGTCGCGGGCGGCTCGGCCGAGCTCGTGACGCTGCCCGGCGTCGATCATTTCGCTCTGATCGATCCGTCGTCGGCAGCCTGGAGGGCGTGCCGCGACTCCGTAGAACGACTCCTGGCCTGACGCGCGGACCGCTACCCTCGCCGCGTGCTGCTCACCGCCGAGGGGTCCGCCCTGCTGCTGATCGACCTGCAGCAACGCCTGATGCCCGCCATCCACGACGGCGACGCCGTGGTCGCCGGGGCCGTGCGGCTCGCCGAGGCCGCCCGGCTGCTCGACGTGCCGGTGCGCGCCACCGAGCAGAACCCGGCCGGGCTCGGCCCCACCGTCGGCGCGGTCGGCGGCCATCCGCGGCTGTCCAAGACATCGTTCAACGCCGTCGCCGATCCGGGCTTCGACGCGCTGCTCCCACCCGGCACGGAGGAGATCGTGGTGGCCGGGTGCGAGGCGCACGTGTGCGTGCTGCAGACGGTGCTGGGCCTGCTCGCCCGGCGACACCGGGTGCTGCTGGTGGCGGACGCGATCGGCTCCCGCGATCCCGCCGACCGCGACGCCGCGGTCGACCGCGCCCGACGCCACGGCGCCGAGGTCGTCACCAGCGAGATGGTGCTGTTCGAGTGGCTGCGCGACTCGACACACCCCCGGTTCCGCGAGGTCCACCAGCTGATCCGCTAGGGCTGCGCGGGGCCGGCGGTTCAGCTGGACCGCGCGCGAAACGCAGCGTGACGATCTGGAACGGCCGCAGCGCCAGCCGGCCCCCGACCAGCGCGGACGGTGCGGGGAGCGGGCGCTCCAGCAGGTCCGTCCCGACCACCGAGCTGTGCGCGAAGCCGGGCCGGATGCTCGCCGTCGCGCGGCCGCCGAGCGCCTCGTAGAGGCGGACGACGACGTCGCCGCTGCGGTCCTCGGCGAGCTTGACGGTCTCGACGACCACCGCGGGGTCGTCCACGACCAGCAGCGGCGCCACGTCGTGCGCCCCGCGCGCCGTCCGCATCGGAAGGTTGAGCCGGTAGCCCTCCGCCACCGCGAGGTGGCCCGATCGCGGTAGAGTCGGCATCGTCCTGATGCGCGGGCCCAGCGCGCTCCCGGCAGACCCACGGAAGCAGGCGGCTCACCCCTTGACCGGTACCGAACCCGGCTCCGTCCAGTCCCGAACGGCCGTTCCCGACACCGCCCTGCTCGCCCTTCTCGGCTCGTCCGACGAGAGCCTGCGTACCGCCGAGGACATGCTCGACGCGGATGTGCACGTCCGCGGCAACGAGCTCACCCTCACCGGTACGCCCGCCGACGTCGCGTTCGCGGAACGCGTGTTCGCCGAGCTGATCGTGCTGGCCGGGCGCGGCCAGCAGGTCTCCACCGACGCGGTGCGGCGCACCGTCGAGATGCTGTCCGACGGCGGCGCCGACGATCGCGCGCGTATCGGGGAGTCCCCGGCCGAGGTGCTGAGCCTGGACATCCTGGCGCGGCGCGGCAGGTCGATCCGGCCGAAGACGCTCAACCAGAAGCGCTACGTCGACGCGATCGACAACCACACCATCGTCTTCGGGATCGGCCCGGCCGGTACCGGCAAGACCTACCTCGCGATGGCGAAAGCGGTGCAGGCGCTGCAGGCGAAGACGGTGAACCGGATCATCCTGACCCGGCCCGCCGTCGAGGCGGGGGAGCGGTTGGGCTACCTGCCCGGCACCCTGTTCGAGAAGATCGACCCGTACCTGCGCCCGCTCTACGACGCGCTGCACGACATGATCGACCCCGAGTCGATCCCGAAACTCATCGCCGCGGGCACCATCGAGGTCGCACCGCTGGCCTACATGCGCGGGCGAAGCCTCAACGACGCGTTCATCATTCTCGACGAGGCACAGAACACCACGCCCGAGCAGATGAAGATGTTCCTCACCAGGTTGGGGTTCGGCTCCAGGATCGTGGTCACCGGGGACGTCACGCAGGTCGATCTGCCCGGCGGCACGCGGTCGGGGCTCAGGGTCGTCCGCGACATCCTCGCGGGCGTCGACGACGTCCACTTCGCCGAGCTGACCAGCACCGACGTCGTGCGGCACCGGCTCGTGGCCGACATCGTCGACGCATACGGCCGCTGGGACGCCGAGAACGAACGACCCAGCCTCCGCTCGGCGGCTCCCCGCACCGGCCCCCCGCAGGAGAGGCGCTCGCGGCGGCGCTGACCGCGGCGCGTTGCAGGGCGGGTCAGCGGGAGAGGTAGCGGTCCACGAGCGGGGGCTATGCGGTCGCGGATGCGGCCCAGGGCGCGGAGCGCGTCGACGGCGGCCGCCCGGGGCACCACGTACTCGGACTGCAGCTCGTCGCCGCTGCTGGGGGTGAAGTCCAGGCGGAAGTGCGGCAGCCGCTCGTGCCACGGTCCGGGTTCACCGCCCTGAGCCGTGCAGTGCGCCGGGTCGGCGCCGCGCACCATGTGCCGGGGCCCGTCGGCCGGGGTCGTACCCAGCCACCGCGGCGGGGGCGGCGTCTCGTCGACGCGCTGCTTGAGCCACACCTGATCGAAGCCCGCGCCCGACCAGTAGGTGAACAGGCTCACGCTGTACGCAGCCCCCAGCACCTCGGCGACGTCGTCGAACCCGCGCAGGCCCTCGTGCACCGTCTGCCGCATCGCGAACGAGGGCCGCACGTCCAGCGTCCGCAGCTCCCCGTCCGCACCCACCAGCTCGACGCCCGACACCGCCGTGGCCAGGATCCCGTTCCCGTTCCCGGAGCCGTGGGTGCCGGTCGAGCACGCCCCCGCGACGGAGATGTGGGGCAGCGAGCCCAGGTTGTGCAGAGCGAAGCCTGCCGCGTCCAGGTCGCCGGTGAACTCGCCGAACCGCTGGCCGGCGGACACGGTGACCGTGCCGGCCGCCGCGTCGATCTCGAACCGCCGGGGCAGCGCCGCGACCGAGACCAGGTCTCCCGTGGTGTCGGCGATCCGGTTGAACGAGTGTCCGGAACCGAGCGCGCGGACGCGGTCGCTGCGGACGACCAGCTCCTGCAGCCGCGCCACCGACGTGGGCCGGTGCAGGCTCCTCGCCCCGAAGGTGACGTTGCCGGCCCAGTTGGTCCCGGGTCGATCCGTTGCCGCGGTGACCACACCGCAGAACGTACCGGCGACACGGTCCAGGCGACACGGTCCAGGCAGGACGGTCCAGGCGGCACCGTCTCCGCGCACGGTCTACCCTGGGGCCGGTGTCCGTCGAGGTGAACAACGAGTCGGGCGTGAGCATGGACGCCTCGCTCATCGCCTCCGTCGCGCGATTCGCCCTCGAGACGATGCGGGTGAGCGCCGCCGCCGAGCTGTGCGTCACCGCCGTCACCACCGACACCATGTCCGAGCTGCACGAGCGCTGGATGGACGAGCCCGGGCCCACCGACGTCATGTCGTTCCCGATGGACGAGCTCCTGGACGAGTCACGGCGCCCGGACGCCCCGGACATGGGCCCGGCCCTGCTCGGCGACATCGTGCTGTGCCCCGAGTTCGCCACAGCCCAGGCCGAGACCGCCGGCCACGGCCTGGACGACGAGCTGCACCTGCTCACCGTGCACGGCGTGCTGCACCTGCTCGGCTACGACCACGCCGAGCCCGACGAGGAGCGGGAGATGTTCGCCCTGCAGAACAAGCTCCTCGCGCAATGGCGCACGTCGCGGGAGCAGGCCGCGGCTCGCGCGGCCCAGCGGCGCAGCGACTCCGCGGTGCTCGGCACCGTGGGCCTCGAGGAGGGCTGACCACGGCCGTGGTCACCCCGCTGATCGTCATCGCCGTCCTGCTCGTGCCGCTGGCCGGGATCTTCGCCGCGGCCGATGCCGCGCTGAACTCCGTGTCGCGCGCCCGGGTCGACGCGCTGGTCCGCTCGGGACGCTCCGGGTCGCGGGCGCTCGCGGCCGTCATGGCGGACCGTTCGCGCCACGTCAACCTGCTCCTGCTGCTGCGCCTGACCGCCGAGGCCGCCGCCACGGTCCTGCTCACCGTCGCGCTCGTCGAGACGATCCGACCGGTCTGGGTCGCCGCGCTCACCGCGGGCGCGATCATGGTCGTCGTCTCCTACGTCCTGATCGGCGTCGGTCCGCGCACGCTGGGTCGCCAGCACCCCTACCGCATCGGGATGGCGGTCGCCACGCCGTTGCGCGGCCTCGTCACGTTGCTCGGGCCGCTCACGACGATGCTGATCCTCGTCGGCAACGCGATCACCCCCGGGGTGGGCTTCCGGCAGGGCCCGTTCTCCTCCGAGGTCGAGCTGCGCGAGCTCGTCGACATGGCCAGTACCACCGGAGTCGTCGACGAGGGCGAGCGCCAGATGATCCACTCGGTGTTCGAGCTGGGCGACACGCTGGTGCGCGAGGTCATGGTCCCGCGCCCCGACGTCGTGTGGATCGAGCGGGACAACACCGTGGACAAGGCGCTGCGGCTGGCGCTCAAGAGCGGTTACTCCCGCATCCCGGTGCTGGGCGAGAGCATCGACGACATCGTCGGCGTCGCCTACCTCAAGGACCTCGTCCGGGCGCAGGCCGAGGCCGCGGGTGGCCCGGTCGCGGGCCTGTCCACCGTGATGCGGCCCGCGGTGCACGTGCCCGACAGCAAGCGGGTGGACGAGCTCCTCAAGGAGATGCAGGCCGCCCGCAACCACATGGCGATCGTGGTGGACGAGTACGGCGGCACCTCCGGGGTCGTCACGATCGAGGACATCCTCGAGGAGATCGTCGGCGAGATCACCGACGAGTACGATATCGCCGAGGTCCCCGACGTGCAGGAGGTCGACGGTGGCCTGCTCCGCGTGTCCGCGCGGCTCCCGGTGGAGGACCTGACGGAGCTGTTCCCCGGCCTGGACGGTCCCGACAACCAGCTCGCCGAGGCCCTCGCTGCCGCCGACGTCGACACGGTCGGCGGGCTGCTCGCCCAGCGGCTCGGACGGGTGCCCCTGCCCGGGGCGACGGCCGAGGTCGCCGGCCTGCGGCTGGTCGGCGAAGGTGGCAAGGACGCGCGCGGCCGCATCCGGATCACCGCGGTTCTGATCGATCCCGTCGGGCTGCGTCACCACGACGCGCACCCCGCGCACGAAGGCCACCGGGAGGACAGCGATGTCCGCTCCGGCTGACCTGGACCCCGAAGACCTCAAGATCGTGACGCTCGCACGGTCGTCGCGGGCCCGTACGGCCGCCGCGGAGGGCGCCGCCGTGCGGGACACCGACGGCCGCACCTATGCCGCGTCCACCGTCGTGCTGCCGTCGCTGCACCTCACGGCGCTGCAGGCGGCTGTCGCGGCCGCGGTGTCGAGCGGCGCTCCCGGCCTGGAGGCGGCCGCGGTCGTCACGGCGGCCGACGAGGTCGATCCCGCGTCGCTCGCCGCCGTCCGCGACCTCGCCCCGACCGCCCATGTCCTGCGCGCCGATGCCACGGGCACCGTGCAGGCCGTCCTGAGCAACGACAGCCCGACCCCGGAGAACCTCGCATGACGCTTCCCCCCACGCCCCGCTTCGACGTCGTCGTGGTCGGCGGTGGCATCGTCGGTCTCGCCACCGCCCACGCCGTGGCCCGCACCGGTCGTTCCGTCGCCGTCGTCGAGCGCGAGCCGCGGCTGGCGAACCACCAGACCGGGAACAACTCCAACGTGATCCACTCCGGGCTCTACTACGCGCCGGGCGGGCTCAAGGCGCGCCTGGCCGTGGCCGGTTGCGCGGAGACCGTGGCGTTCTGCCGGGAGCACGACCTCCCGCACGAGGTCACGGGCAAGCTCGTCGTCGCCACCGAGCCCGAGGAGCTGCCGCGGATGGCCGAGCTGGCGCGGCGCGGCGTGGCGAACGGAGTGGAGGCCCACGAGCTGGACCAGGCCGGGATGCGCGTGCACGAACCGCATGTCCGGGGGATCGCCGCGCTGCACGTCCCGTCCACCGGTATCTGCGACTACCGGCTGGTCGCCGAGAAGATCGGCGAGCTGGTGCAGAAGGAGGGCGGCGAGATCCACCTCGGTGTCACCGTGGCGCGGCTGGTTCGCCGGGCGTCGGACGTGGTGGTGCGCACCGACGGCGGTGACCTGCTCGCCACCCAGGTGGTCGCGTGCGCCGGGTTGCGCTGCGACGAGCTCGCGACCGCGTCCGGGGCCGACCCGGGCATCCGGATCGTGCCGTTCCGCGGCGAGTACTCGGGGTTCCGCCCGCCCGCCGACCAGCTCGTGCGCGGCCTGATCTACCCGGTGCCCGACCCGGCGTTCCCGTTCCTGGGGGTGCACGCCACCCGCGGCGTCGACGGTTCGGTGCACGCCGGCCCCAACGCCGTGCTCGCCCTGGCCCGCGAGGGCTACTCGTGGGGGACGATCCGGCCGAAGGAACTGCTGGCCACCCTCACCTACCCCGGTATGGTGCGGCTCGCGCGCACCCACTGGCGGTACGGGATCGGGGAGATGGTCCGGTCGCTGTCGACGCGTCAGATGGTCAAGCAGATCCAGCGGATGCTGCCCGACGTGCGCGCGGAACACCTCGAACCCGCAGGCGCGGGCGTGCGGGCGCAGGCCGTCCGGCGTGACGGCTCGCTCGTCGACGACTTCCTGTTCGTCGAACAGCCCCCGGTGGCAGGTGGGCGCGGCGGCGCGGGTTCGGTCCTGCACGTGCTCAACGCGCCCTCGCCCGCCGCCACCGCGGCGCTGCCGATCGGCCGCGAGATCCTGGAGCGCCTGACCGGCGAGCGCATCTCCCCGCTGGGCGCCGCATGACCTTCTCCGTTGCCCCCGACGGTTTCCGGTCCGGGTTCGCGTGCTTCGTCGGCCGCCCGAACGCCGGTAAGTCGACGCTGACCAACGCGCTGATCGGGCAGAAGATCGCGATCACGTCGAGCCGCCCGCAGACCACACGCCACGCCATCCGCGGCATCGTGCACCGCGCCGACGCGCAGCTCGTCGTGATCGACACCCCGGGCCTGCACAAGCCGCGCACGCTGCTCGGCAGCCGGCTCAACGACGTCGTCCGCGAGACCTGGGCGGAGGTCGACGTGATCGGCTTCTGTGTGCCGGCGAACGTCCCGGTCGGGCGCGGGGACGAGTTCATCGTCAACGAGCTCAGGGCGGTCGGCGCGCGCACACCCGTGCTGGGGATCGTCACGAAGACCGACCTGGCGTCCCAGGAGCAGATCGTCGCCCGGCTGACCGAGCTGACCGCGCTGACGGAGTTCGCCGAGGTGCTGCCGTGCTCGGCCGTCGACGGGTTCCAGGTGGACCTGCTCGCCGACCTGCTCGTCGGCCGCCTCCCGGAGGGTCCGCCCCTCTACCCCGACGGCGAGCTCACCGACGAGCCGGAGGAGATCCTGGTCGCCGAGCTCATCCGCGAGGCCGCGCTGGAGGGCGTGCGCGACGAGCTGCCCCACTCGATCGCCGTGGTGATCGAGGAGATGGTGCCGCGCGAGGGCCGCCACGAGAAGGCCGAGCCGATGCTGAACGTGCACGCCAACATCTACGTCGAGCGGTCGAGCCAGAAGGGCATCGTGATCGGCAAGGGCGGCGAGCGGTTGCGTCAGGTCGGCACCGACTCCCGGATCCAGATCGAGAAGCTGCTGGGCACGAAGGTCTTCCTCGACCTGCACGTCAAGATCGCCAAGGACTGGCAGGGCGACCCCCGCCAGCTCCGGAAGCTGGGCTTCTGAGGGCGCCGACGCCTCAGTTCGTCGGGAACGGATAGTCGCTCGGCAGGTTGGGGATCGTGTTAGCCACTGTCGCGAAGGCGATGACGAACACGACGATCGAGGCGATGTAGATCGCGGTGAGGACGGCCCCGATGATGATGCCCGCGAGCGCCAGCCCGTCGCCGCCCTCCCCGGTGCGCTTGATCTGGTTGCGCGCGATGATCCCGAGGATGATCCCGAGCGGTGAGATCAGGAAGCTCGCGATCAGCGCGATGATCGCCAAGGTGTTCGTCGGGGGCCCGGCGGGCGGGTTTGGCTGCGGGTAGCCGCCGCCGTGCGCGGGCTGCTGACCGTAGGCGGCCGGCGGGTACTGCTGCGGGCCGTGGCCACCCTGCCCCTCGTAGGCCGGTTGCCCGTACTGCTGCGGGGTGTAGGGCTGCGGGGTGTAGGGCTGCGGGGTGTAGGGCTGCTGTGGGGTGTAGGGCTGCTGCCCGTACTGCTGGTCCGGGCCCTGCCCGTAGGACTGTCCCGTCGGAGGGCCGGACGGCTGGCCGTAGGGCCCCGGGTCGAAGGACTGCGTCGGTTCGGCAGGGGCCTGCGCCTTGTCGAGGGACGGCTTCACAGAGGACGGCTTGGCGTAGGACGGCGCCTCGGCGTCGGGCTGGAAGGTCGACGTCGGTTCGTCGGACGGGTTCATGCGGTCCTGTGACATCCGGATTCCCCTTGCTCGGTGTGGGGCCCGATCGTAGGGCTCCCGCGGAGCCGTGAATCAGGTGACCTGCCGATCGGGGACGTAGGCTCCTGCCGTGGCCCTCTACCGCGACACCGGCGTGGTGCTGCGGGTGCAGAAGCTCGGCGAGGCCGACCGGATCATCACGATCCTGACCCGTCACCACGGCAAGATCCGCGCGGTGGCGAAGGGTGTGCGGCGGATGAGATCGCGCTGGGGGGCGCGGCTGGAGCCGTTCAACCACGTCGACGTCCAGTGCTACACCGGCCGCTCCCTCGACGTGATCACCCAGGCGCAGACGGTCGACGCGTTCGGGGCCGGTCTCGTCGGCGACTACCCGCGCTACACGGCCGCGTGCGCCGTGCTGGAGACGGCCGACCGGCTCGTCTCCGAGGAGGGGGAGCCCGCACTGCGCGTGTACCTGTTGCTCGTCGGCGCGATCCGGGCGCTGGCCGGGCGCGAGCGTGACGCGTCGCTGGTCCTCGACGCGTTCCTGCTGCGCGGGATGACCCACGCCGGCTGGGCCGTGGCGATCGACGCCTGCGCGCGCTGTGCCGAGCCCGGCCCGCACGGCGCGTTCAACATCTCGGCCGGGGGTGCGGTGTGCCCGCGCTGCCGCCCGCCCGGCTCGGTGACCCCGTCGCCGGAGACGTTCACGCTGCTCGACGCCCTGCTGCACGGCGAATGGGACGTCGCCGACGCCACTGGTGCCACTACCCGCCGCGACACCAGCGGCCTGGTCGCCGCGCACCTGCAGTGGCATCTGGAGCGGCAGTTGCGCTCGCTGCCGCTGGTGGAACGGCGCGCTACCCCGCCTCGGGCGGAGTCAGGAACACGCACGCCGAGCCGGGCGCCCGTGCCGGTCGACGGTCCGGGGTGAGCAGCGGGGGTCGTCGCCGCCCTCTGCGGACGTCCACACCTGCCCCGGCCGTAGGGTTCTCCCGTGTCCCCGTTCTCCCCGCCCCCGCCGCACCCGAGCGGTGCGCGGCCACCGGAGATCCCGCGCGAGCTCGTGCCGAACCACGTCGCGCTCGTGATGGACGGCAACGGCCGCTGGGCGAACGCACGGGGCCTGCCGCGCATCGAGGGGCACCGGCGCGGAGAGGCGTCACTGATGGACGTCGCACGGGGCTGCATCGACATCGGCGTCCGCTGGCTCTCCGCTTACGCGTTCTCCACCGAGAACTGGAAGCGCAGCCCCGACGAGGTCCGGTTCCTCATGGGCTTCAACCGCGACGTGATCCGCCGCCGCGTCGACGAGATGGACGCGATGGGTGTGCGGGTCCGGTGGGCGGGGCGGCGGCCCCGGCTGTGGCGCAGCGTGATCAAGGAGCTGGAGGTCGCGGAGGAGAAGACGGCCGGCAACGACGTCCTGACCCTGACGATGTGCGTCAACTACGGCGGCCGTGCGGAGATCGCCGACGCCGTGAAGCAGATCGCCCGGCTCGCGGCGCAGGGGCGGATCAACCCCGACAAGGTCGACGAGCGGACGATCGCGAAGTATCTCGACGAGCCGGACATGCCCGACGTCGACCTGTTCGTGCGCTCGTCCGGGGAGCAACGCACCTCGAACTTCCTGCTCTGGCAGTCGGCGTACGCGGAGATGGTCTTCCTGGACACCCTGTTCCCCGACTTCGACCGCCGCCACCTCTGGGAGGCCGTCGACATCTACGCGCGGCGCGACCGGCGCTTCGGCGGCGCAGCCGACGCGGTGTCGTCATGATCCCCGCCATGATCCCCGCCATGCTCGACGTCGCGCGCACCGCGCTGGAGCGCTACCACGACGTGACGGTCGACGACGACGGCGCGCTCACGTTCGCCCACGGCGGCGTGCTCTGCGTCGTGCAGGGCCTGGAGCTGGAGGAGGGCCTGCCCGTCCTCAACCTGACCTGCGTGGTGGCGTGGGACCTGCCCGTCTCGGACTCCGCCGGGACCGACGTGCCCACCCGGGTCGCGCTGGGCGCGGGCGAGGGCCTGTTCGGCACCCCCCGCGTGATCCGCGGCGACAACGGCTGGGACGTGACGCTGCGCTACGCGTTCCCCGCGTCCGGGCTGGACGAGAAGGCGATGGGCACGCTCCTCATGCTCGTGGTGAGCAGCGCGTCCAGCCTGCGTGCGGAGCTGACCGAGCCCTGACCGAGCACCCTGATCGACCGACCGCCCTGACGGTCGCGCGCGGCGCGTCAGGTCCCGTCGTCGGACAGGTGCACCACCGGGAGGCGGCTCAGCTCCAACGGGGTCAGCTTGCCCGCCTCCCCGAGCACCCGGTTCTGGGTCTCCTGCATGCGCGCGTCGATCAGGCCGCTGAGGGCGTACGCGACGCGGCCGAGCAGTCGCACCGTCGTGTCGTCGACGATCGGTCGGGGCGTGGAGATCACGGCGATGCCGGTGGGCTTCCCGTCGTTGGACTGCGCGGCCCCGATCGTGAACGACTCGCGGGGGTTGACGTGCCGCGACGCGTAGTGGTCCCGCAGCTTCTTGACCATCGCGTGGAAATCGCCCACGTCACCGTCGAGCCCGAGATCGTCGAGGTCCTTCTCGGCGAGGATCTCGGTGCGTCCGGAGAAGCAGCGGACGTACCCGATCAGCGCTCCGGTCCAGAGAGCCTCGACGAGCGCGGTGTCGGTGTCGACGCGCACCGGCCCGGTCTCGGGTGAGTTCAGCGCCGTGACGAGGTGCTCGCAGCAGCGCAGGACGTACTGCAGGTCCTCGAACACCGCCGCCAGCCCGACGAGCTCGCCCGCCTCCGGGCTGTCGAGCCTGCGGACCGTGCTCGGTGCTGTCGCCGTCGATGCCGCCCCGTTGGTGCTGCCCGTTTCGTCCACGGTCCGCCTCCTTGCGTCGGGCGCCGACGGTAGCTGCCCGTGCGGGTAACGGGTGTGTCGATCTGAGAATCGGCGGCCGGCTCAGCGGGCGCTGTTGCACTCCTGGCACAGGCCGAAGATCTCGGCGGTGTGGCTGAGCTCGGAGAACCCGTGCGTCTCGGCCACCCGCTGCGCCCAGCTCTCGACGGCCGGGCCCTCGATCTCGACGGTGTGCCCGCAGCGGCGGCAGACGAGGTGGTGGTGGTGCTCGACGCTGGCACAGCGCCGGTAGAGCGCCTCACCGGTGCCGGTGCGCAGGACGTCGACATCACCGCCGTCGGCGAGTGTCTGCAGGGTGCGGTACACGGTGGTCAGGCCGATGCCGTCACCGATGCGGCGCAGTTCCTCGTGGATCTCCTGGGCCGAGCGGAAGTCGTCGAGCCGGTCGAGCAGCGCCGACACCGCGGCCCGCTGACGGGTGGAGCGCACGACCCGCGGTGCCGGCGCCGCGCTCGACGGCGTGCTCAACGGCTCTCCTCGGCGTGCGCCACGGCGTCGACGACGATGTGGGCCAGGTGGTCGTCCACCAGGGAGTACACGACCTCACGCCCTTGACGCTCACCGTGCACGACCCCCGCGGACTTCAGCACCCGCAGGTGCTGGCTGATCAACGGCTGGGTGACACCGAGCGCGTCGACCAGGTCGTGGACGCACCGGCTGGACTCCAGCAGCTGCAGCACGATGGCGATCCGGACCGGCGCCGCCAGTGCGCGCAGCAGCTCACCGGCCACGGCGAGTGTGCGCGGGGTGCGGACCGGCGCCGGGGTCGTGACCGCACCCACGTGCTCCTCGTCCGCACCAGCGACGATCGACATGGTCTCCCCCTCTCCGGCCCCCATCCTAGAAGCCTGCCATTCTCCGGTGATGCTGCTCGTCTGCCGCTTCGCCGTCCCCGCCCCCGTCGCCGCCGAGTTCGGGGTGCGGGCGCGCCGCGCACTGGAACTGCTCACCGCCGCGACGGGCAGCCGCGGCGGTGAGCTGGGCCGGTCGGTGGACGACCCGGAGCGCTGGGTGCTGACGGTCCGCTTCGCCTCGGTCAACGCCTACCGCCGCGCGCTCTCGCCGTTCGAGGTGCGCGAGCACGTGGTGCCGCTGCTCTCCGAGGCGCTGACCGGCGAGCCCGCGACCTACGAGACGCTGGCCACCGCGACAGCGGGAGAAGTGACCGCACACGACAGCCTGCGGGCGCAGTGACCTCCCCCTCGAATCGGCGGGCACTGCGGGGCGCGCCGCGGTCCGGTCGGTAGGATCGGCCCTTCTTCTTCCGTCGTAGTGGAGTGTCAGTGGCCAGCAAGTCGAGTTCCGCCAAGATCGAGACCATCGTCGCGCTCGCGAAGCGCCGCGGATTCGTCTTCGCCTCGGGCGAGATCTACGGCGGCACGCGGTCGGCGTGGGACTACGGGCCCCTCGGCGTCGAGCTCAAGGAGAACGTCAAGCGGCAGTGGTGGCGGTACATGGTCACCGGCCGCGACGACGTCGTGGGCCTCGACAGCTCGGTGATCCTGCCCAGGCGGGTGTGGGAGGCCTCCGGGCACGTCGAGGTGTTCACCGACCCGCTCGTCGAGTCGCTGGTGTCGCACAAGCGGTACCGCGCCGACCACCTCATGGAGCGCTACGAGGAGAAGCACGGCCACCCGCCGGTCAACGGCTGGGCCGATATTCCCGACCCCGACAGCGGTGTCGTCGGGCAGTGGACCGAGCCGCGCGAGTTCTCCGGCCTGATGAAGACCCACCTCGGTGCTGTCGAGACCGAGGAAGGGCTCGCCTACCTGCGCCCCGAGACCGCGCAGGGCATCTTCGTCAACTTCCTCAACGTGCAGACCACCTCGCGCAAGAAGCCCCCGTTCGGCGTCGGTCAGATGGGCAAGAGCTTCCGCAACGAGATCACCCCCGGCAATTTCATCTTCCGCACGCGCGAGTTCGAGCAGATGGAGATGGAGTACTTCGTCGAGCCCGGCACCGACGAGGAGGTCCACCAGTACTGGATCGACGAGCGTACGAGGTGGTACGTCGACCTGGGGATCTCGGCGGAGCACCTGCGCCAGTACGAGCACCCCAAGGAGAAGCTCTCCCACTACTCCAAGCGCACGGTCGACCTCGAGTACAAGTTCGGTTTCCAGGGCCAGGAATGGGGCGAGCTGGAGGGCATCGCCAACCGCACCGACTTCGACCTCACCACGCACTCGAACCACTCCGGCGTCGACCTGTCGTTCTACGACCAGGCCTCGGGTACCCGGTACCGCCCGTACGTGATCGAGCCGGCCGCCGGCGTGGGCCGTTCGATGATGGCGTTCCTCATCGAGGCCTACACCGAGGACACCGCGCCCAACGCCAAGGGCGGCACCGACACCCGGGTGGTGCTCCGGCTGGACCGGCGCCTGGCGCCCGTCAAGGCCGCGGTGCTGCCGCTGTCGCGCAACGCAGACCTCTCGCCGAAGGCCCGTGACCTCGCCGCGGTCCTGCGCCGCAGCTGGAACGTCGAGTTCGACGACGCCGGCGCGATCGGGCGCCGCTACCGTCGCCAGGACGAGATCGGCACGCCGTTCTGCCTGACGGTCGACTTCGACACCCTCAACGACCAGGCCGTGACGATCAGGGAGCGCGACTCGATGGAGCAGGAGCGCGTGGCGCTCGACCAGGTCGAGGCCTACCTGGCCGCGCGCCTGATCGGCTGCTGAGCGGGGGTCGTGGCTACGCGGGGGCGGGCATCAGCCGGTCGAGCAGATCCTGCAGGGTGACCAGCCCGATCAGCTCGCCCTCGTCGGCCACCAGCGCGATGTGATTGCGCCGGTCCCGCATCGCTCCCAGCGCGTCGTGGATCCCGGTGCCCGCCTGCAGCGTCGGCACCGCGCGCATGAGGTCGGCGGCGGTGGTCGCCGCGGGCCGGACGAGCGCGTCCCGGACGTGCACCACACCGACCAGGTCGCCGACTGCGTCCGCGACGACCAACCGCAGGTGCCCGCTCGCGCGGGCCACCGCGCGGATCCTCGCGACGTCGGCGTCGACGGACACGGTCGTGACGTCGGCGCGGGGGCGGACGACCTCGCTCAGCGGTGTGGTGTCCAGGTCGAGTGCGGTGACGAGCCGGTCGCGCTGCGCGGAGTCGAGCGCGCCGGTGTTGGCGGAGTGGTCGACGAGCTCGCGCAGGTCGTCGGGATTGCGCCCCTCACCCATCTCGTCGACGGGTTCGACACCCACCCGGCGCAGGCACCAGTTGGCCATGCCGTTGAGCACCACCAGGAGCGGGCGGGTGACGACCATGAACCCGCGCATCGGGAGCGCCAGCAGCGTCGCCGAGCGCTCCGGGTGGGAGATGGCCCACGACTTCGGCGCCATCTCCCCGACGACCAGGTGCAGGAACGTGACGACGAGCAGCGACAGCACGAAGGAGATCACCGCCGCCACACCCCCGCCCAGGCCGGTGAACAGTGGGGACAGCAGGTCCTTGACGGCCGGCTTGCCGATGGCGCCGAGCCCCAGCGTGCACAGCGTGATGCCGAGCTGGGAGCCGGCCAGCAGCCGGGACAGGTCCCTCGCGCTCCTCAGGGCGGCGCGGGCCGACGCGCTCGTGGGGGCGGCCTCCTCGAGGCGGTAGCGGCGCGCCGCGACGAGGGCGAACTCGATGGCCACGAAGAACGCGCTCAGCGCGATCAGACCCACGGAGATGCCGAGGGCGACACCGGTGCTCACGACGACACCCTCGCGTTCCGGTCGGTCGCGTTCCTGTCTGCTGGGTTCCTGTCGCCTGGGTTCCTCTGGGCCAGGGCCAGGCTCACGGTCCCGGGCACCCGGTGCTCGACCGCGCACACCGCGACGGTGAGGCTCCGGTGCGGGCTCTCGCGGCCGGGCAGGTCGAGCGTGACGGCGTCGCCCACCTCGGGCAGCCGCTGCAGAAGGTCGATCACCAGCCCGCCGATGGTGTGGTATCCCCCCTCGGGCAGGTCATGGTCGATCAACCGCTCCACCTCGTCGATGCTCAAGGAGCCGGGGACGGTCCAGCCGCCCTCACCCACGCGGGTCCGGTCGACACCGGCGGCGTCGTGCTCGTCGGTGATCTCCCCGACCAGTTCCTCCGCGATGTCCTCCACGGTGATCACGCCCGCCAGGCCGCCGTACTCGTCGACGACGCAGGCCAACTCGTCCCCGGCCTCCCGAAGGCGCTCCAGCACCGCGTGAAGCGGCAACGAGACGGGCACCAGGACCGGCGGCCGGGCGACGTCGGCCACGCGGATCCGGGACAGGTCCTGCCCGTCGAGGGCGAGGACGTCCCGCAGACAGATGACGCCGACGACGTCGTCGGCGCCCTCGCCGAGCACCGGCAGCCGGGAGTGCCCGGACGCCATGACCTCGACCAGGTGCGCCACGTCCTCCTCGGCGGAGACGAACGTGACCCGCGGACGGGGGATCATCGCCATCCGAGCGGTGCGGCCGGTGAAGTCGAGCATGCGGTCGAGCAGGGTCGAGAGCTCCGGGTCGATCTCGCCGCTGTCCCGGGACTCGTCGATGATCGCTTCGAGGTCGCGCGGCGTAGCGGCGTGCTCCACGTCGTGCACAGGTTCGATTCGCAACGCCTTGAGCAGCAGATTCGATGCGGTGTCGAAGACCCGGATGAGCCAGCCGAAGAGCCGCAGGTAGAGCGCGGTCGACCGCGCGAGCGCGCGGGCCACCGGTTCGGGGCGGGCGATCGCCAGGTTCTTCGGGAACAGCTCGCCGAACACCATCTGGACGACGACGGCGAGCAGCAGGGCGAACACCGTGCCGACGGCGATCCCGACGCCCGTGGGCACGCCCACGTCGTCGAGCAGGTCGCCGATGCCGACGCCGATCAGCGGCTCGGCCACGTAGCCGACGAGCAGACCCGTGACGGTGATGCCGAGCTGGGCGCCGGACAGCATGAACGACGTGCGGCCCGTGATGGCGAGTGCGCGCTGGGCGCCGGCGTCACCGGCACGGGCACGGGCGTTGAGCCGGGAGCGGTCCACGGCCATGTAGCCGAACTCCTGGGCGACGAAGTAGCCCGTGAGCGCGGTGATCGCCACGACGACGAGGATGCCGAGGGCGATCGTGAGCAGGGTGGCGATCATGTGGCGGCCTCGGTGGGCCGCACTGCGGGCCGTCCTGCTGCGGGCCGTCCTGCTGTGCGCCGTCCTGCTGCGGGCCGTCCTGCGAGGACGGCGCACGTACTGTCTGGCGGGTCCATGGATCCTGTCTGGTCGAGCGGCCCGGTGGGGCGGTTCGCCCCGGTAACGACGGACCGGCCCGATCCGTTCCCGGAATGTACCGTAGTCGCGACGCGGACCTGACGGTGACGATCGCTACTGTGATGTCCGTGAGTCCCGTGAGTGAACCTCCTGCCGTGTCTCCCGCAGCCGAGTCCGCCGCGGCGTTGCGTGAGCTCGGCGTCGCGCTGCGGGGTTGGGCGGGCGCGGGAGGGGTCGTGGGCGTCGTCCGCGTGCTGGAGCGCCACGGGTTCGGCACGGTCGAGTCCGGCCAGCTCCTCGCCGGCACGGCGGCAGGTCCGGTCGCGGGGCGGCTCTACAACGGGGCGCTCGACGAGTCCGCCGTCCCGCTCGTCACGGCGTCCGCAGCGACGTCGCAGACACGGTCCGCCCACGTCACCGAGCCGGCTGCGCTCGCCGCCGGGCTCGCGTGCAGCGGTGGCGCCACGCTGCTCGGCCACCCGCTGCCGGGCGCCCCGGCGGCGGCTCTGGGCGCGGCACTCGAGGGCGGCACCTGCGCGGCCCTGGTGTCCACCGTGGACGGAGCCGGCGCACTCGTCCTCACCGGGCCCGAGCTGGCCGACGCCACGGGGGGTCTCGGGTCGGCCGCCCTCGACGAGGCCGCGGCGGAGGTGGCGCGGCAGCTGTTGCGCCGCGGTGCGACGGTCACCGAGCGCGCCGTCGTCGGGGACACCGAGCTGTTGCTGGACCTGTGGGTGCCGGTGCCGTCGGTGCTGGTCGTGGGCTCGGGCGCGATCGGTGAGGCCCTTCTCGCCCAGGCCTGCCTGCTCGGGTGGGGCGCGAGCCGGCATACCGCGCTCGACGTCACGGTGGCGGCCGTGTCCGCGTTCTCCGATGCCGACGTACTGGTGCTGCTCGACCACGCCCCGTCGTTCGACGCGGCGCTGATCGCCGGGCTGCGGGGCGGGCGGGGCTTCATCGGCGCGCTGGGGTCGCGCCGCACGCAGGCCGCGCGCAGCGAGCGGTTGAGGGCGGCCGGGCTCACCGAGGCCGAGCTGGGCGCGCTGTACGGGCCGGTGGGGCTCGACCTGGGTGCCCGCACGCCGGCGGAGACGGCCGTGTCGATCGTCGCGCAGGTGGTGGCGGCCCGCTCGGGCCGCACCGGGGCCGCCCTCGCCCACGCGGAAGGCCGGATCGGCGGATGACGCACGCCCGATCGGTACCCCTGTCCGGGCTTCCCGCCGGACCGCTCCCCGACGCACCGACAGTGCCGACACGGCACGGCTCCGCCGCGCTGATCCCGCTGCCGTCCCCGACGCCGAAGCGGCCGCGCCGCCGTGGCTGGGCGTCCCGGTTGATCGTCGGGGCGCTGCTGGTCAGCGCGCTGATCGTGGGCGGCACCGCGTTCCGGGTGTGGCTGGTGGCCCGGGTGGACGACCTCCGGCCCGTCGACGCCGTCGTCGTGCTCGGCGCGGCCCAGTACGACGGCGAACCGAGCGAGGTCTTCGCCTCCCGGCTGCGGCACGCCGAGGGGCTCTACGAGGCCGGTCTGGCGCCGCGGATCATCACCACCGGCGGCGGCCGTTCCGGCGACGTCTACACCGAGGCGGAGGCCGGCCGCCGGTACCTGATCGACCGTGGCGTGCCCGCGTCCGACGTCATCGCGGTCGGGGAGGGCTCGGACACCCTCGGCAGCCTGCAGGCCGTGGCCGCCCGCGCGGCCGCCGACGCATGGGACCACGCCCTCGTGGTCAGCGATCCGTGGCACTCGCTGCGGGCCCGCACGATGGCGCGCGACAGCGGCCTCGACGCCTGGACCTCGCCCACGCGCAGCGGACCGGTCGTCCAGACCCGGGAGACCCAGGCGCGCTACATCGTCCGCGAGACCGCGGCACTGCTGTACTACCGCCTCACCAACGCCTCGATCGACATCGACTCCACCGGGCTGGGGTAGCGGTGCCCTACGCCGACCACGATCGGGAGCGGCTGCTCCCGGAACCGGCGAAGGGCACGGGACACACCGAGCGACGCAGCCCCTTCTCCCGAGATCGGGCCCGGGTGCTGCACTCGGCGGCCCTGCGGCGCCTGGCGGGCAAGACGCAGGTCGTCGGGCCGGGGGAGGGGGCCGAGGTCAGTGGGATTCCGCGCACCCGGCTCACGCACTCCCTCGAAGTGGCGCAGATCGGGCGTGGCATCGGCGAGGAGCTGGGCTGCGACCCCGACGTCGTCGACACCGCGGGGCTCGCGCACGACATCGGCCATCCCCCGTTCGGGCACAACGGCGAGCGCGCCCTCGACGAGTTCGGAGCCGCCTGCGGCGGGTTCGAGGGCAACGCGCAGACGCTGCGCATCCTCACCCGGCTCGAACCCAAGGTCGACGGCAGCGGGCTCAACCTCACCCGCGCCACGCTGGACGCGTCCTGCAAGTACCCGTGGGTGCGCGGGGCGGGCGACCGCAAGTACGGCGCCTACGCGACCGACGCCGCGGTCTTCGCGTGGGTCCGCGACGGCGCACCCGGTACGCGGCGCTGCATCGAGGCGCAGGTGATGGACTGGGCCGACGACGTCGCCTACTCGGTGCACGACGTCGAGGACGGCATCCTGTTCGGTCGCATCGACCTCGCCGCCCTCGCGTCACCCGTCGAGCGCGCGACGATCGTCGAGCTGGCCGCCGGTTACGGCGGGGGCGAGCCCGACGCTCTCGCCGACGCCGCCGACGGCCTGCTGGCCCTCCCGGTCGTCCACGCCGTGCGGGGGTTCTCCGCCGCGTCGGCCCCCGCCTCGGCGCACATCGCGCTCAAGCGGCTGACCAGCGAGCTCGTCGGACGGTTCGTCGTGGCCGCCACCGACGCCACGCGCGCCGTGCACGGGGCGGGCCCGCTGGCCCGCTACGACGCCGAGTTCGTCGTCCCGCCGGGAGTGGGCGCCGAGGTCGCGCTGCTCAAGGCCATGGCGCTGCGGTACGTCATGAGCGATCCCGAGCGCCTGGCCATGCAGGCCTGCCAGCGCGAACTGCTCGCCGAGCTCGGCGCGGCGCTGCTCGGGCGGCCCGAAGCCCTGGACCCCGCGTTCGCGCAGGCCTGGACGGCGTCGGCCGACGACCTGGCGCGGCTGCGCGTGGTGGTCGACCAGATCGCCGTCCTGACCGACCAGCAGGCGACCGCCCGCCACACCGCCCTGTGCCGATGACCTACCGTGCCTGGTGAACCAACGGCGTGACCCTTTCGTGTCCTTGGTGTCGGCCCGGACGGGCTTCCGCTCACCGAGGAGGACACACAGATGATCAGCCCCACCCGACGCCTGCTCGTGGCGGTGATCGCCGCCGGTCTCGCCTCCCTCACCGCCTGCGGCGGCGCCGCTCCGGCTCCCGCACCGCAGGCGGCCGCGGCCGCGGAGGACACCGCCGCGCGCGGCGGCTCACACGGCAGCGCGCACGGTCCCGGCACTCTCGTCGAGCTGTGGGCGGTGCAGACCAGCGCGCTCGGCGTGACGGTCACCGACGCGAGCGGACACCTGCTCTACCGCTCGGACCTGGACGGCAACGCGCCGCCGACGTCGAACTGTGTGGGTCCGTGCACCGAGGTCTGGGAGCCCTTCGTCGCCGTCGAGGGCCAAGAACCCAACCTTCTCGGCGTGAAGCCGAAGTCGCTCGGCACGATCGTCCGTGCCGACGGCGCCACCCAGTACACCCTGGGCGGCTGGCCGATCTACCGGCGCGTGGGAGAGCCGGCCGGCCTGCTGGATGCCGGGGCCAACGGCACCGACGGCGTCTGGTTCGCCGTCACCCCACAGGGGGAGAAGGCCGGCGCCTGACCCCCTCTACGAGCCCGCCGAGCGGCTCGCGCCGGCCTACGCCGACGCCATGACCGCCCAGCCGATGACCGTCACCGACGCGCAGGTCGCCGAGCTGGAGGCGGCGCTCGGGCGCAGGGGGTCGGGCGGTGGCCTCCGTGCAGCCCAGCACCTCCGCGATCTCGGTGAAGGGCAGGGTGAGCGCGTCGCGCAGGACGAACGCCACCCGCTGTGGGGCGTTGAGCTGCTCCAGCACGACCATCGCGGCCATCCGCACGTCCCCGTCCCGGACGACGGCGGCCAGCGGGTCGGCGGCGTCCCCGGTGCTCAGGAGGGGCTCGGGCAGCCAGGGGCCGACGTCGTGTTCGCGCCGCGCTGCGGCCGACCGCAGCCGGTCCAGGCAGATCCGCCCGGCGACGGTGGTGAGCCAGGCCCGCTCGTCACGCAGGGCCGCGCGGGCGTCGTCGTCGAGCGCGGCCGGGTGAACACCTGCTCGGCGGGGGTCATGACCTATGCCGCGGGCGCCGGCAGCGGCTCGCCCGGACACCCGCCCAGCACGCGGGTGATCGCGTCGCGCTCCGGCGGGGTGACCCACAGCCCGTACGTGGCCTTCACCGCGACCTGCCGGGCCACGTACCTGCACCAGTAGCCCCGGTCCGGGGGCAGCCAGGTGGCCGCGTCGCCGTCGCCCTTGGACCCGTTGACCGCGCCCTCGACGGCCATGAGGTTGAGCGGGTCGTTGGCGAACAGCTCGCGCGCGGCGCCGTCGAGCTGCTGGGCTCCGGTCTGCCACGCGTTCGAGAGGGCGACGACGTGGTCGATCTGGACGTCGCCGCTGGTGTCCTCACCGCGGGTGAACGGCATGGTCCGCCCGGTGTAGGGGTCGACCAGCACGCCGGTGAGCACCACGCAGTCCCGCGTGCCCGCCTCGTAGGTGCCCTCGGTCAGGTCGCGCGCGAGCACGTCGTTGCGCTGGTCGCAGCCGTTGCGGTCGATGTCGGCCCAGCGCCGGCCGAACTGGTCGCGGTCGTAGCCGGTCTTCGGTGCCCGTCCCTTGACGGGCAACGCGGCCAGCGCGGCAGCGGCGTCGCCGGTGGCTGGGGCGGGAGGGCCGGTGGGGGCATCGGTGGGGGCGGCCGGGAGCGTGATCGTGATCTGCGGGAGCTCGGCACAACCCGTCGAGACCGCGGCGACCAGGATCGCGATGCCCAGGATCGTGATGCAGAGCCGTCCCGCGCGCCGCTCGTTGTGCACCGCGCCATCATGACCGGTGGTGACGGCGGTTGCCGCGCGGGTGATGGCGTCGGGCCCGCCCCGGCCGGTGCCCGCGAGTGCCGCGCGGGCCGTCGGGCGGCGGCACTAGACTCGCCCTGTGGCAGGACGGATCCGGGACAGCGACATCGTCGAGGTCCGTGACCGCGCCCGGATCGACGAGGTCGTCGGCGACTACGTGGCCCTGCGCCGCGCGGGGGCGGGCTCGCTCAAGGGCCTCTGCCCGTTCCACGACGAGAAGTCGCCCTCGTTCAACGTCCGGCCGAGCCACGGGACGTTCCACTGCTTCGGGTGTGGCGAGGGCGGCGACAGCATCGCGTTCGTCCAGAAGATCGAGGTCCTCGGGTTCGTCGAGGCCGTCGAGCGGCTCGCGGACAAGGTCGGGTTCCGGCTCACCTACGAGGGTGGCGGCTCGTCGGTGCAGCGCGACCGGGGTACCAAGACCCGGCTGCTGGAGGCCAACAAGCGGGCCGCGGAGTTCTACGCCGCCCAACTGCGCACCCCCGAGGCCGCCCCGGCGATCGCGTTCCTCACCGCGCGGGGGTTCGACTCCGCCACCGCCGCCATGTTCGGCTGCGGCTATGCGCCGGCGGGCTGGGACGTCCTGACCAAGCACCTGCTCGTCGCCGGCTTCTCCCTCGAGGAACTGACGGCGGCGGGGTTGTCCAAGGAGGGCAACCGCGGGCCGATCGACCGGTTCCACCGCAGGCTGCTGTGGCCGATCCGCGACCGCGGCGGGGAGGTCGTCGGCTTCGGTGCGCGGCGCCTGTTCGACGACGACAAGATCGAGGCGAAGTACCTCAACACCTCCGACAGCCCCGTCTACCGCAAGACCCACGTGCTGTTCGGCCTCGACCTCGCCAAGCAGGAGATCGTCAAGCGCCGTCAGGTGGTGGTCGTCGAGGGCTACACCGACGTCATGGCCATGCACCTGGCCGGGGTGCCGACCGCGGTCGCGTCGTGCGGCACCGCGTTCGGCGCCGAGCACATCTCGGTGATCCGCCGGCTGATCGGCGACGACTCGTTCGACCTGGGCGAGGTGATCTACACCTTCGACGGCGACGCGGCCGGCCAGGCGGCGGCACTGAAGGCGTTCGAGGGCGACCAGAGCTTCGCCGCCCAGACCTTCGTGGCGATCGCCCCGGACGGCCAGGACCCCTGCGAGCTGCGCCAGACCCACGGCGACACCGCCGTCCGTGACCTCGTCGCCCGCCGCGAGCCGCTGTTCGAGTTCGCGATCCGCTCGATCCTCGCCGAGCACGACCTCGACTCCGCGGAGGGTCAGGTGGCGGCGCTGCAGCGCACGGTGCCGCTCGTGGCGCGGATCCGACGCGAGGACCTGCGTGACGAGTACGCGCGCCGGCTCGCCGGCTGGACGGGTTGGAAGGACGAGTTCACGGTCGTCCGCCGCGTCCGGGAGTCCGCCGGGGCGCCTGCCGACCGGCCGCGCCGGGACGCCCCGCCGGCCCCGCCCAAGGACGACCCCCGCCTGCACCTGCAGCGGGAGGCCCTCAAGGCCGCGCTGCAGGTGCCCGTGATCGCCGGGCCCGCATACGACGAGCTGCCCGAGCAGGCGTTCACCCATCCGGCGCTGGCCGCGGTGCACCGCACGGTGCAGGCCGCGGGTGGGGTGCGCGGTGGCCGGGAAGGTCACTCCTGGGTCGGCGCCGTCCTCGCCGAGGCCACTCCCGAGGTGCGGGCGCTGGTCACCGAGCTGGCCGTCGAGCCGATGGAGCTGCCGCGCCGGACCGGGTCCCGCTTCGAGGGCGAGGGGGTGCGCTACGTCGGCAGCGTCATCGCCGGGGTGCGTCTCGCGCTGGTGGAGGCCCAGGTCGCCGAGCTCAAGTCGCGGCTGCAGCGCACCAACCCCGTGGACGACTCCGATGCCTATCACCAGCTCTTCGGCGATCTCGTGCCGCTCGAGCAGTACCGCATCGCGCTGCGCACCCAGGCGGCCCGATGACCATCCGCGGGGCGTTGCGGCGCCTCCTCGGGCGTGACGACCTGCCCGTGGGGTTCGCCGGGCCGCTCGGCGCCGACGAGAACGTGCTCGGGTCGGCGATGCTGACGGGCGGTGGACACGTCGTGGTCACCTCACTCGGGCTCTGGCTGGGTGACCGACGGCTGGGGTGGCATCTGGTCAGCAGGGCGTCGTGGCAGAACGGGGCGATCGCGCTGGTGGAGGCCCGCGAGGTCGACGTCGCCGGGGGCGCGGTGCTGATCGAGGACCTCCCGGTGCGGCGGCTGCGGCTCGCCTCGCCCGGCCGGGTGCCCGAGGTGGTGCACACGCGCGTCACCGCGTCGATCAGGTCCCGGCACCACCGCGAGCTCCCGGGCGGCGGCGCGTGGTTCGTCCAGCGCAAGGTGCCGGGTCGGGACGGGATCGTCCTGCAGGTCCGCGCCGACCCCGGCACCGACGCCGCGGCCGTCCGCCAGGTGGCAGCCGACGTGGCCCGCGCGCTGCGCCCGGCGTGAGCACCACCTGGGATCCCGCGCTCTACCTGAGCTTCGACGGCCATCGCGCCCGCCCGTTCCACGACCTGCTCGCGCGGGTCGGCGCCACCGCACCACGGCGAGTGGTGGACCTGGGCTGCGGGCCCGGCCACCTGACGGGGCTGCTCGCCCGCCGCTGGCCCGACGCCGAGGTCAGCGCCCTCGACTCGTCGGCCGAGATGGTGGCCGCGGCGCGGGGACGCGGGATCGACGCCGAGCAGGTCGACGTCGTCGACTGGACGCCCGCGCCCGACACCGACGTCGTGATCACCAACGCGGTCCTGCAGTGGGTGCCCTCGCATGCGGAGCTGCTGCCGCGCTGGCTCGCCGCTCTGCCGGCCGGCGCGTGGTTCGCGATGCAGGTGCCCGGAAACCTCGCGGCTCCGTCGCACGCGCTGATCCGGTTGCTCCTCGCCGAGGACCGGTGGCGGGGGAGCGTCGTCCTGCGCGAGGGGGACTCCGTCGCGGAGCCCGCCGGATACGCGGGCCTGTTGAGCGGCGCGGACGTCGACGTCTGGGAGACGACCTACCTGCACCGGCTCACCGGTGAGGACCCCGTCCTGCGGTGGGTCAGCGGCACGGCCCTTCGCCCGGTCCGCGAGGCGCTGTCGGGGCCGGACTATGCGGCGTTCCGGGCCGAGCTGGCCCCCCGGCTGCGGGACGCCTACCCCGCGAGCGGGGACGGCACGACCTGGTTCCCGTTCCGCCGGATGTTCGCCGTGGCCCGGAAGCGCTGAGCACGCCCCCGGTCCGGGCCGTCAGGCCGGGCCGTCGCCGAGGGACTCCAGGAGGGTCCGGAGCGTGTCGGCGAAGGCGTCGCGCCGGCTGCCGGTGAGCGCGGCGAGCAACGTGTTCCCGGTGTCCACATGGTCGGGCAGGGCCTGGTCCACGAGCGTCCGACCGATCTCGGTGAGCCCGACGTGGACGACGCGGCCGTCGGTGTCACTCCGTGTGCGGGTCACCATGCCGTACGCGTCGAGGCGGTCGAGGCGGTCGAGGCGCCGGGTGACGGCGCCCGAGGTGACCATCGACGCGCGCATCAACTCGGCCGGGGTGAGGAGGTGGGGCGGGTCGCTGCGGCGAAGCGTGGCAAGCACGTCGAACGAGGAGGCGTAGGTGCCCACCGGCGCGGGGCCGCGCCGTTCGTCGCCCCCCGGGAGAACACGTGCCCAAGCCCGTCCTCATGACCGTCGACGACGACCCGGGTGTGAGCCGCTCGGTCGCCCGCGACCTGCGGCCGCTACGGGCAGAACTATCGCGTCGTCCGTGCGGAGTCCGGCCGCGAGGCCCTCGATGGGCTGCGGGAGCCGGCTCTGGAGTCGAGCGTCCCGGGGGTGTTCGTCGCCGGCGACGTGCGGGCCGAGTCGGTCGAGCGGGTGGCCTCCGCGGTCGGCGAGGGCGCGATGGCCGTGACGCTGGTGCACCGCTACCTGGCGGAGCAGTAGCAGCGGGCCTGCCCCCGCTGGGTCCCGCTGTCAGGTCACGAACTCTGACGTCGGGACATGTCACGACTCAGGTCCTTGACGAACACCTCGAACTGGGGGGCATCGTTCCAGTTCGGCCGCAACCGGGCGATCGCGCGCCAACCCCAGTGCAGGTAGGCCCGTCGAGCGACGGTGTTGTCGGGTTCCACCAGCAGGACGGCGCGTTCCTCTGTTCGTGCCGCGAGCAACTCGTCGTGTGTTGCGTGCGCGATGCCCTGCCCGCCGCAGTCCTGCACGACCATGATCTCCGAGAGCGCGAAGGTGCGGTGCCCATCCTCCCGGGTGAAGTCCGGTTCAGGCGCCGAGTGCAGCCCGTCCCACCATCGCGTCTCTTCCCGCAATCTCCATCCCCATGCCTGCGCTACTGGCCGTCCGTCATGATAAGCCATTACCATGTCGAACTCCGGACTGGCCGAGTACGCGTCGAAACGCGACATGAAGGCTTCGACGGAGTCGAACGAATGGCCGCTAGCAATGGCATCGACATAGGAAGCTGTGTAGATGGTTCGCACGGATTCCCGGAGAGTCCGGGCGGCAGGCGGCGAGTAGCGACGAAAATGAAGTCCGTCCGGCCCTCCTGTGGCACTCATGTCTCCGGTACTCATGCCGACGCGCCGATCGCCTGATCGAAGCGGGCGCAGAAGTCGTGTCCGCGGTGGTGCTGTGCCGCCGCATCCCGGACCTCTCTGAGCATCTCCAGCGTGCGTGATGAAGTAATGTGGCCGTCATCGAGCATCGGAAGCACGGCGGCTCCCTCGACGAGTGCTGCGGCCACGTCTCCGTTCGCCGTCAAGGCCGCCGCGAGCTGCGCACGATAGTTTGCACTGTTCCGTGACATGAGTTGTCCATCCAAGCTGTTCCGATGGAGTGCGACGGCCGCGGCGGGATCACCGTAGCTATTCAGATGGCGCACGTGTGCAGCGTCCACCGTTCCGGGTATGCGCATCCGGCGAGATCCTGTCGACGCAGAAAGTCCGACCATGACTCCGCCAAGTTGTCGTCGACTCAATATCACGTCGTCCGTCACCTCCCATTGAGGGCCCTCATCAGCTACTGAGCCCAGGCCGACCAGTACGGGAACGAGTGCTGCACGTGGCATGTCGAGTGCGTCGGCCACCTCCAGGAGGCGGCGGATGTCATAGAGCGTGTCGCGCTGGCCGGATTCAGCCCGAGCTACTCCTGATTGACTCCAGCCGAGCAGGGTGGCGAACTCGAGTTGGCTCAGGCCGACTGCTGCACGGATGACCGATAATGCTGCGCCGAGGTCGACGTCGGCGAGCGCTCGCCGAAGTTCCTCGGAGTCCCACAGCCACGCCGGAGACAGAAGCGGCGGTACGTGTCGCTGTGCGCAGGACGCACACGTCGTCGACGGGTTATAACGACTCAACCGTCTCTGGCAACTCGCACACATCCGATCGCCGCTCATCGACGCCAACCCGCATCTCCGCCGTCGACACGGTCCGACAGGAAGCGCAATGCCTTCCTGTCATCGCCACAAAGGGTCGCAAGCATGACATCTCGACATCGTCGGAGCCAGCGCGTGCTCTGCACCATTGCGCCATGCTGCCACGCCTGCTCCCGCATCACCTCGACATCCAGCGTCCCGGCCCCGCCACACCGGGTTGGCTGCGCAGTCTGTTGCGTCGGACACCGCCGCGACCACCAACGGCACTCTCGTCCACCACAGGTGGACGAGAGTGCCGTTCGTTGCCGTGGGGCAGTTCGCCGGGAGACGTGCGTGCCGATGCCACCACGCCGCAGTCCTGGATGACGTGCGCGAATGACGGTCAGGACCACACGTTCGCCCATCTCCCCGACGGACCGGCTCCCGCCGTCCGGGCCTTGTGCGAGCACCTCGTCCTCCCGGCCGCCCTGTGTGCTCCGCCGGGACCGCGCTGCCGACGATGCCGGTCACTCGCGGCGGCACGGTGCCGGCGGCTGCCCGGTGAGGAGCCGCCGAACCGGGCACGAGGCGGAGCGTCGGCGTGCGCCACCCGGGCGCCCTGCTGCTCGCGATCACCGACTGCGTCCTGCTGGCCCCGGAAGGCCGTGCTCGTCGTATCCGAGCATGCCGTCCGGTGAACGGGGGTCGACGACGGGCAGCGCGGCGATCTCGTCCCGCAGGCGATCTACCCGCTTGGCTGTTCCCGGTCCGTGGAGGGACTCGCGGGCCGCCCCGGCCGACGGCTCGGCGGTCCGGATCTCCGGACTCCGGAGGTCCTCGCGGGCGAACGCCGCCCGCACCGCGGACGCGACCGCGTCGACGGCGGCGAGCGGGACCAGGGCGATGGCCGAGCCGCCGAAGCCACCGCCGGTCAGGCGCGCCCCGAGGGCGCCGGCCCCGCGAGCGGTCGACACGGCCAGGTCCAGCTCCGCGCACGAGACCTCGAAATCGCCGGCCAGCGAGGTGTGCGACGCGTCGAGCAGCGGCCCGATCTCGTCGATGCGCCCGGCGGCGAGGAGCTTCACCGTCTCGCGGACCCGCACGATCTCGGTGACGACGTGGCGGGCGCGCGGGCGGAGCTCGCCGTCGAGGGTGTCGACCTGGTCGAGGGTCGCCTCGCGCAGACTCGGCAGGCGCAGCGCCGCCGCGGCCTTCTCCACGCTGGCGCGCCGCGCCCCGTACCTTCCGTCGGCCAGCCGGTGCCGGACCCGGGTGTCGATCACCAGCAGGCCCAGTCCCGCGTCGGCCGGGGCGAAGGGCACCTGCCGCGTGGCGCCGTCGCGGGTGTCGAGGAGCAGCGCGTGCCCGGCCGTGGCCAGCAGCGATGCGGCCTGGTCCATGCCGCCCGTCGCCGCGCCGACGATGTCGTTCTCGGCGCGCTGGCAGGCCGCGGCGAGCACGCGACGGTCCAGGCCCAGCCCGAACAGCTCGTCGACGGCCACGGCCGTCGAGCACTCCAGCGCCGCCGACGACGACAGCCCGGCCCCGAGCGGGACGGTGTCGGTGACCAGCAGGTCCACTCCGCCGACCGCGTGACCGTCCGCGCGCAGCGCCCAGAGGACACCGGCGGCGTACCCGGCCCATCCCGCCGGCGACCCCGAGCCGATGTCGTCCAGCGTGCCGTCGAAACCGCCGGGTTCGGCGAGGCTCGCCAGCCGGACCCGGGAGTCGTCGCGGGTCGCCACCTCGACCACCGTCCGTTGCGCGATCGCGAACGGCAGGCACAACCCCCGGGCGTAGTCGACGTGCTCGCCGATCAGGTTGACCCGCCCCGGCGCGGCCCAGCGGCCGTGCGGCTCGCGTCCGAACAGCTCCGCGAAGCTCACGGTGGCCCCGCGTCCCGCAGGCGCTGCGCGATCCGTTCCGGTGCCGCGTCGTTCACCCACGCGCCCATGCCCGACTCGGAGCCGGCCAGGTACTTGAGCTTGCCCGGCGCCCGCCGCAGCGAGAACAGCTGCAGGTGCAACCGGGTCAGGTCGCGTCCGCTGTGGACCGGCGCCTGGTGCCAGCCCGAGATGTAGGGCGGCGCGTCGGCGTCGGCGCCGAAGTACGCCTCGAGCCGGTGCAGCAGGTCGCGGTACATCACGGCGAGCTCGTCGCGTTCGGCGTCGTCCAGGGCGACGATGTCGGGCACCGCCCGGTGCGGCACGAGGTGCGCCTCCACCGGCCAGCGCGCCGCGGCGGGCACGAACGCCGTCCAGTGCTCGCCGTCGAGCACGACGCGGGTGCCGGCCTTGCGCTCCGCGTCGAGGACGTCGCCCATCAGGTCACGACCGGTGTTCCTGCGGTGCGCTTCCGCCCGGGTGAGCAGCTGCGAGGTGCGCGGCGTGACGAACGGGTAGGCGTAGATCTGTCCGTGCGGATGGTCCAGGGTCACGCCGATCTCGGTGCCGCGGTTCTCGAACGGGAACACCTGCTCGACGCCCGGCAGCCGCGACAGCTCGGCGGTCCGGTCCGCCCACGCCTCGATCACCGTGCGGACCCGGGAAACGGGCAGCGCGGAGAACGACGAGTCGTGGTCGCTGGTGAACAGGACCACCTCGCAGCGCCCGGCGGCGGGCCGCTGCGGCCACAGCGGGTCGCCGTCGACCTCACCCGGCACGTCCGGGGAGTCGGAGGCGAACGACGGGAAACGGTTCTCGAACACCACCACGTCGTAGTCCGGCGCCGGCACCTCCGACGGCTCGTGGCCGGGCCGCGTCGGGCACAGCGGGCAGTGGTCGGCGGGCGGCAGGAACGTGCGGTCCATGCGGTGCGCCGCGATCGTCACCCACTCGCCGGTGAGGACGTCGAACCGCATCGTGGAGCCCTGCTGGACCGTCGGCAGGTCGCGGGTGTCGGGCAGGACCTCGCGGGTCGGGCCGGAGTCGTCGAAGTAGAACAGGTCCCGCCCGTCGGCCATCCGCGCGTCGGTGCGGGCGACCCTGCGCCCGCTCACGCCGCCAGCACCAGCCGTCCGCAGCTGCTCTCCAGGATCGACCGGGCGTCCGCGCCCAGCCCGGTGTCGCTCACCACCACGTCGATCTCGCTCAGCGTCGCGATCGTGCTCAGGCCCACCACCCCCCACTTCGAGTTGTCGGCGACCACGGCCACCCGCCGCGCGCAGGCGACCAGCGCCCGGTTCGTCTCGGCCTCCACCAGGTTCGGTGTCGTGAACCCGGCCTCGGCGTCCATCCCGTGGACGCCCATGAGGAGCCAGTCCACGTGCAGGCGTCGCAGGGCCTCCACCGCGATCGGCCCGACGAGCGCATCCGACGGCGTGCGCTCCCCGCCGGTGAGCACCACCGACGGGTGCCCCGCGTCGTGCATCACCTCGGCCACCCGCAGCGAGTTCGTGACGACGGTGAGTCCCGGCACGGCGAGGAGCGCGGTCGCGACGGCGTGCGTGGTGGTGCCCGCCGAGAGCGCGACGGACGCGCCCGGTTCGACCAGGCTCGCCGCGGCCGCGGCGATCGCGTGCTTGGCCGCGGTGTGCAACCCCGACTTGGCCGCGAACCCCGGTTCGTCGACGCTGCTCCCGGTCACCGTCGCGCCGCCGTGCACGCGCGTGACGAGCCCTTGCCCCGCGAGCACCTCGATGTCGCGGCGCACCGTCATGTCGGACACCCCGAGCCGTTCGACGAGCTGCGAGACCCGCGCGCCGCCGGTGGTGCGCACCTCGTCGAGGATCACCTCCTGTCGCTGGCGCGCGAGCATCAGGTCCCTTCCCGGATCACCGCGGCGGCCCCGGCCGCGACCGTGACCGTGCCGTCGACCTGGGCCCCGGACAGCAGCTCGGTGCCGTGTGCCGGGACGGCGGCGGGCGCGTCGCCGCGGTTGAGCACGAACAGGTACCGCCCGCGTCGCACCAGCTCCACACCCACGACGGGCTCCTCCGGGCGCGTCACGCCGGCCTCGCGGGTGAGCCGGTCGGCGAGGCGCGAGAGCGCGGCGTCGTCGAGCCGCGTGGCGACGTACCAGGCCGCTCCGGCGCCGACGGCGCGCCGGGTCAGGGCCGGCGTCCCGGGCAGCGGACCGTCGACGTAGCGGGCGAGCACCTCGGCGTCGGGCGCGGCGAGCGACTCGGTCCAGAGGTCGGCACTGCTGCCGTCGTCGAGCGTGACGGTCTCGCCGGGCAGCAGGGGCGCGAACTCCTCGGACCGGACGCCGAGCAGCTCGCGGAACGCTCCCGGGTGGCCGCCGAGGCGGATGTGGTCGCTCTCGTCGACGAGCCCGGAGAAGTAGGTGACGAGCACGTGGCCCCCGTCCCGGACGTACTCCGCCAGTGCCGCGGCCGTCGCGTCCGAACAGAGGTAGAGCGTGGGGACGACGACGAGCCGGTAGCCGCGGAGCTCGGTGCCCGGTGCCACGACGTCCGCCGTGGCGCCCAGCCCGGTGATCGCGCGGTGCCACCGCGTCGGCGCGTCGAGGTAACGCAGCTCGCCGGAGGGGTGGGACGGTTGGTCGCACGCCCACCAGCACTCCCAGTCGAACAGCACCGCCACATCGGCCCGCACGCGGCTGCCGGCCACCTCGCCGATCCGCGCCAGCGCCGCCCCGAGCCCGACGACCTCGCGGTACGCGGCCGAGTCCGGGCCGGCGTGTGGCACGAGCGCGGAGTGGAACTTCTCGGCGCCCGCGCGTGAGGCCCGCCACTGGAAGAACCCGACGGCGTCGGCGCCGCGGGCGACGTAGGACAGGGAGTCCAGCAGGAGCTCGCCCGGGCGTTTGGCCCGGTTCACCGGCTGCCAGTTCACCGCGCTCGGGGCCGACTCCATGAGCAGCCACGGCGCCCCCCGCGCGACGCCGCGCGTGAGGTCGGAGGCGAAGGACTGCTCGGCGTGCGGGTCGGCGAGCCGGTGGTCGAGGTAGTGGTCCTGGGCGACGACGTCGAGCTCGCGGCCCCACCGGTGGTTGTCCTGTTCGGACTGGTGCGCGGTGACCATCAGGTTCGTCGTCACCGGGACGGCCGAGTGGGCGCGCAGCACGTCCCGCTCGGCGCGGTAGTGCGACAGCAGCTCGTCGGAGCAGAAGCGCGCGAAGTCGAGCTCCTGGGTCGGGTTGGGCGTCGCGGTGCCCAGCCGCGGGGGCAGCACCTCGTCGAAGCCGCCGTAGTGCTGCGACCAGAAGGCGGTGCCCCAGGCGTCGTTGAGCTTCTCGGCCGAGCCGTAGCGGTCGGTGAGCCAGACCCGGAAGGCGGCTGCGCTGACGTCGCAGTAGCAGCGCCCGTTGTGGCAGCCCAGCTCGTTGCTGACGTGCCAGAGCCGGACGGCGGGGTGGTCGCCGTAGCGGCGCGCCATCTCGGCGACCAGCCGCAGCGCATGGTCGCGGAACACCGGCGAGCTCGGGCACCACGCCTGGCGCCCACCCGGCCAGAGCGTCGCGCCCCGGGCGTCGACGGGCAGGATCTCCGGGTGTGCGGTGGTCAGCCACGGCGGCGGGGAGGCCGTCGCCGTGGCCATGTCCACCGCGATGCCCCCGGCGTGGAGCACCGCGAGCACCTCGTCGAACCAGTCGAAGTCGAAGCGGCCGGGCGAGGGTTCGAGCAGCGCCCAGGAGAACACCCCGAGCGTCACGAACCCGACGCCCGCGCCGCGCATCAGCTCGACGTCGCAGGGCCACACCTCACGTGGCCACTGTTCGGGGTTGTAGTCGCAGCCCAGCGCGATCCCGTCGAACGGGACCGTCACTTCTCCGACCCCGCCGTCAGCCCGGCCCGCCAGAACCGCTGCAGGCCGAGGAAGGTGATGATCAGGGGGATCACCGAGACCAGGGAGCCCACGATCGTCAGGGTCTGCAGTTCGGGATAGCGCGACACCTGGGACTGCCAGGAGAACAGCCCGTAGGTCAGCGGGTAGAGCGTGCTGTCCTGGAGCATGACCAGCGGCAGCAGGAAGTTGTTCCACACCGCCACGAACTGGAACAGGAACACCGTCACCAGTGCGGGGGTGAGGATGCGCACCGAGATGCTGAAGAAGATGCGCAGCTCGCCCGCGCCGTCCACCCGGGCGGCCTCGAGCACCTCCTCCGGGATGGTGGCGGAGTAGACCCGGGACAGGTACACCCCGAACGGGCTGACGATGCTGGGCAGGAACACCGACCAGAACGTGTTGGTCAGCCCGACCCCGGCGAACATCAGGAACAGCGGCAGGGCCAGCGCCGTCGCCGGCACCAGCACCCCGCCCAGTGCGAACCCGAAGAGCAGCTCGCGGCCCCGGAAGTCGAACTTGGCGATCCCGTAGCCCGCCATCGCCGCCAGCACCGTGCCGATGCCGGCACCGAGCCCGGCGTAGAGCAGGCTGTTGAGCGCCCAGCGCAGGAACACGCCGCCGTCGCGCGCGAAGAGGTCGGCGAGGTTCTGCCCGAGCTGGAACTCGCCGAACCAGAACCCGTTGGTCGTCACGAGGTCGCGTTGGGACTTGGTGGCGTTGACGACGAGCCAGTAGATCGGCAGCAGGAAGTAGCCGGCCATCAGCAGCAGGAACACCATGGCGATCCCGACCGACACCTGGCTCTCGTCGGTCGCGCGGCGGACCGGCGCCGTCGCGGTGGTCATGACCAGCCCCGTTTCTGCGCGAGCCGGAAGAACCCGAACGACAGGACGAACGTGCCCATCGCCAGCACCACCGACGTCGCGGCGGCGAGTGGGTAGTTGTTGCCCGACGCGATCGAGAACGCGAGCAGGTTGGGCGTGTAACCGCTGGTGATGTTGGTGGAGATCAGGCGGAGCACCACCGGCTCGGTGAACAGCTGTAGCGTGCCGATGATCGAGAACACGCCGGTCAGCACGAGCGCGGGCCGCACGATCGGGATCTTGATGCTCCACGCCGTGCGGATGCCACCCGCGCCGTCACTGCGCGCGGCCTCGGAGAGCGCCTGTGGGATCGCCTGCAGCGCCGCGAAGATGATCAGCATGTTGTACCCGGTGTAGGTCCAGGTCACGACGTTGGCGATGGACCACAGGATCGCCCCGGAGCCGAGGAAGTCGGGCCGTGGGCCGACCGCGTCGAGCACGTTGACGATCGGCGAGAGCTGCGGGCTGTAGAGGAACGCCCACATCAGTGCCGCGACCACGCCGGGGATGGCGTAGGGCAGGAAGAAGACGATGCGGAAGACCTTCTTGAGCCGCGCCACCGCCGAGTCCAGCACCAGAGCCAGCGCCAGCGCGATCGCGAGCATGATCGGGACCTGGACGACGCCGAACAGCAGCATCCGCCCGACACCGGACAGGAAGACCGGGTCGGAGAACACGGCCGCGTACTGGTCGAGCCCGGTGAACACCGTCCGGGGCTGCCCGAAGATCCCTCCGGAGCGCTCCGTGCGCAGCAGCGACTGCGTGATCGCGTACCCGATCGGGGCGAGGTAGAAGGCCACGAACGGGACCGCGAACGGGAGCACGAACACGAGCCAGATCCGGCTGCCGGCCCGGCGGGCGGCGCGGCGTTGCGGGGGCGACCCCGCAGGGGCCGCGGTGAGCGACCCCTGCGGAGCTGTGACGGGGATGGCCATCGAGCTCAGCCGCCGACCGTGATGCCCTGGGCCTTGAGGGAGTCCACCGACTGCGTCTGGGCCGCGGTGAGCGCGTCGGTCAGGGTGCCCTGGCCGTTGAGCGCCGCGGTGAAGCCGTCGGAGAGGAACCGGTAGGTGTCGGTCATCGTCGGGCCCCAGGTGAAGTCGGTGTCGACCTCGCCGGAGGCGGCCTTGAAGACGTCGAAGATCTGCTCGCCGCCGTAGTACTCGACGCCGGTGGACAGCGCCGGCAGGCTCTGCGCGTCGGACGACGCCGGGTACAGCCCGCCCTCCTTGTTGAGGATCTCCAGCGACGCCGGGTCGGTGTTGAGCCACAGCGCGAACTTCGCGGCCTCGGCCGGGTGCTCCGTGCCGGCGAAGACGGCGGTGGTGGAACCGCCCCAGTTGCCGGCGTTCTTGGCGCCCGCGGTCCACTGCGGCATCGGCGCCACCGCCCACTTGCCCGACGTGTCCGGCGCGTTGTCACGGATGGTGGAGTAGCCCCACGCCGCGGACACCCAGGTCGCGACGGTGCCGGAGTTCCACGCGGCGTAGAGGTCGGGGGAGAAGCCCTGCAGGTTCGTCGCGACGAGCTGCTCGTCGATCATCTTCTGCCAGTACTCGGCGACCTGCCGGCTCTCCGGGCTGTCGACGGTGACGCTGAGCTGGTCGCCGCTGATGTCGAACAGGTTCGCCTGGTTCTGCCAGAGCAGGCCGGTGAACCAGTTGGCGTCCTGCTGCGGGAAGTGCGTGATCTTGACGGCCGGGTCCGCGGCGGCGAGGGTCTTCGCGGCCTGGTAGTACTCGTCCCACGTGGTGGGCGGCGCGATGCCGGCGGCGTCGAAGAGGTCCTTGCGGTAGTACAGCGCCATCGGGCCGGTGTCCTGCGGCACGGCGTACACGCCGTCGTCGCCGAGCTGCACCTGCGACCACGTCCAGTCCACGAACTTGGCCTGCGCGTCGGTGACGCCCTCGCACGCCGCGATGTCGACCAGCCCGTTCTGCAGCCGGAAGCTCGACAGCGAGTCGTACTCCACCTGGCTCAGGTCGGGAGCGGTATCGGCCTTGAGCTGGTTGAACAGGTTGCTGTACGTGCCGGCGTTGCCCGCGGGGACGTCGTTGACCTTCACCTGGATGTCGGGGTTCTGCTGGTTCCAGAGTGTGACGGCCTCCTCGACACCGGGGACCCACGAGGTGAACGACAGGTTCACCGGGCCGCCTGTCGGCGCACAGTCGGCGGATCCGGGAGCGGCACCGTCGGCGGGCTCCGTGCTGGCACCGCCGCAGGCGGCCAGCGCGACGAGCGGGGCGACGGCCAAGGCGGCCAGGGTCCGGCGACGCCAGAGTTGCGTCATGAGATCTCCTCGGCAGTGAGGTACGGCGGCGCGGTCGGCCGCGAGATGAACGAACGATGACCTAGCGGCTCCGGGAAGTCAATACTTTCCAACAGCATCGAACAGGAGTTCAGTCAGATGCCAACAGATCCCAACATCGTGCCCGTGCTGCTGCGGGCCGGCGGGGTGGCGGTGCTGCTCGACGTGGCGGGCCCCGACCTGCCGCGGGTGGTGCACTGGGGGGCGGACGTCGACCTTCCGGACCCCGCACGCGTCATCGCGGCACTGGCACCCGGCGTCCCCTTCGGGACGCTCGACGTGCCGTGGCCGCTGACGGTGCTGCCCGGTGCGGCCGACGGGTGGCCGGGTCGACCCGCGGTGCGCGGGCACGGTCCGGGCCGGGCGGGAGCGGGGGCGTTCCCGCGCTGGGTGGTGACCTCGGTGTCGCGCTCCCCGTCGTCGCTGACCGTCCTGGCCAGTGACGACGCGGCCGGTCTCGGCGTCACCGTCGAGGTCGCGCTCACGCCGTCCGGGGTGGTCCTCGTCGACACCGAGCTGCGCAACGACGGCGACTCCCGCTACGTGCTCGACGCGCTGACACCGCTGCTGCCCGTGCCGGCGCGGGCCATCGAGCTGCTCGACCTCGCGGGACGCTGGTGCCGGGAGCAGTCGCCGCAGCGCTCGACGTTGCACGTCGGGATCCGCGCGCGGGAGAGCTGGCGCGGGCGCCCGGGGCACGACGGCACGCCGCTGCTGGTGGCGGGCACGCCCGGGTTCGGGTTCGGACACGGCGAGGTGTGGGGAGTGCACGTGGCGTGCAGCGGGAACTCCGTCCACCTCGCCGAGCGGGTTCCCGAGGGCGCCGCGGTGCTGGGCGGGGGTGAGGTCGTGGCGTCGAGCGAGATCGTGTTGGAACCCGGATCGGGGTACCGCGCGCCGACGCTTGTCGCGGCCTGGTCCGACGCCGGCCTGGACGGGCTGTCGGCGCGGCTGCACTCCCACGTCCGCGCCCGCCCGAACCACCCGACCGACCCCCGCCCGCTCACTCTCAACACCTGGGAGGCGGTGTTCTTCGACCACGACCTGACCCGCCTCACCGCGCTCGCCGACCGTGCCGGGGCCGTGGGCGTCGAGCGTTTCGTCCTCGACGACGGCTGGTTCGCGGGCCGACGCGACGACACCAGCGCCCTCGGGGACTGGACGGTCGACCCGGCCGTCTGGCCGTCGGGCCTGCACCCGCTGGTGGATCACGTCCGCGGCCTCGGGATGCAGTTCGGGCTGTGGGTGGAACCCGAGATGATCTCGCTCGACTCCGATCTGGCCCGGGCCCACCCCGACTGGCTGCTCGCCGAACCCGGCCGGCTGCCCCGCCCGCAGCGTCAGCAGTACGTGCTGGACCTGGCCCGACCCGAGGCGTTCGCACACGTGCTCGGTGCCCTCGACGAGCTGGTCACCGAGTACGCCCTCGACGCGCTCAAGTGGGACCACAACCGTGACGTCGCCGAACCCGTCCACGCCGGTGCCCCCGGCGCCCACGCGCAGACCGCGGCCGTCCACCGCATGCTCGACGAGCTGCGTCGCCGCCACCCCGATCTCGAGATCGAGTCCTGCGCGTCCGGTGGAGGCCGCGCCGACCTGGCGATCCTCAGCCACACCGACCGGATCTGGGCGTCCGACACCACCGACCCCCTGGAACGACAGGCGATCCAGCGTTGGACGGGCCTGCTGCTGCCCCCCGAGCTGGTCGGCGCGCACGTCGGCGCTCCGATGTCGTGGACCACGGGCCGCGTCCACGACCTGACGTTCCGGCTGGTCACGTCCCTGTTCGGACACGCCGGCATCGAATGGGACCTCGCGTCGGCTTCCCCCGCCGAGCTCGACCGGCTCCGGCTGTGGGCCGCGCTGTACCGGGAGCTGCGCGGGCTCCTGCATTCCGGCGTGACCGTCCGCGCCGACCACGTGGGGGAGGGGGCGCTGCTGCACGGCGTCATCGGCGCCGACGACGCCGTGTTCACCTACGCCCGGCTCACCACCACCGTGGACGTGATCCCGGGCCGGTTGCTCCTGCCCGGCCTCGACCCGGCCCGGCGCTACCGGCTGCGGGTGCGCACGGAGGTCGGCGAGGTGCCGGTCAACGGCGTCGCCCAACCCGCCTGGCTGGCCGAAGAGCTGGAGCTACCCGGCTCGGCCCTGACCCGCATCGGCCTTCCCGCCCCGCTCCTGAGCCCGGGCCAGGCGGTCCTCCTGCAGGCCACCGCCACACAGTGACGACGGACGGCCGGGTCGCCCCTCGCCGACCGTGACCGGACGGACGAACCGCCCGTCCCGCTCACCGGCCCCGGTCAGCGCGCGTGACCGTTGCCGGCGGTGTCGGCGGTGCCGGCGCTGCCCCGCACGCTGCGCACCCGCTCCTCGACCCGCGCCCGCACGGTCCCGGCCGCGTTCTGCACGGCCGGGCTGGCGGCCACGCGCTCGTAGGTGCGCTTGAGCTGCTCGTAGCGTTCGTGCCCGGCCCTGGTGCCCAGCACGTACCCGACCGCCGCACCCAGCAGGAACTTCAGCATGATGCCTCCTTAACCTCTCGCTCGTCGCGCCATCCTGCCCCAATTCGCCCGCCTGCGACGTCGCCGCCGTTCACCAGCGCGGCGATCACGTGGCAGCGAACGACCCAGCGGCTCGATCAGGGCTGCCGGTAGCAGAGGCAGGGATTCTCCAGGCGATCACCAACTCCCGGTCCGGCCGTCCAGGCCGTACGCGACGGCCGATCGTGCGCGCACGTCCAGGCCGGCTGGTCAAGCCTTGGTCGAACCACACGTCCGAGACGGTCCGACCGCCACCCGTCACGACGTGGGCGCCCCCTCGGGGTCGGTGTCGATCCCGTGCCACCGGGCGATCCGTGCGGCCGCCTCAGCGTAGAAGTGCAGCGCGCAGGGCCAGCGTTCCCCCGGCAAGCCGGTGCCGGGAGTAGTACACCCGCGACACCGGTCGTTCCCGTCGGGGACGTGCCGCAAGAGCAGCCTCCGGGTCACCCCGGGTTGCCAGGCCAGTTCACGCGCCAGATCGTCCACCTCTGCCCCCTCCGTCCGAGCGGAGGGCGCTGTGAAGATCACAGGAAGGCTGGGGGACTCCTGCCCGAACGGGCACGACTGCCATCGCATCCACGACACCGACGGAGACCAGGTGATCGCCTGCGCCACCCGATCTGGTCCCGATGCCGGGGTGTACCGGGCTCTGGCAGTGGCCGTATGGGTCGGTAGCCGTTCCGTTCACCACCTGGTGGGACGCACACCCGAAGTGCCACCGGCGAATCACCGCCTGAAAGAGGTCCATGAGCAGTCCCGGCCACGCCGATCTCGCACACGCCCTGCGAATGCTGGTCGCCGGGAGCGGTCTGCTGCCGGCTGAGGTCGCCCGCCGCTCGGGGATCTCGGAGGCGACGGGCTTGGCGCCCGGCCCGGTGGCGCCATCCGGCTGGCCGAGGACCTGCGCTCCGGCGCGGCCTCTCGCGTCGTCCTGCGCTCGGGGACCGCGACCAGCCAACGCCGCTACGCCGAGATCGATTCCACCGCCGAGCACGTCGCCACGTTCACCTGCACCCTCGTCCCCGGGCTGCTGCAGACCGAGCGCTACGCGAGGGCCGTGTTCACCGCGGGCGGCCAGACCGGAGACGTCCTCGAAGCGAGCCTGCGAGACCGGCTGTCCGTTCGCCAACGCCGCCTCGCCGATCCCGCGCTGCGCGTCACCCAGGTGATCACCGATCCCGCGCTGATCTGGCACGTCGATTCTCCCGACCTGATGGTCGAGCAGCTCGACTACCTCGCGACCCTGTGCCTGCCATGACGGCCGCCGACACGACCTGACGGCTGCATCGGGCGGTTCCGGGGCGGCGGATTCGAGATCGCCGATGCACTCGGCCCCCGCACCGGAATCGCCAGCGAGATGATCGAGATTGCCGACGCGGTCCTGCGCGAGCAGCAACGTCGGCCGAGCACCTGAGCAAGGCGGGCTGTCGATCGCGCACCCGCGTTGCGGCCCGCCCGGTGCTCTTCAGCTTGAAGTAGACACTCCAGCTTGTCCGCGTCCCGTGCGCACCGCGCCTCCGGCGAGACCTGCGCCTCGTACTCGGCCACGGCCTCGCGCACCGTCTTCGCCGCAGCCTCCGGCAACCGCGCCACCTGATCCGCCGTGACCGCCCCCGGGTCGATCCGGCCGGCCAGGTATGGACGCGCCGTGTGCGGGAGGTCGCCTGTGCGAGTCTCCTGCGAGTCGTGCCAGACCGCCAGTGATTGAGCTCAAGTCCGTGAAGTTCGACCCGGCATTCCTCGGGCAGCTCGGCATGTACCAGGCGGCGGTGGACGACATGCTCGCGGGCCCCGGCGACAACCCCACGATCGGCCTCCTGCTCTTCA